>Ga0193742_1000701_pt1 | contig 21575 bp, 24 predicted proteins | sample L2c1metaG_FD_165511 | JGI IMG/M metagenome (GOLD analysis project Ga0193742, IMG submission 165511) | Soil microbial communities from a riparian zone of the East river system, Colorado, United States - L2c1 | ecosystem: Environmental > Terrestrial > Soil > Riparian zone | place: USA: East River... | reverse complement strand
CGAGCACGGGAACGCCGGCCGGGGATTGGAGGAACTGCGCTTCCTCGTGGGTGGGCATGCGCGCCGACACCTCGTCGCGGCCGGTCGTTAGTACGTGGCCCTTGTCTTCTAACCGGCCGTGGATGCCGCCGGGGCCTGTCTTTGGTTTCAGGAGGAGTGTGCCTTCCGCGTCTGACCAGCGCAGGTACGTGGTCACGAGCTGTACGGGTTCGTTGTCCGCGTGGTATTCGTTCACACGGCGGAGCACCGATTCCTCGTCGGTGGGGACGTTCAGGCGTTCGGCCACGTCGTGTGGGGGAGTGATCCGGTCGATCGCCACCGCTTGGATGCTCGCGGCCTTGCCCTGGCGCTGCATCTCTAACCGGAACGGGGTCAGGCCGGTTTCGCGGTAGGCCTTGCGCGAGTAGCGGTCGTTGCCCCACCGGAACAGGCGTTGCTTCTCGCGCACGAACACGCCTTTGCCGTGGTGCGGCGTGACGAGCGCTTCTTCGGTGAGCAGGCGGATCGCCTCGCGGGCGGTGTTGCGGGCGGTGCCGAACCTGCGGGCGAGCTCGCGTTCGGACGGCAGTTTGTCGCCCGGCGCCAGCTCGCCCGACGTGATCAGGTCACGCACGGCGTCGGCGATGCGGCGGCTCGGCAGTTGGCCGGCGTCCGCACCTTCTGAGGGGCTCACGCCAGTCAGCATACAACTGGCTTAAACCAGTTGGTTGCCTCTGGCGACACCGTGTGGTTCACTGGCTTAAGCCACTGCTGGCTCAAGCCAGTTGAACTCAGGAGGACGACGTCATGGCTGTTCCATACGGCACAAGGTTCAAGGTCGACTTTCCGCAGGGTGCCTACATCGTGGGGGAGGTTGCGCCGGTCACTGAGTACCAGCCGCAGGAGGACAAGGTTCGTAGTTCCTCGGCCAAGTCGGCTGCGGCCTGAGCGGGGGAGAAGTGTTCACGCTGACATGCGCACCGGGCCGCGGGGCCGTCGCCGACGTCCGGCACGTCGGTCCCGGCTGGCTGTCGCTGGTGCTGTCGATGGACCCGGGCCGGGTGGTCATCGACGTCCCCTCGGTGAGCGGCGGCGGCCTCATCCTTGCCCGGTTCTGCGCCGACCTGGCGCAGGCGGCCACCCGGGTAGCTGTGGATCTCGACAAGGGCGGTCAAGGCGGTGGTCGGCGATGACGTTCAACGTGACGTGCTCGCCCGGCCAGGACGCGGCCGCCGGCTACATGCAACTGACCGAACACCTCCCGGCGTTGGTGATCTATCTGGACCCGGTGAACGTGGCGATCCAGTTGCCGCCGTTCTCGGGCGGTGAGGTGCTGTTGGCGAAGTTCTGTCGGGAGCTGGCGCGCGAGGCGGCCAAGCTCGCTGCTGCCGTCGATCCGGCCGGTGAGGTTGATACGCCCGGCGGGGCTCGGCATCGGCTGCGGGATGAGGTCGGTGAACCCGATGACGATTAACGCCGCCGACCGTCGCGTGGTTGCGCCCTACGTCACGGCGTGGACCGACGAGAAGGACCCGTCGTCCACCGTGGTGATGCGGCGCGGTGTTGGCATCGCTTACGCGGACGAGTCTGTGGTGGATCGGGACGAACACGGGGTTCTGTGGTCTCGCACGCCGTCCCGGCCTGGGTGTGGTCGACCGGACTTCGGGCGGGTGCATCCGTTGCGGCAGCGCCACGCCATGCGCCGGCTGCTGTGTCAGGTGTGCGCGTGCCCGGCCGACCGCACCGACGATGGTGTGTTGTGGCTGCTCAAGGATCACCGCGCCGACTGGCTCGGGTGGCCCAATCGCATGGGTGTCTCCGAACCGCCCATCTGTGTGCCGTGTGCGCGGCTCTCGGTGCGGATGTGTCCGGCGCTTCGACAGGGTGCGGTCGCCGTTCGGGCCGGTAGCTACCCGATCGCGGGCGTCAACGGCGTGCTGTATCGGTGCAAGGAGCTGGTGCCCGCCGCGGTGGGTCAGCTGATGGTGGAGTACGGCGACCCGCGCACCCGGTGGATTCGTGCCGCCCACCTGATCCGGCGGCTGAGCGACAGCGTGACCGTCCCGTTGGAGTCGCTCGTCGACTAGTCCGTCTCAAGTAGACAGTCACAACGCAGGCGGGGGTCGTGTGGCGATGACCCGCGCTACCAACCTTGTCACCGACGACCGCGCCAGCACCACCACCGGCGCAGGACGCGCCGGCCGTCAGCGCGGTCTGACTGCTCTACGGTGTCCAACCGCTCAGTGTGAGCAGTAGGACGCCCGGCCACTGCGAGGGCCGCACACCGGCGTACCACGACGACGGTTCTTGGGACCTAAGACGAACGCTCAGGTCTACCGCAAAATGCTGTGTGACCTGGGCATTGTATGTGGAGCGGGTGACGGGAATCGAACCCGCATGACCAGCTTGGAAGGCTGGGGCTCTGCCATTGAGCTACACCCGCATCGCGCCGAGAGCCCGGCGCGCGAGGACAGCCTAGCGCGCCGCGATAGGCTGTCCGGGCATCCCTCGAGGTGTATGGCGGGCTGTAGCGCAGCTTGGTAGCGCATTCGCTTTGGGAGCGAAGGGTCGCAGGTTCAAATCCTGTCAGCCCGACTCTGGCTGGCCGGCCTGTGGTGCGACAACCGCAGGTCGGCCCCGCCCGCCCCGCTACCTCGCGAGTTCCATACACTCGCGAGAGCCCAAACCGGTCAACCAGCTAACCAGGAGATCACGTTGAAGAGCACCGTCGAGCACCTGAGCCCGACGCGGGTCCGGATCAACGTCGAGGTGCCGTTCGACGAGCTCAAGCCGAACTTCGACCGCGCGTACCGCAAGCTCGCGTCGCAGGTTCGCATCCCCGGGTTCCGCCCCGGCAAGGCGCCCGCCCGCGTGATCGAGTCCCGCATCGGCCGCGCGCCGATCCTCGACGAGGTCGTGAACGAGGCGATCCCGGCCAAGTACATGGAGGCGATCACCGAGGGCGAGGTCCGCACGCTGGGCCAGCCGAACATCGAGGTCACGAAGCTGGAGGACGGCGACCACATCGCGTTCACGGCCGAGGTCGACATCCGCCCGGACATCACGATCCCGGCGTTCGGCGAGTTGTCGGTGACCGTGGACGATCTCGAGCTGACCGACGACGAGGTCGCGGAGCAGCTGGACGAGCTGCGGGCCCGCTTCGGCACCCTGACCGGCGTCGAGCGCCAGGCCGAGAACGGCGACTTCGTCTCCATCGACCTGTCCGCGACGGTCGACGGCGAAGAGGTCGAGGAGGCCAAGACCACCGGCCTGTCCTACGAGGTCGGCTCCGGCGAGATGATCGAGGGCATCGACGAGGCGATCATCGGTGCGAACGTCGACGAGGACAAGACCTTCACGACCAAGCTGGTCGCCGGCGACCACGCCGGCCGCGACGCCGAGGTGACCGTCACGGTCCGCTCCGTCAAGGTCCGCGAGCTGCCGGAGCCGGACGACGAGTTCGCCCAGCTGGCGTCGGAGTTCGACACGATCGACGAGCTGACGGCCGACCTGCGCGAGCGCCTGACCCGCGTCAAGCGCATGCAGCAGGGCGTCCAGGCCCGCGACAAGGTTCTCGAGGCTCTCCTCGAGGTCACCGAGGTCCCGCTGCCGGACACCGTGGTCGACTCCGAGATCGAGGTCCGCAAGCACGACGCGGTCCACACCTTCGACCACGACGAGGACCGCTTCGAGGAGTTCCTCACCACGCAGGGCAAGACCCGCGAGGAGTTCGACACGGACGTCCGCGAGGAAGCGGAGAAGGCCGTCAAGACTCAGCTGATCCTCGACTCGATCGCGGACGCCGAGAAGGTCGCGGTCGACGACAACGAGCTGACCGAGCGGATCATCTACCAGGCACAGCGCTTCGGCATCAGCCCGGACGAGTACGTGCAGCGCGCGCAGCAGTCCGGCCAGCTCGGCGCGATCTTCGCCGACGTGCGCCGCGGCAAGGCGCTCGCCTCGGTGGTGCGGCTCGCCACCGTGACCGACGCCTCCGGCAACGCCGTCGACCTCGAGGAGCTCTTCGGCGCCCCCGTGGCTGACGCGCCGGTCGAGGAAGCGCCGGTAGAGGCCGAGGAGAAGGCAGCTCAGTGACGCTCTGAGCGAACTCGGGCGGTGTCGGGCATTCGATGCCGCCCGCCTTCGTTAGTGTCGAACACGAGACCAGATCAACGTCGCATCCAGCGCCTCTGCGGTGGTGGACAGAGCGGAGAAGGCAGGCAGACGTGACGCATCCACGGCAGGGGCCCGACATGCGGTCGGGCACGGCAGGGCTCACCCTGAACGACTCGGTGTACGAGCGGCTGCTCCGTGAGCGCATCGTGTTCCTCGGTTCCGAGGTCGATGACGAGATCGCGAACCGAATCACGGCGCAGCTGCTGCTGCTCGCCGCGGAAGACCCCGAGAAAGACATCATCTTCTACATCAACTCGCCGGGCGGCTCGGTCTCGGCGGGCATGGCGATCTACGACACGATGGAGCTCATCGAGCCCGACGTGCAGACCTGGGCGATGGGCATGGCGGCCTCGATGGGGCAGTTCCTGCTCTCCTCCGGCCAGCAGGGCAAGCGCTACGCGTTGCCGCACGCGCGGATCATGATGCACCAGCCGTCGGGTGGCGTCGGCGGCTCGGCGTCCGATATCGCGATCCGCGCCGAGGTGCTCGGCAAGTGGAAGCTCGAGATGGCGGAGCTCACCGCCGACCAGACGGGGCAGACTGTCGACAAGGTCACCGAGGACGCCGATCGCGACCGTTGGTTCACGGCGGAGGAAGCCAAGGCCTACGGCTTCATCGACAACGTGGTCACCCGCGCAAGCCAGACCCCCAACGGCAGTAACTGACGGGGCCGGCCCCAGACCTGAGGAGACACAGGACCATGAACGAATACTCTCCACAGTCCCGGTACGTGCTGCCGTCGTTCGTCGAGCGCACGAGCTACGGGGTCAAGGAGTCCAACCCGTACAACAAGCTGTTCGAAGAGCGCATCATCTTCGTCGGCGTGCAGATCGACGACGCGTCGGCCAACGACGTGATGGCGCAGCTGCTGTACCTGGAGTCCGTGGACCCCGACCGGGACATCACGATGTACATCAACTCGCCTGGTGGCTCGTTCACCTCGCTGATGGCCATCTACGACACCATGCAGTTCGCCCGGCCCGACGTGCAGACCTTCTGCCTCGGCCAGGCGGCCTCCGCGGCCGCGGTGCTGCTGGCGGCGGGCACCCCGGGCAAGCGTTACGCCCTGCCCAACGCGCGCGTGCTGATCCACCAGCCGGCCATGGAGGGTGTCTACGGTCAGGTCTCCGACCTGGAGATCCAGGCCAACGAGATCCAGCGCGTGCGGCGCCTCATGGAGTCGACGCTGGCCAGGCACACCAGCCGGGACGCTGAGCAGATCCGCAAGGACATCGAGCGGGACAAGATCCTGACCGCCGACGAGGCCAAGGACTACGGCATCGTCGACGAGGTTCTCGGCTACCGGAAGCTCTCGAGCAAATAGTTTGTGGAATCGTCGGCGGGTGGCTCCGGACCCGTGGTCCGGGGCCACCTGATCGGCCGAATCCGACAACTCGACGGTCAGGTTCTCCCATTGAGTGGGGGTTGGCAGGTACCGTCGAGGGCAACAGGCACGACCGGGCCTGGAGTGCGGTGCGCGACACTTGTCACTCGAGGCCCGTTCCAGGCCACAGATCCAGGCATGCTCTCGAGCACGCCGGAGGGGACAGAGGTCAGCGGTCATGGCGCGTATCGGTGACGGCGGAGACCTGCTGAAGTGCTCTTTCTGCGGAAAGAGCCAGAAGCAGGTGAAGAAACTCATCGCCGGCCCCGGCGTGTACATCTGCGACGAGTGCATCGACCTCTGCAACGAGATCATCGAGGAGGAGCTGGCCGAGGCCGGCGACGTCAAGCTCGACGAGCTGCCCAAGCCCGCCGAGATCGACGAGTTCCTCGACCAGTACGTGATCGGTCAGACCGAGGCCAAGCGATCGCTGGCCGTGGCCGTCTACAACCACTACAAGCGCATCCAGGCCGGTGACCGCGCCCGGCCGGAGACTCGCGAGGGCCGTGAGCCCCGCGAGGAGACGGTGGAGCTCACCAAGTCCAACATCCTGCTGCTCGGGCCCACCGGCTGCGGCAAGACGTACCTCGCGCAGACGCTCGCGAAGATGCTGAACGTGCCGTTCGCCATCGCCGACGCCACCGCGTTGACCGAGGCCGGCTACGTCGGTGAGGACGTCGAGAACATCCTCCTCAAGCTGATCCAGGCCGCCGACTACGACGTGAAGCGCGCCGAGACCGGCATCATCTACATCGACGAGGTCGACAAGATCGCCCGCAAGTCCGAGAACCCGTCCATCACCAGAGACGTCTCCGGCGAGGGTGTGCAGCAGGCGCTGCTGAAGATCCTGGAGGGCACCACCGCCTCGGTGCCGCCGCAGGGTGGTCGCAAGCACCCTCACCAGGAGTTCATCCAGATCGACACCACGAACGTGCTGTTCATCGTGGCTGGCGCGTTCGCGGGCCTGGAGAAGATCATCCAGGACCGGGTCGGCAAGCGCGGCCTCGGCTTCGGCGCCGAGCTCCGCAGCAAGGCCGACATCGACAACTCCGACTTCTTCTCCGACACCATGCCGGAGGACCTGATCAAGTTCGGGTTGATCCCGGAGTTCATCGGCCGGCTGCCCGTGGTGGCGTCGGTGACGAACCTGGACAAGCCGTCGCTGGTGCAGATCCTCACCGCGCCTCGGAACGCACTGGTCAAGCAGTACCAGAAGCTGTTCGAGATGGACGGCGTGGAGCTGGAGTTCACCGACAACGCGCTCGAGGCCGTCGCCGACCAGGCGATCCTCCGTGGCACCGGGGCCCGCGGGCTCCGGGCGATCATGGAGGAGGTGCTGCAGCCGGTGATGTACGACATTCCTTCTCGTACCGATGTCGCGAAGGTGGTCATTACCGAGCAGACGGTTCGGGAGAACGTCAACCCCACGATCGTCGCTCGCCAGCCCTCTCGGCGGGAGCGTCGCGAGAAGTCCGCCTAGGCCAGGAACGGGTCTGCTGCCTGTCGCCTTGAACGCCGGCTCGCCCGTGCGGTGTCGCGTGATCTCGTCCGCGTCTGACGGCACGGCGCGGTAGGTCGGCACGCCTCGCCATGACGATGCGAGGATGACCGCATGCCGTACGTCCTGCTTCTCCACGGGCACACCGGGTCCGGTCCTTCGCACTGGCAGAGCTGGCTCGCCGGTGAGCTCGCCGAGACCGGCTGCGTGGTCGAGATCCCGCAGCTGTCCGAGCCGGATCACCCCAAGCTGGAGGTGTGGCTCGACGAGCTGCGGCACCACCTGCGGGCCGCGCCGGCCGCCGAGGAGCGGGTCCTGCTCGCGCACTCCTGCGGCGCGTCGCTCTGGCTGCACCACGCCGCCCAGCTCGTCGACGAGGAACACTATCCGCTGCGCTTCGACCGGGTGCTGCTCGTCGCGCCGCCCGGGCCGCGGTGGCACCACCCCGACGTGCACGGCTTCCACCCCACCCCGCTCGACGCCGCCGGTGTGCGGCGGGCCGCCGGGTGGACGCAGCTGGTCGTCGGGGACGACGACGAGGCGTGCTCGGTCGACGAGGCCGTCGACATGGCCGCCGCGCTCAAGATCGACCTCGACGTCATCCCCGACGGCGCGCATCTCAACACCGACGCGGGCTACGGGCCGTGGCCCGCCGTGCGGGGGTGGGTCGGGGACCGGCACACCAGGATGATCACGAACCGGTGATGCGCTCGGGGTGCGTGTAGACGTTCATGCTCGTGCCCCGCAGGAAGCCGATCAGCGTGATGCCCTGCTCGTCGGCCAGCTCCGCGGCCAGCGACGACGGCGCCGACACCGCCGCCAGCATCGGGATGCCCGCCATCGCGGCCTTCTGCACCAGCTCGAACGACGCCCGGCCCGACACCATCAGAACGGTGCCGCCCAGCGGCACCCGGCCGTCCAGCAGCGCCCAGCCCGTCGCCTTGTCGACCGCGTTGTGCCGGCCGACGTCCTCGCGGACCACCAGCAGCTCGCCGGCCGCCGTGAAGAGGCCCGCCGCGTGCAGGCCGCCCGTCGACTCGAACACCCGCTGCCGCTCGCGCAGCAGGTCGGGGAACGTCACCAGGGTCTCCGGCAGGACCCGGCAAGCGTCGGCTTCCGGGGAGAAGCGGGTCTTCAGCTTCACCGCGTCCAGCGCCGCCTTGCCGCACACCCCGCACGACGACGTCGTGTAGAAGTTGCGCTCCACGCCCACGTCCGGCGGTTCGACGCCGGGCGCCAACGCCAGGTCGAGCACGTTGTAGGTGTTGCGGCCGCTGTCGTCGACGCTGTCGCAGTAGCGGGCGGTGCTCACGTCCGCCGCGGCGCCGATCACGCCCTCGGTCAGCAGGAAGCCGTGCGCCAGCTCCACGTCGTGGCCGGGGGTGCGCATGGTGACCGCGAGGGCCTTCCCGCCCACCCGCAGTTCAAGGGGTTCCTCGGCCGCGAGCGCGTCCTGCCGGCGCTTGCTGCCGTCCTCCGAGAGCCGCAGAACCTGGCGGCGAACGGTCACTCTTCCCATGCATACAGCCTACAACCGTGCATAACAAGAAGTCTTTAGAAAGAACTCTTGCGCAAGAAACCCTTAGCAAGCTATGTTGTTAAGCATGGCCGACGAACGCAGGCAGATCACGGACCCGAAGGCGCTCCGAGCGCTCGCCCACCCGCTGCGGTGGAAGCTCCTGGAGATCATCGGCCGTGAGGGCACCGCCACCGCGACACTGTGCGCGCAGGAGACCGGCGAGAGCGTCGCCAACTGCTCCTACCACCTGAACATGCTCGCGAAGTACGACTATGTCGAGCAGGCAGAAGGCGGTCAGGGGCGCGAGAAGCCGTGGCGTGTCGTCGGCCAGAGCCAGAGCTGGAGCGACGTCGGCATGGACTCGGAGGGTGCGCTCGCCGCGCAGGCCGCGTCCGGTGCGTTCCTCGACCACGCCCTCACGCAGATCCGGGAACGGCAGCTGACCGCGCCCCAGGAGCCGGTCGAGTGGCGCGACGTGGTCGGCGTCGACAACACCAACGACTTCATGACCGCTGCCGAGGTCGAGGAGCTCCGCGAGACCATCCGGGCGATCATGAACAAGTATCGGGAACGGCGCACGAAGGCCGAGCTGCGCCCGGCGGGCGCCCGGTCGGTGAACGTCTTCCTCTCGACCACGGTCGCGCCCAAGTAGTTCCTCCCCGAACACCCCGGGCTGCCGGCGACGACAGCCGTATTCAACCTGCCCAAAGGAGATCGATCATGGACGTCTACAGCGCCTACGCCATCGCCAGCAGCCGTCGCGACGACCTCGCGCGGGAGGCCGACGAGTCACGCCTCGCGCGGCGGTCGCGCGACACGCAGGACGAGTCGGCGCCGGCCCCGCGACCGGCGCCGCGGGTCGTGCGGGCCCGCAGGCTCGGGATTGCCCGGTAGCGTGACCTGCGTGACGCAACGCTACGACGTGGTGGTGGTCGGCGGTGGCCACAACGGACTGGTCGCCGCCGCATACCTGGCTCGCGCAGGCAGGTCGGTGCTCGTGCTGGAACGGCTCGACCGGGTCGGCGGGGCGGCCGTGAGCGCCACCCCGTTCCCCGGGGTGGCCGCCCGGCTGTCCAGATACTCGTACCTGGTGAGCCTGATGCCCGGCCAGATCATGACCGACCTCGGACTGCGGTTCGCGTTGCGTTCGCGTTCCGTCTCGTCCTACACGCCGACCGAGCGCGCCGGGCGACCGGAGGGGCTGCTCGTCGAGCGCACGCCGGGCGAGGCGACGGCGTCGTCGTTCCGAACTCTCACCGGATCGGATGACGAGTTCGCCCGATGGATGTCGTGGTACTCCTCGCTCTCCGCGATGGCCACGGCGGTCGCGCCGACGATGCTCAGCCCGTTGCCGTCGCGTGCCGAGGTCCGGTCCCGGGTGCTCGACGCAGCGGGGGAACGGTTGTGGCAGCAGGTTTTCGAGCGCCCGATCGGCGAGGCGATCGAGGAGACGTTCGCCGACGACCTCGTGCGAGGGGTCGCCGCCACCGACGCGTTGATCGGCACGCACACGTCGCTGCGGTCGCCGTCACTCCTGGCTAACCGCTGCTTCCTGTATCACCTGATCGGGGACGGCACGGGTGAGTGGCGGGTGCCGGTCGGCGGCATGGGCGCCGTGACGGGTGAGCTGGAGCGGGTCGCCCGTGCGGCGGGCGCGACGCTCGTGACGTCGGCGGAGGTCGAGCGCGTCGACGCGGACGGCGCGGTGGCGGAGGTCCGGTACGTGGCGGACGGTGTCGAGTGGACCGTGGCGGCGTCGTACGTGTTGTCCGGGGTGGCGCCCGCGGTGCTGGACCGGCTGCGCGGCCGTGTGGCCACGCCGCCGGCCGGCTCGCAACTGAAGATCAACGTGCTGCTGTCCCGCCTGCCCCGACTCCGCACCGGCGTCGACCCGCGACAGGCGTTCGCGGGCACGTTCCATCTCGACGAGTCCTATGTAGAGCTGGAGAATGCTTACGAGGCAAGCGTTTCCGGTGTCATTCCGGCGCCGCTGCCCGGCGAGACGTACTGCCACACGCTGACCGACGAGTCCATTGTGGACTCCGCGTTGGTGGGGTGGCACACGCTCACGCTGTTCGGCCTGCACGTGCCGGCGCCGCTGTTCGCCGAGGACAACCAGGGTCGCCGGGCCGACCTGGTGGCGCGCTACCTGTCCGGTCTGAACCGCTACCTGGCCGAGCCCATCGAGGACTGCGTCGCGACCGACGAGGACGGCCGCCCGTGCATCGAGGCGAGGACGCCGCTGGACCTGGAGGAGGAACTGGCGATGCCGGGCGGCCACATCTTCCACGGCGACCTGTCGTGGCCGTTCGCCGAGGACGGCGAAAGCGGTTGGGGTGTGGCGACCGATGTGGCGAACCTGCTGGTGTGCGGGAGCGGCGCGCGGCGCGGCGGCGGCGTCAGCGGAATCGGCGGCCACAACGCGGCACACGCGATCCTGACGCGCTGAGCTGGCCTCCGGCCCCCGGTTTCCAGCTTACGGGCAACCCCCGACAGAACGGGCCGTCGTCGGCGCGCTGTGTGGACAGCCTCGCGCTGTGGACAACCAGGGCCCGCCGCGCGACCGTCCACACTGTCGGTCCCGCATGAGAGGCTGGATACCGGGGGCCGGAGGCCAAGCCCGACTCAGTTCAGCTGTGCCTTCACCTGCGCGAGGGTGGGGTTCGTCAGCGCGGCTCCGTTGGGGAAGTGCACCGTCGGCACGGTCTGGTTGCCGCCGTTCACCTGCATCACGAAGTCCGCCGCGCCGGGCACGCGCTCGATGTCGACCTCGGCGTACTCGATGCCTTCGCGGTCCAGCTGCGACTTCAAGCGCCGGCAGTAGCCGCACCAGGTCGTCGAGTACATCGTCAGCTTCGCGGGCGCCTCGGTCATCACCACTCCTGCCAGAAAATCACTGTTGACAGTCGCAACGCGGTGACCCCGCGGAACATGCCCGATGTGAGCAAACCGACTCTAGGCCTGGCACCCGCCGACGGGCGGCAGCGGCGCGGCCGGGTCGAAGAACCCGCCCGGCTCCAGCGGCGGGTCGGCCGACACGGACCGCTCGGTGGCGGCCGGCGCGAGGAAACCCTTCCGGTACGCGTCGCAGCCGATCGAGTAGCCGAAGCCGGTCGCGTCGCCGTACCAGAGTCCCCGGCTGCCCGGCGTCCAGCGCTCGCCGGCACGCAGCACGTAGTCGACGTCGGCGCGGACCACGACGATCACGTTCATCGCGTCCACCAACCGGGTGGGTCGCGCCGGCTGGAACGCGTACACGAACACGTAGTTGGTGTGCACGATCAGTTCACCCGCGGCGCCGGGGCTGACCGTCATCTCGCCGTCGACCTTGGCGTCTACCGGCAGCAGCGTGCTCCCGTCGGCGACCATGCTGACCAGCGACTGCACCTCGGCCTCGTGGCCGTCGCCGAACAGCGGCGCCAGCTGCCGGCGCGCGTCCGGCGCGAGCAGGTCCAGGTACGCGACGGGGTCGTGCTGGGTGAGCAGCCGGGGGTCCAGCCGACTCGCGGCCAGCGCGTTCCGCACGAGCTCGGTGGCCTCGGCGACCTCTGCGGCGGTGAACCCGTTCATGTCGGCCGCGGGCGGCGGCACGATCCCGGCGACCCCGTCCGGCCAGTGCGCGGCCGGCGTCGATTCGTACGGGCGCGTCATGTCCAGCATCGGGGCGCGCCGGTCGGTCGTCGAGGCGGGGGGATTGGCGCGGCCGGTGGGGCCGGTGACCGGGGTGAACACGCTCGACTCGACCAGCAGCGTCACCACGGCGCCGACCGCGAGCACCACGAGCCCGCCCGCGAACCAGCGCCCACGGCGTCGCCGTCGCGCGACGCGCAGCATCTCGTGCACGTCGGCGGTCGCCGCCCGCGCCACGCTGCCCGCCCAGTCGTCGGCCTCGATGGCCGGCTGGGGGTCGCGCTGCCGAGACTTCACCCGCTCCCACCTGACAAAGCTGTGGTTCATCCAACAACCGGCCAAAACACGAACTATCCGGTGCTCAGATCATCGATCCGACCGAGTGCGGTGTTAACAAGGTGTGGTGTGCGGAACTCGAATGCGAGCGCGTGATGACGGTTCGTAGACTCTTCGAGCGTGACTGACACCTCATCGCAACAGAGCACCGACCTCCCGCCGGCATGGGAGCCGGCGACGGTAGAGGCGGAGCTGTACCAGCGGTGGGTGGACGCCGGTTACTTCACCGCCGACCCGACGAGCGACAAGCCGCCGTTCTGCATCGTCATCCCGCCGCCGAACGTCACCGGCAGTCTCCACATGGGACACGCCCTCGAGCACAGCCTGATGGACGCGCTCACCCGGCGCCGCCGCATGCAGGGCTACGAAGTGCTGTGGCTCCCCGGCATGGACCACGCCGGCATCGCCACCCAGAACGTCGTGGAGCGCGAGCTCGCCGGCGAGGGCAAGTCCCGCCACGACCTGGGGCGGGAGGCGTTCGTCGACCGGGTCTGGCAGTGGAAGACCGCCTCGGGCGGCAAGATCCTCAACCAGATGCGGCGTATGGGCGACGGCGTCGACTGGAGCCGCGAGCGGTTCACGATGGACGAGGTCCTGTCCAAGGCCGTCCAGACGATCTTCAAGCGGCTGTTCGAGGACGGCCTGATCTACCGCGCCGAGCGGATCATCAACTGGTGCCCGCGCTGCCACACGGCGCTGTCGGACATCGAGGTCGAGCACTCCGACGACGAGGGCGAGCTCATCTCGATCAGATACGGCTCCGGGGATCGCTCGATCGTCGTGGCCACCACCCGCGTCGAGACCATGCTCGGTGACACCGCGGTCGCGGTCCACCCGGACGACGAGCGCTACCGGCACCTGGTCGGCACCGAGGTCGAGCTGCCGCTGACCGGCCGGATGATCCCCGTCGTGGCCGACGAGCACGTCGACCCGGAGTTCGGCACCGGCGCGGTCAAGGTCACGCCGGCCCACGACCCGAACGACTTCGAGATCGGCAGGCGGCACGAGCTGCCGATGCTGACGATCATGGACGAGCGCGCGGTCATCACGGCGCCGGGCCCGTTCGAGGGCCTCGACCGGTTCGAGGCGCGGCCCGCGGTCGTCGCGGCCCTGCGCGCGCAGGGCCGGATCGTCGCGGAGAAGCGGCCCTACGTCCACGCCGTCGGGCACTGCACCCGCTGCGGCACGGTCGTCGAGCCGCGGCTGTCGCTGCAGTGGTTCGTCAAGGTCGAGCCGCTCGCCAAGGCCGCCGGCGACGCGGTCCGCGACGGCCGCACCACGATCCACCCGCCGGAGCTGGCCAAGCGCTACTTCGACTGGGTCGACAACATGCACGACTGGTGCATCTCGCGGCAGCTGTGGTGGGGCCACCGCATCCCGGTCTGGTACGGCCCCGACGACAAGGTGATGTGCGTCGGCCCGGACGACGAGCCGCCGGCCGGTGACGAGTGGACGCAGGACCCGGACGTCCTCGACACGTGGTTCTCCTCCGCGCTGTTCCCGTTCTCGACGCTCGGGTGGCCGGAGCAGACCAAGGACCTCGAGCGGTTCTACCCGAACCACCTGCTGGTCACCGGCTACGACATCCTGTTCTTCTGGGTCGCCAGGATGATGATGTTCGGGCTCTACGCGATGGACGGCGCGCAGCCGTTCGACCACGTCTTCCTGCACGGGCTGGTGCGCGACCCGACCGGCAAGAAGATGTCCAAGTCGCGCGGCAACGTCATCGACCCGCTGGAGTGGCTGGACCGCTTCGGCGCGGACGCGACCCGGTTCACGCTGGCGCGCGGCGCCAACCCGGGCAGCGACATGGCGATCTCCGAGGAGTGGGCCGGCGGCTCGCGCAACTTCGGCAACAAGCTGTGGAACGCCACCAGGTTCGCGTTGATGAACGGCGCGACCACGGCCCGCCCGGTGCCGGCGCGGGACGCGCTCACCGACGCCGACCGCTGGATCCTCGACCTCACCGACGCCGTGGTGTCCGAAGTGGACGGTCAGTACGAGGACTACCAGTTCGCGAAGCTGTGTGACGCGCTCTACCACTTCACATGGGGCGAGCTGTGCGACTGGTACCTGGAGCTCGCGAAGGTCCAGGTCGCGGAGGGCGGCGAGCGGGCGGACTCGACGCGGGCCGTGCTCGGCCACGTGTTCGACGTGGTGCTGCGGCTGCTGCACCCGCTGATCCCGTTCGTCACCGAGCGGCTGTGGACCACGTTGACCGGCAACGAGTCCGTCGTGGTCGCCGACTGGCCGACCGCGTCCGGCGCGGCGGCGGACACCGGCGCGGCGCGGCGGATCGGCGGCGTGCAGAAGCTCGTCACCGAGATCCGGCGGTTCCGTTCCGACCAGGGTGTCAAGCCGGGACAGCGGGTCCCGGCCCGACTGTCCGGTGTGGACGCCGCGGGCCTTGGCGCGCACGCGGGCGCGGTGCGGATGCTCGCCCGGCTCGAGGAGGCTAGCGAGTCGTTCACGCCGAGTGCCTCGCTCGAGGTCGCGCTGCCCGACGGCACCGTGCACCTCGAGCTGGACCTGTCCGGCACGGTCGACGTCGCGGCCGAGCGCAAGCGGCTCGCGAAAGACCTCGCCGCGGCGCAGAAGGAGCTCTCGTCCTGCGCCGCGAAGCTCGGCAACCCGAACTTCACCGACAAGGCGCCGGCCGAGGTGGTCGCCAAGATCACGGCGCGGCGGGACGCGGCCGCCACCGAGATCGAACGCCTCACCGCACGGCTGGAGTCCTTCGGTGGCTGACGACATGGTCGAGTCCGCTCTGGACGACCTGCGTCAGGTCGAGACCGAGCTCAACACCCGCTGGCCGGAAACGAAGATCGAGCCGACGCTGCAGCGGGTCGTGGCGCTCCTCGACCTGCTCGGCGACCCGCAGAAGTCCTACCCGGTGCTGCATGTGGCCGGCACCAACGGAAAGACGTCGGTCACCCGCATGATCGACGCGCTGCTGACCCGCATCGGCCTGCGCGTCGGCCGGTTCACCAGCCCGCACCTGCAGCTGGTGACCGAGCGGATCGCGCTCGACGGCGCGCCGATCACGCCGGCGCGCTACGTCGAGGTCTATCGCGACATCGAGCCGTACGTCGCGATGATCGACCGCGGCGCCGAGGTGGCCATGAGCAAGTTCGAGGTGCTCACCGGCATGGCGTTCGCGGCGTTCGCGGACGCGCCGGTGGACGCCGCGGTGCTCGAGGTCGGGCTCGGCGGCAGCTGGGACGCCACGAACGTCGCGGACGCGAAGGTCGCGGTGATCACGCCGATCGAGGTCGACCACGTCGAGTACCTCGGCTCGGATCTCGCCGGCATCGCGAAGGAGAAGGCCGGGATCATGAAGCCGGGCTCGATCGCGCTGCTCGCCGAGCAGCGGCCCGAGGTGGCGGAGGTGCTGCTGCGGCGCTCGGTCGAGGTGGACGCCACGGTCGCCCGCGCCGGTCTGGAGTTCGGCGTGCTGCGCCGCGACGTCGCGGTCGGCGGGCAGCTGTTGAAGCTGCAGGGCCTCGGCGGCGCCTACGACGAGATCTTCCTGCCGCTGCACGGCACCCACCAGGCGAACAACGCGGCGCTCGCGCTCGCGGCCGTCGAGGCGTTCTTCGGCGCGGGCGCGCAGCGGATGCTGGACCAGGAGGCGATCCGCGAGGGCTTCGCGTCGGTCGTCGTGCCCGGCCGGCTGGAGCGGGTCCGGTCGACGCCGAGCGTGTTCGTCGACGCGGCGCACAACCCGCACGGGGCACAGGCGCTGGCGACCGCGCTGGACGAGGACTTCGGGTTCCGCAACCTCGTCGGCGTCCTCGGCGTGATGCGCGACAAGGACGCGCGCGGGATCCTGTCGGCGCTGGAGCCGGTGCTGAACGAGCTGGTCGTGACGACCAACTCCTCAGAGCGGTCCATGGGGGCGGAGGAGCTCGGCGAGGTCGCGCTGGAGATCTTCGGCCCGGACCGGGTTGAGGTGCGGCCTCGGCTGGACGACGCCGTCGACACCGCGCTGGCGCTCGCGGAGGCGGACGCCGAGGAGCCGCTGTCCGGCGTCGGCGTCGTGGTCACCGGCTCGGTGGTCACCGCGGGCGAGGCGCGGGCGCTGTTCGGCAAGGACCCGGCATGACCACGCGGCCCGACCCCATGCTCTCGTTCGCCGGCGTCATGGCGGCCACGCTCCTCCTCGAGGTGATCGTGGTCCTGCTGGCCATGCCGGTGATCGCCAAGCTGGGCGACGGCCTCGCCACGTGGCAGGGCCTGCTGGTCGGCGCGCTGGCGCTGGCGCTGCTGGCGACGTGCGCGTTCCTGCGGCGGCCGTGGGGCAAATGGGTCGCGGCGGGGCTGCAGGTGGTGATGATCGCGTGCTGGTTCGCGGTCGTGGCGCTCGGCGTGCTCGGCCTCGTGTTCGGCCTCGTGTGGGCCGTGCTGCTGTGGATGCGCTGGGACGTCGCCAAACGCATGGCCGAGGGCCGGCTGCCGAGCCAACAACAGCCGACGCAGGACTGACGGCGCCGCCCGATAGGCTCACGCGCGCAGAGTCCCCCATGAAGGAGAACGCACAGTCGTGAGCGAGCGCACCCTGGTCCTGGTCAAGCCGGACGGCGTCAGCCGTGGTCTGGTCGGCGAGGTCATCTCCCGCATCGAGCGCAAGGGCCTCACCCTGGCCGCCCTCGACCTGCGCAAGGTCGAGCGGAGCGTTGCCGAGCAGCACTACGCCGAGCACGCCAGCAAGCCGTTCTTCGAGTCGCTGCTCGAGTTCATCACCTCGGGCCCGGTTGTCGCGATCGTCGTCGAGGGCGACAGCGCGATCGCCGCGTTCCGCCAGCTCGCCGGCGCCACCAACCCGGTGCAGTCCGCCAACGGCAGCATCCGCGGCGACTTCGCGATCGAGGTGCAGTACAACATCGTGCACGGTTCCGACTCCCCGGAGTCCGCCAAGCGCGAGATTGATCTGTGGTTCCCCGGCGTCTGACCTGCCCGAGTTCTGCCGCACGGGTCAACCGGGTTCTCCCGGCCGCGCCGGGGTTACGCTCCGTGTGTGGGTGGAGCACTGGTCGTGGCGCGGGGGCTTGTCAAACGGTTCGGTCCGCTGGAGGCGGTTCGGGGGATCGACGTCGACGTCATGCGGGGCGAGGCCTTCGGTTTCCTGGGTCCGAACGGCGCCGGCAAGTCCTCCACGATGCGCATGATCGGCTGCGTGTCCCCGCGTTCCGGCGGGGAGCTGACGGTGCTGGGCATGGACCCGGAGCGTGACGGACCACGCATCCGGGCCCGTCTCGGCGTCGTGCCGCAGCAGGACAACCTCGACTCCGAGCTGACGGTCCGCCAGAACCTGCACGTCTACGGCCGCTACTTCGGACTGTCCAAGGCACACGTCCGCGCCAAGGCGGTCGAGCTGCTCGACTTCGCCCAGCTCACCGAACGCGCCGACGACGAGGTCGAGCCGCTGTCCGGCGGCATGAAGCGGCGGCTCACGATCGCCCGCTCGCTGATCAACGACCCGGAGCTGCTGCTGCTCGACGAGCCGACCACCGGCCTCGACCCGCAGGCGCGGCACCTGTTGTGGGACCGCCTGTTCCGGCTGAAGCAGAGCGGCGTCACGCTCATCGTCACGACCCACTACATGGACGAGGCTGAACAGCTTTGCGATCGGCTCGTGGTCATGGACGGCGGCCGGATCGCCGCGGAGGGCAGCCCCGCTGACCTGATCCGGCGCTACTCCACGCGGGAGGTCGTCGAGCTGCGGTTCCCGCCCGGCGAGGACACCACGTCGCTCGAGGGCACGTTCGACGGGCTCGCGGACCGGGTCGAGGTGCTGCCCGACCGGGTGTTGCTCTACGCCCTCGATGGTGAGGCCGTGCTGGCGGCGGTCCACGGCCGCGGCCTCAACCCGATCTCCAGCCTCGTGCGGCGCAGCACGCTGGAGGACGTGTTCCTCCGGCTGACCGGCCACACCTTGGTGGACTGACCGGGCCAGAGCAGTAGTGCTAGCATTGACAGCAACGACGGCATGGAGGTTCGCGATGGCGACGTTGACGATCCGAGACTTCGATGATGATCTGAAAGCCGAACTGCGGATCCGTGCCGCCGAACACGGTCGCTCGATGGAATCCGAAGTTCGCGCGATTCTGCGCTCAGTGTTGACCAAGCCGGCGTCCGGACCTGGCATGGGGACCCGGATCCGGCAACGGTTCACCGGCTCCGATGATCTGTCGATCGAGCCACCGATCCGGAACGAGCGAGCGCGAGCGGTGGAGCTGCCTGAGTGATCGTTCTCGACACCAATGTCGTCTCCGAGCTGATGCGGCAAGCTCCGGAGGCCAATGTTGTCAGCTGGGTTGACCAGTATCCGCCCGACGACGTGTTCATCACGGCGGTGACGGCGGCCGAGCTTCAGTACGGGGTCGCGCGACTGTCAGACGGCCGCCGCAAGACAGTGCTGACGACCAAAGTCGCCGAACTTCTCACCGAGGACTTCCGAGACCAGATCTTGCCTTTCGGCGGCGACGAGGCGGCGCACTATGCGCAGATCGCCGCATCGCGCGAGCATGATGGTCGGCCGATCAGCATGGCCGACGCGCAGATCGCCGCGATCTGCCGGCGCTACCGGGCTCGCCTGGCCACGCGGAACATCAAGGACTTCGTCGATACCGGCGTACACGTGCGCAATCCGTGGGACATCACCGCTGGGCCTACGCAGGTTGTTTGACCAGGCCGGCGGGCCTCGTTGGGTTCTGGGAACGATCATGGCCCGGATTCGGTCTGGCGATTCGTTCCCCCCAGATTGACTACATGGACGAGGCCGAGAACCTGTGTGACCGGCTGGTGGTGATGGACGGCGGCCCCGCAGACCACCCGCCGTCGACCACCGCGACCACCGCCCCGATCACCACGACGACGACCGCCGCCGCGCCGGGAGCCGCCAGCCAGCCGGCGGGTTATGGTTTTTCCGGTTCGTCATGGCCGGGGAGGCCAGGGGGAGGCGCGGTGCCCGAGAGCGACATGCCGCGGCCGGCGACCGGACGCGCGGTCGGTCCGGTCCGTGCCGCGCTGATCGTCGTCGAGGGGATGTGGACCTGGTACCGGCGCAACTGGCGCGCCACCGTGGTCTCCAGCGTGGTGCAGCCGGTGCTGTTCCTGCTCGCGCTGGGGTTCGGGCTCGGCTCGCAGGTTCGGCCGGCCGAGGCGACCGGCGGCCTCTCCTACGTCGTGTACCTCGCGCCCGCACTGCTCGTCGCCACGTCGGTGCAGATCGCCGCGTTCGAGTCGACCTACCCGATCCTGTCGGCGTTCAAGTGGCAGCAGACCTACCTCGGCATCGCCGCGTCCCCGATCACCCCGGCGCAGATCCTCGGCGGGCACCTGTTGTGGGTCGCGCTGCGGCTCGGCGTGTCCGGCGCCGCGTACCTGCTGGTGGCGGCCGCGCTCGGCACGCTGACGAGCCCCGGTGTGATCCTGTCGCTGCTGGTGTCGGTGCTGGCCGGGCTCGCGTTCTCGGCGCCGGTCGCCGCCTACTCGGCGACTCTGCAGACCGAGGGGCAGCAGTTCAGCGCGCTGTTCCGGTTCGTCGTGATGCCGATGACGTTGTTCGCCGGCACGTTCTTCCCGGTCGACCAGCTGCCGGTGTGGGTGCGCCCGGTCGCGTGGCTCACCCCGCTGTGGCACGGCACCGAGCTGAGCCGCGGCGCCGCGTTCGGCGGCCTGTCGCCCCTCGCCGCGGCCGGGCACCTCGCGTTCCTGCTGACACTGCTCGGCGTCGGCGTCTGGTTCGGCGCCCGCAGCTTCACCAGACGGCTCGCGGCGTGACGGCGGCGCAGGGCGGCGGGCTGCTGCTGCGGGTGCTGCCGACGGGCATGTACGCGGGCCGGGCGCGGGTGCTCGTCGAACGGTCGCTGCTGGTGAACCGGCGGGCATGGCTCGCGGTCGTGTCCGGGTTCTGCGAGCCGCTGTTCTACCTGTTCGCGATGGGCGTCGGGTTCGGGAAGCTGGTCGGCGACGTGGTCGGGCCGGGCGGCGAGACGATCAGCTACGTCGCGTTCGTCGCGCCGGCGCTGCTCGCCGCGTCCGCGATGAACGGCGCCGTGTACGACGCGACGTTCAACATCTTCTTCAAGTTCAAGTACGCCAAGCTGTACGACGCGATGCTCGCGACCCCGCTCGGTCCGATCGACATCGCGGTCGGCGAGATCGCGTGGGCGCTGCTGCGTGGCGGGCTCTACGCGACCGGCTTCCTCGTGGTGATGCTCGGGATGGGCCTGATCACCTCGCCGTGGGCGCTGCTCGCGCTGCCGGCGGCGCTGCTCGTGGCGTTCTCGTTCGCCGCGTTCGGCATGGCGTGCACGACGTTCATGCGGTCCTGGCAGGACTTCGACCTGATCCAGCTCGCGCTGATGCCGATGTTCCTGTTCTCCACGACGTTCTTCCCGCTGACGGTGTACCCGGACGCGATCCGTGTCGTCGTGCGGTGCCTGCCGCTCTACCACGCGATAGAGCTGATGCGGAACCTGTGCGCGGGGGTCGTGGACGTCGCGATGCTCGGGCACGTGGCGTACTTCGCCACGATGGCCGGGGTCGGGGTGGTCGTGTCGGCCCGCCGGCTCGGCGTCCTGCTGCTGCGCTGACCTGCCACGCAGCAGCAGGACGGGGTCGTCAGAACAGGGGACCGGTGATCGTGATGCCGAGGTTGTCGCCGAGCCCGGAGTAGAGCGCGAAGATCAGCAGCGCGCCGCCGGCGAGCGCGATGTCCTTCTGGAACGAGACCATCTCGTTCTGCTTGGCCATCGGGTCGGTCTCCTTCCAGAACGGGTGCATCAGGATCGCCGTCGGCACCAGGAAGACGACGAGCAGGAGCGCGCCGAGGTCGATCCAGATGCCCAGCAGGACCAGCAGGCCGCCGACGATGAGCAGCACACCGCTCGCGATGACGGCGAGCTTGGGCTGTGGCAGCCCGCGGGAGGCGGCGTACCCGGCCATCGCGTCGGCTTTGGCGAGGTGACCGAAGCCCGACCCGAGGAACAGTGCTACGAACAGGATCCGACCGATGAGAGCGACGACGTCCACGGCGACCTCCGAGA
>Ga0193742_1000700_pt1 | contig 21607 bp, 23 predicted proteins | sample L2c1metaG_FD_165511 | JGI IMG/M metagenome (GOLD analysis project Ga0193742, IMG submission 165511) | Soil microbial communities from a riparian zone of the East river system, Colorado, United States - L2c1 | ecosystem: Environmental > Terrestrial > Soil > Riparian zone | place: USA: East River... | reverse complement strand
CTACCCACTTCGGCACCCGTTGCGCCTGCTTCGGCACCTGCTGCGGCAGCTTCTCCGCCGATTGATGCTGCTGTGGAGTTCTCTTTAAGCCACTGCTGCCCTTTGTAGCTGTTTGCGCTGCTATACAACAACTTCAGATTGTTGTTTTTGTCGTGAAGATAGCCATATTGAACCTCTGTCGGGTTAGTCTTCGCCTTGTTGCGTGATACAATATCACTGATGAGAAGTGCGAAAGAGTCTGTTCCGGGCGCCTCTGCTTGTAATCCGCATAGTCAGGATGGGTGGTCCGGCGCTCTCCATCGGTAGGAATGAAGCCCGGACTCCCTTCCTGCACGTTACTTGGGGTTCCACTGTCCTGCGAATTCTTCGGGTCGTAGAGCTTTAGGCCAGTGTTGGCTTATGTCGTGCTCCACCATGCTTGGTTTCTGACCCGGGTAAGGGTCAGCCCCATCGATAAACTTTTGCAGATCTTCTTTAGGCGGCCCTTCGAAAGCCTGAGGCTTCGTAGCTTCAGAAGACGGGCGAATCGGATGACTGATATTCGACGTCTGGTCCTGTTCTCCCCCTGGATGGGGCGGTCGCTGCAAAGACCCGTAGCTTACCCCGCCCGAATTACTTGCTCCTCCGGACTATGCTTGGTCAGCAGAAACGCCCTTAAGGAATTCAGCAGATGACTCGTTTGCTGAGGAAGTCTCTGCATGGGGAGCTCCATCTTCGTGATTAGCAGCCACCGCATCGTGAGATTGCGGAGAGGAAAGATTGGCCACTCCGGGTCCTTGCGTCTCGTTAGATGGAATAGATTGTTCGTGATATTGCGAGCTTGGGGAGGATATGGTCACTTTTCACCTCGTCAGGATTTAATTTCCGGCACACTTGTGCCGAGTTGCGAAATCAAACCTTGCGATGAAGTTATCGCCTAGGTAAAACAAGTGTTGCTATCGGGTCCGCGCTTGGAGGCTACTTGCGCCTCTGACGGATGGCCTCCGAGGTGATTTCCACACAGATGCTTGGTTGCCAGGGAATAAGTAGACACATTCCGTGTTCTAGCTCGTAGCAGCAAAGCTATCCATTTCTATGAAGAGGAAATCTGCAATGGGAATCATTTTCATGTCCTGCCAAGGCCAGCCAATAAGAAGTATCGAAGAGATAACACGCAGCTTCCCCGACACCCCGCACGCCCCTCCCATGTTCATTACACCGCAAAATGAAACATGTGCGCGAAAACAGCGAAAGCACTTTCTTCGCTCCATCTGTCTAATCGCTACCTGCTTCCTGTCGCAAGCTTATGCTCAGACGCTCCCTGATTCTATTGATGTACCTAAGGGTGAAGCCGTGCTCCTGCTCAAGGCCCAAGGCAAAGGCGACCAGATCTATGGATGCGTGGAGGGAAACTGGATGCTGAGCGGTCCCGATGCCAGACTATTCAATGAGCAGGGGAATGTGATCGGCAGGCACTATGCAGGGCCCACATGGCAGTTGAAAGATGGGAGTCTGGTGCAGGGGAAAGCAATTGCGAAGACTGCTCCCGCGGATGCACAGTCTGTGCCATGGCTTCTTCTTGAGGCGTCTTCCGGCACGGGAGAGTTCAAAGGCGTGATGTTTATCCAGCGCCGGGACACGCACGGTGGCGCGGCACCATCCTTGCCGTGCAAGGATAAAGCAGAATTACGAGTTCCGTATACCGCCAACTATCTATTCTATGCGGCGCACCAATAGACACGTCGGCTCATCAACACGAAATTGCTCACACATCAGTGAATCAGGCAGCGAAAACATTCGCGAGGGCACCGCTGAGATTGTGAGGGTTTATCAAAACCAGAACATACTAGACGCAGCTCTGTTCTGATCGGAAACACGCTCGTGTGGATATCAATTTAGGAACTGATCGACTCGACGGGCGCTTATCTCAGGCTGAGGATGCAAGAACGTATCATGTTGGGCTCTTCATAGTGGTGGTCGCAGCAGGCGAATCCCTATGGCAAGAAGAACAGGAGCGGCTGCTCCCCATTGCAACCGCAGAGATGAGTGCATAAGTTAGGTCTTTGTTGTTCCACGTCGCTACATGAAGTTCGCCCAGGTCGCTGGCATGAAAGCGCAGCCCCCCAGAGAGTGTAACCTTTCCTCCAGTTGCAGTGGCTAGCTTGTCCGAGGTAACAAGCAGAGTGATGCGATTGTTTTGCATCCGAAATTCCACGAGAGCTGCGGGTTGACCGCCAAATGTCACCAGGCGACCTCCAGCAAGGGTATACTTCGCCCGGTCATCTGTAGCGATGCCTTCATTGGGCATTCGAAACGAGAACGAGACTCGCTGCGCAAACCACGCGGCAACCACCTCCGGAGAACTAGATTCCACATCGAGCGATCTATCGCTGCTGGATATACGGTGTTCGGCGATTGCTGCCTCGACGAAGCTCATGGCGCGTGATTCCTGTCGGAGATAAGAAATGGATAAAACCACGCCAACCGCGACCAAGAACATAGCGGCAGCAGCCAGCGGCCTCCAATAGGCTCGAACAGACCGATTGCTGGAATTAGTGATATTGCCCAGGATTTTTTCGCGTAGGGCTGCTGGCGCCTCCACTTGAGGGCGCGCACTCCTCACTCTCTCCGAGAATGCTTGTGCCTCTTCCAGTACTTTCTGACAACCGGCGCAATCGTTGATATGGGAGATCAGATCTTCCCGTTCTTGGCCAGTCAGTTCGTCATCAATCAAGAGCTGAATCATGACGCCGTAATCATCGTGAATTTTGATCATCGTGAGGCCTTTCCAGAATTCAGCCGCTGGCCCGACATTTCAACTAATAACGTTCGCAATTTAGCACGCGCTCTCCCCAGTCGCGACATTACGGTTCCAGCTGGACAGTTAAGCACGGTTGCGATTTCCTGATATGACAATTCCTCAAACTCGCGTAACAGAATCACTTCGCGAAATTCAGCCGAGAGTCGACCAATAGCACTCTGGACCTGTTCTGCGTTTTCTTTGCTAATGAGAATCTCCTGCGAGTTGCGCGTGTGCCCTGGCAGAAGATCGGCGCCACCCTCCTCTCCATCTGCATCGACGATGTGCGGTCCAGACTTACGATGGCGCATTTGGTTTAGCCAGATATTTCGAAGGATGGTGAAAAACCAGCCCTTGATGTTGCTACCATCACGAAATCTATGCTGCGCCTCCAAAGCCCGGGCATAGGTCTCCTGTACCAGGTCTTCCGCCTCAACTTTATTACGAGTGAGCATTAGGGCATAGCCATAAAGCGCGTTTATATATTCTATGCCGAAACCTTTTTGCTCACCGTTTCGGGCGAATTTGTGAGACATCATTCTTGCATTCTCTACCGAACGCGCTTTTTAAACCAGTTCAACCTACGGGCGCGAGAGCGAGCAACGGACCTGGCACAACACGCAGATGATTCTCCTAAAGGGATAACAGATAAAGTACAAACGTAATCGCTCTCACCGTTGTTGATCGCGGAATGAGCGTGCATAATTTATTGAAAAAGGGTGGCTTCTTCGCGACGCAACTAGCGACAACGGAGCTTGTTTCGTCCGAGATCTTGAAGTATTGCGGTCGGCATAAGATCGCTGTTGGGCTAGACAATGTGCGCGAGCGGTGTCGAAGCAAATCATTTATTTCGAAGCCGATATAGGGAAACATGTCTTTTCCTGCTTGTTCTCAAGGTGATGTGGCAGTGCTGAAACACATACTCTGCTCATCTGTTGGACAGAACACGATGCGGCTCAATTTATTCCTGGCCCTTGCGACCGCGCAATGTTCCCTGAAGTCATCGCGCAAGCGCGGACAGGATTCATGTTCCTCGCTCTTTCGGCAGAATTGTCCGTGCTTATCTCAAAAGCGATGATGTACATGCGGTTGTATCGCATGTTCAAGGGAGGTCGAAGACATGAGGCGTTCCTTTTCCGGGGTAAGGCGAGAGATGCTTCGTCGTTACACGGGAGAGGTATGTACCGACGAAGCATCTCTCGCGTGGAGCTACGCTCTGATGGTGTCGCAGACGCAGTCCTCAATGAGGCTGAGCAGTTCGGCTTCGACGTCATGGCTGGAGAACTCGAACGAGAACTGCTGGGCGCGGTCACGGTAACGAGGCTGCGTGCAGATCTCGTCGACGGCGTGCTTGATAGCTTCAGGGGTCGCCCGGTTGGTGCGCAGGTCAATCCCTGTGCCGGACCACTGGATGTGAGCAGAGACCTCTTCCTTATCTTCGGTAAGACCGGCGGAGATGACCGGAATGCCATGAGAGATCGCCATGTTGACGGTACCGTAGCCTCCGTTGGTAATGAGGAGGTCGATCTCCGGCATGATCTGCGCGTAGGGCAGGAACGATGCGATGCGGGCGTTAGAGGGAATGGCAACAGGGATGGACTCGACGGGCTGCCCACCGGTGGTGACGATGAGGGTCAGGTCTTTCCTGCCACCGAGCGCGACGAGCGCGGGGGCGATGACCTGGCCGAAGTCGCGGTTGGCAATGGTACCCTGCGTGATTAGGACGAGGCGCTTGGTGCGGTCGAGGTGCTGCCACCACTCGGGCAGCGCGGGCTGGCCAGCTGGCGTAGGCAACGCGCCGATGTATTGCACCTTCGAGTTGGAGTCTGGGTATTCGAAGCTCTCGATGCCAGGGTGCAGATAGAGATCGGGCAGTGCGGTCATGGCTTCGAGGACGGGGCACGGAAGCGCGGGATAACCAAGGCTGGCGAGGGCTGCGTTGACGGCCTGCTGCGCGGGCTGAAGTATGAAGCGCTCGCGGAGTTGCAGCTCTGCATCGCGCTGCTCCGGAGTCTCGTCGGGGCGCATCGGAATGTTCTTCCCGCTGGCGATATTGACGACGGAGACGCCAAGGTGCGCGATAGCAGGGCGCTTATCGCGAGGGCCGACGAGCATGGGGAGCGTACCCCAGTAGATAGAATCAGCGAGGATCAGATCGGCGGGGAAATCGTAGAGCGCCATCTTAAGGCTGGCGGACTGCGCGGCGATGTTGCGGGCAAAGAAGTGGACGAGATCGTAGCCGGTCATCTCCATGCCGGGCGATTTCTGCATACGCTCGGGGTACGTCTCGAAGTAATAGCCTGCTGAGGTTTGAGCGTTGGGAATCTCTGAGAGGAAGCGGTGGCCGGCGGCTTCGACGGAGATACGCAGGTCTTCATTGACCTGCACGGCGACCTCGTGGCCGCACTCCACCAATAGCGAAGCAATGGACAGAAGTGGATTAAGGTGGCCGGGTGCCGGCGTAGACGTGATAAGAATTTTCATAAAATCCTTCTTTGGTTAGTGGAAGAAATTGAAACAGGTTTCTGTAGATGCAGAGTCAGCAATACAAGCTGGCCTGGCTGACTAGAAAAAAGCAGCAACTGCCTCATAGGCGCGTCTATTCAAATTCAAATTGCGGAATCATTTGTCATGGAGGTATCATTCGATCCATTGCACTCGCGAATAAAATTCCTCGGTGAAGATGAAACGTTTTCGTGTCCTGATCCATGCGAGGGGGATGCCTCATTTTCAGTTTCAGTGACGTCCCTGCAGCAGAAGGGTCTTTTGATGTCAGCCGTAAACGCCAGGTAGCCGTCTCCACGAAGAGCGAAGAGAAGCCTCATGGGCTTCCTGTAAGGCTGAACACGGCGCGACCGTTTTTATTCCCGGCGCAGATAAAATAAGCGCCGACGGCGATCATTTGTCGCGGAGATGAGACGCGTTGCACTGCGGGGAGTCAGGAGCGTCGCCACTGTAGTATCGCCACTGCAGTTATCAGAACTTACATGCTCTACTTTGGGGTGATACGTCCGCTGTCCTGCGCCTACATTCTGGATGGCTTAGGGGGCGCAATGATCTTGACTCCTATGTCATGATTATGGCTGTTTCAGCCGCATTCTGTTTCAGTGGACTCTCTTTCGTAGGATGGATAGAGGCTGAGCCAAGAAGCGAAATGGTGTCGGCTTGGCCATCGGCTCATATCGAAACCTACGGGCGTGACTCATATTTGAGTCTGAATCAGGGCGTGACAGCCCGCTCGGAGAGCATCAAGTGCATGTGCCGCTGCTTGATGTCGTGCTTCACTATAGGCTTAACGGCGGCCCGACGATAAATTTCCCCAATGCCCCAAGAGTGATATTCGTAATTGAATTTGATCCCCATACATTCCCATCGAATATGAACGTTGGGGTGATTCCCGTGTTTGGAGAATTGGCGACAAACTTAGCATCATTGGTGAAACCATGGGTCGTATTGTGCGTAACGTAGAGGATATCGGAGTTGTTCGTATCGGTGATTGTGGCATTTATAGCGAATGTCCCCGCTGGCTGATTCATGCTCGATAGAAAAGTGTTTCCTGTAATTGCAGAAGAGAAATTGTAGTCTGCAATCTGGCCGGGCACGGTGATTGCATTGAAGGCTGATGGCGTGAAGCAGGTCCTACCCCAGCAGCCGATTCAGCCGCGTTGATCTGTGCTCCAACGTCGGCACCAGGATAGAGTGAAGCGTAATAGGACTTATTGAGGCTGTTGATGTACAGGCCGGTGCTACCAGGCTGAATGATGAACTGATCGCCAGTGGCGATTCGCGAGGATCGAAGCGGCAGCAGAGCCGAAGATATTGTCTGCCGTCCAATGCACAACTTCGAACTGGTTTTTTTAAACAAATTTGTAGGAGACCGAAGCTGCCATAAAACCCTCGCCGATCCGGTAGAGTTCAGAATCACCGGGTTGGTATTCGGGGTCGCCCCGGAAGCATCGGTATAGATGGCGAGCGGGGTAGATGTGCCGGCAGCATAGGTAAATAGCTGGCCTCCCGCGAGCGGCTTCCCGCTCACGTCGAACGCTCTGAATACAGGGAAGTTCAGCGTCTGCAACGGTGTCTGCGCTGTCAGCGATAGGGCCATCAATAGGAAAGGATGATCCGCTTCACATAGTCCTCTTTCATAAAATAAAGAGCCTCCGATTAAGGAGACCCTTGTGATGTGGAGTTGGTAATCGGCCTAGGTTGGCTTTTTAAGGGCCAAAGATGAATAGGTGCATAGCGAGGGTATCGGATACCTTACCGGCATCTTAGCCTTTCGCATCTCCAACCGATGCAGGAAAGGTACCGTCCGGTAATAGGATTGTTGCTAGGTGCCCGCATCGTGTCATACTACTTGCATCTCCTCTGCCGTTTTGGGATTTCCTCGTGCAACGGAACGGCTGTCATGTGGCACCTCCGTCTGATATTTTTGAAATGTCTGTTCGATGATATCGGCGGCCACATCCAATCCTCGCGTCTTTGAAATCACCTTCTGGAAATAAGCAGCCCGCTGGCGATAGCTCGGATCTTGCAAAACTTTCTCGATCAAACCCCTCAGACGATCCGTTGTTAGCTCGTCCACTTCTATAAATTCGCCTGTTCCATGATGTGCAATTCTGGCGGCAGTTCCTGGCTGGTCATAGCCTATGGGAATAGCAACCATGGGCACTCCATGCGCCAGAGATTCAAGCGTTGTATTCAGTCCAGCATGTGTGATGCAAAGCGCTGCACGCTTCAGCAATTCAATTTGAGGAACAGAGCGGACGACGATCGTATTTGAGGGAATAGGGCCCAGATTCTCTGGATTAATATTCTTGCCAATAGAAAGTACAACTTGAACATCCACGGATTTAATCGCTTCAAGAATGTGTTTGTACAGGCCATCCAGGCCGTTCACCAGTGTCCCTAGTGAAGCGTAAATAAGCGGTTTATCCGTCAATTTCTCCCATGGAAAAAGTACCTGCTCTCTGCCCTCATCGTCGTGAAACGGACCAGCGTAGTGAAACTGTGCGGGCCAGGGGATTCCCGGAAAATCGAATTCCTTCGGTGTCTGAGTTATTACAGCCAGCTTGGAAACAGTCGCAGCAGGATCATTCCAATCGATCTCGAGTCCAACCTCTTCGGCATAGGACTTGGCGATTTCCGCCATCGGACCAAGTATCGCGCCCATTTTATGTAAATTCACAGCGTTTCGGTTAAGACCTTCTGGAGAAGTATCAAGCGGGCAGCTAAAAAGAGAAGCTGGAGTCACTCCCGAGAAATCGAGGTGAAGAACATTCCAAATGTGTACATAAGGTATGGACATGCTTAGAGGAACAAGCTCGACGAAGAAGTGGATAGTGTCGATTACCAAAGCCTCAACGCCTGTCGTTGCTAATTTTTCAGCCAAGTAGTCGAAGGCCACTCGGGTGAGGTCAGGATTTAGATCCATACACGAATGCCGCACCACCTCAAAGCCATGCAGCTTTGCCACGGAGCTATAAACTTTGTCAATAGAACCGACGGGATACTCTCTTTCGCCGTAGGACACGAAGTCGAGACCCGCAGCGAGAGCGAATGGTCCGGCATCGGGAACGCCAAAAAATACGACTTCGTTGCCGCGTGATTGTAGTCTGCGTCCAAGCGCTGTCATAGGGTTCAAATGCCCTGATAAGGGCATGCTCACAAAGCCAATTTTCATTGTTGCTCCTTATTTTTCTTTCACATTAGCCGCAGCACAGTACGGCGTCGTCAATAATTTCTCGACTTAAGTCCAGCGACGAAATTGTGTCCTGTTATAAGAACACGGCTGAGCCGGCTTTATTCCACGAAGATCGAGGGGTCTGGACAGTTCTACATTCGAAGGAGGTGAGGGCGATATTTTGTCATCAAGGCAGACGAGATTCCAGCTTCAAGGCATTTGGCAATTCGCCGCGGCCCGCTTTCAGTTGTTGCGTAGCCGCCAAAATATCAAATCGAGCCGTGCTCGGCTTGAAACGTACATTGCTCTGTTATCGCCAACTAAGACTCTACTTCCGATCTGTCCTTCATTCGGGAGTAATGAGGGGTGGAGGAATAGTGCTAAATTGACAGCAGACTTCTGTTAAAGGCACGTTTCCAAATCAACCCCGCCGCATTGATTGCATCATTGTAGCCAGCCATTAGGTGGACGATAGCAAATGATCAAACAGCGATTGAACCAAACTGCGCATGCTCTTCTGAGAGAGTTCTGCGCCGAGGATTCTCTGGGTGACTGCCAAACCATGAGCAAGATTGATGATGACCGTGATGAAATCATCCGGCTTCAATTTAGAAGTGACTTCGGGAGATCGCAAGAGGTCTCTGACGAGCTCACCTCCGTCGCGAAGCTGCTGTTGATGCACTTCAACGAAGCTTCGCCGGATACGTTCGCTGCGAAGAGCCGCGACCTCGAACTCAGCACGAAGCATTATCCAATCATGGTCCGTCATTAGGTCGGCAATGGCATCCCGGAATTTTTTCGCCCGCTTCTTCCCTGAAGGCTCGTTCTTCAACAGAGAACGGAAAAAATTCAGGTGGCGCGCCTGTTCTTCATGAATTACGGCGACAAACAGCTCCTCTTTACCGTCAAAGTTGGAATACAGAGCGCCCCGAGAATAACCGGCATCCTCCGCGATCTTCTCCGCCACAGCGTTACCGAGCCCGTAACGCAGAAAGTGCGTGCGTCCTACGGCGATCAATGTGGCACGAGTCTGTACTCTGCTCTCCTCGCGTGTCAGTCGCTTTCGTGGTTTTGTGCCGCTCACAGGCATTTGAATCCTTAGCTGCTCCAAGGTCGTTACTCAGCGATTCATTGACTGCATCTAAGACATGCCTGCCCCTGTCGCGAATGTCTGGATTGACGTTGCGCCCGCATGATCCTAAACACGATGAACACTCTGCATCCTGATACGAGGATAGCTTAATTCTTTTGCAGGGCTTGCTCAGACCGAAAGCATATGCTTGGGTCTCATACGAATTCCCGGGTCCCGACGACCATGCAAGCGAACCCAACACGAAGCAGACCACTGCTCGGCAGCAATCGTCTTGGGTGGAATGCGTTTTTGTGCAACCTCGTCCTTTTCCAGCATCTTCTGCCCTGCACTCAATGGCGCTTGTGGTTAAGATATCCAACATCTTCACGAAGACAGCGGGGTCGTGGCCGGAGTATTGAACAGGCTATCCGTCTTTGGGCCGCCAATCCTTTGCATATGACTGAATGAGCCATCGTGATGTCTCTCTACACCAATGTCATTTTTTGTACATGCAATTAGATTTCAAATACATATTGTATATAAAATGAATCTGATAAGTATTTGAATACATCATGTCTCTGTAAAATGGAGAGCGTTTTCTCTACGGGAGAGTAGTCGGATGTCGGATAAAGTCGGGAACAGCGGGCAATGGAAGCCGAAGTCTAACCCGTGGCTGATCGCGGCGACTGTTGCCCTCGCTGCCTTCATGGAGGTTCTCGACACCTCCATTGCCAATGTCGCCCTTCCCCACATTGCCGGTGATCTTGGCGCCAGCACCGATCAGGGAACCTGGGTTCTCACCAGCTATCTTGTCTCCAACGCGATCATTCTGCCAGTAGGCGCCTGGGCGTCGAGTGTCATCGGTCGCAAGAATTTCTTTCTACTGTGCATCACCATCTTCACCACGGCAAGTTTTCTTTGCGGTATCGCCCCAACGCTCCCGATCTTGCTCATTTCGCGTGTACTTCAGGGTGTCGGAGGTGGCGGCCTACAGCCTATGGCGCAAGCCATTATGGCGGATTCCTTCGAAGAAAAGAAGCGCGGCCAAGCCTTCGCGCTCTATGGTCTTGTGGCAGTGCTTGCGCCATCTCTTGGGCCGACGATCGGCGGTTGGATCACCGACAACTACTCCTGGCGATGGATCTTCTATATCAATCTGCCGGTCGGCATACTCGCGTTCTTTCTGGTCAGCCGCCTGGTCCAGGATCCGCCCTGGATCAAAGCAGATCGTGCCAATCTTAGAAAACTGGACTACATTGGCCTCGGATTGCTCACGGTCGCCATGGGCGGCATGCAGATCATGCTGGATAAGGGTGAAGAGAACGACTGGTTTGCCTCCAACTTCATCCGCATCTTCTGCCTTTTATTCGTTGCAGGTATGACCGGCCTGATCTGGTGGCAGTGGCGGGCTAAGAATCCCATCATGAATCTGCGGTTGTTCAAATACAAGAATTTCGCTATCTGTTGTTTCCTCATGATTCTGATCGGCGGCGTCCTGAATGCTGCAACCGTACTTGAGCCCCAGTTCCTGCAGCAGCTGATGGGTTACACGGCAACCCGCGCCGGAGAGGCGCTCGCAGGCGGAGGACTCGCCCTGCTAGTCATTATGCCCCTGGCAGGAATAGCTACCGGCCGGTTTCCGGCGAGAAACATGGCTGCATTCGGTTTCTCCTGTTTCGCTGGTGCGTTCTATTACACCTCCACGCACTTCACGCTAACCATGACCTTCGGTTTTGCCTCCTGGTTGCGAATTCTTCAGATGTTCGCGATTCCTTTCGCGTTCATCGCTATCACCACCGCTGCTTATGTGGGACTTCCGAAGGAGGCAAGCAATCAGGTCTCCGGAATCATTAACTTCGTTCGCAACGTCGGCGGCAGCATCTTCATTGCAGTCACTGGAGCGATTGTCACCAATCGCTCTCTCTTCCACCAGGCGCGTCTGCAGGAATTCATGCAGCCGGGCAATCCCGCCTTCGTCGCTCGCGTCAACGCACTAACGTCTTACTTCGGTGGTAGTGGAAAAGGGCCGGGGCCCGGCCTCACAGCACAAGCTGTCATTTATCAGCAGCTCAATCAACAGGCCGCCGCGGAGGCTTATCAAGACATCTACCGTCTACTCTGTTGGATGGCAATGGGCATGGTGATGTGCGCCTTCGTTCTAAGCAAGAACAAGCCCGGACAGGGCGCTCCTGCGGGAGAAGCAATGCACTAGCAACAGTCCTCGCCATCAGGGCCAGTATCGCCGGACGAGATTGCACTTCTCAAGGCCCCGAATGGATAGTTGCGTACAGACGTTGATCTGAAACCGGGCAGCGAGTCCGACAAGTCAAATTCTGAAGCCCCGTTCGAACGAATAATGTGCGACCGGTGCTATTTTCAGATGAATTGAAACGTAACAGATAAAAGCGAACGCGGGATACCGCCAGGTGGATTCTGATGTTTTTAGGACGATTAGCGATCACCGTAATCTCGACGAAATGTAAGCAAGATCCGTTGGATGCTGACTGATCTCTTCTAACAGCGAGGAACTCTTTCTACGCGTTGTTGAAGCTTATCCAGAGCTTCAGAGTTAGCCACGCAAGAAGATGCTCCCTCATAACGGCTTAACGAAAAGGACCTTTTTGTATGAAATCAAATGGAACTCTCCCGTCTATACCCCATCCCAATCGCGAGCAAGCGCTAAAAAGGGCTCGTCTGACCGCGGGGTTTCCGAATATAATGAACGGTCAAAAAATCGACACTTCGAGGTCGATAAAGATTCTCCGATCCTGTGACTGGAGAAGAACTCGCTAGCGTGACCGACACCCAGAGAGATGGTCTCGATCATGCGGTCCAGGCTGCAAAGGCAGCGTTTCCCCATTGGAGCAGCAAGACCTGGAACGAGCGAAGGGATCTTCTTCGAAATGCCATGGAAGAGCTCAAAGCTCATACCGATGAACTTTGCACGATCCTGACAGCAGAAATCGGACGGCCTTATAGCATGGCGCAATGGGAGGTCACATGGATTTCCGATACCTATGTCCCGGCGTTACTCCAAATGGATCTGCCAGATTCGACATGGAATGAAACTGGTGTCGGACAGATCACGAAACGTTATGTTCCACTGGGTGTTGTTGCCGCGATCAGTCCTTGGAATCCGTTCTTGCTGTCATTCACAAAAGTGCTCCCATCTCTGCTGGCCGGCAACACCGTTGTCCTGAAGCCTGCGGTCTTTACCCTCTTACGGTACTTCGAGCCGCCGACTACATTCGTCAGATCCTTCCGCCCGGCGTTTTGAATGTGATCAGCGGAGGGGATGACCTTGGCCCTGGATGACGTCCCACCCGGACTTCCAGAAGGTCTCCTTCACAGGATCTTCGGAGACCGGACGCAAGGTCTTCGCATCCCCCGCTCCAACCCTGAAACACCTGACCCTTGAGCTAGGCGGGAACGATCCCGGTATTGTCCTTCCGGATGCCGATCCTCAGGCAATCGCCGAGTACCTGTTTCTAAGCATGTTCGCGCTCAGTGGCCAGGGGTGTGTCACCCTCAAACGCCTTTTCGTGCACGAGAGCATCTATCAAGCTCTTACGGAAGCGCTCATATCCTGTGCTCAACGTCAGAAACTCGGCGATGGGTTTGATCCCGAGACCACCCTGGGCCCTATACAGAACCGCCCCCAGTTCGCTCGCATGCAAACAACATGGAAAGAGATTCAGGAGGCGAAGGCTCCGATCCTCTATCAAGGGGAAGTTCCATCGGAGGGTGCCGGCCTGTTTTTCCCGTCACCCTCCTGGACAATCCGCCTGCGGAAGCGGCGTACATAATCCGAGAAAACTTTGGACCATTGCGGGCCGTTTTCAAGTACCAGGACCTCGACGAAGCCGTCCGACTGGCCAACGGGACTCCATATGGCCTTGGAGCCTCCGTTTGGGGTACAGATCCTGAGTCACTGGACGCCGTTGCACGTCGGCTTGATGCCGGAATGGTTTGGATCAATCAACACCTCAATCTCCATCCCAACATTCCATTCAGTGGTCATAAGAATTCGGGGATTGGCATTGAATTCAGCGAAGATGGGCTCAAAGAATTTTGCAATGTGCAGGTCATTGCGAACAGAGGATAGGCGATAAAGCTGGTTCTGCGGTCGCAGAACCAGCCTGTCCCCGGAACTAAATCACACATGCCGGCTGTTCGATCAAATGAAGTAGGGGACATCGACGAGGAAACCAGCGAGATTGCGCACCGAACATCGTTCCTCGCGCTATCCAGATCGGCCGTGTGACAATCCAAACGAATCCTTACCGAGGGGGTGACCATCGAATAGTTGCAGAAGATGAATACTGAGAAAGAAAGTGCATTCCGCATCCTCTCTCATCGAGAGGGTAGCGTGCAGCCGATGTTCGATGCGGCCCCCATTGGGCCCTTATCTCCCTCAGCCTCCCTGCTTGTGGAGCGCCGCGACCTCGAACCGACATGCTGGCAATCGCATCTTCTTGAAGACCAGCTGCTCCATTTTTTTATGAAGCCCGCCGTGATTGGCTATTCGTTGAAAGACGCAGCCATTGCTAAGATTCCCGTAGCCTCTGGCCAAGCCGTGTTCTGTCCTCGAAAGGAATGGCATAGCATCAGCTGGAACAAGGGGATTAGTGTACTTTCGATCAGGATACCGGACTCCGCATTCATGGAAGCGGCACGTGAACGTCTCACGGATAGATCACTCGAAATCGTGCCGCGGCAGGTCGTTACAGACGACCGTTTGACCCATTTGTTGTTTGCCCTGGATGCGGAACGAGCCAGAGGCTATTCGGCAGGGAAACTGTTTGTTGATTGCATTGAAACTGCCCTGGCCAACATACTCATAACCTCCTTCAACACCTTCGCTCCGAGATCGATTCCCGGCAAAGGGGGCATGGCTCCTCGTGTCCTTCGACGCGTTATTGAGTTCATGCACGCAAACATGGACAAACAAATCGGCCTGAAAGACCTCGCTGGCTGTGCGGGCCTGAGTTTATCCCATTTCTCATTTCAGTTTCGCGCTAGCACAAACCAGAGTCCCCACCAATACATGCTTCGGCTCCGCATCGAGCGAAGTAAGGAACTGCTTACAGATTCCCGCCTCTCCGTTCTCGACGTCGGATTAGAAGTGGGGTTCCGCAATCAACGGCATTTCGCAACAGTCTTCAGAAACGCTGTGGGCGTCCCGCCTTCCGTGTATCGCACTCAACTATAAGTCCCTCTCACATCAGACCTCTCTTCGCCCTGACCTCCTTATCGCGACAGAACCAGGTGAGACGGTTCTCGTCCGACAAGAACGCCAGTCGTTTGGCTACGAAGGGCAGGTCGAGTTTCATCAACCGCATCTGAACAGCGGCAGCGATTGCGGTGAGAACACGAAGACCGCTCGCGTTGGCGATTGTGGCTGTGCGACGGTGCTTTTCCTATTCTAACTCCCACTTTTCATCGCTTGCATCAGTTTTCATCTGAGCAGATCGCACCACCGTCGCAGAAATTTCCAGATGAATTGAGACGTAACAGATAAAAGCGAACACGGGATACCGCCAGATGGATTCTGATGTTTTTAGGGCGATTGACCAGCTCGGTAATCGCGACGAAATGTAAGCAGGATTCGTTGGATGCTGACGAAGTTCAAGTTGAATTAGGAGGAAGACCATGTTGCAGGATGCATCGATTATGCCGGCTACCAAATCAATGAAGGAAGTCCGAGCGCTGGGCGCCATGGAGCACTTGTACTGGCTCATGGATCAGAAACATCCGGCCCACCTCACGGTGACTGCCGAGGTCAAAGGCTTTACAAAGGTGCAGAACTGGAGGGATGCGCTTGATGCAGTGCAGAGACGTCATCCCATCCTCTCCACCGCAATCAATAGAAACGAGGAGGGTCAACCGGCTCTGTATCAGGCAGATGCAGCGCCAATACCACTTCGAGTAGTCGATGGAAGTGTCCAGGGACGCTGGGAATTGGAGTTGGACCGCGAGATGGCGGTTCCGTTTGCTCCGGAGCAAGCACCTCTTATCAGGAACGTGCTAATCCATAAGCCGCAGTCTGCTGTTCTCATCATGATCGCTCATCATGCTATTGCTGACGGAATGGCGCTCGTCTTTCTGATCCGCGATCTTCTTCAGGTGCTCTCTGGTGGACAGATTGAGACTCTCTCATTCACTAGCACATCCGAAGAGTTGCTAAGCGAGCTGCCAAAAGGGGAGGAGATTGTCCAGGCATCGCAAGCCGGTGCTCCTTACGCGGAACCTGCACGGTACCGAGAAGGCAATGGTTTGGCACCGAGGGTCACTGCGCGAAAGTTAGACGAAGATCTTACTGCGGCCCTCAAGGAGCGGGCGCGACGCGAAGGGACTACAGTCCAGGGGGCGCTCTGCGCCGCATTAGTTCTTGCAGGTCGAAAGACTTCAAGTATATGGCGTAAACAGTCAGTCCGCGTGATATCGCCGATCAATGTGCGGGCACCTCTAGGAGCGGGAGAGGCATGCGGCCTTTATCTGGTCGGAGGTATGGTTCCTTTTCAGCCTGGTGATTCAAGGGCCTTTTGGGAGCTGGCGCGCTTTGCAAAGAAGGAGCTCTCTCCATCCCAGACCTTTCAATCGCTCTCTACATCGTTGCATGGCCTGGAAGCAATCATGTTCAAAGATATGGACGTTGAGACAGCGGCCCAGATTGCCGCTGTGGCGTTCGCTAGAGATCTCATGGTTTCAAATCTCGGGCAGATGCCCTATGAATCCGAATTCGGCAAGCTCAAGCTAGAGGCCGTCTGGGGGCCAACCGCTCTGCAGGGGCTCGAGGGTGAACAGAACGTCGGAATCGCAACCACAAACGGGGCAATCAGATTGCTGCACGCGAGCTACTCCCTCATACCTCACTTTCTAGAAAATACTGAATTGATATTGAGGGCGGCCTGTGAGGACACCCGCGACTGATCGCAAGATGCTTTCCTGCTATGCGTTGCCTGTTCCGGACCTGCTGCCTTCGTCGATAGTGGAACAAAACTGGGGACGGAGTGTTGATGTATTTGTAAGGGGCAAACACCAGATGTCACAACGGTCTCGCGGGAGTTCTAGATAATGAAGATTGGGTTTCTCAGCATGCCGCTAACCGGGCACTTGCATCCAATGACGGCTTTGGGCCGCAAGATGCAGGCGCGCGGACACGAGGTAATATTTTTCGGTCTTCCGGATGCTGCGCGCATCGTCCATAGCGCCGGTCTGGACTTTGTCCCGTTCGGGGAAGAGGAGTACCCCGTCGGGAGCACGCCTGCAATGTATGCGCATCTGGCAATGCTCAATGGAGAGGATGTCGTCCGCTACTCCTTCCAGGAGATGCATCCGCAGCGGACCAGGATAACGCTGGAGCAACTGCCGGAAAAGCTTCTTCACAGAGGCGTCGAGGCTCTCGTCCTTGATACGATTCACTTCTTTGCCGAGCTTGTCCCGATGCGCATGGGCATTCCCCATGCGCATATCTGGAATGTGCTGCATATCGACAGCTCCGGAGCGACGCCGCCCTGTTTGTTTGGCTGGGACTACGAAGACACGCCCGTGGCGAGGGCCAGGAACATGGAAGCCGTCAAGAAGATGAGTTCTGTGTTTCAACCGATTCAGCAGGTGGCACGGTCCTGGGCGGAAAACCATGGGTTGCAAATTGATTGGGACACTCCAAATTCAACCATTTCGAAACTGGCGGTTATTACCCAGACACCGAAAGAGTTCGACTTCCCCGGCGTTCCCCAGGCCCCGGCATTTCACTATGCTGGTCCCTTTCATGACGACTATGGGCGAGAGAGAGTGGCCTTTCCCTGGGAAAGGCTTACCGGCGAACCGCTCATCTATGCCTCTATGGGCACGCTGGTGAATGGTTTAACAGATATCTTCCGCATCATTCTGAATGCGGCGGCCGCTATTCCGGGACGACAGCTAGTCCTCTCTATAGGCAGCAACATTCAGATGGATGATATTGGCCCGATCCCGGCAAGCGCCATCGTCGTTTCCAAGGCTCCCCAGATAGAACTGCTCAAGCGAGCCGAGCTATGCATTACCCATGCCGGCATCAACACAACACTCGAATCGCTCGCGCTTGGTGTGCCGATGGTGGCGATTCCGGTCGGCTTCGACCAGCCGGGCATTGCTGCCAGAATTGTCTACCATGGTGTGGGTGAATCGGTACCGGTCGCCTCGATGAGCAAGGAAGATCTGTCTGGAGCGATCCTAAAAGTTTTAGGAAACCCGAGCTACAGGGACACAGCGCGCCGGTTCCAGAAAACGATTGCCAAGACCCATGGGCTGGATAGGGCGGCCGATGTGCTCGAACGAGCATTTCAATTAGTCGACGCGTCGGGGGTGGCGTTCTGGGAGACAAACAACTCGAGGATCAGAAGGAGCGACAAATGAAGAGACTTCAAGGGAAAGTTGTCGTCATCACAGGTGGCAGCAGCGGAATGGGATTCGCCACAGCAGAACAGTTCGTTGACGAGGGGGCATACGTATACATCACTGGGAGACGACAGAAACAACTCGATGCTGCCGTTGCGAAAATTGGAAAGAATATCGCGGCCGTCCAGGGGGATGTTTCCAACCTGGAAGATCTTGATCGGCTCTATACGAAGATTGCAGAGGATAAGGAGCGCATTGACGTTGTCTTTGCCAATGCTGGCATAGGGAACCAGATGGCGGCTCGGGTTATAGCCGATCGAATGTCTATGTTGGTGGACTCGGCTTCACGCACATCTTCACTCCTACGCTACTTCTCGATGCAAACTTCCGCGTCGGGCACAACTACGTATCCGTTCTTGAGAACGACTACAGCACCGACCTAGGAACGTCACTCGGGATTCCTGGTATTGGCGATGGAAATGGAAGTGGTTCTTACGGTCCCGATCCGAATCAGAAGGGACTGCCATCGTTTGCAGTGACTGGATTCGAAACCTTCGGCCATACTGACGGCTGGAATCCAGAGATTCGCGACGACCTTACCCTGACCTATGTCGCCAATATGACCTGGAGCCACGCAAAGCATACGATTCGCTTCGGTCTTCAGATGATGAACAACCGTATGAGCGAGTACCAGCCGCAACGCGGTTTTGGCCCGTTGGAGGATTTACCTTTACCGGCGGAGTCACTGCTTTAAATGGGGGCGCCTCGGCCAACTCCGCCAATGCCTTCGCACAGTTCTTATTGGGGCTTCCTGATTCCATGGGAAGAAGCTATCAGTACCTCAATCCAATCATTTGACGTGAATGGCAGTATGGACTCTATGCTCAGGACCAGTGGCAGGCCAGCCGCAAGCTGACATTGACCTACGGCCTGCGGTGGGAGCTCTACCCCATCATGGTCCGTGCGAATGGAAAAGCAATGGAACGCTACGACATGACCACAAATCAGGTCATCCTTGGCGGCGTTGGGAGTAATCCATCTAGCCGGCGGATCTAACTCCAGTAAATTGCGGTTCGGTCCACATGTAGGTCTTGCCTATCGCCTGAATGAAAAAACAGTCCTTCGTGGTGGCTATGGCATCAGCGTCGATCCTTATCCTTTCAGCAGAGCGATGCGCGATCCCTATCCTGTCACGATTGCGCAAACCATCAATGCGAACAACTCATATCAAAGCGCTGGGAATTTCGTAACAGGCCTTCCGGGCTTCGACACGGTTACTCCTGTAATCAACAATGGTTTTGCACAACTTCCGTTGACTGCATATACGAAGACCCTTCCTGCCGGCACCTACCGCCGCGGCTACATTGAATCCTGGAATGCCACTATCGAGCGGATGCTTCCGTGGGACCTCAACCTGGCAGTAAGCTATGTCGGTTCGCAGGGAATACGCCAAACAGCGTACATAGAAGCGAACGCAGGTCAGACTCCCGGACTTGGCGCTGCAGGACAGCCACTCTACGCAGCATTTCGACGGAATGCTTAAACGCAGGTCATTACTCCTTTCGGAACCACACACTACAACGCTCTTCAGACAAGCCTGAAGCATCCCTTCAAACATGGCGTGTTGCTGACTGCGGCGTACACCTATGCGAAATCCACTGATCTGAATACGGATGACGACAGTACGCCGCTCTTCAACGCAGTCGCTTATCAATACCGCAACAAGGCAGTGAGTGACTTCGACCGACGGCACGTCCTCGCCCTCGGAACGACGGCAGAGCTTCCATTCGGACGCAATCATCTCTTGCTAAAAGACCCTGGCATAGCAAGAGCGATTCTCGGAGGATGGAAAGCCAACGCATGGCTCTCTGCTTATACCGGCCTTCCTTTGACGCCGCCGGCTTCAGGAACCTCTCTGAATGCCCCGTTCAACACTCAGGTAGCCAATCGCGTCAAGTCTGAGGTAGCAACGCTCGGTGGAATTGGCAAAGCAGCAACGTGGTTTGATACATCTGCTTTTGCTCCAGTGACGACCGCTGCCTTCGGAACCGCAAGCCGTAACTCGCTGCGTGGCCCAAAGGCACTGGTTTAGATCTGGGTATCAGCAGAACCTTCGCCATCTTGGATACGGTGCACTTCGACATTAAAGAGATGCATTCAGCCTGACAAACTCACCGTTCTTCGCAAATCCCGCAAACAATGTGTCATCGAGCAACTTTGGTCAAATTACCGCGACAGCCGGCGGCGTTGCAGATGCACGTGTCCTCAGAGTCTCAGGAAGACTCAGCTTCTAACCAAGGGCGCGGCCAACTCATCTCAGAGTGTCGGTCGCGCTCATTTCTCGTATCAGGTGAAAAATTGATGTCACTCGACAGACGAGCATTTCCCAGCAGAACTGCTGCCTCGCTTATCGCGACACAGATCTCTCCTATACTTCTAGGCCAATCCGATTCCGCCGCATACTTGACTCTGCCCCCTTGGGAGCCGGGCTATCTCTACATCCACCACATCTCTACCGGCTGCGGAAGTTGCGCGTTGCTTATCCTTCCTGACGCGACCACGATGACGATTGACGCTGGTTCAAAGATCACGGGTCTCGATCCACAGGCTGACACATTTTTGATCGACCCGCGCCCCAACGCCAGCCTGCGCCCTGGACAATGGATCGCCAGGTATACGCAAGAACAACTCTTACAAGCAGGTCGGAATGAGATCGATTACTTCGTTCTCACGCACATGCATGACGATCACTTCGGAACAGTTTGGCCGGGGAGGTATGACATTTCTCCGCGCTCACAGTTTGGACCGTATCAGCTTGGCGGCATAACGGATGTGGCGGAGACTATCCCTGTTCGCAAGGTCATCGATCGTTGCTATCCCGACTATGCTTATCCTGCTCCAATCCCCGGTCCACAGTTCCCCAACTACCTTGCAGTCTGCCTAGCCGGGGAGGAAACGCAGAGCGGTTTGTTCCGGGTTCGGAGAGACAGATCACACTTAAGCGCACTCCGGAACGTTACCCAGACTTCGACATTCGCAATCTTGCTTCTAACGGAGATGTCTGGACAGGCGTTGGTGACGAAACCAAGGCGCACTTTCCACCATTGGAAACACTGAAGCCTGAAGACTATCCGACGGAAAACAAGTGTTCGCTTGCCATACGTCTGCGATATGGCAAGTTCAGCTACTTCTCGGCCGGTGATCAGGACCATGAAGTGAGGAACGGTCGTTGGCCTTGGGGAGACATTGAAGCTGCTACCGCTCGAGCATCAGGAAAGGTCCAGGTTGCGGTGGCAGATCACCACGGATACACGAATGCGTGCAGCCCCGACTGGGTCCGAGCGCTTCAGCCGAAGGCCTTCGTGATAAACGGCTGGGATTCGGCGCACCCGACCATCAATGCTCTCGACAACATGCTCGACCAGGATCTTTACGCAGGACCTCGACTGGTGTTCTCGACTGCTACGAAACCGGAGGCCGAGATCGCGATCCGTCGCATGTCCGAAATGGCGAGTAGAAACGGGCATGTGATTTTTAGTGTTCCGCCCAGCGGCAACTCATTCGAAGCATTCGTAAAAGATAGCTCAGTGCCCGACGGCGGGATCATCGCACACTTTGGGAGTTTGCAATGCACATGAATAGGTGGAGAGTGTTCGCTGTCTTCACACGTAAAGGAGTGCGGCGCCTCCCT
>Ga0193742_1000699_pt1 | contig 21651 bp, 15 predicted proteins | sample L2c1metaG_FD_165511 | JGI IMG/M metagenome (GOLD analysis project Ga0193742, IMG submission 165511) | Soil microbial communities from a riparian zone of the East river system, Colorado, United States - L2c1 | ecosystem: Environmental > Terrestrial > Soil > Riparian zone | place: USA: East River... | reverse complement strand
CGCAGACGATCCGCCGCGGCTACCTGAGCGGCGAGAATTCCCTTGGCGTCGCAGGTTCCGCGGCCATAGAGGAACTCGTCGTCCTCGGTGCAGCCGAAGTACGGAGGCACCGTGTCGATGTGGGTCGACAACACAATGTCCGGAGTCACTCCGGGCAACGCCGCGTACAAATTGAACCTCTCCCCGTCGCTTCCGCCGGGGGTAAGGCGGTCCGGTTGGGCCACCGGCATGCGCTCTACGCGGTAACGTTCCGTCTCGAGATACTCGTGCAGAAACACTCCCGCCGGACCTTCGTGATACGTGGTGGATTCGATATCGACAAGCTGTCGTGTGAGTTGAATGGGATCGACCGGCATACGTGTTCAAGGATACGACACACGGGATCGTTACACTGTTAGGAGATGACGAACGCGACCCCTTCTCCGGGACCGGTGATCCGGTCCATTGACGATCTCCGTGGATCCGCCGGCAAGCTTGAAGCGATTTTGAATGGAGGCCGCGATGATGCGCGCTTTGCCGCGCTGGTCTGCCATCCACACCCTCTCGGTGGCGGGACGATGCACAACAAGGTCGTCTATCACACGATGAAGGTCTTTTCCGGCCTGGGGCTTCCGGTGCTGCGGTTCAACTTTCGCGGTGTAGGCCTGAGCGAAGGCGCCCACGATCATGGCCGCGGCGAGCTCGAAGATGCACGGGCCGCGCTCGATTGGATGGACAACGCCTTCCATCTGCCGATCCTGATCGCAGGTTTTTCCTTCGGCTCTTTTATCGGTCTGAGTGCGGGATGCGGAGATCCGAGGGTGAAGGGTCTCATAGGCCTTGGAGTTCCCTATCGTGCCGAGGGCAGGAGCTACACCTATGAAGTCTTGGAGCATTGCACCCAGCCCAAACTCTTCATCAGCGGGACCGAAGACCAGTTTGGGCAACGGGCTCTCGTTGAACCGATGTTGAAGCAGGCCGCAGATCCGAAGAAGATCGTGTGGATTGATGGAGCCGAACACTTCTTCCAGGGAACCCCTGGCTCACCTGGCGCGAAGCTGAGCCAGATGCAGGATGCGCTGCGTCAGTGGCTCGACGAGACCTTCGGATTAGCTTAGGAGGATCTAGCTTTGTATAGCGGCTTTTTCGATTTGGGAAGAGAACACGTAGATGCCTCTAGTGCGCTGTACGGGTCTTTGGTTGGGATAACACTTCTTACCAGATACGGTTCCTAGACACGGGGCAACGGAGCTGAAAGCCAGTCGCGCATTGCGCCATTACAGGCGTCGGGCATCTCTTCGAACGGAATATGCCCTACTCCCGGCAGAACAACGAGGCTCGAACACCGTAGCGTCCGTTGCAATGCCTCCGCCGACTCCAGACCGACTGTGCGATCGCGATCGCCCCAGATCAGCAGCGTGGGCATTTCGGCAAGATTCACCAGAACCTCGCGCAGTTGTCCCATGTCTAAGTACCAACCGCGGACGATACTCAGGACATGATCGATCGTGCCGGGGATGCCCAGACCGTCCGTGTAGCCGTCCAGAGAGTCGTTCGCCACTCTTGCCGGATTGCCATACATCCGGCTGAGGGCCGTGGCCTTGAGGCTGCGCGGGAGCCAGGGAATCTGCCTCGCGAGCCACATCCCCAGGCCGGTTCTGTAGAACGCAAGCAACTGCCGTCCAAGATCGCAGTAAGGATTTGCAGGTGCGAACAGAACCAGACGCCGTACCCTGTCCGGGTGTCGTGCCGCCAGCATCATCGCGACGGCTCCACCGTGCGAATGACCTGCAATATCAGCGACATCAAGTCCGAAGGCGTCCATGCAGGCCGCAACGCGATCCGCAGTGGCTTCCAGGCTTGAGTCGAGTCCTGGAACCCGTTCCGATTCCCCCATATTGAGCAGGTCGACCGCATAGACGGTCGAGTGCTGGGCGAGAAAATGAATGTTCTGCCGCCAGTTTTTCGCCGATCCCACCAAACCGTGAAGAAGCAGGAGAGGCCGCCCCGTGCCTGCGCGATGGAAGTGAAGACGCGCTCCGCCAACGGCGACGTAGCCCTCTTCCATTGGTTCCTGTTTGTCCACCACCATTAACATCGTCCGACACACCACCCAAGTTTTAATGTTACAGCAAGATTAATTCTTTAGACGTGTATTTTTCGCCTAAGGGGAGAATAATGACATAGTGTCAAAAAAAATTGGTCTCCCGGGCGGTCTTCAAAAAGCCCCCTTATCTGCAATTTGCAAAACGAGTTATGATTTTTCATAGGAAGAGCCCCCTTTGGTCAGTCCAAACCCTAGCCATTCCTGTACTAGGAGTTTGGAAGCTGGTTTGCTCTCAATGAGTGTGGAACCTTTTCATCGCCCATGAAAACCGCCGCCCAAACGCGAATTCTGGCCGTCGCCCTTGCTGTCGCGACTCTGGCAGCCTGCGTTCTGGCGATGATCAATCTCCAGCGGGAAAATGGCTTCGAGGTTCCTACCGACAATGTGAATTGGGTTGAGACCGGCAGTGGTCTCCAGGCTCAGTATGTTCCTTCCGGATCTCCCGGAGACCGCGCAGGTGTGCGGAACGGCGACATCCTCGTCGGAGTCAACGAACATCCTGTCAAACGCAAAGCCTCGCTTACCCGTCAGATGTTCCGCAAAGGGATATGGGGACATGCGACCTACTCGATCCTCCGTCCGACGACTCATGGATCTGACCTGAAGGACGCTGCCCGTCTCGACATCCAGGTCATCCTGGAGCCGACGGACCGCTCGATCAACCAGGGCCTTCGCTTCATCGCCCTGGTCTATCTCTGCATCGGGCTCTATGTGCTCTTCCGGCGCTGGACTGCGCCCAAGTCGACACACTTCTATGTTTTTTGCCTGGTCTCTTTCGTTCTGTACTCGTTCAAGTACACGGCCCAGCTCGATACTTTTGACTGGATTATCTACTGGGGCAATATCGCCGCGGGGGCATTGCAGCCGGCTCTCTTTCTGCACTTTGCGGTCAACTTCTCGGACGACTACACCCAGCCCGAGAGCCGTTTGCGACGTCGTCTTCTCTGTAGCGCGCTCTATCTTCCTGGGATCTTCCTCGTAGGCCTTCAGTTCTGGGCGTTGCGATACTGGGAGGCCACGGAGCTTCTCCGCCATCGGCTCGACCAGATCTCAGTCGCCTACCTTGCGCTTTACTATGTCATCGCCGCGATCGTCTTCCGCGTGCGTTATCACCGCGCAGACTCCGCGCTCGAGCGCCAGCAGCTCAAATGGCTTACCCGTGGAACCCTGCTGGCAATCGCGCCTTTCACGCTGATCTACGCGATTCCCTACCTTGCCGACATTCACGTTCCCAGCCTGCTCACCAAGTTGGCAGGACTGTCGCTGGTCTTCCTGCCGCTCACCTTCAGCTGGGCCATTGTCCGTTACCGCCTGATGGACGTCGATCTGATCTTCAAGCGCGGCGTCACCTACACGCTTGCCACAGCGGCGCTGGTGGGCCTCTACTTCGGCGTAGTCGCGGTTACTGCAGAGATGGTTCATGCACGGCTGCCGAGCCTGCGGACCTGGGGACTTCTGCTGGCCATCATCATCACCGGTCTGATCTTCGATCCGCTCAAGCGCGCGATTCAGGGGCGCGTTGACAAGATGTTCGACCAGCGCCGCTTCGATTACCGGGAGACTCTGGTCGAGTTCGGACGCGGCCTCAACTCGCAGACGGATCTCCGGGCACTGTTGGACTCTATCGTCGAGCGGCTTCCGGAGGCGCTGTTAGTTACCCGCGTTGCAGTATTTCTTGCCGAGGAGAGCGATACTCCCCGACTCGATCCAAAGTTCGAACTTGCGGCAGCGCACGGACTCACGAACCTCTCCTCGGCTGAGCTGAAATCCCTCGATGCTGGCTTTCTTGACTTCGATCGTCCAGAGGCGAACAACCACATCTTCCTCGAAAATCCGCAGCAGGTCCTGCGGCTCCCGGAGATGCAGCGTCTCACTGCGGCACGCCTCGATCTGAACTACTACCTTCCCTGCCGAGTTGCGAACCGCGAGGGCTTCGGCACACGGACGGTCGCAGTGATTGGCTTTGGCAGAACCCATGATGGCGACTTTCTATCGAGCGAAGAGATGAAGGTGCTGGAATCGCTGGCCGGCTATATCGGCATTGCCATCCAGAACGCTCAGCTCTACCGAAGGCTCGAACAGAAGATTACCGAGTTCGAGCGGCTCAAGGAGTTCAACGAAAATATCGTCGAGTCAATCAACATCGGCATCTTCGCCGTCGATCTGGATGACAGCGTCGAGAGCTGGAATGCGCAGATGGAGGTCATGTTCTCCAGGCCACGTGCCGAGGCCCTCCGCCAGCCGCTCTCCGAGCTCTTCCCTGCTGATTTTGTCAACCGCTTTCACTCGGTACGCGAAGAACAAGGGACCCACACACTCTACAAGTTTCGCCTTGCGCTTCCTTCCGGCGAGTCGCGCGTGGCCAATATCGCCATTGCTCCTCTGGTGACGCGCAACTTCGAGACGATCGGCCGCATCATCCTGGTCGACGACATCACCGACCGGATCCAAATGGAAGCGCAGCTCACGCAGTCGGAGAAGCTTTCTTCGATCGGTCTTCTTGCAGCCGGTGTTGCGCACGAGGTCAATACGCCGCTCGCGGTTATCTCCAGTTACGCCCAGATGCTGACCAAGCATATGCGCGATGATGAGCGTCTCGCACCGGTGCTTGAGAAGATTACGCAACAGACCTTCCGCGCCTCGGAGATCGTCAATGGCCTGCTCAACTTCTCGCGCACCAGCGGAAGCGAGTTTACCAATGTTGATCTCAACGAGCTTCTGCGCGACACGCTGGTCCTGCTGGAGCATCAACTCAAAACCGCGCAGATTCATGTCGAGACCAACTTCGACCCGCAGCTTCCGCCGATCCATGGCAACCGGGGCAAACTTCAGCAGGTCATCCTCAATCTGATGCTCAATGCGAAGGACGCCATGTTCGGCCTGCCCAATGCCACACTCCGCATCGCCACCTTTCGCGGCGCGGGCCGCGTTCTGATCCGTATCCAGGACACAGGCGCGGGGATCGAACGCGACCACCTCCATCGCATCTACGATCCTTTTTTCACTACCAAGACCAAGCCCCAGGAGGGCGGACACAAGGGTACCGGCCTCGGCCTTGCCGTGACCTATGGCATCATGCAGGAGCATGCCGGCAAGATTCATGTCGAGAGCGAGGTCGGCATCGGAACAGCTTTTCAGCTGGAGTTCCCCGTCTCGGCCGGCAGGTCTCTCGCCCCCCCTGCACCCGTTCCTGCCCTAGCGCAGGAGCCCGATAGGAAGACGATTCATGCCTGACACTACCACAGAGACAGCTGCCGATTTTAAGCGGCAGGCCCCTGACCATATCGCAGGAAATTCACGCATCCTCATCATCGACGACGAAGCCGCCATCCGCGAGTCGCTCGAGACCATGCTTACTCTCGAAGGCTTCAGCGTCACGCTTGCCACTGAAGGTGTCTCCGGGATGGAGCAGCTCTCGCGTAGCCAGTACGATCTTCTTCTGCTCGATCTTGCCCTGCCGGGTGAGAGCGGGATGCTTCCCGTGATCATGATCACGGCCTTCGGAACGATGGGCAACGTGGTGGACGCCATCCGGGCAGGCGCGGAAAATTTTGTTCAGAAGCCGTGGGACAACGAGAAGCTGCTCGCCGACATCCGCACGGCGATCGCCCGTCACCGCGCCGAGGAAGAGGTCGTCCAGCTCAAACGGACGCTCAAGCAGCGTTACAACTTCGAAAACATCGTCGGCAAGAGCGAGCCGATGCTGAAGCTATTCGACCTGGTCGCGCAGGTCGCTCCGAGCCGCTCCACGATTCTGATTCAGGGTGAGAGTGGGACAGGCAAGGAACTCGTCGCCAAGGCCATCCACGCCAACTCGCCTCGCCGCGATCGGCCTTTCGTTCCGGTCAACACCGGAGCGGTTCCCTCGGAGCTGCTCGAATCCACACTGTTCGGCCATCTCAAGGGAGCATTCACCTCGGCGGTCTCTGCAAAAAAAGGACTCTTCGAAGTCGCGAACGGTGGCACCCTCTTTCTCGATGAGATTGGGACTATGACTATGGACATGCAGGCCAAGATTCTGCGAGTGCTGCAGGATCGTCGCTTCATGCACCTTGGAGGAACTCAGGAGATCCAGGTCGACGTCCGCATCATCGCCGCGACGAACGTCAATCTCCACGATGCCGTGCGCGCAGGCCGTTTCCGCGAAGATCTCTTCTACCGGCTCAATGTCATTACGCTCGAGCTGCCGCCGTTGCGTTCGCGCCGCGAAGACGTACTCTTGCTCGCCTCCCATTTTCTCAAGTTCTATGCCAATGAAAACGGCATGGAAGAGCGCACATTGTCGCCCGAAGCGCTGCGCGTGCTGATGGACTACGAGTGGCCGGGCAATGTCCGGGAACTTGAAAATGCGATGGAGCGCGGAGTGGTTCTCTCAACCGGACGGATCATCCATCCGGAGCTGCTGCCTGCACAGCTTACCGGCAACACCTACTCGGCCAGCCTGCTCGAGCAGCAGCCCAATGCCTCTCTCTTCGATCTGATGGAAGAGATCGAACGGCGCATCATCGCCGACCGGCTTGAGCGCTGCCATTGGAACCAGACCGAGGCCGCCGAATACTTCCGCATCCCACTCTCGACGCTGAATCAGAAGATCAAACGGCTGAACGTAGAGATCAAGAAGCGCAACCGCGAGTAAGAGGCGCGGGTCTGGATTTGTCCTTATGATTTGCTAGCAAGGTGAAGCGTTACCCTGCTCAAGAATCGGTCGCCGCAGGGAAGGAATACAGGGATTCTTCGCTTTGCTCAGAATGACGAGCGATTAATGTTTGTGTAGGATTTTTTTACAGCCCGGGCTGAATCACGATCTTCATGGAGTTTGGCTGGGGATTCGATGCCAACTCGATCGCCGCAACCGAATCTTCAATTGAGAAACGATGCGAGATCAGCTGGGTGAGATCGAAGCCCGTGCGATAACCCTCGAGCACAAGTTTCGTCACCTCGTCTTGGATGGAGATCGAAGCACTGTACGAGCCCATCAGCGTCTTCTCGTCCATACAAACTGCGGCCGGGTCGAAGGGAGCTTCGCCATGCTGAGTTGCGGCAAACAACATGACACGGCCGCCGGGTCGGATTGCATCCATAGCTACCTGGATTAATGCGTTTTCGCCGACGGCGGCCAGCGCCACATCCGCGCCACGCCCCTCTGTTACAGCCTTTGCGGCTGCGACAATATCGCCGCGCGCGTCCAATGGATGGTTGAGGCCGAACTTGGCCGCGACCACATGGCGCTCCGGATAGAGATCGCTGGTCAAAACTGTAGCTCCTGTTCGGCGAGCGAGTGCAGCCAGCAAAACGCCAATCGATCCCTGTCCGATCACCAGAACTGTCTCATCGGGTTTCAAGCCGAGCATGTCGATCGCTTTATAGCAGGTGTTTACCGGCTCAATGAATGCGGTCTGCTCGAATGGGATGTCGTCCGGGATTTTGACCAGACCGCGACGCACGATCCAGTCCATCACGCGGATGTATTCCGCGAAGCCACCACCCGAGGGCTCGAAGCCAGCCGTGCAGCCAACCTTCTTATAGGTCTCGCACTGCGCGAAGGTCTGTTTGCGGCAGTAGAAACATTCTCCGCAAGGAATGTGGTGATAGGCCATCACACGATCGCCGAGGGCGAAGTCCTTCACGTCCGCGCCTATAGCCGCGATAGTGCCTGACATCTCATGGCCGAAGACGCGCGGAGCCGAGTGCGAACCTGTATGAATCTTCTTGAGGTCGGTCCCGCAGATTCCGCAGGTATGAATCTTCACCAGTACCTCGCCGGGACCGATCTCCGGAACCGGAATCGTCTCCACGCGCATATCGTCTACGCCTCGATACACGGCGGCTCGCATGGTCTTGGGAACTTCAATATTGCTACTCACTGGCTTGAATCGCTCCTGTCCTATTCAATCGTTCGACGTCTTTGTCGATCAAGAAGCTGTTGACCTTCTCTGCAATGGCACGAGCCGCAGTGGTGCTGTTCTTTCCCAGCTCGAGCAACGATCCCCAGAACACAGGTCGTACAGCGACGTGAGCAAGAAATGCACTCATCTTCATCTGCCCCTGTGCATCTATAAAAGGATTCATGTCTGGAAGTTCCGCGTCCGGAGCATCGGAGACGGCTTTGAAACAGCAGAACGGAATCCCCCTCATCTGCGCAAGACGAGCTACTGTCGCAGCCTCCATATCGACCAGGACCGCACCGTAACTCTGCCAGAGGCGTTGCTTCTCTGTTCTGTCTACAACGCTGGCGGTTGTGACCAATCGCAGCTGTCGCTTGCCATCCGTAAGGAGAAACCGCTCGCCCGTCTGCGAATCGATTACCTCAGAGGGAATGTAGCAGCTCCCGGTCTTCATGCCTGCTTCAAGGGCGCCAGCCCATCCGACGGAGATCAGCATATCCAGCGCCCCGAGAAACTCTGCCGCGGTGACACTTCGGGCTGCAGCATGCGAACCCATACCGCCGGCGACGGCAATCAGTTCGTCCTCTCCGCGCATCGTATTCCAGACAGCGAGACCTTTCACGCCGGAACGCTGACGCTCCCATCCTCGCACCAGTGGCTTCAGTTCACCGGGCATTGCCGCGATGATCCCAATCCTCATGGCTTCGGCCCATCGAAGGCAGGGGAATATCCACGGATCACGAACCAGTCGATCGCCGATCGCAGCGCGTGGTAGATGGGGAGAATCCTGAAGCCCAGGTCCTGTTCTGCTCTTGTGGAAGAGGCGAACATCATCTTCTTCCCCATCCGCACCGCCTCTACGGTAGCGCGCGGCTCCTTCTTCAGCAGCCTGCCGGTGATCGTCTCGTCGAAGAAAGCAAACCCAATGGCCACTGCATGAGGAACTTTCATCGTCGGTGAAGGCAGTCCCGTGATCGCGGACATGCGATCGAGAATCTGCTTCAGGGTAAGATTTTCGCCGCCAAGGATGTAGCGCCGCCCCGGAGTTCCGCGATCGAACGCGACGAAGTGCATGCGCGCTACCTCGTCTACCTCCACGAGATTCAATCCGGTATCGACATAGGCCGGAAATTTGCGGTTGAGAAAGTCGACGATGATTCTCCCAGTCGGTGTGGGCTTCGCATCCCCCGGTCCAATGGGCGTGGTGGGATTGAGGATGATCACACGCTGTCCGCCGGCAGCGGCCTTGATCGCTTCCTGCTCGCCAAGGAACTTCGATCGCTTGTAGTGTCCGATCATATCGGCGAGCGAGACCGGCGTGTCTTCATTGACGACTGAGCCATCCGACTTGAAGCCCATGGTCGCCACGCTCGAGGTATACACGACACGCGGAACGCCCGACTCACGCGCCAGCCGCAGAAGCTCGCGAGTGCCATCGACGTTGGCTGCGTACATCTCTCTGGGATCTCGTACCCACAGCCTGTAGTCGGCGGCTACATGCACCAGGGCATCGCATCCGGTCAACGCGCTGCGAAGATCTTCCGGCTGCCGGAGGTCGCCTGTCACGATCTCGGCATCCAGTCCTTCGAGGCTCTCGAGTCGGCTCGTCTTCCTGGTCAACAGACGCAGCTGCGCTCCCTCGGCGGCGTACTTCTTCGCCACGTGAGATCCTACAAAGCCTGTCGCTCCGGTGATGAATACGCGCACGTGCTGTCTTTTCCCTGATCGCTCGGGCTATTTCCTGGGAGTGCGGCGATTAGTCCAGTTTCTCTGGTTCGATCTGGATGTTCTTTTCGCCCGCAGCCTTCTTCTCCCAGTATTTCTTCACCCAGGCATCGAAGGTCTTGCCCGCTGCGGTATCGCGTCCGGTGAAGACCAGTGCGGCGATATCGCTGTAGCTCACGTTCACCTTTGTCTTCTCAGCAGCAGGGATGACTCGCACAAACGAATCTGCAAGCGATGAGCCGGAGCGGCGGTCGAAGAGATAGCCTTCGACCTTCGTTCCATCCTTGCGCGTGATGGTCACATCGCCACGATAGTCGAAGGCCTTCTCGAGAGCTTCGCGAATCTCAGCGTCCGAGGCAAGAGTCGGGATCCAGCCCTCGAGATTCTCCTTCTCGCGCCCGGCGATGTTTTCCAATTCGTCAGCGTTATGTTGCCGCAGCTGCTCTATCTTCAGGTGCTCCTGTTGTTCTGTCGCCATCGCGTCTAGTCTCCCGAGACCGGCTCAAGTTGATCTGATGTTGAACTCTGAATCTGGACCAGCGGCATCGCGTGAGCGGGCTTCCACTCATTCAGCAGCTTCTCAGCTTCAGTATCAGGATAGAGCGAGGGGAACATATACTTCTTTGCGGTAACGAGGAAGCCCTTGAGTGAGCCGAAGTTGTAATCCACCGCAGAGGCTTCGTGACCCGAGTGAACCATGCAGTTGGCGCACTGGGGATTGCCGCTCTTCGCGCCGTAGTTCTCCCAGTTGGTCGTCTCCATCAGTTCCTGGAAGGTATCGGCGTAGCCGTCCTGAAGAAGATAGCAGGGCTTCTGCCAGCCGAAGATGGAGAAGGTTGGCATGCCCCAGGGCGTGCACTCGAAGTTCTGTTTGCCCATCAGGAACTCAGCGAAGAGCGGATGAGTATTGAACTCCCAGGACTTCTTGCGGTTCGAGAGAATAGCGCGAAAGAGTTTCCGCGACTTCGCTTTCCCGAGAAAATGATTCTGATCGGGAGCTTTGTCGTAGGTATAGCCGGGCGAGACCATCATGCTCTCGACGCCTGCCTCCATCAACTGATCGAAGTGCCTGCGCACACTGTTCGGGTCCGCGCCGTCAAAGAGCGTTGTGTTCGTGGTCACGCGAAAGCCTGCAGCCACCGCGGCGCGAACTCCCTCCATCGCAATCTCGTGTCCGCCTTCGCGGCAGACTGAGAAGTCATGATGCTCCTTCTCGCCATCCAGATGAACCGAGAACGAGAGATACTTCGACGGCTTGAACAGGTGCAGCTTCTCCTTGAGCAGGAGAGCGTTCGTGCACATGTAAACGTACTTCTTGCGCGCCACCAGGCCGGCGACGATCTCCGGCATCTTCGGATGAAGCAGGGGCTCGCCGCCCGGGATCGAGACCATGGGGGTCCCACACTCTTCGACTGCCTTAAAGCACTCCTCCGGGCTCAGTTCCGCCTTCAGAATGTGCGCAGGATATTGGATCTTTCCGCAGCCCGCGCATGCGAGATTGCAGCGGAACAGAGGCTCGAGCATCAGCACCAGCGGGTATCTTTTACGCCCACTGAGCTTCTGCTTCAGCACATAAGTTGCGACCGTCCAGGCCTGTGAGACTGGTACTGCCATTCGGGGTTTCCTCCCAAAACAGATCTATAGTTCAGCGGCCCTATTCCGCCGCTTCGCGCGTCATTGCGCGCTCATAAGTCGTCAACGCTAACAGTGGGAAGTACTGCTTATACAGGTGATATCCCAGATAAAACACACGGGGAAAGCCGGTTCCCGTGTAATAGCTCTCCCCATTTCGTCCGGGAACCAGCTCATCCCAGCTTCCATCCTTGTGCTGACGTTCGATCAGCCAGCGAACGCCTTTGGCCACCGAGTCGGAGCGGGTATCCCCTGCGGCCAGCAGGCCAAGGATCGCCCATGCCGTCTGCGAAGGAGTACTCGGCCCAATGCCGCGCTGGTTGGAGTCATCGTAGGTCCCGCAGGTCTCGCCCCAGCCACCGTCGGCATTCTGCACCATGCGAATCCACTCGGCAGCTTGCTGAATGGCAGGTTCATGATTCCAGATGCCCATGGCCTCGAGGCCCCGAAGCACCAGAAAGGTTCCATACAGGTAGTTCACTCCCCAGCGGCCAAACCAGCTTCCGTCCGGTTCCTGCCCTTTTAAGATGAACTGGACCGCCTTTTCGACGCGCGGATCTTTGCGGGTAAATCCATACTGCGCCAGCATCTCCAGCATCCGGCCCGTAATATCGACCGTCGGAGGGTCGAGCATCGCGTTATGGTCGGCAAAGGGGATGTACTGGAAGATCATCTTGGTGTTGTCTTTATCGAAGCTGGCCCAGCCCCCGTTTCTGCACTGCATGGCCCAAATCCAGTTCAACGCCCGCTGACAGACTTCGTAGTGATAACGCTCTCGAGGATGATCGACGCAGTTGAGAGCAAGAAGAACCTGTCCCGTATCATCGATATCCGGGTAGAACTCATTGTTAAACTCGAAATACCATCCGCCAGGCTCAACATTCTTGACCTTTTCGGCCCAGTCACCCCTGGTTCTGACTTCCTTCGAAAGAATCCAGTCGGCGGCCTTTAGCATCTGCGGGTCTTCGCGATGAAGACCGGCCTCTCCCAAGGCGTACATCGCTTGCGCGGTATCCCAAACAGGAGGAAAACAGGGCTGCATCCGGAAGGTCGGAGTCGGATAGTCAGGGGTACCTTCCGGACAGTCGATTCCGAGCGCTTCAAACTCGTCCATCGCGCGAATCATCTGCGGGTCATCAAACGAATAGTCCAGGCAGCGAAGCGCCACGATCGAGTTCAACATGGCAGGATAGATCGCGCCCAGTCCATCGGACTTCTCGAAGCGCTCCAGCATCCACTCTTTTGCTTTGCGGATCGCCATCTTCCGGAGCGGCCGGATATGAACCCGTTCAAACCAATGGATCATCCTGTCGGTAAACAGGAAGAAATTCCGCCAGCTGGCGGGATTCTTTTTGTCCCACCGCAGGTGAAGGTTTGCGTTCTGCCGCCCACCCACGAAGAGCTCGTCGATTCCCTGCTCCGGCGCGAGTTTCTTGAATGGTTTTTTGGCGTAGATGATCGAAAGCGGGACCAGAATTCCGCGGGACCACGATGAGATCTCGTAGATATTGAAGTAGCACCAGTTCGGAAACAACACGATCTCTGGTGGAACCGCCGGAACTGCATCGTAGTCGTATTGACCGAGGGCGCACAGATAGATCTTGGTAAAGGTATTGCACTCCACTACCCCGCCATTGGCCAGTACCCACTCCCGCGCCTTCACCATCAACGGATGATCCTTCGTCCATCCCATCAACTTCAGAGCGAGATAAGACTTCACGCCGTAGTTGATATTTGAAGGTCCGCCGGGATAGAGACTCCAGCCACCGTCCTCATTCTGATGCCTGAGAATCTCATTCAGCGCCCGCTGCATCTTGCCGGGATCACCCGTTCCCAGCAGCGTGTGCATAAAGATGTAATCGGCCTCGAGCATGACATCGGCTTCAAGCTCTCCGCACCAGTAGCCGTCCGGATGCTGCTGGCCCAGCAGCCAGTCTTTGGCTCGCTGGATACCGTCAACCACCTGGTCGAGAGCAAGATCCAGCCGGCCAAACCGGGGCTGTGTCGGAGGCAGCGGATTTTCTGAAGTTTTGCTCATCGTTGGCTTTCGAAAAGACTCTCGTACTTTGGGAAACGATAGCTGCAATCGTCTCCCATATTGATTCCCAAGGCCTTATCGCGTGGCTGCTGGCTGGGGAGCGGATGCAATCGCCTGAACGATCTCGGGTGGCAGGCCAAAACGGACATTCTCAGGCATCACCTCGACCTCATCGACTGAGCCGTAACCCTTCGTCTGCAGATAATCGACGACCTCCTGGACCAGAACCTCGGGAGCCGAAGCACCCGCAGTGACGGCGACCGTGCTTGCCCCCTCCAGCCATTGGGGCTGGATGTCTTCTGCTTTGTCGATCAGGTAGGAGTTCGTACCGAGATTCTGCGATACCTCTACCAGCCGGTTCGAGTTCGAGCTGTTTCTGGATCCCACCACCAACACGACGTCCGCACCGTGAGCGACATTCTTCACGGCGGTCTGACGGTTCTCAGTCGCGTAGCAGATGTCCTGCGCGTGGGGACCGGTGATGTTCGGGAACTTCTTCTTCAGCGCATCGATCATGTACTTCGCCTCGTCCAGCGAGAGCGTCGTCTGCGTGAGATAGGCCACCTTGTCGGGATCAGGAACCGTCAGAGCCTCAACCTCTTCCACGGTCGAGACCACCTGGGTAACCTCGGGAGCTTCCCCTTGCGTTCCCTCTACCTCTTCGTGGTCGCGATGTCCCACCAGCACCAGGGAGTACCCCTGCTTGGCGAACTTGATCGCCTCCACGTGAACCTTGGTTACCAGCGGACAGGTCGCATCGATGACCTTAAGACCGCGGTCCTTCGCCCTCTGCCGTACCGCGGGCGAGACGCCGTGCGCCGAGTAGATTACCCGGGCTCCTTCCGGGACCTCGTCCAACTCATTGACGAAGATCGCGCCCTTCTTCGCCAGATCGTTGACGACATAGCTGTTATGCACGATCTCCTTGCGAACGTAGATCGGGGCTCCGAAGGTCTCGAGCGCAATCCGGACAATGTCGATTGCGCGCACCACGCCGGCACAGAAGCCGCGGGGCTTGAGAAGAAGAACGCGCTTTGTTGTGGTGGAAGGGCCACTCTCGGTTACAGCCACGTTATCGAGGGTCGTAGTAATCACACAATAAGTATACCGCGTTCAAGAGGCAAAAAGCCCCTGGCAGGAACCTCATCTGGTGCAATATCGAACCACATAAACTTGACTTTCGTCCCGATTTAGAGACGAGACCCGCCTCTTGCATCAAGGACGTAACCCTTCTGACACCAGCCTATTACAAGCAGGCTAGGTTCCGCAGTTCGGGTGGCCGCAGCTACACCGGAGCGTCATGAACTTGCGTCCGTCCTGGCACTGCGTCGAGCAATACTTGCTGCCGGGCTGCGCCATGCAGCTGCAGCCTTCCTTTGCACATTTTTGGGGAGTATTGGCCATTGCAAGGTCCCTCCAGAGGGCCTGTCATGCCGCTGTCTCTTCGGATGCCTTCCTCGGCCGGCAGAGATGCGTGCGAATACAGAACGGCATCAAAAATCCCGTTGCTAACGGCTCATCTCCAACAGATGTTCGGCATGCTTCAGGCTGGTCTCCGTCAGCTTCTCGCCACTCAGCATCCGGGCGATCTCCCGTGCCCGTTCGCCGTCATCCATCTTCCGGATCTCCGTCTGGGTCCGCCCGCGCTTCTCCGTCTTTTCGATGAGAAAATGCTGATCGGCAAACGCCGCAATCTGCGGCAGATGGGTGATACACAACACCTGCTGTCCGCGCGCGAGCGTCTTCAGTTTTTTGCCGACGGCCTCAGCCGCACGGCCACCGATGCCGATATCGATCTCGTCAAAGACAAGCGTTCGCGGCAGCGGAGTTTTCTTTTTCCTGCCTCCTGCCTGCGTGCCCTCTTCCACCGTCACCTTAAGTGCCAGCATCACCCGCGACATCTCTCCGCCCGAGGCGATCTCATCCAACGGCTTCAGCGGCTCGCCCGCATTGGTCGCGATCCTGCACTCCACCTGGTCCCAGCCAGATGCTGTCCAGCCAGTCTGCGACTCCTCTGGCGTTACCCGCACCTCGAACTTTGTGCTCATCGCCAGATCGTTGATCTGCCCAACCGCCAGCTTCTCCAGCCGCTTAGCCGACTCTCTCCGCGCAGTCGTAACCTTGCCCGCCGCCAGGCGATAAGCCGACGCGTCTTTTTCTTTCTTCGCGTTCAGTTCAACCAACAGAGCATCGCGGTTCTCCACCTCGGCGAGCCTGCGTGCCGCCTCCACTCCGAAAGCCATCACCTCAGCCAGCGTCTGGCCGTATTTGCGCTTCAGCCGGTCCAGGGCCGCAAGCCGGTCCTCGATCTCCGCCAGCCGGCCCGGCGAGGCGTTCATGTTCTCAGCAAACTCGCGCACCTCGGCGTCTACATCCTCTACCGTCGCCTTGGCCGCTCCCAGCTGCTGCGCCGCAGAAGCAAACCTGGCGTCGAATCGCGCCAACTCCTCCACATGCTTCAGGGCCGCGCCTAATGTGGTCTCGGCTGCGTTTTCGCTCTCATACAACAGCTCGTGCGCACTCATCGCCGCGGTATACAGCTTCTCTGAGTTCGCTAGGACCCTCTTCTCGGCCTCAAGCTGTATGTCTTCCTCTTCAGCCGTCAACCCCGCCTGGTCGATCTCCTTCGCCTGAAAACGCCACAGGTCCGCCATTCGCAGGCGGTCCTGCTCGTCCGCCTCCAGCTCCGCAAGCTTCGATGCAGTCTGCCGCCAGTCCGCATGCGCCGCGGCCACGAGATCGGTTGCGATCTCGCCGAAGCGATCCAGCAATGTTCTTTGCTGTGCCTGATCGAACGATCCCATCGTCTCGCCCTGCGAGTGCACCAGGGCCAGCTCCGGCGCAAGCTGCCTCAGCACTCCCACCGTCGCGGGCTGGTTGTTCACGAAGACGCGTCCCTTCCCACTGGCGCCGATCTCACGCCGAATCAGAACCTGATCCTCCTCTATATCGATTCCATTGGCCTCTAGCACCGCCTCGGCCCCCGGGGTCATCTCAAAGACGCACGAGACCACGGCTTTCTCCTCGCCGTGCCGCACTACGTCCGAAGACGCCTTGCCGCCCAGGAGCATCTGCAGAGCGTCAATCAGGATTGACTTGCCCGCACCCGTTTCTCCCGTCATCAGGTTCAGCCCTGGCCCGAACGAGGCCACGGTCCGATCGATGACAGCATAGTTTTCGGCGCGTAATTCGAGCAGCATCTCTCCCCGGCCCTCCCCAACGATGTACGCCGAGCATAGCAAACCTCACTGCATAGCCGCATCCTTCGCTCTACGACAGGCGAACACGTCGAAACATTGCCTCGACGACGACTTTCTATTCATGATTCTGTGACCAACCGCATAGCTGTTGACTCCAACGAGTGGATAAAATCTGCGGTGCCTCTGTGAAAGGAACTCCGTGATACCGCTCCTGCTTCGCTTCGCCGGTTCACTTCTTCTCGCACTTCCCGTGGTAGCGCTCTCGCAGGCGGCGACCTCCTCGCGGCGCACGCCTGTCCTCGTCGAGCTCTTCACCTCAGAGGGTTGCTCCAGCTGCCCGCCCGCCGACAAGCTCCTCGCTGCCCTCGATCGCGAACAGCCCGTCGCCAACGCCCAGATCATCGTTCTCGAAGAGCACGTCGATTACTGGGACCGGGGAGGTTGGCATGACCGCTTCTCTTCCTCACAGTTCACCGAGCGCCAGAACTTCTATGCTCCCCGCCTCAAATTTGACGATCCCTACACCCCGCAGATGATCGTCGACGGTCAGTTCCAGTTCGTCGGCAACGATCCATCGAAAGCTATCACTTCGATCTCAAAGGCCCTGGGAACACCGAAGATCAACCTCACCTTGGCCACGCCTGCCATAGACGGCAGGCGCATCGCCGCCTCCGTCTCCGCAACCGAAACTTCCGCTCTTCCTCGTGGCGATCTCTACGCTGCCCTAGTCACGCCCTCCGCTTCTACCGAGGTCAAATCTGGCGAAAACGGTGGCAAGCACCTCAACCACGTCAGCGTAGTCCGTTCCTTCCGGCGCATTGCCGGACTGCAGAATCTCGCGCAAGGCCCCGTTTCTTTTAGCATCAACGCACCTTCCGATGAAGACCCCGCGCATATGCGTCTGATCGTCTTCGCCCAGTTGCCCAATCAGGGCGCCATCCGCGGCGTCGCCCAGACCGAGACTGCGCCGAACCCGTAACCAAACCTTTCGCATCCGCCCTCTACGCCAAGCATCTAGAATGGATGTAGATGGCCGATCAGAAGACATCCGGCAGCTCCTCTGGCGAGGCGGCGAAGAGCAAGGAGCCTGCGAAGAAGCCCGCGCAGGACGACGAGGTCGTAGGCAAAGCTTATGACGGGCGCCTCATGCGGCGGCTGCTCACCTACCTTCGCCCCTATCGCCTTCAGGTCGTCCTCTCCGCCATCGCCATTCTCTTCAAGGCCGCCACCGATGTTATGGGGCCTTACCTGGTTAAGGTCGCGGTCGATTCCTACATGACCCATACGCCGCCCGATCAGCTCTCCTGGCTTGCACGTCATTTCAATCCTGCGCCGATGGTCGGCATCACCCAGCTCTCTCTGATTTATTTCGGTGCCCTGCTCATCACCTTCGGCCTTGAGTTCGTCCAGACCTACCTGATGCAGTGGACCGGCCAGAAGATCATGTTCGACCTGCGCAGCCAGATCTTCCGGCACCTGCAGCGCATGTCGCCCTCCTTCTTCGACCGCAACCCTGTCGGCCGTCTCGTCACCCGCGTCACCTCCGACGTCGACGCCCTGAACGAGATGTTCACCTCGGGCGTTCTCGCCATCTTCGAGGACGTCTTCGTTCTGGCCTTCATCGTCATCATTATGCTGCGCATGAGTTGGCCGCTCGCCCTGTTGACCATCTCCGTCATCCCGGCGATCCTCTTCGTCACGAAGATCTTCCGCAAACACGTCCGCGACAGCTACCGCCGCCAACGCTCCGCCACCGCCCGCATCAACTCCTTCACCCAGGAGTATGTCTCCGGCATGGCCATCGTGCAGCTGTTCAATCGCGAACGCCGCGCCTTCACCGACTTCTCCGAGGTTAACGCCGAAAACAAGAAGGCGTGGTCGGATGCCATCTTCGCCTACGCGCTCTACTACCCGATCATCGAGTTGCTCAGCTCGACTGCTATCGCGCTCGTCATCTGGCGCGGAGGCATCAGCATCCTCCAATCCACTAACTTCACCTGGCTCTCCACCCACGTCTATCTGCCCGCCAGCAGCACGAATGGACACTGGAGCCTCTTCGGGACCGTCACTTTGGGCGTGCTGATCGCCTTCATCCAGTATGCGCAACGCTTCTTCCGTCCCATCCAGGATCTGAGCGAGAAGTACAACATCCTGCAGGCTGCCATGGCCGCATCCGAGCGCGTCTTCAAGCTTCTGGATAGCCAACCCGAGATCGTCTCACCAGCACAACCCGTCGCCGGCGACAACTCAGGGCGTGTCGAGTTCCGTGATGTCTGGTTTACTTACCAGCAGCTCGACGAGCACCAGCTCGCCCGCATCGAGACTGCCACTCGCGAAGAGCTCGACTCCTTCGCCGATATCGAATGGATCCTTCGCAGTGTCAGCTTCGCCATCGAGCCCGACGAGACCGCCGCCATCGTCGGCCACACCGGCGCCGGAAAGACCACCATCACCGGACTGATGATGCGTTTCTACGATATCCAGCGTGGCAGCATCCTCGTCGATGGGATCGACGTGCGCCAACAGGACCTCACGACCCTGCGTCGCCGCTTCGGCGTTGTCCTCCAGGATCCCTTCCTCTTCACAGGCACCATCTCCGACAATATCCGCCTCGGCTCTAGCTGGATCACCGACAAACAGCTTGAACGCGCTGCCGACGAGGTCAACGTCGGCGACTTCATCCGCTCCCTGCCACTTCAATTCAAAGAGCCCGTGCAGGAACGCGGAGCCACGCTCTCCACCGGCCAGAAACAGCTCATCAGCTTTGCCCGCGCGCTCGCTCATGCGCCTCGTATTCTCATCCTCGACGAGGCCACCAGCTCGGTCGACACGGACACCGAGCTTCGCGTCCGCCTTGCCCTCTCACGAATGATCACCGGACGAACCTCAATCCTGATCGCGCATCGCCTCTCCACCATCCAGCGCGCCGACACCATTCTGGTCATGCATAAGGGCCAGCTGCGCGAACACGGAACCCATCAGCAGCTCCTCTCCCAACGCGGCCTCTACTGGAAGCTCTATCAACTCCAGTACAAGGACCAGGAATTAGGCGTCGGAATCGAAGCCCCCATTCCACTCCAGCCCCTCTCCGCCGACTAAGCCTTCCGCCCAACCGCAGCCTGGCTTTTCGCCCACTCCACAACCGGTCCCCAGTAACCCTCCGGCGCCGCGAAGATCGGCGTATTGTGCGGGAATCCCGATAGCACGATCTTCTCTCCCCGCTCGCCACAAGCCACGGCGACCCTATCCGCCATGGTAACCGGAAACAGCCCATCATCCTCGCTATGGACCACGAGCACCGGAACATCCAGGCTCCTCACCCGTTCTTCCGTCCGCCATGCATCTGTCGCAAGCAACGTCACCCATCGTGGAATTCCGGCAACCTGGGCAGCCTCGCGCAGCGAAGAGAACCCCTGGCAAAGGATGACCCCACTTACCTTCACGCGCGAGGCAATCTCAGGAGCAATTCCAGTCCCCATCGAGAACCCCAGAAGAAAGATCTCGCGCGCACCGCGTCTGGTCAACTCCTCCACTGCCGCCACTGCGTCCTCTTCGCAGTTGGCAGCGCAGGCGCGACCGGTACTCGCTCCAAAACCCGTATAGTTGAAGACCAGCGACGAGACTCCCTCCCGATGCAAAAGGCTCTGAACCCGCCCCCAGTATTCGACCCTCTCTCCGATTCCATGGCAGATCACGAACGCGGGAGCGTCTTCCCCGGCAGAGACGTAGACGGCAGAGAGCCCTCTCCCTCCGCTCGTGAGAACGAACCTCTCCGCCCCAAACGGAAAGGTATCCAGCCACTTCGCCATGTTGCCGTTCAACCGATCGCGCAACAGCAGGCCGCGACCGACGATCGTCAGCATGAACGAAAGAAATCTCTCACTCACGAGTCCGCCACCACAGAGGATCTTTCAAGCATCACATGCTTCTCCAGAGGGCCCGGATTTACTCGTATCGCAATGCTTCGATCGGATCGAGATTCGCTGCTTGAATCGCAGGAATCATCCCGCTGACGATTCCGACCACCACCAGCACCGTCGTTGCAACAATCACTATATTTGGAGAGATCAGAAGATAGATATCGGCAGCGCTCGCATTCGTGGCGATCGCGCTGTAGAAGGTGATTCCGCCTACCACTTTGCTGACCGTAAATGCGAGCAGAATTCCGCCCAGACCGCCTACACCAGTGATCACCAGTGCCTCGGCAAGAAACTGAAAAAGAATATGCCGCTTGCGAGCGCCGAGTGCCTTCTCCACTCCAATCTCGCGCGTCCGCTGCTGCACACTCACCAGCATGATGTTCATCAGTCCAATTCCGGCGATGCCCAGCGTCAGCACGCCAATGAACAGTAGCAAAGCCTGTAGACCGATGGAGATGATGCGGAACTGCGAGAGTTGCTCCATGATATTAGCCACGAAGACCGCGTTGCGGTCGGTCGGGCGAAAGCCATGCGCCGCGCCCAGCTCATTTCTCAGTGCTCGCTCCACGGCCTTGTGGTCGCCTTTGAAGCTCATCCAGATGCCGTCAAGATACTTCGTGTCCTTGATATCGCCCATTGTGGGAAATGGAACATCGATAACGCGATTCAGATTGTCGTCACCCTCCTGCATCTTGGCCTTCAGAACGCCGATGACCTCGAAGCTGACGCCGTTCAGGCGCACCTTCTGGCCCAGCGGGAACATCCCCGAGAATAGCTTCGTCTTCGCCTCCGACCCGATGACGGCCACGTGGTTGCGCTGCTGCATATCGGCGGCGGAGATAAACCTGCCCTCGTCAATCTGCATGTTCATGATGTCCGCCAGCTCCGGTGTGATCCCGTCGACCTCCCATGTGAACGTGTGCAGATCATTTTGTACCGGGACCTGCTTCCATAGCACCGGCGAGACGTGAAGGATTCCCGGCACGGTCTCCTGGATCCGCTCCACATCTTCCTGCTGGAAGCGAACCTTGATTCCAGCCTTTGAGCCGCCGGCCTGTTCGCTCGTGGTGCCCGGGAAGACGCCGATCATGTTGGTTCCGAACTGCGCGAAGATCGTCTCGAAAGCGCGTCCGAAGCCCGCTCCATAGGCCAGTAGCAGTACCAC
>Ga0193742_1000698_pt1 | contig 21686 bp, 32 predicted proteins | sample L2c1metaG_FD_165511 | JGI IMG/M metagenome (GOLD analysis project Ga0193742, IMG submission 165511) | Soil microbial communities from a riparian zone of the East river system, Colorado, United States - L2c1 | ecosystem: Environmental > Terrestrial > Soil > Riparian zone | place: USA: East River... | reverse complement strand
GGCTTTACTCGGCAGCGGGCTGGTTCGGCGCACGCCACACGCCGTAAACGGTGGCGCCGGCGGCAACGAGCGCAGACACCAGCGAGGCCCACTCGTCCGTGCCGATGATGTCGTCGGCGAGCACACCCGGCGGTGCCACGGTGGGGACTGACGGGCAGCTCGCGGTCATCCTGCGCACCGCGCAGTGGGCGATCGATGACCTGGCGCACGACCTCGGCGCGAGCCGGGCGACGCCGGACCGCATCCGTGAACTGGCGGACGCACTGGAGAGGGTCTCCGTCATCCTGCGCCAGCGCGCCGACGAGCCGCCGGGGTCAGCGCTCGGCGAGTAGCGCCTTGATCACGGCGATGTCCGCCTTGAGCGTGCGCACGTCATCGATCAGGGAGCCCTTGGCCACCGACCCTTCGACGGATCCGCCAACCCACAGCATCCGCTGAATCTCGCGGACATCGTCCACCACGGTGCCCTCGGCGACCGTCCCCGCGACGCCGCCACCTGCCCACAGCATGGCCTTGATCTCTGCGCCTTCACCCGCCATGTCGTCATCCTCCTGTTGGTTGAGCCGGCCGGCCACGAGAGCGACCGTGGCCGCGCTGGCGACAATCTCGAAGTGCATCTCGTCGCGCCGGCCGGAGTAGTCGCCACCCCACCGCACCGTCCCGCCTACCTCAGCGAGAATCGCGCGGATGGACGCCGCCTGCCCCGTGGTGAACGTCCCGACGGATCCGAGCGGGTGCCGTGGCGCGTTCACGTCGATCGCGGTGCCGGACGCATGGTTGGACAGTCCGGTGGAGCCGCGGATGTCGCGCCACGCCCAGCCCCAACACCATCCGGCGACGAGCGGTTCGACGCGTTGGTGGAACTGGTCGGCGACGTAGCCGAGCACGGTGGCCACCGGGCCGGCCACCACCCCACCGGGGAACTGGGCGCCGCGGATGGACCAGGCGCCGTCCACGCCGATCGCGCGCTTGTCGCTGGACGCCGGCCAGCCGTTCTGCGATGTAGCCACGGATCCCCCCTCCTACGGGGCGAAGACGAACAGGTTGCGGAGGCTGAAGTTGCCGGCGCCGCCGGCCGAGACCTTGTACTTCATGGTGTAGGTGTTGGTTCCGGGGTTGATGCTCGCGTACTGGAGGCAGGCAACCCGGTCGCCGATGCCGAGGTTGTTGTTGCTGAGCTTGAGGCTGTTCGAGTCGGACGCCGCCTGTGTGGTGGCGCCGCTGATGGCGATGGCGCTGTACGTACCGCGCAGGGTGGTGCTGTTCTCGAACGCCCCCATCTCCCAGATGATCAACGCGAAGTTGCCGCTGGACTCCAGGGTCACCGCTGGTCCGGGCGTGGCCAGATCCACGTAGCTTGTGCTGCTCGTCGTCTGCGCGGTGGTCACCCCGGCGTAGCCGCAGCAGTCCTGGAGGATGTTGTTCAGCAGCTCGGCGGTGAGTAGTTGGCCTGCTTGGAAACTCATGGGGGTCTCCTACGGTGCGAGGTAGACGGGGGCGGCGAGCGCCACCGCGGCACCCGAGGTCTGTGCCTTGACGACGCCGTTGACGGACCGGGTGACGGTGAACGTCTGTGTCGGCCGGCCGCCGGTCACGGCGGTAACGGTCATCCGCTCGCCTCCGACCGTGATGTCGAACGGCTGGTCGGCGCCGGACCACTCGCTGTGCGTCGTGGTCACGGTGATCGATGTGGCCGTCGACGTGACGTTCGCGGCGAGCGCCGATGTGTCCGAGGAGAGCCGAACCACTGTCTCGTCAAGGTTCCCGGCGTCGTAAGCCGCCGCGGGGGTGGTGTTGAACTGGATCGTGTGCCGGTAGGCGGTGTCGAACTTCTCGACGTAGCCGCGCACGATCTGCCGCACGTCGTCGTAGATCAACGCGGCTTGCGCGTTGGTGATCAGAAGCGCGTCGTCGATGTCCACGTCGAGCAGCGAGGTCGTCAGCGCAGCGTTCGACGACACCGCCTCGGCGGTCAGGTCGACCGTGACCGTGGGGTAGCGCGCCTCGTCGATCGTGCCCATGTGCACGGCCCAGGACGCCACGTCGGCCAGCAGCCCGTCGTCCCGGAGGTTGACCGTCTTCTGTGCGTCGTAGCGTCCGACGGCGCCGCGGCGGGTGCCGGGTGCCGCGGTGTTCAACGGCCCGGTTGTCTGCTCGTACCGGGACCGGCCGCCGAAGGTCCGTTTCGCGGTGACGTCGTTGACGGTGTCGGTGTCGTCGTCGGTCGGGCCGAACGGTCCCGCCACCTCGCCCGCCGCGTAGTCGAGGGTGAGCACCGGGTCCCGGCCGATCAGGGATCGGGTCGTGCGCATCACCAGCGCCGCGTCGCCGCGGGGCTCGTACAGGCTTCCCTGGTCGGCGTCCACGCACTCGAACAGCAAGTCCAGCAACGGTTTCGGGGTCTGCGGTCCCATGAACGTGGAGAACACGTCGTAGCCGACGAGCCCGTACGAGACGCCCTCCTCGCTGCACAGCCGCGTGAACCGCTGCGCGGCCGTCTCGCCGACGTATCCGTTGAAGCCGCGCCAGATGCCGTAGTCCCCGGCATTGGTCCAGGCGTCCTCGTCGTACAGGACCACGTGTCCGACCGCGGACGGCTGGGTGGTGCCGGTGTCGACGAACATCTCGAACCGTGCCGGGAACGGCATGATGGCCTGGGCGTAAAGCACCGAGTCGGGGAAGTCCGCCTGGTCGTCGATGCCGATGTAGTAGCGGACGTTGGCCCCGGCGTCGACGGCGCCGAAGGTCATCAGATGCCACACGTCGTCAGACCCGTACAGCGGCATCGTGCCTGCGAACAGCAGATCGGAGCTGAACGGGTCCGTGGTGATCCGGTACACCTCGTACGTGCCGTCGGTGTAGAAGATGAACGAGATGTCGTCTTCCGGTACGGAGCAACGGATCCAGACGTTTGCCCCGGTGTCCGCGCCGATCCGCTGCCACCACGTCACCGACCATGACGTTGAGAGCGGGTTGCCCATGAGCAGCATGGTCAGCTTGCCGCCGTTGGTGAGTTCCGGTGCCCCGGAGATCGGCGGGAGACCGGTGGCGGCGTGCCACTTCACCGCGCCGGTGGGTGGCGTGGGTGGCGTGACGTCGGTGAATCGGTCGAACCGGGCGGGCACGCCGCCGCCGAGGTTCCGCCCCAGGGGCACCTCGTCGGGGATCTCCTCCAACGGCCAGTAGGAGCGCCACGTGAGCGGACTGTTCGGCGATGTGAGGTATCGCCGTGGGGACGAGTGCAGCGGCGCGGCGCCCTGCTGAAGTCGGCGCATGATGCCGGCGCACGTCACCGTCACCGTACGGTCGCTGTGGTCCAGCTCGGTCAGCGGCATCATGCTGGACGTCTCCCCGGCGAACCGGGGGATGGTCACGTCGAGGTCGTCGTAGCGGAACACGATGGGTTTGCTGTTGGTGTTGCCGCCACCGACGCCCGAGCGGACGCCGATCCAGCCGGCGCCGAACACGTCGCCGTGGCTGTAGAACAGGTCCCACGTCGCGGGCTCCGGGCTGGCCGCGGTCCACACCTTCCCGCGGAACGTGTTGGCGTCGGCCTGGAATCGGACGCGCAGCGTGCTGCCGTTGTAGCTGGTTCCCTGCACGGTGTACGGGCCGGCGAGGGTCTGGGAATCGCCGGCCATGATCCGCAGTTCGATGGACCCAAGCGTGGTGATGGTGACCCGCAGCATGTAGTAGGTGCCGCCGCCGCGGAGCAGGATGTTCGCCGGCTCCAGGTCACCTCCGGTGACGCTAGACACGCCGTTGATCGTCACCGAGACCGCGACGTCCACGTTCTTGACGTTCACGTCCCCGACGTGGCTGGCGCGGTAGGCGGTGGTCGACGTGATGGTGTGCCGACCCTCGTTGCTCGCCACTGAACTGGCGGTGGTTCCCGCGGACGAGACGTCCGTCCAGGTGCCGAGGTCTGTGGAGGTGCCCCACCCGGATGCCACGGTGCGGCCGAAGTCGTCGGCCCCGAGCTGCAGCCCGACGCGGACTGGCAGGTTGCGGCTGAGCCGGCCGTACCACGGGCTGTTGGGGTTCCGGGCGTTGTAGGCGCCGGCCGCATCGTCGAGCGTGAATGAGCACTTCGAGGGGGACGGTTTCGCGGACTGGTCCTTGCGGCCTCGGGTGATCGTGATCCCCGGTGACTGCCGAACGTCGTTGGTGACGTCGGTCCAGCCGTTCAGGTACAGCTCGACGCGCGGTCGGCGGGGGAATCCGATCATGCCGTCACCTGAATCTGTCCGGTGCGGACCAGACCCATGAATGCCGTGGCGAACGCGCTGTCGGTGTCCCCGGCGAACGTGATCGTGCCGCCGGTGGTCTGGTTGCCGGCCTGTCCGCGGGGGATGACCTTCTCACCGGCCTGCAGGATCGACAGCCGCTCTTCGCCGATCATGCCGGGCACCACGCCGCCGGTGTGGAGCCGGCCGATATGTGGCACGTAGGGAATGTCGTCGAACGGGTTTACCCAGTTGGCTCCGTAGATGACGTCGTTGATTCGGTCGACGAACCAGTTCAGCCGGTCGATGATCCAGTTGATCGCACCCTTGAAGGCTTCTTTGATGATGTTGCCGAGGCTGGAGAAGAACCCGCCGATGCGGCCCGGCAGGTCGGCGAACCAGCGCATCAGCCCTTCCCAAGCGTTCTGAATCCAGTTAACGACGTTCCCGACCGCGGACTGAATTCCGTTCCACATTCCGATGAAGAAATCCCGGAACGCTGCGCTGTTATTCCACAGGGCGATCAGGGCGATGACGAGCGCCGCGACGAGGGTGATGACCAGCACGATGGGGTTGGCGTTCAGCGCCGCGTTGAGCAGCCAGATACCCCCCGCGATGGCGGCGATGGCGGCGACGATCTCGGGGTTGCGGGACGCCCAGTCGAGCACGCCGGACAGCAGGCTCAGGAAGTTGTCGAGCAGCGGCATCACCGCGGTGCCGAGCTGCTCCTGGAAGTTGGCCCAGGTGGTGGCCATCTTCTCCCCCGCGGTGGCGGTGGCCTCGGCGGTGCCCCCGACCTGTTTCTCCACCTCCCCGAGGATGATCTTCTGGGCGCCGAGCAGGTCCCCGGAGTCGACCATGGCCTGAATCTGGGACTTCTGCGCGTCGGTGAACGTCACCCCGGCGCGGCCGAGCGCGGTGATACCGGCGATAGGGTCATTCAGCGCCTTGCCGAGCATCTTCGCCGCGGCGTCCGCCGACCCGAATCCCTTTGCGGCGAGGTCCTGCGTGAGGCCGAGGGCCCGGTTGAACACGTCGTTGTTCTGGCCGGCCGCGTTCTTGATGTTCCCGAACGTGAGCAGTAGGTTCGCGCTGGACTGGATCAGCTCATCGTCCACACCGGTCTTGTTGCTGATCGCGGCGGAGAGATCCCCGATGGCCTTGGCGCTGGTCCACGATTCGGCGCCCATCGTCTTGATTCCCTGCGCGGTGGACGCGGTGACCTTCTCGGCTTCGCGGGCTTCGGAGATCATGCCCTTGAGGAAGTCGGTGCCGGCGCGCACCGCGAACTGCCCGAGAGAAGCGATCATGTTTCCGGCAGCGCTGGACATCGTGCGGGACATGAAACCGCTGTCCTTGTCGACGCGGTTGGCCATGTCCGATGTGGACTTACCGACCTTCGTTTCCATCTCGCGGGCCGACGTGCCGACCCGATCCATCGCCGCGGACAGCTTCTTGTCGTCACCGGCGAACTCCAGGGTGACGGTGGGCTTGCTGGACATCAGAGCCTCCCTGCCACTCGCCAAATGAACTCCGGGGCCGGCACCCCGTTGGACCGCAACAGCGCCTCCAAGACCTCCATGTGTCGGCGGAGCGCGGCAACCTCGCTGCGCGCCTCGACGAGTTCACCGCGGAGGACCTTCAGCTGCTCGCTGACGAGGGACACGGCGTCGGTGGCGGCCTCGGTGATGACCTTCGACGCGTCGGCGCCGATCCGGTCGACCTCGGCGCGGACCTTCTTCCGTTGGAACCAGGCGAACATCAGGGTGCCGAGTAGCGACACCACCGCGGCGACAATGCCGCCGGACACGAACGCGTTCATGCGTCCTCCCGACCGGCCAGCTCCCGGCGGAGCTGGCTCAGGGTGCGGGCCACCTGAACGAACCGGGCACCGAACGCGACCGACGCCGCGGCGATGATGCCGCCGGAGACGACCGCGCCGAGCCCCGCCGACGCGAACACGGCGACCGCATAGGCGGCGCACGTCATCGCCAGCGGCAGGTCGGCGACCAGCTCCAGGTACAGCGGGGTGACCGCTTCCCGCCACACGGCGGCGAGCAGCACCAGCAGCCCCCCGAGGACCACGGTGACGGCCCACGCGGTGACCAGAGCGGTCGGCACGGTGGTGGCGAGGGATCCGGCGCGTGCGCTGCCGGCGAGGATCGGCAGCCCGGACAGGACAAGCAGCAGCGCGACGAGGACCTGGTGCGGGTGCCGGCGCGCGGCGATGCGGGTCACGAGTCCACCGCCACACCGGCCTGCTCAGCGACCTTCACGAGAGCTTCCAGCAGCGTCCTCTGCACCTTGTCCTTGTTCACCGCGTAGCCGGGGTACATGTAGCGGCCGCCCTTAATGAACGGTCGCTCCACCGAGTCCTGCCGGCCGACGCGGCCACCGAAGTCGAGCCACGCGTAGTACGGGGCCTTCTTCGACCCCGCGCTCACCCGCGCCGAGGTGCGGGTGGACTTCGTCTTCATGGTGCCGGCCGCGGTGCCGGTGAGCACGGGGACCTTGGGCTGAGCCCAGTTGACGACGATCTGGCCGGCCTCGTTCGAGGCGAGCCGTAGGCCCTTGGGCAGGTCGGAGTCGAGCTTGCGGAGGTTCCGGGAGAACGCAGCCAGGCCCTCGATTTTGATCGGTTCGATGAGGGCCATCGTGGTCACCCGCCTCTCTTCGCCATCTCCATGCGCTGAGCCTTGCGGCCGTAGTAAACGGTCCACGTGACGTATTCGTCGTTGTCCATCGTGGCCCGCAATTCAGCGACGGTCATTTTCAGTTCCTCGGCCAGGAAATACTCGAACTCCAGATCGGGATCATCCGCTAGCGCTTTTGTATGCCGACTTCTCGGCACGCTCCTTCAGCCCGGAGATGTCCATGACCGCATCGATGACATCCTCGATTTCCAGCGCGGGGGAGTTCTCCTGCCACAGTTGGATATCCTTTTCGGCCATCTCCGGGTCGACCATCGCGTAGTTCAGCATCCGCCGTTCGAATAGTGCGGGGTCGTTGCCCAGTTTCCGGCACGCGAGCACCTCGGCGCGGGTGAGCGCGCGCACGACGACCGTGCCGGCCTCCACCGGGACCTCGGTGGTCTTGGCGGCCTTGTCGCGGGTGGCGGTGAGCTTCGCCTTGTCCATGGTCATGCCCCCTGCGCTGCGCTGGTCACGTCGTCGGATAGCTGCAGTTCGGCGGTCCACTGGACCATCTCGGCGACCGGGCTCGACTCGTTGTAGGCGGTCACCACGACGTCGACGGTGTCCTCGGGTTTCCCGGCGCCGGTGCCCTCGGGGCGGAACACGAACTCGACGGTGGCGCCGATGAGCGGCTGGATCACGGCGCGCGGCCCGGTGACTGCTGTGTTGTCGTAGATGCCGCCGATGGTGGCGGAGCCGTCCTTCAGGCCACCGGCGTACGTCTTACTGTTCTTGCCGTAGGTGGTGGTGTCGAGCGCGTCGGCGGACCGGTTCATCGTGGTGGAGTTGGTGAACGCGGTCAGGTCCTCGCCGTCGAGGCTGATGTACGTGTTCTTGCCGTGGACGAAGGCCATGATCAGGCCCCTTTCCCTGTGATGTCGACGGTGAAGGTGGCGCCGAGGTAGTCCACGGCGGCGATGGTGATCACGGCGAAGTCGACGGAGGTGACCCGCGCGCTGTCGAATGCATCCGTCTCGCCGGCCTCGACAGCGGCCTTCACGCTTCGCTCGCCGGAGCCGTCTGCGTAGCGGGACAGCTGCAAGTGACTGGACCGGGCGTCGAGCTTCCCGACGACGACAACGATCGGCACGGTGAGAGCGTCGGCGCCGCGGCCGTAGGCGGCGTCGTAGGTGTACTCGTCGGGCAGCCCCACGGACGCCGCCGGCGGGGCGACCTTGTTCGCCGTGTACGGAAACACCCGCAGACCCTCGATCGTGTCGAGCCGGTCGGCGAGTTCGCTCATCACGTCAGCGAGGTTCATCCCACCCGCACCCGCCTCCGGTAGGCGCGCAGGGTGACCGCGACGTCCGGGTCGACCCTGGCCAGCAGCCGCATCTCCGACCCCGAGTTCGGCGAGCCGGCCACACCGAACGGCGCGTCCTTGCGGATCACCAGTCGAGTGGTCTGCAGCTGGCACGCCTGCTCCACCGCGGTCGGCACGGCAGTCCACCCGAACAGTGCGGTCACCTGCACGTCGCCCTCGGCGCCGGTCGGCTGTCCGACGGCGAGCGCCGGAATGAGCAGCTCGGTCCACGCGTAGCCGCGCTCCACCGCGTTGCGCGGCCGCGCGATCACCGGATCCAGCTCGGTTTCGTAGACGCCGTCCCCGTCGCGGTCTGCGGCGGCCGCGAACCCGTCCAGCGTCATCATGTCGTCGATCGGCACGAGCCACGCCCCGCGGGAGCGGGACCACCTGGCGGTGTAGACGCGCGCCTGTGGTTCGTCGACTTTGCCGAACTGCCTGCAGCAGTGCCGGTCGATCGCGCGGGAGGCCGCGGCGATGGCGCGCTCGATCACACCGTCGTCGGCGACATCGGGGTCGTCCTCGATCGCGAGGATCTCACGGATGTCCTCGAGCGTGATGTAGTCGGGCGCCCACGCCACCGTGGCCTCCTACGCGCCGAGCCGGACGGCGGCAACGGTCAGCGCGGTGACACCGGAGTAGGTGACCGCGACACTCGCGTCGTTCACGCCCTCGTTGCTAACGGGGATGATCGCCGTATCGCCGGCCGCGACCGGCACCGCTACGCCGCCGACCGTGACGGTCTGGCTGCCGGAGTGACCGTTGATCGCGATGAGCGCCACAGTGGACAGTTCCCAGCCGCCCATGGACTTCGTGCTACCAGCGATGGTGTCGCCACCGCTGTTCGCCGCGGCGAACGTGACATCGGCGTTGCCCGCGGCGGGCACGCTCTGGACAGTGATCGCAGCCATCTACTTCTCCTGTCGTGTCTCGGGAACCCAGCCGCGCTCGGTGAGCACATGGCCCCCGGCGCGCGGCCGGGTGTCGTCGGCGGCCGGCGTGACCCGGTACCGCTTGACCGGCGTGCGCGGCGCACTCTGCGACTCGGTCTCCTCCTGGCCGGCCGGAGCGCCCTCGTCGACCGCCGGCGGTGTGGTGCCCGCCGGCGGTCGCGAGGTGGAGCGTCGCCGCGTCATCAGGACGCGGTGTGCCGGATGGCGGTCAAGCCGACCGGGCGCAGCAGCCGGGTGGCGAAGTAGCCGAACAAGCACAGGTCGATTCCCGCCGGGCCGCGACGCTCCTCGAACCGGAACGTGAGCAGCGGCGACTCCCACGCCCACACGTCGTTCGAGTTGAACACGAGGGCATCGGCGTCACCGGAGGTGTTGCCCGTCATCGACCACGCCGGCTGGAACGGCAGTCCGTCGACGAACCAGCCCTGCGTGACCGCGTTGCCCACACCAGCGGTGTTGACCGCGCCGACCGACGGGAGCAGCGGCCGACCGTCCGTGCCCACCGCGGTGGCGAACCCGCTGGTGCCCTCCTGGGAGAGCATCGCCCGGTTCGGTGCGGCGAACCGGCGGAACGGGTACAGCGCGAGAGCCTGACGGACCCCGGCGATCAGCTCATCGCCCTGTCCCGAGGTGGTGGCGACCTGCGCACCGGAGGGCACGAAGCCCGAGGTGATGGATCCGCCCTGACCGTTGGCGCCGTTCAGCTCGGCGTAAACCTTGGCCTCGGTCTGCTGCGAGTAGCTCTCCTGCATCGCCTGCATCGCGATCGCGTCGATCGCCGGGTTGGCGCTGTCCAGGATCTCGCGGGTCAGCTCGAACAGCCCGGAGACCGCGCCCGGCGTGACGGTGATGGTGTCGATGTCCATCGTCCCGTCGGTCGGGTTGACACCCTCGACGTGATCGGCCGTCATGCCGCTCGAGCTGACGAACTTCGGCAGCGTGAACGGGGTCGCGTCGGTCAGCGCACCGCGGCTCACGGCCTCGACCAGCGTCCGGCCCTTCATCAGCTGCGTCACGTACAGGTCCGGGCGGTAGCCGGGCGGGATCACCGCGGCCGCGCTGCCTGTGTCGGCACCGAACATCAGCGCGTCGTTCGCCTTCTCCGCGAAGTCCGCCGTCTGCTTTGTGTACTTGGTGAGGCGCTCCCGCGCTTCGATGTCGTTCTCGGTGCGCGCCTTCCACGCGTCCCGCACGAAGCTCGGACCCGTGCCGCTGAGCGTGTACACCGGCGCCTCGCGGGTCACCTCGACCCGGCCGGCCGGAACCACCTGGCGCGGTGGCACACCATCGGACTGCGGCAGCTGGACGTTGCCGAGGGCCGCGGTCACGGAGGCAGTCACGGCCTCGGTGAGCCCCGCGGTGAAGGTCGCGATGTCGAACGGGGCGGCGGGCTGGACCGGAGCGGCCGGAGCGGCCGGCGCCGGAGTGGGCGGCTGCTGTGCGGCCGGTGCGGTCATGGCGGGGGTTCCTTCCCTAGTGGCGGTGACGGTCGTCAACCTGGCGTTGTCGAACGCCGGCATGGCGGTGAGCGCCACCTTCCGCAAGGTGGCGGAGCGGACAACCCGGAGAGACCGGTCATCGGGATGCGGATCCCAACCGTCCCCTTCGGACACGAAATCGACCTGCACGGAGAACCCGTCGTAGACGCCGTCCTCGGCGAGCTCCAGCAACCGGTCACCCTCCGCGCCGCGCGCCACCTTGAAGCTGGCGTCGAGCCCGGTGCGGGTGACCTGCAGCCGGACGGCGCGGCCGACCTCGGTGCCGGGCTGGTGGTCGCGGTCGAGCTTGACGCGGCCCTCGTCGGCCCAGTGCAGTGAGCCGGGTGGGAACGACCACTTCGCCCCGCCGGAGCGGGCAACCATGTCCCAGGGCACGGCCAGGCCGGACACGGTGCGCCGCTCTGCGTTGACGCGGAACTCAGCGTCCACATCGGACAGGGCGAACCCGACCGTCAGGCCGTTGTCGGTGGGCGCGGTGAACGCCAAGGACGGCGTGTCGGATGTGGACTGCTGCACGGCGTCCTCCTGCTGGGGTGGCACTGCGGCCGCCGGCGCACGAGCGGGCACAGGCCGGGGTGGCGTCGCGGTGGGGATGTTCTCCAGCTCGGCGATGCGCTGGTCGTTGTAGACACCGACCTCGCGGCCGACCTTGTAGGTCTCCATGCGGGTCTTCGTGTCGGAGCGCAGGAACCCGCCGTACTCGGCGCGCACGTAGTAGCCCGGTGGCGTGACGTCCGCCATGGACAGTCGGTCCTCGATCGCGGACACGTACGCCGCGAGAGTGAAGTCGATCATGTCAAGTCGGCGCTGCTCGGAGTTCGCGTATGTCCTCGAAGTCGTGGAAACGCCGAGTTCCTCCGGGTCCACGCCGATCAGCCGGGAGATCTCCAGCACGGCGTAATCGCGTGCGCCGGAGAGCTGCAGCTGCTCGGGGCTCCACTGCAACGCGTTGGCCTTCAGCCCGCCGCCGATGTAGCCCCACGAACGCCGGTGCCGGGCATCGTCCCAATCGTCGAGGGCCTTCTCGACCTCTTCGTCCTCGAGATCCTCGTCCGGGTCCTCCGGCGTGAAGTAGCCCAGCGGCAACGGGTCCTGGGCGTAGCGGCTGGCGGTCCGGTCGAGCAGCAGCGCCGACCGGATCGCGCTGGCGCCCGCGACAAGCAGCGCGTCATTCGGGGAGTCGATGCGGATCAACTCGTCGTCAGGCACGTACTCCAGCGCCTGCCCCTGGGTGACGCCGTCACGCGAGACGTAGATGCGGGCGTTCTCCCGCACGGTCACCGTGCGCGGATCGAGCCGAACGACCTTCGACGGGTAGCCGTCACCGTCAAACTCGGTGATCCGCCACCACGCGCGGGCCTCGAACAGCATGTCCTCGACCGTGCGAGTCATCGACACCGACCGGGCGACGTCTCCCTCGGGCTGGTCGAGCAACTCGCTGGGTAGCACCCGGCGCCGCGCGTCGTACTTCTTCAGCCGCAGCGTGCCGAGCGTGCCGCAGATCAGGTCCCGGCCTCGCTTCACCGCGGGTACGGACATGGCCTGCGCCCGGCTGACCCGAGGTGCGAGCGCGACGTCGCCGACCAGGCCGAGCATCTCGGGCGGCACGTTCGCCTGGAACGTCACCGACGAACTGACCGGCCGCTGCCACCGCTCAGGCTGGCGAGCAGCGCGTGGTTCATCGACACCGGGCGCGCTTCGCCACGTCGTCAGCGTCCTCCACCAGCTCACACCATTAGCGTACATCGTACGCGTCCGATAATCGGACAAGAGCGTCCGCTATGTGTCGCGTCGGCGTGTCGAGGTGATGACCTTCGGCCGACGCGGAGCCGGCAGCGTGCGCGCCAGGTGCACCGCGCCGGCGGCCGCATACGCGCCATCGACGTGTGCGCCGCCGCGTCGGGTGAACGTCCACGCGTCACCGCGAGGCAGCCTCTCCGCGCCGGTCACATGCGCGTCCAGCAGTGGATCCGCGGAGTGAACGATCTCCTCGGCCCGCACCATCTCGCTGAACCCCATGGCGGCCGCGGTCTGCTCCTGCCGCATCTCCTCGACCCTCACGCCCGGCGGCGGCCACGCCAACCTCGACCGCTTCCTGTCCGCCAGCGCAGCAGCCACCGCCGCCGCCGGGCCGGCGGGCCACCAACCGACCGCCCGCGGCCGGATCTTGCGCACCAGGCCGGGCAGGTCCCGCCGAAGCTCACGCGTGCACGACGGCCCAGACCACGCCTTGACGACCTCGACCCGGATCCGCTCTACGCCCTTCTCGTCGACGGGCAGCACGGCGGCCGCCACTAGCGTGGCGTGCTGCTGGTCGAGCGAGACATCCACGCACAACGCGACTCTGCCGCGCGCCTCCTCGAGGTTGCCGGGGACGAGGCATTGCTCCCATGACGTCGCGTCGATGGCGGGGTTGAGGATCGGCACCTTCTGGCACATGTACTCGATGCGGAAGCCGGCGAGCTGGTCGCCGCCAGCCGTCTTTGCGCGGATCGCCGCACCGAGCAGCGAGTCCACCTCGATCCGGCGTCCGAGCGCGGGGTTCGCCTGCGCGAGCGCGGCCACGTCGGTCGGGTCGGCGCCGTCGGGGCTCGACCATTCGAAGACGCCGAGTCGCTGGTCGCCGTCGCCGGTGTCGATGAACGACAGCGCGGAGGAACGCAACGAGTCCAGCACCACCGCGCGATCGTCACCCTGATTCGACAGCGCGACGATCTGGGCGTCCGCGATCGAGTTCGTGGTCGGCTCGGCCGCGTTCCACGCCGTCCAGTCGTGGTGTTGGCGCAGTTCGTCGAGCAGCAGCCGGTCCACCGTCAGACTGCGCCCGGCGTCGGAGTTCGCCGCGGCGATCTTGTAGCGGGTGCGGTGCACCGTGCTCAGGGTCTGCTCGCCGTTCGACTCGCGCACACCGTTGCGCGGGACCTCCGAGGACATCTCGGCCTGGTCGCGCGCGGAGTCGACCGCCGCTGACCACGCCTCACGCGCATAGTCCAATTTGGACGATGTGCCGAGCACGGTCGGCTTCCCCCGTCGGCGGCCCGGCAAGTCGACGAACAACCACCACAGCGACAGGACCTTCGCGAAGTGAGTCTTGCCGTTCTGCCGGCTGATCAAGATCAGCACGATGCGGAACCGGGGCCGCCCATCCGGCAGCAACTCGCCGACGTGGACAGCCAGCCACTCCTGCCACGGGTCGAACGGCTCGCCCACCACGCGATCGGCGAACTCGATCAGCTCGAACCCGAAGCTGGTCTCCGGGGTCAACTCACGGAGAGGCGGGGTCCACAACCTCGGCGTGGTGCTGCCGAATACGACGCCGCTCCCGGAGCTCGTCAAGGGCAGATCGCTGAGCGCTGTCACTGCCTCCTCCTCCCTTGCCCAGCACCGATGCACGCGCACGCGGTGTCATGCCCAACTCGACCAGCACACCCAGCAGCAGCGGGCCGACCTTCACCAACGCCGACGGGTCAACGTCGATTTGCTCGGCGTACCGATGCGCCAACGCCACCGCCACCGAATCCTCCGGACGAGTCGGGACACCCTGCAACGCCTCGGTCAAGGCGCTGACCAGCAGCTTCACGTCATCCACGCGGCACCCTCCGGGGAGAGATAAAGACGGGACAGCGGGTCATCGGAGGCCTCCCGTCTCGGGAAAACGGTCATCGTCACCACCGCGTTCGTGGTCGCGGCTCTGGATCTGCTCGTCGTGCCTTCGCCGCGAGGGAGCCCGCTCGTCTGTTGCATGTCGAGTGCTCGGGTCCTGTGTAGCTGCGTCGGTCGTCGGTATGGCCAAGGTCCCAGTCCTGTCCCCTGCGGATGCGCTGGTCGCAGCGTGGGCACACGACGTGGCCGGCCTGCACCATCGGCTCCCACCTCTGGCGTAGGAGCTGGTGGTGCCGGCCGTAGCCACGTGCGTGCGTGGATCCCAGGCGTGGCATGACTAGGCCGGAGGTTTCACGATGCCGTCGGTCAGGATCTTCCGCCCGACCTCGGCTAGGACCTCGTCGACGTTGGGCTCCTTGCGGCCCACCCGCTTGAGGTACTCCTCGGGGCCAAGGTTGGCGTACTGCACGCCGGCCATCACGAGGTCGTGGAGCAACGACCGGATCTCCTCGGTGTTGACCTGGACCTTGGCCATGACGGCGTCGGCCTTGTCCATCAGGATCCCGCGCGCCTTGGTGTGGGCGGTCTCTTCCTCGAAGGTCCTGTCCATCATGTATCGCTTGGTGCTGCTCATGTTGAGCTTCCTTTCAGAACGCGTTGACGATCACCGCGATGGCCATTGACATCCAGCAGACGAGCGTGCTGACCAGCATCGTGGCGAGGAGTCGGATCCGTACGCCGTGGCGGACACCGCAGTTGCAGAGGTGCAGCGGCCCGGTCTTGGTGCTCACGCCTGGTCCTCCTTGAATGTGACGGTCCCGTCGCCGAGTGCGAGCACGGCGCGGGTGATCGTGAGGGCGTGGTGTTCGCAGACGCCGACCGGTAGGCGGGGTGAGCCGGGCTTGCCGCAGGGCTCGCCGTCGCGGTCGAGCACGGTGCAGCCGGCGATCTCGGCGAGCACGTCGCCGACGGTTCTGGTCATGGCTTCACCAACCGAAGCGGCTGTCGGGTCGCTGAGCACCCGCCGAGGTGACCGTGGCCCACTTCCCACTGAAGCGGGTTCTTGACCGGGACCTGGAGGCTAGCGAACGACCCGCAGTCTGGGCAGGCGACGGGCAGTCCCTCGGCGGCGATGGCGTCCAGCAGGTCGGGCAGGTCGATGTTCAGCGCGTCGTACTTGCGCTCCTTGGGCGTACCAGCGTCGGTAGTGACCGTGGTGAGGTAGGTGTTGCTGTCGCCCAGGTGTGGTTCGTAGAGGTCAGGTGAGATGGTCATGCTGCGACTCCTTGCTGAGTGGCCCATGCGCGCGCGTGCTCGCGGAGCTTGGTGAGCACCGCGTCGAGGTCGGCGGCGGTGCGGGTCGGGTTTTTCTGGATCCAGGACTTGATCCGGGCGCCGGCGGGGTGGGGGTCGCGACCCCGCGGCGTGCCGTCCGGTTCCCAGCCGTGTTCCTCGGCGAGCGGGTGGCGGCCGCCGTGCTCCTGGACGACGGCGCACCAGACGGACGTCAGCTTCTTGGTGAGTGCGGCCTCGTCGAGGTTCACGAGTGCGGCTCCTCGAAGTTCGCGCGCTCGCGCGTCAGCGTGAGCCCCCACGGGAGTGCCCCCACTGGAAGTGCCTTCATCTTCATCAGTGGTTACGTTCAGTTGGTCACTTCTTGCACCGTCCATTTCGACGGTGAGGTGACCGTCCGTCTCGACGGTTAGGGCACCGTCCATTTGGACGGTTAGGCGGTCGAGCGGGTGCGGCCCGATGATCGCTCGCGGGCAGATATCCACAAGGAAGTAGTCGCATCCGGACACCCATCCCTGGCTGGTGTGCCGCCGCTTCGACGTGATGATGCCGAGCGCGCGCAACTTCGTGATGGCCTTCTCCGCGGTCCGCTTCGAGACGTGTGCCCGCTCGGCGATCGTCGAGACGTGCGGGAACACGCCCTTCGGTTCGGCCGTGCCGAGGCGCGCGCCGGCGAAGCTCCGCAGCGCGACGTACACCGCGAGTTCGGCACCTGACAGGCCGTAGGAGAGCACCCAGACGGGCACCACTCCCCACGGCCCGACCTCGTTCACAACGGATGGTCCGCTCATGGCCGTACCGGGCGCCGTAGCCCTGCGCGCTGCCAGAGCCACTCCACGCCGGTGTAGCAGGCCTGCAGCCAGTTCCAGCATGGCCAGGACGTGTCACCCAGGCCGCATTCCCCGCACACGCTTCCGCCGTGGTACTCGCCTTGCGAGTGGGACTCGCCGACCAGCGCCATGGTGTGGGCGACCTGAACGAGGAAGTCGTCGCCCTCGGCGTTCGCGGTCCGCAGCATGATCTCGGCCATCTCGGTCACGAGGTTGTTGACGTCCCGCTCTCCCGAACTCCCGTCGGGGATGCGGCACGTAGCCGCATCCTTCTCGTCGGCGCCAGGAACCGCCGGTCTCCGCCCGGCACTTGGCTGCGCCTGGCGTTCGCCGGGTGCAGGCCGCTTCCCGGTACCCGACGGGATGTCGGGCAGATCGAGTGCAGGCAGTTCGATGTCAGCCACGGCTGGCCCCCTCGCATCGACCGATCCACCAGCGGTTCCGGGACGCGCGGCGTGACCGCTGGGCCGACGCGACCGGCCGCAGTGAGCGGTCCTCGACGATCGAGGCGTTGCGGGCCCACTGGCCGATCACGGAGCTGACGAGGTTCCGGCCGTACGGTGTCGGGTCGTTCCGCAAGATCAGCGCGTGCACGTCGTCGGCCGTGAAGGGCTCGCCGCGGCGGGCGAGTTCGGCGACGGCCTCCTCGGCCCGGCTGCGGTCATCGCGGAGGGCGGTGACACCCGCGGCGAGGTTGGCTTCCTGGCCGGCGTGCCGGTCAGCGAGCGCAAGCGCCAGCTGCTCAGTCATTCAAGATCACCTTCTTTGTGAAGGTGCGACCGAGATCGGCGACGAGCTTCACCAGCGCACCCGCGAGCGCAGCCGCGTCCTCCGGGGTCACGGTCACCTTCATGAAGTCGCCGCTGGCGATCTCGATGATCGGCAGGCCGCCGTCGCGGCTGACCGCACTGGCAAGCAGGTGACCGCTGGCGACCACGACGTCGTCGGTCCAGTGCTCGCTGTCGGTGGGATCGACGTGCTCATCGCCTCTCGTGCACCAGCCGGGGCAGGTGATCTCCTCGGGCTCCTCGACGCTGTCCGAGTTGGCCTGCTCGCCCCCGGCTGCCTTCACGATCGCGGCCACGGCGACCGTGCTCGGGTCGACAGGTGCCGTACTCTGGTTGCTGGTCATGTTCGGGTTCTCTCCTGACTTGATCAACAGGGTCATCCCGTCGCCGTCCAAGTGAGCGGGGTGGCCCTTCTTCGTGGTGGTGGTGTCCGGACTCGCGCGCATCTACGCCGCCGGGTCGGCGTTGTTGAACTGGGCTCGAAGCCACGCGTCGAGGTCGGTTCTTCGCGCGTAGAGCCGGCGGCCGATGCGCTGCCAGGACGGCCCCCGGCCGACGTGCTTCCAGTAGCGGAGGGTCCCGGACGGGATGCCGGTCTCCTCCGCGAAATCGTCGAGGGTGACGAGGGTTCTCTCCACAGCTTTCCTCCACGGAGATCGACTACAACAGCATGTTGTTAGTCAACCGCCATACGGGTCATCGTGTTGTCGACGCAGGTCTATCACACCCGACACGACTGCGCAAACATCTCGATGTTCCGACTTGCGTCAACCACAACCAATCGTTGTAAGCTTCTCTGCATGTCATCCGACGACGACCTCCAGACCCCTGCCGAGCCGCCCTGGGAGTCGACCTTCCTCGCGCAGATGGTCCGTCTGCGCGAGGAGAAGAAGATCTCCCAAGCTGAACTCGCACGGCGGTTGCGAGACGGCGAGGGGAAGCTCCCGTTCCACCAGCAGACGATCCAGCGGATCGAGAACGGCGATCGCCCAGTCCGACTCAACGAAGCGTTCCTGATCGCCAAGGAACTCGGCGCGTCGATTGAATCGATGACATGGCGCGACAAGTATGGGGTCAGGGAAATACGTGATTCGGTCGACGACTTCCAGAGGTCATCCGCTACCATCGCGAGGGATCTAATTGAGAGTCTAGAGCGACTGAGCGAGAGTTCTGGCGTTGTCGATGTCTTTGTCCGGGACGCGCTCCGCTGGGAAGACTCCGGAATGCTTGAAGCTACACCCCTCCTCAACTGGATGGCGTATTGGTCACTCCGGTACGTCGATATCCACGAGCACCTCACCGCTGCCCTGGAGTCCTGTGCTGTTGCTGCGGGGAGCAAAGAGATGGGCGTGGACCACATCGATCGACAGTGGTCCACCCTCGCGCCCAGCGACAACGTTGAAGCCGTGGACTCGTGGATCGACGCGATGAAGATCGACCGCGATCACCTTATGGATATCCCGGCCGACGAGGTATATCGCGAACTGGAACTCACTGCCTATGAAGAGCGCTTCGGGATTTCACCCGAAGAGCGAGAGCAACTCGACGCCCTATCCACGGAGTCAGTTGCTCTATCGGTGGAGATATCGAATCTAACGAAGGAACTCACGGATCGCCATTTGCAACTGGCAGAGTCAGCGGACTCCGACAATCAGGATCTACCGAAGAAAGAATTTGACGAAGTTGCGGAAAGGTTGGCTGCGTTGAACCTTAAGCTGCGAAGGGTCCGAGCCGAGCAAGATCGAATCTGGAAAGCGAGTCGGGAGCGAAGAGAAGGCGGTTCCGATGGCGACAGTTGAGGACAGATGGTTCCGGACCGTGAAGGGCCCGGACGGGAAGCCCGTGCTCGGCGAGTACGGGAAGCCTCTCAAGGAGAAGTCCGACCGACATGGCACCGGGCGCCGGTGGCTGACTCGATGGCGCGACCTGGATGGTCGGCCGCGGAAGCTTTCGTTCGAGAAGAAGATCCAGGCGGACCGGCACGCGGCAACGGTCGAAGCGGACAAGCTGCGCGGAACATACCTGGATCCGCAGGCCGGTAGCGAGACGTTCGGCGAGTACGCCGCGGCCTGGCTGGCACTGCAGAGCACGGACCCCCTCACCCGCGAAAACATCCGCGACCGGCTGCGCCGCTACGTCGAGCCGACCGAACTGCATCGCACTCAGCTGCGCAGGGTGCAGCCGTCGTCGATCCAGGCGTGGTTGGCTGGTCTGCCCGCCGCGCTCGCGGAGTCGACGAAGGGCGTGGTGTTCAGCCACGTGTCCGCGATCCTGAACGCCGCCTTCGACGACGAGAAGATCCGCAAGAACCCGTGTCGGGCCACGAGCGTCCGACGGCCGCGCGCGGACACCCGCGAGATCGAGCCGTGGGCGCGGGAGTGGATCACCGGGATGAGCGAGGCGCTCCCGGAGCGTTACCGGCCGCTCGTCGACGAGGGCGCCGGCCTCGGCCTCCGGCAGGGCGAGATGTTCGCGCTGTCGCCCGACGAGGACATCGACTGGCTCCGCGGCCTTGTGACCGTCCAGCGGCAGGTGAAGGTCGTCGGGAACCGGCTGGTGTTCGCGCTCCCGAAGGGCCGGAAGGTGCGGAAGGTGCCCCTGGCGCCGTCCGTGCGGGACTCGCTGGCCGCCTACCTGACGACGTTCCCGGCGCGCACGGTGACGCTGCCCTGGGAGACGCCAGACGGCAAGCCGGTAACGACCAATCTGCTGGTGACGACCCGCGAGTCGGGAGCCTGCAACCGGAACCAGTTCAACCAGTACACCTGGAAGCCCGCGCTGGAGAAGGTCGGGATCGAGTCGAGCCGGGAGAACGGATGCCACGCCCTGCGGCACTACTTCGCGTCCGTGCTGCTGGACGCCGGCGAGTCGATCGTGGCCCTGTCGAAGTACCTCGGGCACGCCTCCCCCGCATTCACGCTCAGGGTCTACTGCCACCTCATGCCGGCCAGCGAGGACCGCACGAAGACCGCGATCGACGCGGTGTTCTCCGGCTGGCGTGCCCCAGATGTGCCCCAACTAGTCGAGACGAGGAGCTGACCTGCGATGTTGCTCAGAACAGGCGGAACTGATCGAAGTGAATCCCCAGGAGCCCGCTACCTGCGGGAGTGCCCTCAACGTCATCCTGACCTGCACATTCGTGCGTTTGCCAACGTTGGCCGAAGTTGGTACAGAACGGCCCTGTTGTGCCCCCAGCGTGCCCCCAGAGGGGGTGCGACGCGATGACCTTCGAGCAGCGCTGTGCCGAGCCCGGCGAGCTGTGCACCTGCGGCCGGCAGGCCTTGGTCGTCTACCTGTTCCCCGACCGTGAGCACCGCCGCGAGATCGGCGACTGCGGCATCCGCGACGGCGGCCGCCGAGAGGGTCCCTGCCCGTTCTGCGGCTCCGCCGAGCGCCATCAGCTGCCGTGGGGCGACCCGGCGCCGTGCGCGGTCTACACGCTGCGCCCGGACGGCGACGTCGACGCTCATCCCCAAGACGGTGTGTCGTGAGCGCCGAAACGAGATCGTCGGAGTCTGCGAAACCCAAGGTAGGACAGCGGAGGACATCGATGAGCCGAACCTCGACAGCGCTTCGCGAGCGGTTCTTCTGGTGGATCATCGGCGGCGTGGCGTTCGTGACCCTTGCGATCGTCCTGACGAACTGGGAGCAGCTCACCGGCACGGAGTCGACCCTGCCGCAGCCAAGAGTGGTCGCCCTGCTCGGCGAAGATCGATACGTCGCCGAGCAGGGCCCCGTCCAGAGGTCGGGCTTCTGGGGCTCGCCGGCCGCTATCAGTGATGGGCAGGTCCTCAGCATCGGCTACACCGCCTGCGCCTACCACAAGCAAGGGCTTGCCGACATCGACGTGCTAGCCAAGATGATCGGCTACCGGCCCGCCGAGGGAACCCGCGCCTACACGGTCGGGGTCGACGGGGTACATGACGCGGTCCGTTACATCTGCCCCTGACGCAACAGGCCCCGGCTCGTGGCGAGCCGGGGCCTGTGCCATCTCCGTCAGCGGGTCAGCTGTTCACCCTTCGCCGCGACCACCAGGCCGCGTAGGTCGACCGCGAGGGTCGGCCCGTCCGGGTTCTTGCTGTCGCGTACCGCACCGAGGTTGGCCAACTCGACGCACTGGCCGCCGTTGCCTCCGCTGAAGCTGGACTTACGCCACACGAGGTGGGGAGAGCTCATCTCCGCACCTCCTTCCCTTCTCTCACAGTTCCCTTCTCACAGTATCGACCAGTCGGAGGGACTCAGCTGGAGGTAGCGCCCCCGCGGTGAGCTGCTGCCACACCAGTGCGTAGTGCTGGCGCTGTTGGTCGTCCGGGTTGTCCAGGTAGCTCGCGCTGGTCAAGTCCTCGAGGTAGACGATGTCGATGCCGACGTCGTCGGCGAACCTGAGCAAGGTGAACCCGAATCCGGTGGCGGCATGCGCGCCGCTGGAGAACGGGGTGACCTGCACGGTGAGGTTGGGTAGAGCCGCCAAGTCCAGGATGTGCTTGAGCTGCTGGCG
>Ga0193742_1000697_pt1 | contig 21693 bp, 18 predicted proteins | sample L2c1metaG_FD_165511 | JGI IMG/M metagenome (GOLD analysis project Ga0193742, IMG submission 165511) | Soil microbial communities from a riparian zone of the East river system, Colorado, United States - L2c1 | ecosystem: Environmental > Terrestrial > Soil > Riparian zone | place: USA: East River... | reverse complement strand
TAGTACGTGTTTCCCTTGATCGTCTTACCGATCACCGACGCCATCCATTTAGGTAATACACTTGATCAAAGAAATGCAAGTATCCATGCGGCGTGTCGCCGCAGGTCACACGCCGTGGGACATCACACGCCAAACCTCAAGATCGAACTAGCCAGGAAACTGGGGCTAGGAGGGGGCAGCCGAGGCAGGTCGCGAGGGCGGCCGGGTAGTCCACCACTGGGTCGACGGGGTCGCCGTCGAAGGCGGCCTGCTGCCGCTGGGGCGAGGCGAACCGCCTGGGGTCGTGGGTGGCGCACGCGGCGGTGCCGGCTGGCGGCGTGATCGGTTCAAGCGCCGCGTACAGGACCTCGGGCGCTGTTATATCGATGAACTCGTTCGTATCCACTCTCGCTCCTTGAGACCGCGACGATGCGCGGCATCACGAGCGAGGGGGTCACGCCCACGCCTATCCCTAATGTCGTCCAGCCGACGGGTCTCTGGCCGCGCGAGACGGTCGGTCCGGGACATTGCCCATCACGCCGCGTGGCTGCGCCGTTCGGCGCTCGCACGGCCCTGGGAGTGACCCCCATGAGCCGTTGGCAAGAATAGCCCGACCCCCGGCCGGGGCGGGAAAACCGACGGGCGCGGGGGTGGAGATGCCGATCGCCGGCCGGCTGGCCTCGTTTTCCCGGCTCGCCGAAATCGAGTGCTTTACTAGCGGCACGCAGTCGAGACCACGACCGTCCGACGCCACGTCGGCGGCGGGCACACGGCAGCGGGCCACGGCCCGATGACCGGAGTCCTCGCGGTTCGGTTTCACTTCTCGGCTCGTCACGGCGCACGCCCTCAGAGGGGGAAGCGCCGCGGCGTGGTGCATGGCACGTGGGCCTTCGCCACATGCCTCAAGCGACCGCTTGGGGCAGGGTGAGCGGCCCGGCGCCGCTCGTGATCGCCGGAGGCGACACGATGAACAGCTTCGAGACACCCGACCCGGACGAGTCCACCACTGCGGATCCGACGCTTCCCGAGGTCGAGACGGATGCCGCGACGCCGGCGGAGGAAGTCGAACGTCCGGCCAATGACGGCGACGCTGAGACCAGTGAAACGGTTGTCTGGTCCCGGTTCGGCGACGGCCCCCTGCCGACGCTGCCCAAGATGCCAGCGGTGCACCGGGCCTACAAGGTGGCCTCGGAGTTCGGGCTGCCGGATGGCTTCGCTTCCGCACTCGCCAACAGCGTCGTCGACCCCTCCGCGCTGCGGGCGGCACTGAGCAACCCGACCAGGATCAACGTCGCTGGCGGCGTGATCGAGGTCATCGACGTCGACCTCTACACCCCCGGGCTCGTGCCGCTGCCCACGAACAACCGCACCATGGATGTGCGGGTCTACCCGGCGAGTGGCACGGCTGGTCACCCCGGTCCGTTGACCGGACCCCGCTCCCAGCCCGGCAAGACGTCCGAGCTGTGGATCGAGGCTCAGAGCGTTCAGCACGCCCTCGACGAGGCCAAGCACGCCCAGGACTACGTCCTGGTGAAGAACCCGCTCAAGGACTCGGTGGCCGCGCGGGGGATCGTGATGCCGGTCACGGTCGTGTACTTCGAACTGCGGCACCGCGACGGACAACCGGCGATGCCGCTGCTGGGAACGGCGGACGGCTCAAGCCGCATCACCGGTGCCCACGCCGTGCTCAACCTGGTCGACCCGCGCGCGACCCACTACGACCTGCCGGCCAACCGGGACTCGTACCGCCGGTTCATCGACAACATCTCCTCGCCCGACATCACCTCCCTCGGCGCGCTTGCGGCGCGGCGGCTGCGCTGGCAGCGCAACGCTCTGATCACTCCCGCCCGGATCTTCCTGCGCTTCACACCCCAGCCCGGCGCGGCGGCCTACGACTTCGGCCGCGCCGTGGCCGCCTACGTCGGCATGCTGCACGTGGACCCGCCCCGGCCGTGGACACCGACCGGCAAGCTGGAGGCGATGGCGGAGGCCGTCCTGGAGGTTCTGCGCGCGGCGAGCGTGCTCGACGACACCCGCCACGACTACCTCGCCGGGCAGCTGACACCGCAGGCCGCCACCGCGGCCGGGCTGCCGACCCGGCGGGATGAGCAGGCGGCCCACGTCCTGGCGACCCTGCTTCAGTCCGATCTCCGCGAACTCGTCGATCGAGGGATCATGGACGTCACGGCGAAGAAGTCGGTCACGGCCCCTCGCCGTACCGACGTCGTGGCCGAGTTGGCGTTGCGGGCCACCCGCAGCGCGGCGGTCACGCTGCCCGCGGGCGACCCGGTGCGGGAACGGGCCAACGCGATGCGCGCCACCTACCTGCGGGCCACTCACCTGCCCGCGTACACGGCGCGCTGGTGGGAGGTCACCGGCCGTAGCCCCGATGAGCTGCTTGACGGTGCTCTCACGGAGATGCAGCGTCCCGACGCCGAGCAGGGCAATCCCGACGCGTGGCGGAACCGCCTCGAGTTGGCCGCGCTCGCCCAGTACCACCTGACCGCGTACGAGGCGCTGAAGCGGGACCCGATGGGCGGCAACACGGACGCCGACCGGCGCAGCCCGCAGGAGATCCTCGGGTTGATGCTGCAGGACGAGCGCGGGCTCAGGCTGCTCCGGCAGGCCATCGTCGACGGCCGGGCCGATGTCGCCCCCCGCCTCGTCGAGGCGGACGGCGAGATCGTCCATGGTGTGCTGGACGACAACGGGGATGTTCAGCTCGACCCGGACGGGCCGGCGGTGCCACTGACCGATCGGTGGCTGCGGTACGACGGCTTCCCGAGCGGCGGCCCGGCGATCCGCCCGGTCTCGATCGGTTCGGAGTCACCCACGATGAAAGCGTCCCGTCTCCAGCAGCACATCCTCAACATCATCGAGCAGATGGCGAAGAACCTGGACGAACTGGACCACATTGAAGCACCCGCTGGTGGCGTGCTCCTGGATCAACACGGATGGCCTGCCAGCGACACCAAGAACGCGATCGGTCTGCTGATCGAGGCGCAGTCCAAGTTCGGGTACTGGGGGAAGGTCGCCGACCGGCAGGCCGCCCGCGCCGACCAAGCCGATGGCGAGGTCGACGAGGAGTTCGACGACGAGGTCCTCGCCGAGGCGGAGACCGAACCTGACGAATAGCAGCGTTCCGGGCGGCGCAACGCAGACCGCGTCTGCGTTGCGCCGCTCCGGCGTCGTGGCGGTCCTGCCGGACTTGACCGAGCCGGAGCACGCGCTGCTGCGCCAGGCCGCCGCGGCGGCGCCGGGCTGGATATCGCGGGCGCGCATCAGCTCTCCTGCAAGTCGGGGTCGAGCAGCGGCCGGAGCCGCTGCTCGAGCGACGGGGCAGGAAAGGTGTACCGGCCCAACATGCTGATGTGCGCGTACCCCGGCGGCGAGGGGCGGGCCGCGTCAGCCCGGCCCGGTGCCTGACCAACCCAACCACCGAACCTAGATCAACTTTTTGATCCCTGGTCGCACGTTCGTTAGCAACGCCCCGTGGTCGGGGGAGGCGGTCGACGCGATGCTCGCCGAACGCGGCCAGCCCGACACCGGGCCGCTGTTCGGCACCCCGAGCGGCCGGCCGATCTACGAGCTGTACGTGTACCGGCTCATCCGCCGGCTGGCCCGCCGGGCCGATATCCCCGCCGCCGACCGGCTGTCCCCGCACTCGCTACGGCACACCGCGATCACCGAACTGCTCGACGCCACCGGCGGCGACCTCCGCACCGCGCAGGACTTCGCGGGCCACGCCGACCCGCGGACCACCCGCCGCTACGACCGGGCCCGGCACAACCTCGACGCCCACGGCGCGTACCTGCTCGCCGCCCGGTTCGGACGTCGAGAAACCGGTCCGGAGGGATAGCCGCCCCGGCGCCGCCCCTACCGACAAACTTGGAGGGCGGCGCCCGGTGGGCAGGCTGGGCTCAGCGAACCGGGCGCCGGCGGACAGCCGGGGGCCGCTCACCCACCAGCCCCGGTTGGCCCGGGGTCCCCGCGCTGGGTGCGGGTGTTGCCGGGTGGCGGGTCGCCGCGGCGGCCGGGACGCCGGCAACCTCGCACTCGCCGGACGTGACCGGAGCGTGTACTTCAACGCCGGCCGATCACGGTGTGGAACAGCAGCAGCGCACCGTCGGCCGCCGCCGACGAGCACGGCCTCGGGGACGGACCGCCCCGCCAGATGGGCCAACCCGCCGCCGGCGACGCCGGTCACCACGGCGAGCAGCAGCACAACCGTGGCACGGAGGCTCAGCAGCGGTTCCGGCTCGCGCGGCCCATGGGCGGGCACGGTAGACGATGAATCCGACGCCGCCCACACTCTATGTGCGTCGGTCACTCACTCTGGGTAATAGCATTGGCCATGCCTCCGTCCATCGGTTGGGCAGACCATGCGGCCCGAAGGATTGATTTGCCCCGATAGCATGGATGGTGGACATCGATGTCACTACGTTTGGTGCCGATGCGACGAAGGGGTCGGGTCGATCGACCCGACCCCTCGGTCGTGCCCATCCTGGTTACCGCTGCGACGGTCCTTCCAAGAGCTCCGCAGCGCACCGGAGTGCGGCCGAGAGGGCGCCGGCGTACGCGGCGGCGTCCTCTCGGCCCACGATCGCGGCAATCGCCGCGCCCCCGTCGGTGAACAAGGACATCTTCCGTAGCGCCCGCGCTGCCTCCTGATAGCGGCCAGGAAGCCCTCGGGCGGCACCGTGGTCCATGTTTAGGTTCCTCCGTAGAAAAGCCCGCCTCCAGAGCGGGGGTGTAGGAAAGTTGCCGTGTGGAAGTTCCACAAAGCCCGTTCCGGCGCCTTTCCGGAATCCCGATCTGGCGCACGGTCGGCGATTCGACTCCACCATGAATAGCGATCAACGCCAAAGGATCACGGCCCATTCGTGGCCGGGTTGCCCCGCCGTAACGCCCAGCCACCCGTCCACCCCTTGCCGCCTGAACCCGGCCAACGTTGGCCGGCCGCCCGGCCAGGTCCGGGACGGGCCTCAACAGGACACCGTCCAGCCCGGACAACAGCTACCCGGCCAAAACATGAGCCGAGAAAACGGGAATTCTCTCCTGTTCGTGACCACTCGGAGTAAGAATTACTGGTCCGACCGGTCCCCCTCTACCCGTCGGCTTACCTCTCGTGTCATGTAGCTCTTGGAAGGACCGACATGACCGCCGACGATGGAGCGGCGCTGCTCCCTGGCCAGCAAACGGAACGACACCGAATCGTTCCCCGAAGAAGACTCATTTTCGAATGCGAGGAGCGGTACGGGTCGGATCACGTCGCGACCTACCTCCTCTCGGTACGCGACGAGGTCGAGGCCCGTCTCGGGGACGTCGACACCTGGAGCAAGCTCGCCCAGCTCCTGCGGCGCGAGGCCAACCTCGGTCGAAGCCACAGCGTGTTACGGAAGACCCTGTCCCGGCATTTCACCCTGGAGAGCAAGGGCCCACCGTGGCAGACGGCGATGTGGGTGGTGCGCTACGTCGTGGAGCCCAACCGGCGGGACGAAGTCGAAGCCAGGTTCGCCGAGCTGCACCAGGCCGCCCGGGGCGAGCGACCCACAGGCAACCCATCGGGGACCGCGGCCGTCGACCCGGTGGCGGCGGACCCGTTCGACGCGCCCGCGGACCAGGCTGACCATCGCCGAACTGCTCAAGCGCAACGCGCAGCTGGAAGAGATGGTGGCGGCGGCCAATGAAGACGTGGCACGACTACGTGCCCACCTGCTCCGTCCCAACGAGATCCGGGCCCAACCCGGGCCCCGCGCCGACGGCGTGCCGCGGCAGCCCAGCCGGCTGCCCCGGCCCGCCGCGACCGCCCTGCAGCAGACGCCGATGCCGCCGCTGGGCATCATCCCCGTTGACGACCCCGAGCCGAACCGCGACGACCTCGAAGCGTTTTGGCTCGGCAGCGTGTGGACGGACCTCCGTCGGCCAGCCGACCGCCAGGCCGGCCTCCATGCCCGGTCTCTCCTGCTGATCCCGGAAACGCCCACTCCCGACGCTGCGCGGCGAGCGGACGATGCCGGGCCGCAGAACACGATCCTGGCTGGCCAGTTCGGCGAGATCGCGGAGCGGCTCCGCGTCGACGGACTGCAGACGGAAGGCTTCGCCCCCCGGTCGAGCACTGCCACCCCCGCCCTTGGGCATCCGGACGGCACCAGATCCGCGACCACCGACGAGGTCCCCCGCGAGTGGACCTCGCGCGGCCCCAGGTGGTTCTACAGGCTGCTGACGGGCATCACGGTGGCGGGCTTCTGCGCTGTCGTGTTCATCAGCATCGTCCTCACCCCGAACCGCGACGACGGGGAACGCGACAGCCGAGACCAGGGGACAATCCGAGAGGATGACCCGACGACGAAGGCCAGCGAGGGGCCAGGTCAGCCTTGACCCCCCGGGACGGGAATACGCCGATCCGGGTCGGCTGGCGAGTTGTCGGTGACCGGGTCCCTCGTGAAGCCTCGTTCGTGAAGCCCCGGCAGACACGCCCACCAGGCTTTCGAGCCGCCAGCACCGGGACGCGGCTCTCGGCGAGCTTCCCGCCGCCCGACCGGGCGTGCCGAGCCCGGGACAGCATCCTCCGCGCCCTCTGACATCCCACCCTTGACAACACTCGTTGTCGCTGACACCGTGGGTTAGCGACAACGAGTGTTGTCGCTAGGGAGGGATGAGGATGACGGACACCGACACCGGGTCGAACGGCCCGCGTGACGAGCTGCGGCGCCGGCTGGACTGGCGGGTGAGCCGGTGCGCCCGCTGACCGAGGCCGAAGCCGCCGCGCTGCTCGATGACGTGGCGACGCTGATCTGGCGGCACGCCGCCGTACTGGCCGGCACCGACCCGAACCGGCCGGCCGACGAAATTCTGAACAGCGACGCCGCGAAGCCGGCCTCCCTCGCCACCGTGGCGGTGGCCGAGGCCGCCACGGTCGCGGTGGCCAGCATCGTTCGCTCCGCCGCCCGGTGGGCGGCCGAACACGGAGCCGACTACTCCGACCTGGGCGCGGCAGCCGGCATCACCCGCCAGGGTGCCCGGCAACGGTGGCCGGGCCTGGCCGAGGTCACCGCGGCCGCCCGCGCCCGACCCGACACCACGCCGGAGAGGTGATGGTCGTGAACCTCGAAGCCACTGGCCCTGAGGAGATCCGCGCGGCTTTCACCGCCGCGATCGAGACCACCGGGGAGCGGTCGGAGGAGATCCGGGGTTGAGGAAGATCGGTACAGAAATTAGCGCTAAAGATGATCTTGTGGGCGGGGGCAGCGGGTCGAGGGCGAGACCACGTACGTTGTCCGCCTGTGCCCGTCGAGTTCCTGTCTGATGATCAGGCTGCCGCGTATGAGCAGTTCGTTGGCGACGTCACCCGGTCCGAGTTGGGGGGCTTCTTCCTGCTCGACGGGACCGCACTGGATCTAATCGCGAACAAGCGTGGGGAGCACAACCGGCTCGGGGTCGGGCTCCAGATCGGGACCGTGCGGTACCTGGGACACTTCCTGACCGAGGATCCGCTGGACGTGCCGTGGTCGGCGGTGGAGTACGTGGCCGGACAGCTGGACATCGCAGATCCGTCGGTGGTAAAGCGGTACACCGAGCGGCAGCAGACCGCGTACGAGCACGCCTGGGAGATCCGCGCCGCGTACGGGTACCGCGACTTCGCCGATCCGGGGGTGCACGAGGCGCTGGTGGAGTTCATGAGCGCCCGGGCGTGGATCCACGCTGAGGGTGCGGTGGCGTTGTTCGAGCAGGCCAAGGCGTGGCTGCGCCGGGAGCGGGTGCTGCTGCCGGGGGTCAGCGTGCTGGCCCGACTGGTGGCCACCGTGCGGGAGGACGCCGACCAGCGCATGTACCAGACCCTGGCAGAGGCGGCGGCCGGCGCCGACGTGGAACTGCGGCTGCGGCTGCGGGATCTGCTGGAGGTACCGGAGGGCAAGCGGTTCTCGGAGCTGGAGCGGCTGCGCAAGGGCCCGCGCCGGGACTCCGGGCTGGCGATGACGCTGGCCCTGGGCCGGGTCGACGAGGTGCTGGGCATCGGCGCCGGCGCCGCGCAGGTGCAGGCGGTACCGGCCAACCGGATCGCCGCACTGGCCCGCTACGGCATGGCCGGCAAGGCGCCGCTGTTGAAGGGCCTGGCAGAGCCGCGCAAGACGGCCACGCTGCTGGCCACCGCCCGGCAGTTGGAGGCCGCTGCGGTCGACGACGCGTTGGACCTGTTCGACTCGCTGATGGCCACCCGGCTGATCAGCCCGGCCCGACGCGCCACCGACAAGGCGAGGGTGACGGCCATGCCCAGGTTGGAAAAGGCGTCTGCGACGCTGGTCGCGGTGACCCGCACCGTGCTGGAGTTGCTGGACGCCGCGTCCGGGCCGGTGGATGTCGCGCAGTTGTGGGCTGCGGTGGAACGCGCCGCCGGGCCGCGGGAGCAGGTCGCCGGCGCGGTGGCGACCGTGGCGGAGCTGGTGCCCGACGAGGACTCGTGGGAGGCGGACAACCGGCAGGCCATCGCGGCCCGCTACGGTGTGGTCCGCCCGTTCGTGCGGTTGCTGGCCGAGACGCTGCCGTTGCATGCCGCGCCGGCCGGGGTGGCGCTGCTGACGGAGATCCGCGGCGGGCTGCCCACGTTGCTGCGCCGCCAGGTCAGCCGCAAGCCGCTGACCGCGGCGGACTTGAACATGGCGCTGGTCACGCCGATGTGGCGCCGTGCGGTGCTGAACAACCCGGCGCTGGAGGGCGCGGCCGACCGGGACGCCTACATAATGTGCCTGCTCACCCAGCTGCACGCGGCGTTGCGCCGCCGCGACGTGTTCGCCGAGCCGTCCCAGCGGTGGGCGGATCCTCGGGCCCGGCTGCTGGACGGCGCCGAGTGGTCCGCGGTACGCGACGACGTGCTGGCCGGACTCGGGCTGACCGCCCCCGTCGAGGCGCACCTGGGCGAGTGCACCGCCAACCTGGACGCGGCCTGGCGGCAGCTCGCGCAGCGCATCGAGGAGGCCGGACCGGACGCCAGCGTGCGGGTGGTACCCGGCGACGGGGGCCGGATGCGGCTGTCGGTGCAGCGGCTGGAGAAGTTGGGCGACCCGCCATCGCTGGTCGACCTGCGCAAGCGGGTCGCCGCGATGCTGCCGGTCGTCGACCTGCCCGAGCTGCTGATGGATGTGCACTCCTGGACCGGGATACTCGACGCCTACACCCACGTCGGCGGGCTGGCCACCAGCATGGACCAGCTGCCGGTCACCGTGGCGGCGCTGCTGGTCGCCGACGCCTGCAACGTCGGCCTGGTCCCGGTCATCCGTCCCGGCGACCGGGCCCTGTCCCGCGACCGACTGTCGCATGTGGACCAGAACTACATCCGCCCGGACACCCACGCCGCGGCGAACGCCCGGCTGGTGGACTACCAGGCCGGCATCGGCATCACTGACCTGTGGGGCGGCGGGCTGGTCGCCTCCGTCGACGGGCTGCGCTTCCGGGTGCCGGTGCAGACCATCCAGGCCGGCCCCAGCCCTCGGTTCTTCGGCTACAAACGCGGCATCACCTGGCTGAACACGGTCAACGACCGGTTCGCCGGTCTCGGTGCGATCATCGTCACCGGTACCGTGCGCGACAGCCTGTACATCCTTGACACGCTGCTCAACCTCGACGCCGGGCCGAAACCGGAGATGGTGGTCACGGACACCGCCAGCTACTCCGACATCGTGTTCGGCCTGTTCCGGTTGCTGGGCTACCGGTTCTCCCCGCGCATCGCCGACCTGGGCGGTACCGGCTTTTGGCGGGCCGACCCACCCGAGGGCCCGGCCGGAGACTACGGGCCGCTCAACGCGATCGCCCGTAACAAGGTCAACCTGGACCGGATCGTCACGCACTGGCCGGACATGCTGCGGGTCGCAGGCTCGCTGATCACCAACCAGGTCCGCGCCTACGACCTGCTACGGATGCTGACCCGCGACGGGTACCCGACCCCGCTCGGGCAGGCGCTGGCGGAGTACGGTCGGATCCCGAAGACGCGGCACCTGGTCGCGGTGGTCGACCCGGTCGACGAGACGTACCGGCGTACTGTGACCCGGCAGCTCAACATCGGCGAGTCCCGCCACTCCCTCGCGCGCAAGATCCTCCATGGGCACCGCGGTGATATCATGCAGCCCTACCGGGCCGGGCAGGAAGACCAGCTCGGCGCGCTCGGCCTGGTCCTCAACGCCGTGGTGCTCTGGAACACCAGGTACATCGACCTGGCGGTCAACGTGCTACGTGGGCAGGGCTACCCGGTGCGTGACGAGGACGCCGCCCGCCTGTCGCCATTGGGGTACGCGCACATCAACATGTTGGGCCGCTACACCTTTCCCGCCCCGTCGCCGGAGCAGCGCATCCGGCCGCTGCGCGACCCCGACGCCCAGGACGGCTGATGCGCGCTCACGACATCCAGCCCAGTCGGCAGTGCGCTCCACTGTCCATTATGGTAGGGATTCGTTGAAGCGCTCAGTCGCACACCCATTGTCGCGGGCAACTAGGGGTTCCATCGGACGAAGAACTCCCCGGTGAACCGATACTCGTCGCTGTCTGGCCTGCTCGGGGTGTACCGGGCGTACCGGTTGTGTAGTTGGCCGAAGACCTCGTAGCGGTCGATGTACGGGAACGCGTCGTCGCCGGCGGGTATGCGGAAGGTCTGCGAGTCGGCCGGGCCTCCGACCAGTCGGACGGTCCGGTTTCCGGTCGGTGCCTTGAATTTCCATGGCCGCGGTGGCCACCGTTTCCAGCGCCCGCCTTCTTCGTCGTAGAGATCGTCGTCGTAGAGGTCATCGGCCTTGGCACGTCGGGCCTCGAACGCCGCGCGGCGGGCTTTCTGCTCGGCCAACTCCTTCTGGTGCCGCTGGCGGGCCGCCTGACGGGAGATCCCGCGCGCCGCACCGATCTCGGCATAGCTTGCCCCGTTGAATACAGCTCTGTCCGCCGCCTGATCGGCGGTGCACTGGAGATCGACCACGAGCTCGGTGCAGGCCTGTAGGAGTGCGAGTGCGTGGACTCGAAGCTCTTCCTGCGGCCCGCTGAAGAAGGGGCTGAACCGGGCGTCCCGGTGGATGCCGTCTTCCTCCATTAGCTGTCGGGCTCGATCCTCGGCGATGCCGTGGAGCCGTCGGGCGAGGTCGACAGTGGTCATGGGTCGGGTTTCCGGCATCTGACAAGCTTAGTTGTCGCTGTACTCTGGCGCGAGATCCCCACGATAGTGTCTTGACCTGCATGGACAGCACCGGGCTTTACTTCGGATCAAGATCGGACTAGTCTCCTCTCCAAGTTCACCGTGCCCAAATCCAGGCAAGACCAAGCGGAGCCCACGATGGGTCTCCGCTTCTTACGTCTCTGGAGCCGGATACGGCAAGGTCGTCATTGCGCGTGAGGGGTGACGTCCACACCGGGCCCCCGACTGCGGGCCTCTTCCCGTGCTGATGTCGATATCGGACAAATAGCCCGAGTCAACCTGGCTCGGGTTTTTTCGTGCCTCCAAGATGATCTTGAGAGGAGGTGAGAGATGCCGAAGAACTCCTCCCAGACGCCGGGTGCCCGCGCCGTCCTGGTAGCGCGCACGCTGCCGGCGGTGGGCGCAGGTGCAGCGGCCGGCGGCGGCGCGCTGGCCGGGCACCCGACCGCCGGGGTCGCGATCGCAGTGGCGATCGTGGTCGGCCAGCTGGTCGTGCTCGGCGCGCCCGTCTTGGCTGCCAGTCTGATCGCGCTGTTCCGGAAGGACGCGAAGGACGCGGTCAAGCGGATCGGGGCGTTGACGGAGCTGATCGACAAGCTGCGCTGAGCCCTCGGTCGCGCATATGTATCGGTATCTGTCGATAAGGAGTTTGAGGCATCTCGGGGCAGGCGGTCCCGGCGCGCTCATTCCCGATAACATCACTTCTCATGAATCAGAACGACGACGCGGACCCGCTCTCGATCGGCGACATCGAGCCGGTCGCGACCGTCATCTCGACCAACTTGGAGCCGATCCCGACCGGCACGACGACGCCGGTCGACGACGCCGCCATGCCGGCCGCGACGAGCTTCAGCCCGGCCGGCGACCTGTCCACAGCGGCCCGCCGCCGCATCGCCGAATCGGTGCCCGCCTCGACCCGTCGCGTGTACGCCGGCGACTGGGCCCGGTTCACCGCCTGGGCCGCCGGCCAGGGGTTGGCCGCGCTGCCCGCGACCGCCACCATCCTGGCCGAGTACGCCAACGCGCTGGTCGACGCGGGCAAGGCCCCGACAACCGTCGAACGCGCGTTGGCCGCGATCTCGACCGCGCACCGGACCGCCGGGCGCGACCGGCCAGACCTGACTCTGGCCCGGGCGGTGCTGCGCGCTCACCGCCGGGAACGCGCAGTCGCCGGCACCGCCCGCGTCCGCAAGGCCGCCCCGGTCACCGTCACCGCGCTCCGCGCCATGGTCGACGCGCTCGACCCGGACGCCCCGGCCGGGATGCGTGACCGGGCGCTGCTCGTCCTCGGCTTCGCCCTCGGCGCCCGCCGCGCCGAACTCGCCGCCCTCGACCTCGACGACCTCGCGCTCACCGACGCCGGCCTCCAGGTCACCATCCGCATCTCGAAGAGCGACCACGACTCGATCGGCCGGATCGTCGCGCTGCCGTACGGTGCGCACCCGCAGACGTGCCCGGTCCGGGTCGCCCAGGCATGGCTGGCCCTGCTCGCCGAGCACGGCCGCGCCGACGGCCCGCTGTTCGTACGCATCGACCGGCACGGCCAACTCGGCCGCGCCTCCTCCGGCCGCGGAACCCCCGACGGCCGGCTCACCGGCCAGGCCGTCGCACTGGTCGTGCGCCGCACGGCCCTCGCCGCCGGCCTCAACCCGGCCGCCGCCTGGTCCGGGCACAGCCTGCGCCGCGGCTTCGCCACCGAGACCTACCGCGCCGGCGCCGACCCGCTGCGCATCGCCCGCCATGGCGGCTGGAAGGACGGCTCGGCCACCCTGCTCGGCTACGTCGAGGAGGTCGACCGCTGGCAGGCCAATCCCCTCGTCGGGGTCGGCCTGTAACTGGTCGGGTATCCGCCGTCGGTGTTGACGGTGACGGTGCCAAAGAAGTCGATGTTCTCGTGGTGGGTGGATCACCGATGCGCGAGGACCCGTCGCCAACGGGCCAGGCGCCGCCGTATACCCGCCGCCCAGCTGGACATATCTACGATCAGCGCCGATGCGTCCCACCGCGTGCCCGCAAGATCATCCTTAGCGCTAATTTCTGTACCGATCTTCCTCAACCCCGGAGATGCAGGGCGTCGAGGGCGTGCCCTGGCCCTTGCGAGACTGGCAGAGCCGTGTAATCCATGTGTCGCGTATTCGAGGTTGTTGAGCCAGCGGCGCTCACCTTCGGTGATACACGGGGATGTCGGTTGCTGGCCCGTGCGGCGATCGTCATGATCAGTTCGTGGATGTTGTGGCGCAGTGGGTGTGGACCTCGTGGACCAAGCGGTCCCGGGGTGGGCCGGCGGCGGCGCGTCGCAATGCGGCGCCAGTAGGTTTCGTGCTGCCGACGCTCAGGTGCCCTCCCGGGATCTCGGCGGTGTCCCCCCGCCGCCGAACCGACCTCGACTAAACCGGACCTGTAACATCCAGGATTTTCCAACCTTTGGCTTCCAGTTTGTCGAGGTGCGCTGACACATGCTCGCGCATGACAGCAACGGCGAGTAGATATGTAGGACGGGTTACACCAACGAAGATGAGTTGTGCGGCGTCGCGAATCGTCTTCAGTGTCTTGGGGGTGACCGTTGAATCTGTCGCTAGGAGTGCAAGGACCTCCTTGAGGTCGTGTTTTCTTCCAGATCGCTCCAAGCATTCGAGCAGCAGGGTTGCCGAGTGAGTCTCGCCTTTCGCGACGTGTATGCTGCTTGCCCTCGCACCCGTCAGTCTGTCGGCCACTTGCCCTGTTGGTGCGATGCTAGACGGCGAGTGCTGAATGAAGGCCGACAGGACATCAGGCGATTTAAGCTGTCCTGCAATGGAGATTAGCAGATCGACGTATTGGCCGATTAGCATTCGCCACACTTCCTCTGAAATCGTCCGGGTTCCCATAACTTTGAGAAAGAATCTGCGAAGACGCTCGTCGAGCAAGGCATGTTCATCCAGCCAGTTAATAAGGTTCGTCTTCGAAGGCCGTTGACCGTCGATCTCGAAGCCGACGAGGTGAAGTCCCCGACAGACACCATCCCACAAAGCGCTGGCGCCATCCGTTGCGTTGCCGGCGGCCCATCGTTGGGCTGCGGTACGCGCCGCTGTAATAAGGGTCGGCGGACCTGTCGCAAGTGCATCATCTGCGAAGTCCGGGAGGTAGCACTGCACGGACTGCGGGAAGCTTGATGAGGTGCCCGGCACCTTCCGTGCACCTAGTACGCGCACGGGATTTGCGGCTAGCAGCTGCGGGGGCACTACAGCCTGTGCGAGCGCTTCGAACGCGGGGACGACTCGCAGGATGGATTCCGCATCGAAGACTAGTAGAGCGGTGATTCCGTCTTGACCGTTGCCGATAATCTTTTGAGTACGCTGCGTTGTTAGCGAGGTGGCAACCGTTGCGATAGCTGGTCCGAAGCGTTGACTGAAGGGCAGATCGATCTCTTGCGGGCGCGGGAAGGATCCGAACTTTCCTGCAAAGATCCGCTGGTTGAGGTCGCCGACTCGCTGCACGACTGTGCTTTGAGGCGCAAACAAGTGGTCAAGGAGCACCTCCTGCAATTCACTCGTGTCCTGCATCTCGTCTAACAGCAAGAACGGGAAGCGGTGGGCGGTTGCTGTGGACAGCCACGTGTTTCTAAAGAGGTGCTGATGCGCGAACGCATACATGTCTTCGTAGCGGAAAATTCCTCGACTCGCAAGCAACGCCTTTAGTTGATCGAATTGCATGCCCACTTTGGTCGTTTTAGCAACGTTGGGTCGTGCCGAGTCCGGCACTAGTATATCGCCGTCCTGGAAATGGTAGACTGCTTTCTCGGCCATTTGAATGCCGTTTTGCTGTCGTTGAAGATAGCTCCTGAGTGTCGCGAAGGTGTAATTGCGCTGCAGTTCGCGTCGCGCCGCCTCGGCATACAGAGCATCGTCGATACTGCGGATCTTGATGCCCTGCGCACGCAAATACGGTATGGCAAGGAAGGTGTCTACGAACGACTGTATTGTGCCGATGAAATGCGGGTAACGCAGTAACTTTCGCGCTCTCTGGCTCTGCTTCAGGCGATCGATGATCTGGTCTTTTGCGGTGTTGGTGTGCGAGAGGACGCACATTCCCTGCTCGTCGCTTGTCCAATGCTCGGACATCACGCTCAGCTTGAGGGCAAGGAGAGTAGTCTTGCCGGATCCAGGAGCGGCTTGCAGATCGAGGCTTTCGATGCTGGTCAGAAATTTCAGTTGCTCGGGATGGTCGAGCCTGATCCCAAGCTGACTAGCCTGCTCGCGGAAGCCTTTCTCACTGAGGGCATCATCGGTAAACGCTAGATGCATGGTTCAGGCCAATCCACGGACGTATCGGAACGCCTCCTGTATGTAGGTCGGCAGCTCGCCACTCCGAAGGCTGGGAAGGTCTCCGATAAGGCTGGCGGCATGTTGGGCTGCGATCGATTTGCTAACGTTGTCTACACGTAGCGGCTTGTAGATCGTCATGGCAGCCTGTTCCAGGCTCACTCCATCCGCTCGCCATTTCAGTACCTCGGCAGTAGCGCTCGATTTCGTCGCTTGGGTCTCGGCCGCATCTGGCCAGTCGCTCTTTGATACCTTTGCCAAGGAAATCGCCTGATGCATCACAGCTGCGAGTGTCCAATTGGTGGCTGCAAGATCGTACTCAAGGGTCCAACGATCCGATACGAATGTTCGGACAGTCCCACCATCTCGTGATTTCAGATTCGCTAAGTGATCCTCAAGTTCGACCACCGTTAGGTCGGCGATGCAGGGTAGCTTTCCTCGCATGTTGTCTGGCGTTCCGGCTGGTGCCAGATCGCGGTCTCTCATGCAGGCGACCCGGACGGGGAGTCTTTTGCCGTCCTCGCGTTGAAGGATCCGAGCATATCGGAACAGCCCGACGTGCCCGACGTTCACAATGCTGACGGCCGCTTTGCTGAAGGACGTGCCGGTGGCGGCTGCAAGTGCTGGTAGCAGGAGTGCTTCTGCATCGCCTTCAACCATGATTACAGAACGAGCGAAAAAGAGGTTCGCTTTCGTTACATCTAGGAATCTTGTCAAGAACGCGTAGTCGCTCGGGTCCAGTTTGGTTACGCCTGCGGCAAGACAGAACGTCTTGCCGCGGTGGACCAATGTCAGTTGTTCAACGGGCAGTGACGCCGCAATGTTAGGACTGTGCGTCGTCATGATGACTTGGACGCCAGAACTTGGAGACGATGCGCGGTCCGACAAGAGTTCCATTACGCGCGACTGAAGCTGTGGGTGCAGGTGCGCCTCAGGTTCCTCTATCAGGAGGAGGGGTGCCGTGGGCGTGTTCCCCAGCAGGAGCAGCTCGGCTGACATAAACAGCGCGTTGTTGTATCCCAGACCTCTCCGCGTCCATTGGCCCGTCAACGTATCGGTTGCAAACGTCAGCTCTAGCCTTTCTAGGACCCGCGAAAGGTTGTGGTCAGGCGATACTCCGATTGCGCCGGCCAATTCGTCTCTGCCGATCGCGAACCTCTGGAGATAGCTGGTAATGTCGTCGCGCGCTGCCGCCACAGCAGGGTTCTGCCCGATATGGTGCTCTGCACGACGCACCAAACCGACGAGCGTCTCGGCTTTGCCGCTCTCCGGGTCGAAATCGTCCTCCTTCTGTTCGAGCATTTGTGGGTAGCTGGCGAGGATTTGGGCGAGCCGGGATCCTCGCCCAGCACGCAGTTCTCCCTCGGCATCGCGCAACGGGCGCAGGTAGGTGCTTTTTATGTACTCTCGAACCTTGCCCTCGATAGGCGGGCCATCGCCATTGGGTCCAGACCTGGTTATCACCGAGACGCGGTTTGACCTGTCCCGATCGACGATTTCGGCCAACATGGTGATGTAGAGGCTAGGTAGACGATCGGGCTCTGGCGTCAGCAGCTCAAGAAATTTGTGTTGATCTGGCTCGCCAACATCCTCGAATTTGCAGCTAATCCGAAAGGCGGCGGCGCGACCGTTCTTATCACAATAAAAGTCGTCAGCGCTTATCCTGTAGTAATCAGACGCGGTAGTTTGCAGGCAAATACGAATGGCGTCGATAATCGCAGACTTGCCGCTGTCATTCTCTCCGACAAGGACGCTCAACCCCGTGTTGAACCGGACCAAAAGCGACAGGTCATCGTCGCCATCGCGGTAGGGCCGCGGCCCATAGATTCGAAAGTTCTCTGCCTGCAGTTCGGCAAGGTACACGGGGCGGGCTCCCGTTCGGTCGGGTGAGGGGACGACAGGCCACCCTAGCGGCGATGCTGTCGGCGTTGGTGAGCCGAGGCGCCGGGAGTCGGAAGGTTGACAGTATCGGCCAATAAACGGGAATCAGTGTGCCAAGATCCCACGCTTCTCGGCGCGATGACCGGCCTCAGTCGTCCCTACCCTCCTCCCGGCGTCAGCGGCATCACCGAACAATGGATGGCCACCGAACTGGAGCGCACCGCCACGCTGTCGCCCGAGTGCCTGTTCCTACGCGCGGAACGTCGTCCTCGCCCAGTTTCCTCAGCGCACACCCGTGGAACTTTGGCGGTGGTAACGCAACAGTTTTCCACTCGACATCTTCAGCGACAGGACAACTCAGCTGTCGATAAACGACACGCACGCGGTCAATGTCTCCTGCCGTCCGTCGACCGCCCAGACGGTAATCGACTTCCCAACCCAGGGTGGGGCCTCCTACGAGGGCTGCTCACCGACCGCTGACCAGCGGGTCGTCAAGATCTACGGCGGGGTTCCGACGTACTCCGGCCGTACCCGTGGTCGTGGTTTCACCGAGCTGCTTGGTCACGCTCGCCTCGACCAGACACGCCGCTACACCTTGCCCACGGCCGCTGACCGCCGCCACGCCGTCGAGCTGCTGCCCACCGACCGATAACCAGGCGTCCAGGTTCAGTGAACAGCCCGGCCGCCTGCGGCGTTGCGCGCGGCCCGCCGACTGGGCGCGCGGTGCGAACCCGGTGCGGGCCGACGCGCTGCCCGGGTTCGCCCTGGTCAAGGGTGCGGGGTAGCGGGTACGCCGCGTACGCTATCGCTACAAGAGCGTTGGTTGGTCCACGACGGCGAGCCGAGGCTGTGCTTGGAAGTACGGGAGCAACGTGAATGGCAGCTTCGGTCGCTTGCCGTCGACCAGGTCGGTGACCGTGACGATCTGAACCTTCGGGAACATCTGCTTATTGGCGGGATGCGCGTAGAGGCCGCTATGGTTGGCCGCTTCAAACATTGCCTTGGTGGGTGGCTGCATACATACGAAGACACCCATTGCGGCGCGCTGTGACTGGATAGTGCCGACAAGGTCTCGGACGTGGCCGGGGTTTGTTGCTCCGCCCTTGACCGACACCAAGATGCGGTCAGAGTTGCCCTTGCCGTCGATCGGGAACCGGATCACACCGTCAACGCCCTTGTCGCCTACCTGCTTCTCGTTCGGTTGCCCATCCAGCATCATTACGCACCAACGCTCAAACTCGAATGGTGAGCGCTTAAAGAGAGCTTGGGCCCCCCTGAGATCCCGAGGGATCCCGTGGATCTCGTAGGTGGCTCGGATTAACTCGCCATACGTGTGCCTTAATCGGGCGTCGATCAGGTCGACTGCCAGGGTCGTGACATCGATTCCGACCCACTTCCGCCCCAGGTTCTGGGCGGCGTCCACGGTAGTTCCGCAGCCACAGAAGGGGTCGAGGACAACGTCCCCGGCATTACTGCTTGCCGTGAGAATGCGCTCTAATAGGGCGCGAGGCTTCTGCGTTGGATAACCGAGCCTCTCCTTGTCGGCGGACGTAAGCCGGATGTCAGTCCAGACGTCTTGCAGCGGCACTCCTGGCTGCTCGTCTAGGTACCGCTTGTAGACGGGCATGCCGGTTCTGCGGAACTCGATGCGCCCTTCGGCGAACATTTGATCAAGCTTCTCGCGCGAGTACGCCCAATAGCGACCCTTGTAGGGAAGGACTCCGTGCCATTCAAAGCTTACGTCGCCCCCCGCTTTGCCCGCCGTAAGATCGCCGCGTCGGTATCGGCGCCCAGTCTCTGGCTCTACGTGCGTGTAGTTCTTGGCTATTGAAGCCTCGTCAAAGGACGTGTATTGAGTGTTCCACGTGAACGTGCGGCTCTTGCTGTAGAAGTAAATGACATCGTGGCTGCGGCCATACCGGTGCGGATCATTCTTCGCACCGGCGCGTTGCCAACTGATTTCGTTCTGGAAGTTGTCCGCACCAAAGACAGTGTCGAGTATGACCTTGAGGTAATGGCCGGCTGTCGGGTCGCAATGCAGGTAGAGGGAACCTGTGGGCTTGAGGACTCGGTGCAGCTCGATCAACCGCGCGGTCATCATCACGAGGTAGGCCAAGACGTCATTATCGCCAAGTAGCTTACGCATTGCTTCCAGCGCGTCCTTGACCTTATTCGATGCGGGCCCGTTCATCAGCTCGACGTACAGGGCTTCGGTCTCGTGACTCCATGTCCACGTGTCGTCAAATGCCTCTATCTGGGCGTGCGCTTCATCGCCACCCTTCTCCCTAAAGAGCACGTTATAGGATCGGGCGGAATTAAAGGGCGGATCGAGATAGACCAGGTCTATAGACTCCGACGGCATGTGCTCGCGGAGGACTTCCAAGTTGTCGCCGTAGTACAGCTTGTTCAACCACTGCCCCGACTCGATCTTTTGCACCATCGCGCGAGCCTCTCATAGCCGATCGCCAAATGCCAGCCCTGTCTCATGTGCTTGCTGGCGCCGACTTGGCGGCAACGCCTCGGCGCCGAGGCGGGTCCGATAGCAATAAGGTGCGGCGATCTATTGCGCCGGTAGGTTGCGCAGCATAACGTCGAGCACGTCCGGCAAGCCAAATCGAAGCCTCCGCCGAACGGCGCCGTACCCCACACCCCCGCGAGGCCGCCGGCATCACCCCGGCAAGCCCTTCACTGGTGAGGTCGTGTAAGGCGTGCCCGGCGTGCCCTGGCGTTGATTAGCGGGGCCAGCCTGAGAAGGCGTCCCGGAGTTGATAGATTTGCGTGGATGTCATCTGATAGGGCTGAAACCGCCGGTCATCAAGACCGTCGAGGTAGCGCCCGATGGCAGCAATGTCGTCCGGCTCGATAGCCGGATCATGTTCATGGGCGAGGTGGAGGACTCGCTCGATGGTGTAGCCCGTGTGCAGTGCCGCCGCGATGTCGATGTAGTCGCGGGCCTCGCGGCGGTTTGCGAGAGCCGCTGCTTTGGATCCGACGAGATCATCGACGTGCATGACCGGCCCCACGTCCGTGATCATGGGTTTATGGTGGTGGTCGAGGCGACAGAGGCTGAGCCGGACAGCGCGGCCGTCTCGACCGACGAGGAATTCCTTTTGGTCCAGGTCGAAGCCGTAGAAGATCCCCGCCAGGTCGCTGCCGGCGTCGGAGTCGTCGACGGAGAATCCTGCGGAGAGCAGGGCGGTCCGGACAGCTTCCGCTGCGGCGGCGGGGGCTCTGTCCGTCGGGCTGAACAAGTCGACATCCTGGGTGGGGCGCTGGACGAGGCCATTGAGAACCCAGGCGACGCCGCCGCCGAGTACGAATCCGTGTTGATGGGCAACGCTCAGTGCTACCCGGGCCACGTCGCGGTAAAGGGCCTGGTCAGGGGAAGTCATGCAGCCCGGCGGAGCTGCGGGTGGTGGGCCTCCCATGCTTGCCGCACGCCGCGCGGTAGGTTCAGCTCTGGCCAGATGTCCCTCAGGGTAGGGCCGTGTAGGAAGCGCCGCAGCTCGTCGGCATGGATAGCCTCGCGGAGCACGATCTCGTACATCCAGCGTAGATCGTCACGGGTGGCGAGGTTGAACCGGTGCGGGGGCGTCCAGCACAGCCGCTGCGGCGGTTCCACCGTGCCCTCGGTGGGACCGGTCAGCTCGGCCAGGTCAGACAGAACCAGGGCAGGGCGGTTCGGGCGTGCCAACGGAACAACACGACCGTCTGCGCTGCGGGTGTGCATAGCTCCAGAATAGTCCCAGGGTGCGGTGTCGCATACGGCCAGGAGCCGGCATGGCCATCGAGATCTCCTGGGAGCGATCACAGCGCGGTGATTCGAACATGTGTGCGATAAGCTCGGCGAGATGCAATGGGTACGGCGATGGATGATCACGATCAGATGGGACCGCCCGGAGAACTCCCCGGTCGGCGCCACCGTCCTGCAAGAGGCGGCACACACTCCCGCCGAGCTACGCCGGCTGGTGACCGCCGCCCGCGCCGATCCCCACGTGACCGCCTTCCGGTACCGGTCGGTGCGGCAGCTCGACGGGCCCGAACCAACCCACTGCAACCGCGGACACGCCTACCGCGGTGGGTCGGCCACGCAGGCCCGGCACGACTGGCTCACCTGCAACTGTGGTGGCCACCACCTCATAACCTGCAGATGGCCTGGCTGCGCGGATCAGCTCATCACTCCGCCGTGGATCGAGGACGAATGCGACGCCGAACCGCCATTGGAGCAACGGCCGGAAAAGGGGTGATGCCGGCGGCATCACCACGGATCGTGTGAAACGACAGGCAGAGCGATCGGCCTGATGTTCTCACCCCGGCGTCAGGTCGTCAGGCTCGATCCCCCGGTCCACCAGCCACGTT
>Ga0193742_1000696_pt1 | contig 21703 bp, 16 predicted proteins | sample L2c1metaG_FD_165511 | JGI IMG/M metagenome (GOLD analysis project Ga0193742, IMG submission 165511) | Soil microbial communities from a riparian zone of the East river system, Colorado, United States - L2c1 | ecosystem: Environmental > Terrestrial > Soil > Riparian zone | place: USA: East River... | reverse complement strand
GCCGATCGCAATTCCGACGCCTGTCTCCTTGCGGCTGGCATGCCCGTTGTGAGCGTCTTCGTGGAAGACCAGAAAGTCGTAGTAATCGCCGCTGACCGAGCGCGCCGGCCGGCAGACACCGTGCAGCTCGAGCGTCGGAAGGCTCGTCACCTGGCGCGGAAAAAGATTTGCCTGAACCTCCTGAGCGATCGAGAGCTCGTTCTGCAGCCGCTCCTTCTCCTTCTGCTCCACCAGCAGACGCTGCAGCGAACCGGTCATCTTATTGAACGAGCGGCTCAGCTCCGCAAGCTGGTCCTCCCGCGTGACCCCAATGCGGTGGCTGAACTCGCCCCGATCGATCTTCTGCGTTGCATCGTAAAGATCGGCCACCGAAGCCGTCATCGTCCGGCTCAGCCGGATTGCCATCACCAGCGCCAGCAGCTCGATCAGCGTAAACAGCACGCAAAGCGCGATCAGGCCAAACCGATAGGCGTTGGTAAATCTGCTGCGAAGCGAGGCCCCGAAGAGCTGGTTATAGAGCTGAGACGGTCGTGACCTGACCCCGATAGGAACGCTATCGCGTTCGCCGGTACCCCAATCCGTTACATCGACCGTCGAGACAAAGCTGACCTGAACGTCAGCTAGATTCACACTGGGAGCCTGCACGCCGCCCGCGATGGAACTCTCTCTCCGCCGCCGGATACGCTCTCCGGCCTGCGACTTTGCAGACGATTCTCCCGTCTTCGAAATCCTGGCCTCTTCTACCTCGTTCCCTCTCAGCCTCTCGGCCAGGAACTGTGCGCGTCCAAGGCCCCCGGCGATCATATCCATCACCTGGCTGTCGACGACAAGGCTCGACACCAGGCTCAGCAGACGTCCATCGTTCAATCTCTCCTGGTTGATCACGGTCAGGTAAAGATCGCTGCCATCGAGCACCAGGCCGCTGAACTGACCGCCTTTAATCTCAGTCGCCCAGGGAGGAAGGCCAAGCGGCGTCTTTCCGCGCACTGCTCCCGGCATCATCGGAGCGCCATTGATGTAAGCCGTGCTCTCCCGATGCAGCTTGGCGCGTGGAAGATCCAGCCCTCCACTCAACTCCGCGCCGCTTGGCGCCAGGGCTACCTGTTTTCCCTGAACCACCTGCGCCGTCTGCTCGATGCGGCGCGCGTTGTCGCTGCTCATCTGCGTCAGCTCTTCCTGGATGCGTGAATCCGCCAGGTGAATCGCAAACTGTCCCGCAGCGACATACCCTGAGATCAGCACCAGCGTAACGAACAGCACCACAGGCGCCAGTCCGATCAGCAGGTACGTGACCACCAGCTTGTTGCGCAGACTCCACAGCATCCGTCGGCGAACGATCCGCACCGCCAGAGGAATCACGGTCGCAGCGAGAGCGATTCCCACCAGCAGCTGCACTACGGAGAAGAAGGTGCCTGTGGAACCGGGAATCCTCCGCAACAGAAAAAGAAGACCGAACCACACCGCAAGCCAGAAGATGGCGCCAGGCAGCCCCGCGGGAGGCCTCTTTCGCATCCATTCCGGCCATCTTCCTTCAGCCACGGTCCGCATCCTTTCCCTTCTCCGCCTCCTGAGCCGCTTGCCGGTGCCGCTCCGCGGCCTCCTGCTCCCTCTTCGCTTCGCGTGCCAGCCGCAGGGTATATCGCGTCGCCGAGACGTAAGCTCCCGCAAGCACCAGCAGGCCGGAGAGAAATGCCCACATCATCAGACCTACCGAAATATAAAACGGCCCATAGACAGACTGAAAATCAAGCCATGGCAACGCCCGGACGTAGAGATACTTCGCCACCTCCCACAGCAGGCCCACCATCAGTGCGGTCGGAATCACCGCTCTCGCCGGGACCTTGCGATTGGGAAGAATCCAGTAGATCAGAAAGAAGAGCAGAATGCTCAGGGCAACGCCGCAGATCTTCAGAAACCATTGTGCCGCAAAGTCATAGGCTGCATTTTCGGTGTGACCAAGAAAGACAAAGGCCAGCACACTCTTTGAGCCCGAGCTGAACGCCACCGAGGCAAGTGCCAGCACACCGACCGCGAAGGCCAGACCGAGCGAAACCATCTGGTTGCGAAGATAGCTGCGGTTTTTGGCCACTCCCCAAACATTGTTCAGCGCTACCTCCAGCGGCAGAAAGACACCCGTCGAGCTGACCAGGAGCATCACCAGCGAGAACACCTGCACGCCCTTGCGCGGATGCGCCAGCAGCTGCATGTTCCGTATCACGAACTCCTGCCCGACAGGAAGAAAGCCTCGCATCATGTTTCCCACCACCTGCTCCATTGCGCGGGAGTGAAAGACTCTCCTTGAGAGCGTCAGCAGAAGTACGATGAACGGAAACAGCGAAAGAATGACGTTTGCAGCCACGCTGAACGCATAGGTATGGACCTCGGTTCGCGCCATGTAGTGAAGCAGCGCACTGACCTGAGCCCAGATTCCCTCGTTCCTGACGCCCGGCCTGATCTCTTCCAGTGGAACATTCGCGGCCGATTCATTCATCTCCACTTCCGGGGCAACGGACGCAGCAGCCGGTTCAACATCCTTGACTATCGGGGCCTTGGGCGGGCGGGTCGAATCCATAGAGTGGGAGCACCGAGGTTCAATCTCCTCCGCGCCCTGTCTAGTCTGCATCCGAGCGACGTGAGGAATTTCTGGATTGTGTTGTGGACTGCTGATGGATTAAAGAAAATGTCTGCGCGGTCAACAATCCAGCTTCGATGCTAGCAGAGTGATCCGCGATCGGTTTCGACCTCCCCTCTCATGCTTCCACAGGGGCATCTTCTAAGGAACCCGTGATCCGCCGGATCGCCCAGCGGGCGCTTTCGGCGAGCACCTCGTCCTCGCCCGTGCTCCAGGCCTCGAGTTGAGGCAGGAAACTGCGGTCTCGGCTATTCCCCATCGCTATAGCAACATTGCGATGCAATCGCTTCCGCCGCGTTCGTTCCAGCGGTGAGCCCTTGAAGTGTCTCCGGAAGCCTGCAGCATCCAGGCCGGCAAGCCACGCCAACGATGGATTGACCAGCTCCGTCCGCGGTTCCATACCATGCTTAACGGAGATCGGAGCTCGCCGGTTCCATGGACAGACGTCCTGACAGATGTCGCAGCCGAAGACCTGTCTTCCCATAGGCTCACGCAGCTCATCGGGAATCACACCCTTCTTTTCGATCGTAAGATAAGCGATGCATCGCGAGGCATCCATCTCCCGCGGCCCCACAAGAGCATCGGTGGGGCAGGCATCGATGCACCGCGTACAGCTTCCGCACCGGTCTGCGGCAACTGTGGGTGAAGCGGCGGCCTCTACAGAAATCGACGTAACGATCACCGCAAGCAGCAGCCACGAGCCGAGTTGCTGATCGATCACGCAGGTGTTCTTCCCAATCCATCCCAGCCCCGACTGCACGGCCACCGATCTCTCCACCAGTGGCCCGGTGTCGACATAGCAGCGTGCCTCGCACTCCACGCGCTCTTTGAGAGCAGTCTCCAGCTTGCGCAACCTGGCCAGCAGCTCTTCATGGTAGTCGGTAGGTACCATCTCGCCGCCGTCACTCGTGCGGCCGCTCCAGGCATAGCGAGCGATCCAGCCCGTGCCCGCGGGTGAAGGCGCAATCGAGAGAGGCGCGGCGGCGTTGTAGTTCAGCGGGCACACGATGACCGAACGCGCCCATGGCATCGCGGCCTGGACGCTGCTGCGCAAGAGAACACCGGCCTCATCGCGGCGCTTGAGATACTCCATCTCGCCCGCGCGACCCGACTCAACCCACGCAGCAAATCGAGTGGCATCACGCTCGGCCACGGCGCTTCCGGCCTCGAGAACTGGTGCGATGCCGGCAGCATCAAAGCCGGCCTCGAGAGCCTGCGTTTTGATCCATGCCACAAGCTCAGGAGTCCATTCGACTGCGTGTTCCCGCTCTTTCGCCGAGGCTTTCATCCTGCACCAGATTCAGGGTAAACTGAATTTACGGACGGAGAGTTGGCAGAGCCCGGTTGAATGCACCTGACTCGAAATCAGACATAGTCGCAAGGCTATCGGGGGTTCGAATCCCTCACTCTCCGCCATCACCTCTTCCAAAGACGTCCAACACCGTCCAATCTTCCCTCCACATCTTGTAATTACCCAATAGATACGCTATGTTTCGCTCTATAGACGTCCAGTGAAGTTCCGTGGAAGCCAGCTTCTACGGGGGGTATGTCTGGGGGTATCGCGCTTGCGATCGTTGCGGAATACCCCCAATGGCCATCGGAGGGTACCGCGTGAAGCTGACCGAAACCAAGATCAAGAACACCCGAGCAGATGAGAAGGCAAAGAGGCTATCCGATGGAAGGGGGTTGTATCTTTACATCTCCCCCTCGGGCGGCAAACTGTGGAGGGCAAAGTATCGTTTTGAGGGCAGAGAGAAGCTGATCTCTTACGGAAAGTACCCTGACTCATCGTTGGTAGACGCTCGCAAGAAGCATGAAGAAGCACTGAAACTTCTTGCAGACGGAACGGACCCGATGGTGGAACGGAAGGCGGAGAAAGCCACCGTGAAAGCCTCCTTCCAGAACATCGCCGAAGACTGGCACGCGCATTGGAGCGAAGGTAAAACCCAACGGCATGCAGAGCCTGTTTTTCGTCGCCTGAAGGCCGATGTGTTTCCAGCAATTGGCAAATTGGCCATTGCGGAAATCGAAGCTCCCGCACTCGTGCGTTTGAGCTTTGCTCACCGTCAAGATGACTTATACTGGATCTCTTCCAGCGCCCAAAGGCCGGGGATCATCACCGTTTCGCCCCTGCGGAGTCGTTCGACGATCGCAGCAGCTTCGGATCTGGGCATAATCTTCGCGAAGTCCTCGACGTAGGTTCCAGTATTCGTCGACCATCATTTATGTGTGTTGTGAACCCATCTGTGGCGATGAACTGCACATTCTTGAAATGTCCTTGTGACATTTAAGGTGAAAGTTTCTCTTCTAAGGTGAAAGTTTCTCTTCCTTGGATTCAATGACTTCCATGGGGTGCCTCCGTGGTCCGGGGCGGGCGAGGGGTGCGAAGCCGCCTGAAATGCAAGGGGAGGGGCGGCCACGGGGTGGTTACCTCTGTGACGAGAGTCCCCTTTGTTCTTCGCATCGATCTCTCCCCCCTTTATCCTGCCTGCTCTTTCAGTGAGAGGGTGTGTGGAGGAAAGCATGGCTCACGTTGCTGGCATTCCACGCCCAACCAACCACCTCGCCGCGCTCGTTGATCCCCGTTGCCACAGTTATGCTACCACCGAAGGTGCCGAGGTCAACCATCGCGCCGTTTTGATACAAGAAAGCACGTTGCTGCCCTCTCCTTCCATTGTTGACAGAGCCGACCACCTGGCCGCGGTCGTTGATGCCGGTAGCCGCAGCCTGGTAGTAGTCTCCTGGAAGGTTCCCCAGGTCCACCGCCACGCCGTCCTGAAACAGGTAAGCATGCAATGCGATGGTGTATGCGGAGCCGACCGCCTGGCCGCGATTGTTGATACCGTAAGCTTGGCTTCCAATGCTTCCCTGGATCGCGCCGAGCTCGTACATCGCCCCGTCTTCATACAAAAAGGCATGCCCCGCACCGCTCGAAGTGCCTGAGTCACCGACTATCTGGCCACGGTTATTGATGCCATAGGCGCCGCTTGAGAATCCACCGGGAAAGGTGCCGAGGTCCTTCATCACACCGTGTTCGAACAAAAAGGCGCGATACTCCTCGCTCGCTGTCTTCGCAATGCCGACCACCTGGCCGCGGTCGTTGATGCCGGTACCCGCACCCACACTCCCCTCAAAGAAGTCTGGGGAGCCATGATGGGTGAAAATCGCACACGCTCTTTCCTTGGACTCACCCTCATGATCGCGCAGGCTTTTTTCTATAACGCGATCTTCTTCACCTACGCTCTCGTGCTCGAACGCTTCTACAACATTCCGCCCATCAAGGCCGGCTACTACATCTTCCCTTTTGCACTTGGAAATGTCCTTGGCCCTGTTCTCATCGGCCATCTCTTCGACACCATAGGGCGCAAGAAGATGATCTCGCTGACCTATGCACTCAGCGGAGTCATGCTCGCCATTACAGGATGGTTCTTCATTCATGGTCTGCTGACTGCTGTCACCCAGACCATCTGCTGGACCGCCATCTTCTTCGTCGCCTCTTCCGCCGCCTCCGCTGCATACCTCACAGTCAGTGAGATCTTTCCGCTTGAGGTTCGAGCGATGGCAATCAGCATCTTCTACGCCATCGGAACTCTCATCGGCGGCGTTGCGGCCCCTGTTGTCTTCGGAGCTCTTATCCAGACCGGATCTCGCATCCACCTTCTCTGGGGATATCTCGCAGCCGCGATCCTGATGCTCTTTGCCGCCGTCACCGAGCTCACATACGGTGTCGCGGCCGAGGGGCAATCTCTGGAAAAGATCTGCAAGCCGCTCTCAGCTCGAGGCTCGAAGTTAGCCGATTCTGCTTAGCACCTTAGACTTCGGACTCTCCCCAGTATCCCTGGTCACGCAGAAAGTATTTGTCATTCCAGCTGTGCAGCATGGTCTTGAAGAACATCCACACCATCCGTCCATGCCCCAGTTTCTGGAACCTGCGATTCGTCGTCAGAATCTTTCCGCGGACAATACGGAAACGCGTCCGAGCCACACCCTTGGAGAGCAGGTAATCCTCGGCGAAGAGGGCCCGCTCGTTGAAGCCCCCAAGCGCCCAGAACGCCTCGCGGTCGAAGAGCATGAACATGCCCGTCGCAAACGGCTTCAGAAACGACCCGATGTACTGCATGAAGTTGTTGCCCGCGTAGAGCGCGTCGTCGAAGAAGCTTCCCTCACGGCACCCGATGCTGGTCGTGGCCAGATGCAGCTTTCTTCGGCGCATCCTCCACAGCGCGCGGCGCAGCAGCGTCGGTTCCGGCAGCTCCACATCCGCATCCAGAAAGAGTATGTAGGGAGTCGTCGCCAGCCGAGCTCCCGCATTCCGTCCCACCGACGGCAACCCACCCTCAATCACCTCGACCTGCAATCGGTCGCGAAAGCTCAGCGCCACCTCGACGGTTCCGTCGGCTGATCCGGCATCCGCCACGATCACTCGTGTCTCCGGCATTCCCTCGTAATCCTGTCTGGCCAATGAGCTCAACAGCCTCGGGAGCATCTTGGCTTCATTCTTTGCCGGAATCACAATCGTAAGCTCAGCGCTCATCCAACCTCCGGAACCCTTTACACCGTTCCCTCTCGCAGCTTGAGGCTCTTCCGTTGCCAGCTGCGTGAACGCTGATTGAAAATTTCAAAAATCCTCGCTCCCGGGATTTCCCTGATTAACCTCAAATCCTCTCTGCATCCAGATGAAACAAACTGCTAAACTTGAATCTCTCGCGGCAACCTTCCAAAATCCACGATGGAACCGCGCCCTCTCAAGGAGAATCGTCATGGCAGACCATACCACCAACGGCAATCTTGGATCCTCTTCCCTTCGCCTCAAGACCGGCCTGGCCGAGATGCTCAAGGGTGGAGTCATCATGGACGTCATGAACGTCGAACAGGCCCGCATCGCCGAAGAGGCGGGCGCGACCTCCGTCATGGCGCTGGAGCGGGTTCCGGCCATGATCCGTGCCGAAGGTGGTGTCGCCCGCATGGCGAACCCCAAGCTTATCAAGGAGATCATCGCCACCGTCTCCATCCCGGTCATGGCCAAGGCCCGAATCGGTCACTTCGCCGAGGCCCAGGTCCTGCAGGAGCTCGGCGTCGATTTCATCGACGAATCCGAGGTCCTCACCCCCGCCGACGAGACCTTCCACATCGACAAGCACGCCTTCACGACCCCGTTCGTCTGCGGGGCTCGCAACCTGGGCGAGGCCTGTCGCCGCATCGCCGAAGGCGCCGCCATGATCCGCACCAAGGGCGAGGCTGGAACCGGTGACGTCGTCCATCCCGTCCCCAACTTCTCCGCCGGTGGTATCGCCACCCCCGCCGACGCCGCTCTGATGATGCAGCTCGGAGCCGAGGCCGTCTTCGTGGGTTCGGGAATCTTTATGAAGGAGCGCGCCACCCCGCTCAACGTCGAGACCGATCAGAAGGAACGCGCCGAGGCCGTCTCCCGCGCCAAGGCCATCGTCATCGCGACCACCCATTACAACGACCCCAAGATCGTCGCCGAAGCCTCTGAATCGGTCACAGGAACCATGAAGGGCCTCGCTGCCGCCGGTCTCCAGGAGCACGAGCTGCTCCAGACCCGCGGCTGGTAGTTTATCTAACCACCCTGAGCCTGCCCTGCGCGGGCAGCGGTCACTTCGTGACACGTATACCGGCTTCGCCGTGGGCCTCCCGCTGGTTGGCGCGAAGATTTCTGATCGCGACCAACGGGAGCGCCACACGAAGGGGTATATCCATCCCGAAGGGATCGCCCCGCGCGCAGCGGGCCCGGCTGGCGGCCCATAAGCGAAAAATAGATCAGCAAAAATGCAGTCCCCTGATAAGATGCGTTTGCGATGATCGTCACTCAATCTGTCCTGTAAAGTCTTTCCAGACTTTATTTAGCTGCCCTTCAGGTGCCGCGTGGACGTTTGTGTGAGGGGCAACGCAAAGCCTCTTCATCGAACCATATTCAACTTCATCTTTAAGGAGTTACTGAAATGCTGATCTGCCCGTCGTACGTCCGTAAAGCTGCTCTTAGAATCTTTTCTGCCTTAACTCTTGCTGCGACCATGACACCTGCCGCGGCCGCGCAGGACACCCTTGTTACCGCACTACACAGTAAATATCGTCTCACCCAAATTAACGCACAAGGTGTAGCGGCGAATCCTGGAACCGTGTTGACGATTGAGGGCGACGGGATCAACGCCGAACCTTATCCGACCATGATCACCTTTGAAAACCCGGTAGTGGACGGGCAGGTGAAGCAGCGCTCCAAGGGACTGGGCTTTCTCAAGAGCACGAACGTGCAGATCCTGCAGCCAGGCCAGAAGGTCTACATCACCAAGATCAACGACAGCGTGGATGGGAAGGAAGATTCCCTGAAGGTGACCATCCTGACATGCGACGCGGTGCTCGCTACATATACGAACGGCGGCGCGTATGGAGGGCAGTATCAAACTCCGAAGAGATATTCGGGGACCCTGGCGTTCAAGCTCCCCAAGGGGACGCTGGAGCATATGTCGGTCGACGACGCGGCAAAGATGGTTGAGGCTGTTCTATCGTTTAACGCCGCCGATCAGGGACGGGCACGTGATGTTGGTACGGTTGCCCGCTCATGTGAACCCCACTGCGCCGTCTCCTCGACTACGGGCGCAGTGGTCGGATCTGCGGTCGTCCCGCAGGCAGGGCAGGCACCTCCGCCGACTGTTGCGCTGGGACAGACGCCGGATCAGGTGACCGCGATCCTGGGTTCGCCCAAACAAATCATAGACCTGGGTGCGAAACAAATTTACAAATATCCCGATATGAAAGTCGTCTTCATGAGCGGCAAAGTCAGCGACGTCGAGTAGCTAGGTGCCCCATCCATGACGCGGCTTCATCGCGGCATGAATGGGGCATTCGAGCGAAGCGATCAGAAAGAACGCGCCGAGGCCGTCTCCCGCGCCAAAGCCATCGTCATCGCAACCGGCTGCTCCAGACCCGAGGCTGGTAACAAGGCAACTACGATTACGGCCCGGACGCCTGGATGCCGGCAAACTCCTGAAAACATTTCAGCCAGCATACACCCGCTAGATCCATCCCCCGTCGATCACATAGCTCTGGTTCGTGATAGCCGAGCTATCGTCCGACGCCAGAAATAAGACCAGCCGCGCGACCTCCTCCGGAAGAATCATCCGCTTCAACGCCTGCCGGGACAGTACCTCGGCTTTGTACTCCTCGGTCAGCCAGAGCCTCTTCTGCCGCTCTGTGAGAATCGCACCCGGCATCACGCTGTTAACTCGGATATTGTCCTTCCCTACCGCGTGTGCCAGGGCGCGGCTCATCCCCACGATCGCCGCCTTCGCCGTGACATAGACCGGAACACCCGTCGAAGGAATCACCCAGCCGATGGAGCTCATATTGATGATCGCACCTGCGCCGGCCCTGCTCATGCCCGGAATCACGGCCTGCGCCATAAAAAACTGGTGCTTCAGGTTCACAGCCATCAGCTGATCCCAGGACTCCGGCGTGACCTCTTCAAGGGCATGGCGCGTATCGTTGCCCGCATTATTGACCAGAACATCGACCGCCGGGTACTCGGCAAGAATCTCGTTCACGGTCTGCTGCAGGCTCGCTGGCTCAGTCAGATCGCAGTGCCGATAGATCGGTTCCCTGCCGCCCGCGCCTCTTATCCTCTCCACCAGGCGAGCTGCCGCATCATCCTGAATGTCCAGGAACAGGACCTGCGCCTTTTGCATGGCGAAGGCCTCGACGATAGCTTCGCCGATGCCACTGGCGCCCCCGGTCACGATCACCACTCGCCCCTCGAGACTGGGATAGAGAGCAGACCTGTTTGCATCTTCCATTCTGAATGAATCCTCAGCGCCCGACGTCTCGCCGCCATACTCGAAGAAACTGAGCTTCTTCAAATCCACGGCAGGCAAGAAACGGTCCGCATCCTCATCATAATCAGCCCGAAGATCGAGTGAATCTCAGCTGTCTTCCTCTCGAATCGTCACCACATCGCAGATTAGTTTACCGGAAGCTGCGTCGAGCTCCATCCCCCGCCAAGCGCCATCTGCAGCCTCGTGCTCGCAACCACCCGCTCCGCAACGAGGGAAGCAGCCGTTCGCTCATTGGTCAGTTCAATGGTCTGGTTCGTCAACACCTCGAGATACGTAGCGAGACCCCGCTTGTAGCGCAGCGTCGAAAGCTCCGTGCTCCGGCGCGCAGCGATCACTGCCCGGTTCTGTACCTCGGCCTCACTCTCGAGGATCCGCAGGGCCGAGAGTTGATCCTCAACATCGCGGAAGGCCGAGAGCACCTGGTCGCGGTAGAGCGCCGTAGCCTGCTCCCTCTGCGCGACGGCAAAGTCAACCTGCGCTCTGCGCCGTCCCGCATCGAACAGCACTTCGTTGGCGGACGGTCCTGCGTTCCATCCCGCGCTGCCCGTGTTGAAGAGCTGCTGGATCTGGCTGCTCTCAACCGAACCGCTCGCTCCCAGCACGATCGTCGGATAATATGCAGCTTTGGCCACACCGATCAGAGCGTTCGCTGACCCAACCCGACGCTCAGCCGCGGAGATATCCGGCCGCCGCTGCAGGATCTCTGAGGGAATTCCAGTGGGAATGCTCGGCGGATCTCCCTCCAGCGGTTTTTCGGTGACTTGAAAGCCCGTCGCCGGAACACCTACCAGCACTGCAATCGCATGTTCCAGTTGAGCCCGCCCGACTCCCAGATCGATCAACTGCGCGCGCGTCTGTTCCAGCTGGGTCGTCGCCTGCTGCACATCGCTATCCGTGGCCAGTCCGCCGCGATAGCGGTCCTGTGTCAGCTTCAAGGTCTGGGCGAACGCATCAAGCGTATTGCGAAGAAGCTGCGCCTGCAGATCCACTCCGCGGATTTGAAGAAAATTGACAGCCAGCATTCCCTGCAGGCTTAGCTTTGTGTTGGCAAGGTCCGCCGCCGACGCCTGCGCGGTCGCCGTCGTCGATTCGATCTCCCTGCGAATGCTCCCCCAGAAATCCGGCTCCCACGAGATGTTCAACGGGATCAGGAAGTCCCAGTAGGCCTGCGCGGCGTTCGACGGCCGCAGAGGCCTCGTAGCGGAGATACGATTTCTGGTCGCCGATGCGCCGATCGATACAGTGGGATACAGCGAAGATTTGCTTTGGCGTACAAGATCATGCGCCTGTTCGTAGGCGTGCAGCGCAGCGGCGATGCTCTGGTTCGCGTTCGCGCAACGCTGTTCCAGGTCGTTCAACTCCGTGTCGTTATAGACCGTCCACCAGTCTCCGCGTTCCGTCCCATCGGCTGGCTTGGCCGAGGCCCAGTCGCCGTTATGGCCATTGTCGCTATAGGCGGGAGGCGCAGGCGCAGCGGGAGCCTTGTAGTTCGGCCCCACCTTGCACCCTGTGACCGCGAGAGCGCCCAGCATCGCGGCCGTTCGTAAAGCTGCGGAGGCCTTCATCGCTTCGCCTCCGCGGTCTGCGGCGCCTGTTTGTTGTCTTTCTGCGGAGTCACCACACGGACCTCCTGGCCCTCCGTCAGAGAGTCGGGAGGATTCGAGATCACCTGCTGGCCATCTGCGAGACCACTCAGAACCTCCACCGTCGCTCCGAAGTCGCGGCCCGGCGTCACCTTCAGAATATGGGCGCGATGATCCCCATCCACCGTAGCCACGTGAAGACCATCCGGAGAAAGAATCAGCGCGCTCACAGGAACGATCAGCGCGGGAGCCGCATGCGACACATTCAGGTGAACCTCCGTATAGCTTCCGGGCAGCAGCTCACCCGCGCGGTTGTTGACATCCACCTCCGCCAGCAGGGTACGGGTTCCCGGATCGACCGAGTCCGAGGTGCGCACTAGCGCGCCCTGGAACTTTCGGCCCGGATACTGCGGCAGCGTCAGCGAAGCCGTCACCCCTTTACGGGCATCCGGAGAATACTGCTGAGGAACATTGACAAAGACGCGAAGTGTGTCGATCGAGGAGATATCGAAGATCTCGCGACTGGCGCGAACCGTACCCGCGCCGGCCGTATTCGTGCTTCCATCGGCCGAGATCAACTGCCCGACATCCAGATTACGCGCGGTGATCACACCATCGAACGGAGCCGTCACGCGCTCGAAGCCCACCAACTCCTCGAGCCTGCGTACATTCGCTGCCGCCGAGGCCACCTGGGTATTGCGCGCCGCCAACTGGCTTATGAAGTTGTCCGTATCCTGCTGCGAGACCGCGCTCGATCCAACCAGGTCGCTGTATCGGTCTGCCGTCGTCTTTGCCAGCCCGGCGTTGCTCATCGCCGTCGACAGGTCGGCCTTCGACGATGCCAGCTGCTGGTCGAGCTCCGGCGTCTCGATCACCGCCAGCAGATCGCCCTTCTTCACCCGCGAGCCGATGTCGTGATACCAGACCTTCACGTACCCCGTCGTGCGAGCGTAGATCGGCGCCAGAGTGTACGCCTGCATATTGCCCGGAAGCACAATCTCCGATGCGTTCTGCTGCATCTTCGGAGTCTCGAGAGAGACCGGAGGAGCGGAGCTTGTGTTGGTATAGTCCGCCAGCTCTTTGCTGTCCTTCTTGCGGCTCAAGACCCCCATCACACCAACCACCGCCGCGATCAGCAATACGATAACGACAACAATGAGCACAGATCCCTTCGAGACGGGCGGAGCCTCGCGTCTCTCGTCGGCATGATGTGTGCTCTCGTGCTGCCTCTTCTGCTCTTCGCCGCTCATCGACTCTCTCCCTGTTCGTTCTCGTTCCTGTCGTTGCTCAAAACTCGCTCATTCACGGCGATCATAGGTAGTCCTCGTCTCCGCGCTGATCGTTCGTCAGTACCGGATCGTTGCGATGCATGAAGGCAAAGAACGTCGGCACGAAGGTCAGTGTGCCGAAGGTCGCCAGCAACAGGCCGCCGATCACGGCGCGCCCCAGAGGAGCGTTCTGCTCGCCGCCATCGCCCAGACCCAGTGCCATCGGAACCATACCGATGATCATCGCCAGCGCCGTCATGATGACCGGACGGAATCGCGTGAAGCCCGCCGTCAGCGCGGCCTGGGTCGAGTTCATCCCCTCTTCCATCTTTTCCTTGGCGAAGCTCACCACCAGGATCGAATTCGCCGTCGCCACGCCCACGCACATGATCGAACCCGTCAGCGCCGGAACGCTGATGTGCGTTCCCGTCAGGAAGAGGAACCATACGATTCCCGCCAACGCGCCCGGAAGGGCCGCGATAATGATGAATGGATCAAGCCAGCTCTGGAAGTTCACCACGATCAGCGCATACACCAGCACGATCGAGAACAGCAGTCCCGAGACCAGGCCGACAAACGAGGTATGCATCGTCTCGATCTGACCGCGGATGAAGATCTCCGTTCCGCGCGGAAGGTGCTGCTTGCTGTCGGCGACAATCTTGTCGATCTTGCCGGCGACGGTTGCAAGATCGGTCCCCTCGACCGCTCCGTAGATATCGATCACGGACCGCGCGTTATAGTGGCTCACCGTGCCCTGCTCCGCTCCTCGATCGATGGAAGCCAGGTTGCTGAGAATCTGCGGCTGCGTCACGCCGCTAGGCGAGGTGATAGGAAAGTTCTGCAGCTCCTGCAGGCTCTTCACGTCATACTGCGGCGTCTGCACCGCAATGTTGTAGCTGACGTTGTTCTGCGGATTCAGATAGAACGTCGGCGAGGTCTGGAAGCTTCCGCTCAGCGCAATCAGAACATTGTTCGCCACATCGTGCTGGCTGTAGCCCACCTGCTGAGCCCTCGTTCGATCCACATTGATCGTCCACCGGGGAAGATTGAACGGCTGCTGGATGCGCAGATCGGTCGTGCCTGGAATGTGGCTGATCTGCTCCATCATCTTCTCGGCCTGCGCCCGGTTTTGATCGAGCGCCTGTCCAACGAACTGAATGTCGATCGCCGCCGGAAGGCCGAAGTTCAGGATCTGGCTGACCATATCCGTGGGCAGATAGTAAAACTCCGTCCCCGGAAACTGTTTAGTCAGCTTGTCGCGAAGCTCATGGGTGTACTCGGCCGTCGGCCTGTGCTCCTCCCCCAGGGAAACCAGGATGTCCGCGTCCGCCGTCCCCACCGTCGCCGAATTCGAGTACGACAGATTCAGACCCGAGTACGGAAGCCCGATATTGTCGATGATCGCTCCCAGCTCGGCGTGCGGAATCTCCTGCCGGATTACTTCCTCGATATGATCGCATAGCGCCGCCGTATCCTCGATCCTGGTCCCGGTATGCGCCCGCACGTGCAGCTTGAACTGGCCGCCGTCGACCGACGGGAAGAAGTCCTGTCCCAGCCACGGATAGAGCAAAGCGATCGAAACCACCCAGAAGGCCGCGATTCCCAGCAAGACGATCGCACGGTGCTCCAGGCAGAAATTCAGCATGCCGTGATACCAGCTACGCAGCTTCTCGAAGTATTGCTCGAAGATCCGCTGGAAACGCGTAAACGGATTCATGCTCCTGCTGGCCTTCTCCGCCCCGTCCGGATCATGCGCCTTCAAGAGATACTTCGCCATCGTCGGAACGATCGTTCGCGAAAGGAAGTACGACGCCAGCATGGCAAAGACCACCGCCTCGGCCAGAGGAACGAACAGGTAGCGCGCCACGCCGCCCAGGAAGAACATCGGAACGAAGACGATGCAGATCGAGAGTGTCGAGACGAACGCCGGAATCGCGATCTGCGCCGCGCCATCCAGAATCGCCGTCTCGACCTCCTTGCCCTCTTCCAGGTTGCGGTTGATGTTCTCGATCTCGACCGTCGCGTCGTCCACCAGGATTCCGACCGCCAGCGCCAGGCCGCCCAGCGTCATGATATTGATCGTCTCGCCCAGAGCCGCCAGCATCAGCAGCGAACAGATCACCGACAGAGGAATCGAGACGGCGATAATAATCGTCGAGCGCCAGCTTCCAAGAAACAGCAGAATCATCGCAGCCGTAAGGCATGCCGCAATCAAAGCCTCGCGAACGACTCCGGTGATCGCGCCCTTCACGAATACCGACTGATCGGCGAGAGAAGCAATGCGAAGCGACGGCGGAAGTTGCGTCGCGATCGAGGGCATCTGCGCCCGTACATTCTTGATAATGTCCAGCGTGGAGGCGTTGCCGGTCTTCTGAATCGTCAGCAGCGAGGCGCGCAGACCATCCACTCGAACAATGTTGGTCTGCGGAGGAAATCCATCCCGGACGTTCCCGATATCGCGGATATAGATCGTCGCGCCGTTCGCCGTCTTGATCGGAAGATCGTTCAGATCTTTGATCGAGGTCGGGGCGCTGTTCGTCTCGACCTGGTATTCCACGTGGCCCACCTTCGCGGTGCCGGCGGGAAGAATGATGTTCTGCGCATTCACCGCATTGACGACGTCGTTTGCTGAAAGCCCGAAGGCCTGCAGCTTCTGCGTATTGATATCCACCTGAACCTGGCGCTGCTTTCCGCCATAGGGGAATGGAATCGAAGCTCCCTGTACCGTCGCAAGCTGCGTCCGGATGAAGTTCTGACCGAAGTCGTTGAGCTGCTGCTCGCTCAACCCGGTGCCCGACAGACCGAGCTGCAGCACCGGCACGCTCGAGGCGCTGTACTGGATCACCAGCGGCGGCGTTGTTCCCTGCGGATACTGCCGCAACGCCGTCTGCGCGATCGCCGTCACCTGCGCCACCGCCATCGAGATATTCACCGACGGCTGGAAGTAAATCTTCACCACCGACACGCCGTTCAGCGTCTGCGATTCGGTGTGCTCAATATCGTTGACCGTCGTCGTCAGGGTTCGCTCGAACGGGAGCACAATACGAGCGCCAAGCTGCTCCGGGGATAAGCCGGCGTAGTTCCACACCACCGAGACAACCGGAATATCAATATTCGGGAAGATATCGACTGGGGTCCGCAAGACGACCAGGGGACCAACAATAAAAAGCAACAGGGACAACACGACAAACGTGTAAGGTCTTCTGAGTGCAAGTCGAACAATCCACATTAGAGCTCCATCAAGAAAGACGTTCCCGTTCGCCGAATCGAAAGGTCAGCTAAAGGTCACGTACAGACTGCCTCACAGAGGCCGGTTGCAAGTGAGTAATACTAGACCGCCAGTTCAGTATTGGACGTTCGAAACCGTCATAAAGACTCAAGATGTTTCCCGTCGCCCGCGTCAACGACCGAAGGCTGGCCGGAGGCGTCCATAAACTCCTGCCCTTGCCGCCGCAAGCCCTGAAAGATCGTCTTCACCATAATTGCGGACTCTTCCCCGCTCAGCGACCCATGTCCGGCCAGAAGCCGGAAGATCATCGGGCCATAGATAAGATCCAGAACGATCTCCAAATCAATCTTGTCGCAGATGTCCCCCCGATCGACTCCGCGACGCCACATGATCCTCGCCGCATCCCGCCTCGGATAAAGGAACCGCTCGCGAAAGAGCGCAAGAAACTCCGGATCGCTCTGCCCCTCGGCGATGAACTGGCCGAACAGCCGCCCTAGGGGAGAGGCGTAAAAATCCATGACCGACTGCAGCTGTTCGGTAAAATCCCGTTCTGCGGATCCCGTATCGGGCATCGCCACCCGCTCGGTCATTCCGGCCAGAAAGGCGTCCAGCGCCACCAGGCTCTTGTTCGACCACCACTTATAGATGGTGGCCTTGCTGACCCCCGCTCTTTCGGCGATCGCATCCGCAGTCACTTTCCGCAACGGCTTGCGCTCCAGCAGATACAGCGCCGCCTTCAGAATCGCCGCCTCTGCTTCGAGACTCCGGTGCCGTCCTCGTCCCTTGGGCTCATCCTTGGATGAGGGTGCCTGTGATGGTCTCATGGAACTCTCTTTATGAAGATTCCCGGCCAAAACTCCATCCGGGATGCCCTGATCCTCGATGGCCGATCGCGTCAGTCATGAGAAAGAGACGGACGGCGAACCATCTGGCAATCAAGCCTGATTAAAAATGTACACTCCCGCAAGCCACCCGGAAAATTACGCATAGGCGCAAACGGTCTTTCTTTCGCATCTCTCGAACTACGATCCCGGCCAAAAACATCGCCGATAAATTCCCTCGATATCCGCCAAACCAAGCTCTCGAGGATTATTCCGCAGCAGCCGCGTCACCGTAGCCGCGCTGGCCGCCAAAGGAGGCACTGCATCCGGAGACAAGCCATAGCTGCCCAGATTCGTCGAAATCCCGCACTCCCGCGCCAACTCCTCCAGACGATCGGCCCCCAGCCAGCGCAGTCTGAGTTGCGCTTCCCTTCGGCGCCACCCCCAGCGCCGCCGCCACTGCAGCATGCCTCTCGACATCCGCCTCTAGATTGAAGCGAAAGACCGCCGCCAGCAGCACCGCGTTCGAAACCCCATGGGCAAGATGAAACTCCCCGCCCAGCGGATACGCCAGCGCATGCACCGCCGCCGTATTCACCGGCCCCAGGCACAGTCCGCCGTACAGACTCGCCCGCGCCATCCCCTCGCGCGCCTCCAGATCCTCACCATCCCTCACCGCCCGAGCAAGATACGCCGCGCACAGTCGAACCCCTTCAAGCGCATAAACATCCACCAGAGGATGCGCGAACTTATTCGTATAGGCCTCAATGCAGTGTGTCAGCGTATCCAGCCCCGTCGCCGCAGTCACCGCCGCTGGAACGGTCCGTGTCAGCAGAGGATCGATAAACGTAGCGTCCGGCACCAGAAAAGGGCTGATGACTCCCTTCTTCAGCTTCGCCGCCTCATCCAGCAGAATCGCATTCGGCGAGACCTCGCTTCCCGTCCCCGCCGTCGTCGGCAGACATACCAGATGCGCCGCACGCCCCGTCAGCAATCCGATCCCAAAGCTCTCCTCGATCTTCTGCTCGCTCTCCGCAAAGGCCGCCAGCAGCTTGGCAACGTCCAGAACGCTGCCGCCGCCGATCCCCACAAAGCAGTTCGCATTCACCGCGCGAGCCTCGGCAAGCGCCGCCGCAAACATCGCCAGTGTAGGCTCGCGGTCGATGCTGAAGTCGAACGTAACCGTAGAGCCCTTCGCCGTCAGCTTCGACCCCAGCTCCTCGGCGACCCTTCGCATCGACCGCGAGGACACCACCCGCACCCTCCGCTGCGCCTGCAAGGCCACATACTCAACACAATCCTCAAGACACCCCTGCCCAAAGACCAGCCGCGTCGGCTGCAGAAACGTAATCGTCCTCATCTCTACCCTCGCGACCTACGCCCTCTTGCCGTTATGGTCAAACGTCACCAGCCGCTCCGACTCCGCCTGCGCAATCGCCTCGGCCGCGCTCTTCAGCGCCGACTGAGCCCCCACCTTCAGGCACACAATATCGTTCGTGCAAAACAACAGATCGATCCCCAGCCGGGTCCAGTGAATGAAGTCCTGCGCGCCGCACGCCGTCACCACCTTCTTGCCGTGCTTGCGGGCCACGTTCACAATCTTTTCTGCCGCCTCCAGCACCACCGGATGATTCGTCTGCCCTGGGAAGCCAAGGCTCGCCGCCAGATCCGCCGGCCCGATAAAGATGTCCACATCAGGAATCGAAGCGATCTCCTCGATCTGCGCCAACGCCTCCTTCGTCTCGATCTGCGCCAGCAGACCCAGCTCCTCGTTCAGCCTCTGCTGCTCCTCCGGCACGCTGTCCACAATCCCGTATTTCAGCGCGCGCGACACGCTGAAGAACCCCCGCGCTCCCGCAGGAGCAAACCTCGCATACCGCACTAACTCCGCCACCAGCTCCGGCGAATCCGCCATCGGAATATCAATCAAATCCGGACCGCACTCCGCCGCCTTCAGCACACTCTCGCGCCGCGCATCCGGAATCCGAATCATCGTCAGCATCCCGGTGCCCGCGGCCATCCTGCAAAGATCCGCCGCCTGCTCAAAGCTGATCGCCGCATGCTCCATCTCGATCCAGATCACCTTGAATCCCATGTGAGCCGCAATCTCCAGAAAAACAGGGTCGTTGAAGTACAAGGCAGCTCCCAGCAGCGGTTTGCCGTCAGCGGCATGGATAGCGCGGTGTAAGCGATTCATAAAAAACACTCCTCAATCAAAAACAGTGAAATTCCGTAAAAGTTTTAACGAACCGCCTCAGAGGCCGTCAGGCTGGCCGCATCTCTGCGAGCTCGCCAGCCCTTCAGCGTGAGATCGGCGGCAACCGGCGTTCCCGGAAGCAGATAACTGCACAGAACGCCGATCACAAACAGAATCACGTGGCCGATCGCGCCGATCATGTAGTCGTGCCACGTAAAGTTGAAGCGCCCCAGGTCGACCATCTTTCCGCCCTCGGTCACCGTGGCCCACACCGTAAAGATCAGGCTGGCCACAATGCCCGTAACCGCTCCCAGTCTCGTCGCCCGGGGAATGAAGAACGCCAGCAGGAACAGCCCCGCCAATCCCCCCGCAACGATCGCCGTAATCGTGTAGTAGAGCGACAGTGCGCTGCCGTGGCTGTGCGCCAGCTTCAGCGCCACACCCGCAGCCGCAAGCCCGCTCGCCGCAACGATGATCCTTCCCACCCTCAGCCTCTCGCGGTCGCGACTCCTCGGGCGGAACGTCGCGTAAAAATCCTCCACCCCAATCACCGAAAGGCAGTTCATATCCGACGCCAGCATCGCCATCGCCGACCCCAGCAGAGCCGCCGTAAACAGTCCCGCCAGACCCGGAGGAATATGCGTCACCAGGAAGTGCGGAAAGATCTGGTCCGACTTCTGAATCGTCGCCGGAAGCTTCTCTCCCGTCGCCCGATAGAAGCTCCACAGCAGGCTTCCGATCAGCATGAACGCGGCCCACACCGGAATGCACAGCGCCGCTCCCAGGCTGATCCCCCGCAACGCGCTGCGATCCGTCTTCGCAAGAAGATAACGCTGCACCACCGTCTGGTCCGCCGTGTACTTCTGCACATAGAAGAAGAAGCCATAGATCACCAGCACAAGTATCGTCGGCTTATCGAACCGCAGCGCCGTGCTTCCCAGGCTCATCTTTCCGTGCACCCACGCGTCATGCAGAACATACTGCGGCCCCTGGGAGGGGAGAAACAGCAGAAACCCGATCGACACCAGAATCCCCGCCCACAGCACGAACCCCTGCACCACATCGCTCCACACCACCGCCTCCACGCCGCCCAGCAGCGTATAAGCGATCGTGATCACCGCCGTCCCCAGGATCACGCGATCCACCGGCCAGCCCGTCATGCTCCCCAGCGTCAGCGCCAGCAGATAAAACACAAATCCCATCTTCGAGAAATGTCCGATCGCAAACGCGAACGACGAGTAAAGCCTCACGCCCTGCCCAAAGCGCTTTCCGAAGTACTCATACGCGCTCATGTGCACCACATGCCGGAAGAACGGAATAATCACCGCGCCCGCAATCACCAGCACCGCCACAAACATGAATCCCGGAACCAGCAGCGACCAGTCGCCCGAGTACGCCGACCCCGGATAAGCAATAAACGTCACGCTCGTGATAATCGTCGCCAGCAGCGACAATCCCATCGCCCAGCCCGGAATCGACCGGTTCGCCAGGAAGTAGTTATCCGTCGTGGTCTGTCGCCGCGCAAAGCGAATCCCGATGCCCACCAGGCCCGCTATATACGCCACGATCACCGCGATATCCAGAGCGCGCATCGTTCCCCCTACACCTGCGCCGTCTTCAACAGGCGATGATGCGCCATCGTCACCGCCATGCGGATCGCCGCCTTCATATTCGCGTCGCTGGCAAGGTTCTTGCCCGCAATATCGAACGCCGTTCCGTGATCCACCGACGTACGAATAATCGGAATCCCCAGCGACGTATTCACCGTCGCCTCAAAGTCCAGCAGCTTCATCGGAATATGTCCCTGGTCGTGATACATCGCCACAATCAGGTCATGCGTCCCCTGATGCGCCGCCTTGAAGAAGATCGTGTCCGGCGCCACCGGCCCCTCGCAATCAATCCCCTTCGCCCGCGCAGCCTCAACCGCAGGCTTGATGAACTCCTCATCCTCCGTGCCAAACAATCCATGCTCGCCCGCATGAGGATTCAGCCCGCACACCGCAATCCGCGGCCGCGCCTTGCCCAGCAGCTTCATCGCATCGTTGCCCAGCTCAATCGTCTCGAGAATGCGGTTCGTATCCAGATTGCACGCATTCCGCAGGCTCACATGCGTCGACACATGC
>Ga0193742_1000695_pt1 | contig 21727 bp, 22 predicted proteins | sample L2c1metaG_FD_165511 | JGI IMG/M metagenome (GOLD analysis project Ga0193742, IMG submission 165511) | Soil microbial communities from a riparian zone of the East river system, Colorado, United States - L2c1 | ecosystem: Environmental > Terrestrial > Soil > Riparian zone | place: USA: East River... | reverse complement strand
CAGGCCGCGTCGGCAACGACATCACCCTGCGCTGCGTTGAACTGACCGGCAGCCTCGGCTACAGCGAACACCACCTGCTGGAAAAGTGGGCCCGAGACTCCAAAATCCTCGACATCTTCGAAGGCACCCAGCAAATCCAGCAGTTGATCGTCGCTCGCAGGTTGCTCGGCAAGACTTCAGCCGAGCTCAAATAGCAGTCAGAGGCCAAATGATGGCTCATCGGTAGCGCCTGGAGTCAGTTCGGTCGATGAGCGACTGATGGGGCGGGAGCGGCCCTGCTCCATCAGCGCTCGCCCGCGAAGCGACTCCGAACCGAGCCCTGTGCTCGGCGATCAACTGACAGATCACCGGCGTCGCGGGACGCTCTCCCGCACGAAGAAACTCGTTGCCGCCTTCAGAATCTCGACCGTCTGCTCCAGCTCGCCGTTCTTACGTTTCAGCTCCCGGATCTCCCGGGCAGACTCCGTCGTCCCCCCCGGCATGATCAGTGACCAGACGAATCGCCTTCGATGTAGGGCGTGTGTCCGTTGGGTGGACGCGGGCGATTGCCTGCGGCCGTCATCGAGGAGACCATGGGCGCACCTCGAATATAGACGGTGAAGGAATGGCATTGACAACACTTGAGGATTGGTGGTTGGCGACAAGTTTGCAGACGTCAGGGGAGTGCTCACGCGGCATCTTGACGTCCGGAAACTTCGACCTCTGGTTTTGCTGCATGGCGCCGGGCCAAGGTATTCGCGCGGGCAAACTACTGGCCAAAGGTGCCCGCGCTCGCGGACTCATGGGAGCTTCAGTGCGATGATTGATACCCATACGCATGTAGTTCCCAACGGGCTCCCGTTCAGCAACTTCACAGACCCCCGCTGGCCAAGTGTCGTGGTCGATGCCGGTGGCCGCGGTGCGGTCATGATGGCGGGAAAGGTGTTTCGAACAGTTCGTGACGTTTCGTGGGACCTCGATGCGCGGGTCGACGAGATGGGACGCTCCGGCGTGGACACGCAGGTTCTGTCACCTATGCCGGAACTCATGCTGACTTGGGCGCCGCCCGCGGATGCTGCCCGGTACGCCGAGGGCATGAATACCTGGTTGGCGGACGCAGTTCGTGATAATCCGGGTCGCTTTGAAGCGTTTGGAATCGTTCCGATCCAAGATGTCGAGTCCGCAACCCGCATGCTGGCCGATGTCCGGGCTATGGGCCTACGGGGTGTGATGCTTCCGACAAACGTTGAAGGCGTTTCGCTCGCCGACCAAAGATTCAAGGAATTCTACCTTGAGGCAGCTGCTCTAGACCTGTGCATATTCGTCCACGCATTTCATCCCCTGTACGGCGGGCAATTGAGCCGTGGTCGCAGTAAGGCAGCAGTGACATTTCCGATCGAGATCGGCTATTATGTCAGTGCAATGGTCCTCAACAACATGCTCGTCCGCGGCCTGAGGTTACTCGTCAGTCATGGCGGCGGGAGCGCGCCACATGTATTGGATCGCCTGGCTTGGGTCTGGTCCAATGACGAGGCTCTCAGGGAGTCGATGTCGATACCTCCTATGGAGCAGTTGAAGCAGATCTATTACGACTCTCTGACGTTTTCCTCGAGGTCACTAGCCCATCTTGGAGAAATAGTTGGATTCGATCGGATCGTGCTTGGATCGGATTATCCTTTTCTTAATGCGGCTCCCGGCTTCAACTTTGGTAGCCTGAGTGCGGACAACCTCACCCGAGTACACGAGAGTAACGCGTGTGACTTTCTGGGGATTTCACCGAGGCGTCTCGCTGACTCTGACGCGCTTCCACTGCAGTGAAGGGATTAGTTGATTGTTGAGCGATGAGGTCGTCGGCCAGTTGGCAGCGAGGTTGGATGAAGCGGAGCGAATTCGCGAGCCGCTTGAACACTTCACGAAGTCGTACCCGGATATGACAATTGCTGACGCGTACGCGATTCAACGTCGCTGGGTTGAGATGAAGCTCTCCCGCGGGGCGCGGCAGATTGGTCGAAAAATCGGGCTGACGTCACGGGCGATGCAAAAGGGTGCCGGCATCAATGAGCCGGACTATGGCGTGCTGCTGGACTACATGAGCTACGAGACTGGCGCCGTCCTCGCTTGGGAGAAGTTTCTGGCCCCGCGGGTTGAGGTAGAGCTATGCTTCGTCCTCAACCAGCAGCTGCGCGGCCCCGGTGTAAGCCTGTTCGATGTTCTGTCTGCGACTAGCTGGGTCATCCCTGCGATTGAGGTCGTTGATACGCGGTTTCATCGATTCGACCCGCTAACACAGTCGCCCCGCCGTATCCAGGACACCATTGCTGATAATGCTGCGAACGGGGCAGTGGTAGTCGGTGGCCGGCCGGTACGCGTGGACGAGTGCGACCTACGCAGGGTGGGGGCGGTCTTGTACCGCAACGAGGTTGTGGAGGACACTGGAGTCTCGGCGGCCGTTATGGATCACCCGGCCCGGGGTGTCGCTTGGCTTGCGAATGCGATCGCCTCGCACGGCGAGATGCTCGAGCCTGGTGAGTTGATTCTCGCTGGGTCGTTTACCACCTCAATACCTGTGTCGCAGGGCGACGTGGTATTCGGTGATTATGGAGAACTCGGAACTATTAGCTGCCGATTCAGTTGATTGGTGTCAGCCAGCATGCTTACTGAAAACCTGTTCAAGAAGCGCCTCCGTGAGCCCGGCGCACAGATCGGTATCTGGTCGTGCGTGGCGGACTCGATCATCACTGAGTTAGTGGCCTCCATCGGATTCGACTGGATCCTGCTCGATGGTGAACATACGCCTAGTGACACCCGCACGGTCGCCTTGCAACTGCAGGCTGCCGCGGCGTATCCGACGCAAGCGATCGTTCGGCCCCCGGTGGGTGATGCCGTCCACATCAAGCAGCTCTTGGATGTGGGCGCGCAAACACTTCTCATTCCCATGGTCGACAGCGCTGCACAGGCCCAGATGCTGGCCGAGTCAGCGTGTTTCCCGCCTGCAGGTATTCGTGGTGTCGCATCGCTAACCCGGGCTAGCCGGTGGGGGCTGGCACCGGACTATCTACATTCCGCGCGGGATAATATATGCTTGATTGTCCAGATTGAGAGCGTCACCGCGGTTGCAAACGTGGACGAGATCGCCCGAGTGGAGGGCGTCGATGCGATTTTCATCGGGCCTGCTGACTTGGCTGCTTCGCTTGGCCATCTCGGGAATCCTGCGCACCCCGAAGTGCAGCGCGCAGTCAGCCATGTTGCCGAGCGGTCTCACGCCGCAGGAAAGCCAGTCGGAACCTTGACATCTGATCTCGATTTGGCCGCGACCTGCATAGCCAGTGGGTTCGACTTTGTCGGTGTCGGCGTAGATACATCGCTGTTACGGAGTGCGCTGTTCTCGCTTCGAACTCAGTTCGAGAAGTCGCCTGCCGTGCCTATTGTCGAAGCGAAATCTCTTGTATCGCGCGTGACAGATTCCTAGCTGCCAACGTGATGATCGGGACGTCACGCTTTACGTTAATCGTGTCGCTTGTTCCCGTGATCGACACGGCCGCCACGGCCAGGCGGTTTCGGCCTAAGATTGGCGCGGCGATACAGCTGAGCCCGGCACGCGACTCCTCGAACTCAAGTGCATAACCCGTTTCGCGCACTCTCATGAGCTGTTTTTGCAAGATACCTGGCTGAACCTGGGTCCTGGAGGTACGTCGGGCCAATGGTCCTTTGAGCGTTCTGATGACTACGTCGTCTGTGCTGAACGCCAGTATCGCCTTGCCCAATGCTGTGCTGTGTAATGGTCTGCGCCCGCCGGGGCGAGTCTTCAGATCCGGTGCAGTCAGGCCCGCCACCTTCTCGAGATACAGAACATCGGAACCGGCCATGACGCCGAGGTTCACGACCTTGTGTGTCCGCTCGAAGAGATCGAGAAGATAGGGCTGTGATGTCTCTCGTAATCTTCTCTCGCGCTCCACGAGACTACCTAGCTCGAACAATCGCCAGCTGAGGCGCCATCCGTGGCCGCCTTGCTCCAGGTAGCCGTGTGCATGCAACTGGTGAACCATGCGGTGGGCGGTCGCTCGCGGGAGAGCGGCCCGGCGTGCAATCTCGGTTACCGATATTGACGGAGTCTCCTCATCGAATACAGCGAGTAGCGCGACGATTCGATCCAAGACTCCCGGGCGCTCGGTTGGCTCGTCCGATTCTGACGTCAGGGGCATCATTTCCGCTCCTTCCTTGCCGCATCATCCAGCATCCAAACTCCGCGGTCGTAAGCCTGATCGCTCGCGATACCCCCGCGGACTTTGGACAGACTTCGATGAGCAAAGAACCGCTTCATCGCGTCGGATAGGGAACGCTGATCACGATTGGATATCAGAGACATTTGGCTGCTCCTGATGAAAGTGAAGTTCGATGTGAGCTGACTGGTCGGTTCCAGCGCGAAAGGCCCAAGTGGTTGAAGGGCGTACTGCGGTCGACGCCCGGGTCTTTCGCCAGTCCGAGAATGCGCTCGCCCACGATGTTGCGTTGGATCTCATTTGTGCCGCCGGCGGTGCACGTGCGAAAGCGCCGATGGCGTCGCAGGACTCCGGGCAGAGACCGATTTGCTCTGCATTCCCGGATGGTACGGATGGATCACCTTCTCGGCGCTCGCGATAAGTCCAGCACCGCCTGACGGCCGGCACCTCCTTCAGATCTAGCTCGACGGAACGTTGGCCCCGCGCGAGAACGTTGAAGTTGATCTCGCGAACACGGAAACGAGGTTGTCTAGCGCGAGAACTAGGTTGTCCGACGCGGACGACGTCGGCGCCCAGTTGGCCAAGATCATCCCGCAGAACGGGCCAGGCCCGACTCCCACCAATTCGACAACACGCATTCCCGCCAGCGGTCCCAAGGGACGTCCTCCCAAGGAGTTACGAGCCTCGTCTTGGCGCAGGACGTATCCGCCACATTCGGGCTAGCTGAACCCACTGAGAGCATGCAGCGATCCAGGAACGTTACGTGAACACGATCTTCTTCTGCCGCAAGAGTGATGCTGGTAGCCGCGTGATGTCAAGAGTCCCCAGGCGAGCAGAACCCAACACTCCAAGGGATTCATCCGGGTCAGGTTTGCATCCAATGCAAGGCGGATTCCGCCTACGACCCATCACTGGAGCGCTAGGTCAGCGCACACCATGCCGGAGCGCTTTCGACGTCGGTGTCAGCATCTGGCTCACCGAGGACTGCCGCGCCCGAGCCGGCTGCACGTCATCCAGCGGAGTTCGCCGCTGCCCTGCTTGCGAGAGGCGGTTGACCCAGTAGGCCAACCCTGGTATACAGAACTGGTTCTGGTTTTCCTAGCCGCGCTCCAGAGCGCGGATACCTGAAGGAGATCTTCGTCGGGGAGTTCGCAGCGGTGCCGGTCGAGGTGCTGGTCGGCGTGGGACGAACTCCTCCATTGGCAAGAAGGGCGGCAGGCGGCTGTGTTATGCATGCGAAGAATGCAAAAGCTGGTCTTTGTGCCGGAGTCGCATATCTGCCGGGCATTGGTGAGAAGCAGTGTCCTAGAACCATCCACATTCTTCGTGCGGTCGACGAACCGCGCTGATGGAAGCGGAGCCAGTGATGACCACAGCTAAACCGTTCACCACCCGGCATCCCTTCACGGTTGACAAGGACATCTCAAGTCAGACGTTCTGGAGTAGGACCTTCAAGGAGCGTGACGAGACCTTCGCGTGGCTTCGGAAGAACGCACCCGTGAGCTGGCACCCTCCGTACGAGGATCCAACGATGCCGCCTGAGATCCACGGCGAGGCCGGCTACTGGGCCGTGACACTGGCTGATGACATCCGGGCCGCGAGCCAGGATTACGCTCTGTACAGCTCTACGGGCGGATCGATCTCGTACGCGCCTAGACACCCGGATCTCGTTCAGTCGCCCACCTTCATCGCGATGGATCCGCCGGAACACACGAGTTACCGCCAGGCGATCAGCGCGGCATTCACCCCGAAGAGCGTGGGGCGAATCAGTGAAAAGATTCGTCAACGTGCGGCGGATATCATCGGTAGCGTGATCGGTGTCGGCGAGTTCGACTTCGTGGCGGAGGTTTCTGCGAAGCTGCCCATGCTGACGATCGCAGACATGGTCGGGGTGCCAGACAGCCTGACAGAAGATTTCGCGCTAGCCGGAGATCGGCTGGTCGGAGCCCGAGACCCAGAGTTGGTTCCACCGGGCGAGAACCCGATCGAGTACTCCGGCAAACAAATGATGATCTTGCGCGAAATCGGCGTGGATATCGTCAATCATCGACGTACCCACCCCGCGGACGATATAGCGACCGGGCTGGCCAGTTACGAGATGGATGGAAAGCTTCTCACGGACGATGATATCGCGGCGATGATGGTGCTGCTGAGTATCGCTGGTAACGACACTACGAAGCAGACAACCTCACACACATTGTTGTCGTTGGACCGCAATCCTGACCAGCGCGCGTGGCTTCTGGAAGACTTTGACGGCCGAATCGTAGGTGCCATCGAGGAGTTCATCCGACATGCGTCACCGGTCATGGAGTTCGGTCGGCGCGCTATGCACGACACAGAGATGGGCGGACAGCAGATCGCAAAGGACGACAAGGTGGTGCTGTTTTACTGCTCTGGCAACCGCGACGAGTCTGTCTTCGAAGACCCCCACCGCTTCGACCTCACGCGACCTCGTCTGCCACATGTCGGCTTCGGCGGTGGGGGCGTTCATTTCTGCCTTGGAAATAGTGTCGCCAAGGCGCAGCTTCGCGCGCTCTACCGCGAGATTCTTACGAGGCTGCCAAACATCGAGGTCGGTGAACCCGAACTACTCCACAACGAGTTCATCAACGGTGTTCGTCGGCTGCCGGTCCGGGTATCTTGAGAAACTCTGTAACGGAAGGTCATCGCTCGTGATGGTTGTCGTAGACAGAACGCGTTGCAGCGGCATCGGGATCTGTGAGTCGATCGCTCCAGACTTCTTTGAGGTCGGAGACGACGGCGCACTCCTCCTGCTACGTGAGGACTTCGCCGACGGCGAGCGCTCCGCTATCGAGGACGCAGTCGGATCCTGCCCGGCTGCCGCTCTGTCGGTCGTGGACTAGCGATGTCCAGGCATCACAGACGGGTTGCGGATGACCGATCCGCCCGGCACAGCAGCCGATCAACCCGCTGCGTGCGCCGCGGTTAGGCAACTCGGTTCAGACCCAGAGCCGGGCTGTGATGGACAGTTGACCTGCCCAACGCCGCTGGTATGTGTTTGGCTAGACCGAATTAGAATGGATTCTGGTTGTGAAAGAAGCGAAGCCAAGCGTATACGCACTGAGGGGATCCGTACCGACCCCAACGCCGGAGACGGCGCCGTTCTGGGAGGGCACCGCTGCAGGTGAATTGCGAATCCAGCACTGTAATGCCTGTAACAGATTCTACTTTTATCCAAGGCCGTTCTGTCGTTACTGCGCCTCACCTGATGTGGAGTGGCGCACAGTGTCTGGCAGCGCCCGGCTCATTTCTTATGTAATCAACCACCGGCCGCTCCCGCCCGCTGACCCGGACGTACCCATGATCATCGCTCTGGTCGAGTTGGCAGAGGGTCCAAGGCTGCTGACGAACATCGTCGGCGCGGAACCCGATCCGGAGAGACTGCCGCTAGACGCGGCCCTCAGGGTCGAATTTGAGCCGCGCGAAGAGCAGGTGCTGCCGGTCTTTCGCATTCAGGAGCAGGCAAGTCTCGGGGATGGTTCGCGTGCATAACGGCAAAGTGGTCATCGTCGGAGCGTCGGAGACCACGGACATCGGCATCTTGCCGGACCGCTCCGTCCTACAACTTCACGCCGAAGCCGGCCTCAACGCACTGGCGGATGCCGGCTTGACTCCTGCAGATGTCGACGGCATCGCGACCGCAGGTCTGCTCGCTGTGGAGGTCTCGCATCATCTGGGAATCTCGCCGCGTTGGCACGACGGAACCATGGTCGGTGGCTGCAGCTTCATGCTCCACGTGCGGCACGCGGCCGCCGCGATCGCGGCCGGAGCTGCGAACGTAGTCCTGATCACTCATGGTGAGTCGGGCCGGTCACGCATTGGCGCGGCGCCGTGGTCGCGGTCTCCGGCGTCAATGTCGGGTCAGTTCGAGGCTCCCTTTGGTGCCCAAACACCATATTCCAGCTTCACTGTTCCGGCGCTCCGCTTCTTGTATGACCGGGGAATGACCCAGAAGGACCTGGCCGAGGTCGTCGTGGCGCAGCGGGAGTGGGCGGTTGGAACGCCGCGGGCCTTCCGGCGCAAGCCCACGTCGATCGATGAGGTGCTGGACGGGCCACTGGTCGCTTACCCATTCACTCGCGACATGTGCTGCGTTGTGACCGATGGCGGGGGTGCGCTCGTTCTGACCAGCGCAGAACGGGCTAGAGACATGCCCGGTGGTGAGCACGCTGTGTACCTCCTGGGTTCCGGGGAGGCCAGCGAAGCGCCCATCATGTCGCAGATGAATGAGGTCAGTTCGTTCGGCGCCTTCAGGCAGTCGAGTGCGGAGGCGTTCGCCACAGCCTCGATCTCTCATGCCGACGTTGACCATCTGATGGGTTACGACGCATTCGCCCATCTGCCGCTCTACATGCTTGAAGATCTTGGTTTCGTGGAGCACGGCGACTCTGGTGCGTTCATCGCCGGCGGCAATACCCGTCCCGGTGGATCGTTGCCGATGAACACGAATGGTGGCGGCCTTTCGTATACCCACACAGGCATGTACGGGATGTTCGCGATCCAAGAGTCCGTCCGCCAGTTGCGGGGTGAGGCCGCGAGTCAGGTTCAAGGCGCGAACATCAGTTTCGTTCAAGGCGTCGGGCTCTTCTTCGGCGCATCCGGAAGCCTGGTCCTGTCCAATCGGATGCCCTAGCTGGCGTTTCTGCCTACCTGTAGGAGCTACATGTGACCTTGAACCACGACCTGGTCGGCGTACCAGGGCAACCATCGGAACGCAGCTGGGATTCCACCGACTGCCTGCTTTATGCGCTCGGCGTTGGTGCCGGACAGACCGACCCGTTTGATGAGCTGCCATTCACCACTGAGAACACGATCGGCGTCAAGCAACAAGTCTTGCCAACCTTCGTCAACTTGCTGAACTCGGCGACCGCGCCTGGACCACTCGGAGACTTCGACCCGGCCGCGTTGGTGCATGCGGAGCAGTCGTTCACCCTTACCCGGCGGTTGCCGACCGAGGGCAGGGCTCGAAGCGTCCGGACAGTCACGGGGATGTACGACAAGGGTAGTGCCGCCCTCGTTGTCTCTGAGACGTCGCTGGTTGACTGCGCAACGGGGGAAGAATTTGGGACGACTCGCGGATCGGTTTTCATCCGTGGAGAGGGCGGCTTCGGCGGTGATCGAGGGCCGGCGCCCCGCTGGGAGTTCCCCGCTGGTGCACCCGATGAGCGTGTCAGTTACCGGACGCGACCGGATCAGGCGCTGTTGTACCGGCTGACCGGCGACCGGAACCCGTTGCACTCCGATCCAGCGTTTGCCAAGCGGGGCGGTTGGGATCGGCCAATTTTGCACGGGATGTGCACCTACGGATTTGCCGGCCGGGCGCTGCTGCATAGCGTTTGTGGGTCCGACCCGGAACGCTTCCTGTCAATGGAGGCTCGGTTCAGTCGGCCGGTCCTGCCTGGAGCTGAACTCACCGTAGATCTCTGGATTGATGGAAACACCGCCTATTATCGAACGTTCGCGGACGAACAAGTGGTTCTCGACGCCGGACGGATGACTTTCAAATAGCCGAAGGGAACGACCAGCACATGAGGCTTTTAGAGGGACGCGTTGCCGTTATCACCGGCGCGGGGCGGGGTATCGGCAGCGCAATAGCGCGGCGCTTCGCTGAAGAGGGTGCATCGCTGGTCATCAACGACCTCGGCGGGGCACCTGATGGGACCGGTAGTGACGTCGGTCCGGCGCGGGAGATGGCCGAAGAGTTGACCAAGACCGGCGCAAAGGTTTTGTCGGACGGTGGTGACATCGCAGATATCGTGACGGGCGAACGGCTCGTCCAAATGGCTGTCGAAGAGTTTGGCAGACTCGATATCGTGGTCAATGTCGCCGGCATACTTCGGGACCGGATGATTTTCAACATGTCGGAAGAGGACTGGGACTCGGTAATTCGGGTGCACCTGAAAGGCCACTACTCTACGCTCCGGCCCGCCGCGGCATACTGGCGCGAGCAGCGGAACCCTGATGGTCACTACCGCATCATCAACTTCACGTCCATCTCTGGTCTCGACGGCGCACCCGGACAATCCAACTACGCCTCGGCGAAGATGGGGATCGTCGGTCTGACCTATTCGCTGGCCCATGGGCTCGCCCGCTACGGCGTGACTGCCAATGCGATCTCACCAGGCGCTGCCACCCGATTGACAGCCGCGGTTCCGTCGGACCGGAAGGAAGCTCTCGATCGCCTGAAGGATCCTCGGATGTCGCCCGAGAATGTCGCGCCCGTGGCGCTCTACCTGGCGAGCGAGCGATCGGACTGGCTTACCGGTCGGGTCGTATCATCATCGGGCTACTCGGTCGGTCTCTACGAGAACCCCCACATCAGCCGTCAACTCGAGGCCACGTCACCCTGGGAGTACGAGGATCTGGCCGCGGGCATGGAGCGCAGCTTCAAACCGGCGGCAAACGGCCTTCCGCCGAGCATCTTCGCTGTTAAGGCTGCCAAGTAGCCGTGGTGAGGATTTCTTCTGATGTCCGATAGCGTCTTCTGTGAGCTCCAGGTCGTTGACCTCACCAGTGGGATTGCCGGACCTATCACAGGTCAATTCTTCGCCGACTTCGGAGCAGAAGTAGTGAAGATCGAGTCGCCGTCGGGCGATCATGCGCGGCAATTGCCGGGATTTCTGGTGTGGAATCGTGGCAAGAAGAGCGTTCTGCTCGACGACACTGACACAGGTGACCGGGACTGGTTGAAGTCTCTACTGACCGGTGCGGACGTCCTGCTGGTCAATGAAGCATCGGCGCTTCGACAGTTCGGGCTCACCCTTGAACAGTTGCGGCAGGACAATCCGGCTCTGGTCGTCGTCGAGATGCCGCCATATCTCGATAACGCGCCTTGGGCCAACGGCCAGGAGTCGAACGGGCTGCTTTCGGCAGCGCTCGGAGTCGCGGCGCGGCAGTCCTCATGGTCCGGCGGCCCGATCGAGTCGGTGAGCCCGCTCCTTCTTTACGTGCAAGGTGCCTGGAGCGCGGCTTGTGCGGTGGCCGCGCTGGTAGAGCGGGAACAGTCAGGGTTCGGCCAAGTCGTCCGGTCCAACGGCGTGAACGCGGCCATTGTGGCCAATGCCGCTTCGATGAGTGTTGACCCTTCATCCGACGATCCGCCGACCGACATCGGCCCCGGCGGCAGGCACCCTACCTACCGGCTGTTCGAAGCGGGCGATGGCAAGTGGCTTGCTTCCGGCGCGCTGGGTGCGAAGTTCGAAACGGCACTCCTAGCCGCTCTCGGACTGCTTGATCTGCTCGAGGACGAGCGGATGTCAGGCCAGATCGGGAACCTGACCCAGCCGAACAATGTTGCGTGGGCGACGAACCAGATCGCCGCGGCGATCAAGACCAGGCCCCGTGAAGAGTGGCTTTCCATCCTGTCCTCGCTGGGGATTCCGTGCGGTCCCGTGGGCGACAGGTCGGACTTGTTGGATCACCCGCAGTTACGTGCGATCGGTATGCGGCTCAGCATCGAGGATCCCAGGCTCGGCACCGTCGTCATGCCAGGAATCCCCGTGGTGCTGACCGCCACACCAGGGGGTGTCAATGCCTCGGCACCCGCGCTTGGTCAGCACAACGGGCAGGTCCACGCTCGAATCCCACGGCCGGCCCCAGTCGGTAAGCCGCCGCTGAGTGCCGGTCCGCTTGCCGGATTCCGCATCCTCGACATGGGTACGTTTGTTGCCGGTCCCTACGCCGGTGGCTTGCTCGCCGAGCTGGGCGCTGACGTAATCAAAGTGGAAGCACCAACCGGAGATCCGTTCCGGGCCACTGGAATTGCGTTCAATCGCGGGATGCGCAGCCTTGCGGTCGACCTGCAGCGCAGCGAAGGTGTCGCTGTGTTTCACCGGCTGGTTGCCCATAGCGACGTCGTCATCGACTCGTTGCGTCCGGGCGTCACCGAGAAGTTGACTATCGATTATGCGGCCCTTTGTAAGGTCAATCCCGACATAATCTCTATTTCGTTGTCCGCGTATGGTCACGAAGGTCCGATGGCGACGGAGCCCGGCGTCGACATGGTCGTGCAAGCGCTGAGCGGGATGATGAGCGCTCAGGGTGGCTCCGACGACCCCGTCTCCAACACGATAGCCATCGTCGACGTGACCACGTCCACGTTGCTTGCGCTCTCTTCCGCGATGGCCCTCTACCACCGCCTGCGGAGCGGCGCCGGGCAGCAGGTGTGGGGCTCACTCGCGGCCACTTCGGCATATCTTCAAAGTGGTGAACTCGTCCGCTACCTCGGCAGGCCGCCAGCACAGGTCGGTGGCCGCGATTTCATCGGAGACAATCCCTGGGACAGATTCTATGCAGTAAAGGACGGGTGGATCCGAGTACAGGCACCAAGTGGTTCCGCGGCGGTCGGAAGGCTCATTGCGGCCGGCGTCCCGATAGACCGCGACAGGTACGCAGCAGGACCGGAAAGAGAGATCGGATCGATGCTGTCTTTGCTGTCGGGGACCGAGGCGACAAGATTGTTTACTGAGAATCATATTTCGGCCCATGTTTCCCGGCGTATCAGCGAGGTCATACGCGACCCCGATCTGATCAGCAACGAGGTGTTCCACATCCGCCGAGGAGCCGCCGGCAACTTCTACGTCACGACCGGCCGGTATGCGACATTCAGTCGCACTCCGCGATTCGGACCCATGCCATCTCCAGGTACGGGGGAGCACACTCGGCAAGTCGGCCGCGACGCCGGGCTGACCGATGACGAGATCGCTGCGCTTTGCCAGCGGGGAGTTCTCGTCGCCGGTGGCCCAATGCCTCAAGCGCTTCCAAGGCCATACCGGTAGCGGCTCGGTGAGAGATTCCTTGCTTTTCAGAACCGAATGCCCGACGAAGGTCAAGACAGGAACCGACAATGCGCATCCAAGCTGCCGTCCTCAGGGAGCCAAAAGGCAAGTTCGCAATGGAGGAAGTCGAACTCGACGAGCCACGAGACGGCGAAGTCCTGGTACGAGTCCTAGGTGCTGGAATGTGCCACACCGACATGATTCCCCGTACGTTGCCGCCCGGTGCCATTCCCCTCCCGATGATCTTCGGGCACGAGGGCGCTGGAATCGTCGAGGCAGTTGGACGGAGCGTGTCGGCGATCAAGCCGGGTGACTCGGTTGTGTTGAGCTTCGACTCGTGTGGCAAGTGCCCGCGATGCTTGATCGGTGAGCCGGCCTACTGTCACGAATTCGGCTACCTGAACACCTCAGGTATGCGACCGGACCGAACGCCTGGCGCGGTCTCGCTGGACGGTCAGCCGATCCGCGCCCGCTGGTTTGGTCAGTCAACCTTTGCCACCCACGCCCTTGCGACCGAACGCAACACCGTCAAGGTCGACGCAGACCTTCCTCTTCACCTCATGGGCCCGCTGGGCTGCGGCATCCAAACCGGTGCTGGCTCGGTACTGATTGCGATGGGCGTCCGGACGGGGGACACGCTTGCTGTTTTCGGTACAGGCGCTGTTGGACTATCGGCCGTCATGGCGGCCAACGTAGTCAGCGCCTCGAAGATCATCGCAGTTGATCTTCACTCCCAGCGACGCGAGTTGGCCTTGGAACTGGGTGCAACCCATGCATTCGACGGTGCTGATCCGGACCTTGCCGAAAGGATCAAGGATCTGACTGGCGGAGGCGTCAACTACTCTTTCGACACCACGGGGGTTCCTGCGGTAGTGAACGCCGCGATCGACAGCCTTCAGATTCGGGGCTTCTGCGGCCTGGTCGGGGTGGGATCACCTGGCTACACCCTGGGTCCGCAGGCTCTCGGGGGCGGGCGAATGGCCTCGTACCTTCTCGAAGGCAACGCCGTTCCGCAGATCTTCATCCCGAAGATGGTGGAGCTTTGGCAGCGTGGTCGCTTCCCGTTTGACAGGCTCATCGAGACGTATCCGATGGCTCAAGCTGATCAAGCTGAGGCTGACTCCGTCGCTGGCCGCACGGTCAAACCAGTTCTGCTGCCGTCCTCCTGATCCGCCATCGGCGGGCACCGAGGCCAACTCAGGAATGCCGCCGTGGCGGTGACGTGATGACCTGCAGTTCGGTGAAGCTGTACAGGCCCCAGGACCCGTTCTCCACTCCGACACCGCTCCATTTATGTCCGCCGAACGGTAGATGAGGTCGGACGCCGCCACCGTGTTTGTTCACCGACACCTGGCCGGTGTCGATCGAGCCGGCGAGAGCCACCGCGTGCTCGACATCGGATGACCAGACGGAGGCCGTCAGCCCGTAGTTGCCCCGGTTGGCGCGAGTGATCACGTCCGCCTCATCACTGAACTTGATGATGGGAAGGGCTGGTCCGAACTGCTCCTCATCAACGATACGGATTCCGTCGGAAATGTTGCTCAGGATGGTCGGGCCGAAGAAGTAGCCGGGCCGCTCAAGCGCTCTACCGCCTGCAGCCACCTTGGCGCCATGGGTGAGCGCGTCCGCGACCAGCGTGCTCACGATATCTAGCTGCTGCTTGTTGTTGAGCGGCCCGAGTTTTACGCCAGGGTCGGCACCGTCGCCAACCTTCACCGTGCGAGCGATATCCGCGAGAGCCTCGACCAGCTCATCATGGATGCTCTCGTGTGCATAGACCCGCTTCACCGCTAGACAGATCTGGCCGTTGTTGTCGAACGCAGACCAGAAAAGAGATTGAGCGATGTCGCTGACGTTGACGTCGCCCAGCACGACGGCGGGATCATTACCACCAAGTTCGAGTGTGAGGCGTTTGAGGTCGACCGCGGCAGATTGCGCGACCTTCTTGCCTGTCGCGGTAGATCCGGTAAAGCTGATCTTGCGAGGCACCGGGTGTGCCGTCATCGAAGCGCCGAGTGGGTCCGGGCCGGCAATGACGTTCAACACGCCCGGTGGCAAGGCATCGCGAAGTACCCGGCCCACGGCCAGCGTGGTCAGCGGTGTGTACGGCGACGGCTTCACGACAAGCGTGTTGCCAGCTCGCAGCGCGGGCGCGATCTTCCACATTGCCAAGACGATCGGGAAGTTCCAAGGTGTGATTGCGGCCACCACTCCGAGCGGGCGCCGAAATACCTCGGCATACCCCTCCGCGTCGTCTTGCACAACTTCTCGAGGCAATTCTAGATCGGCAAAGTAGCGCAACCACAGTGCTGATGAGTTGATCTCGCGCTCAGCATCCTTGAGCGGCTTCCCCTGCTCGGCGGTCAGGATCGGCGCAAGCTCGGCGCTCCAGCGATCCAGCGCGTCGGCCGCGTTCCGCATCGCGCGCCGTCGAGCCTCATCGTCTGTCTGCCAGGTTGCGTAAGCCCGCTGCGCCGCATCGAATACCTTGTCGAGCTGTTCGCCGGTGACTGCGGGTGCCACGGCAAGTGCCGACCCGGTTGCCGGATTGATGACGGGAAAACTTGACTCGGTTGTGAAATCCCGTCCATCGACGGTGGCCAAGAACTCGGTCTCCATGATCGATGCTGTGGTCATTGGCTAGGCCTTCTCTCTCGATTGGCAGGGCTGAGCGCCTGGTTCACCGGGCTAGCTCACTACTTCGGCACTCAGAGTGCCGGAAAAGCGCTCGACTGCGGTCTCGAAACTGGCACCTTCGCGAATCAGGCGCCGGTAGTTCATAATCATTCTTTGACCATCAACGCACGCCGCTCCAATGAGACGGTCGCCGGCTCGATAGAGCGCGACCAGACTCGCCGTCGATGTGGCTGAGCGAAAGAATGTGACCTCGTCACAGATCGGTGTTCCGACGAACTGGATGCGGTGGCCGTACCAGTCGCTCCAGTAGTATGGAACTGTCTCGTAGGCCGTCGGCGGTTCCGGCGACAACGCATTGTGCGCGGCGATCGCCCCCTGTTCGGCTGCGTTGGACCAGTTCTCCAGCCTCATGGTCATCCCCATCACCCTGTTGGGCCAGTGAGCAATGTCGCCGGCGGCGTAGACGCCGGGTTGGGAAGTCTCCAAGAACTCGTTACATTCGACTCCTCCGTCCACCGGATTCAGGTGAAGTCCGGAGCCCGTCAGCCACTGAGTAGCCGGAGCCGCACCCACTCCCACGATGATCAGGTCGACATCGAGGTGGTCCCCGTTAGTCAGCTTTACCCCGGTCACGTGCTGATCGCCTTCGACCTCAGCCACCTCGACACCACACAGCAGATCGGTTCCGTTGGTCCCGTGGAGCTCGGAGATGCGTTCGCCCACGGGTCCACCAAGCGCACGAACAAGGGGAATCGGAGCGGCTTCCACGATCGATGCCTTGGCACCGAGCTTCGCCGCCGACGAGGCGATCTCCGAGCCGATGAAACCCCCGCCGATGATCAGTACGTGACCTCCCCGCTTGATTAACGAACGAATATGTAGGGAGTCGTCGAGGGTGCGCAGGGTCGCCACGCCCGGGATATTGGGGATGTTCGCAAGCAGCCGAGGGTCTGCACCCGTCGCAAGGATCAACCGGTCGTACTCGATCTCATCTTCCCCGTCCACTTCAACAGTGCGCTCGCTGAGATTCAGGGCAGTCGCGCGTCGGCCAAGGAGGAGTCGAAGCCGTAGCTCCTCGTGCAGGATGCTTTCGTCGTGGTAGAAGACATCCGCGACATCCCCCATCAAGAATTCCTTGGACAAGGGCGGCCTGTTGTAAGGCCGATGCCGCTCTCTTCCGAGAAGCACAATTTCTCCGTCGAACCCGCTCCTGCGGGCGCGTTCGGCGGCTCTGAGACCCGCGAGCGAAGCGCCGACCACTACGAGTCGCCGTGCGGCCGTTCGCTCCAAGGTGATACCTGCTCTCCGTCCTTAGCTCCCGGTCCGAAAACTGCAACAGGGTCGGCCCTGCAGCGGCGGTGCGCCGGAGTGCGGATCGAACACTTCAGCAGCCCGTGCAGAACCAGAATAGGTTCTACTTTATCGATACGCAACGAACGACTCCCGCCAGATGGACGGTCGGCCGCAGCGGCAATGGGTGGCCGCAGGTGGACGTCTCAACCTCGGACTGGAAGCGAAGCCCCCGCAGGTCGTTGCCCAGGCTCTGACCTGTGGGTTTACGGGCGCGTGGCCGGTGCGCCGTCGTCGGCGCCACGGCCTGGTAGCGGTCCTCGCGGTGGGGGCTCGAACAGGATGGCTCCGGTGCGGGCTAACTGAGTGGGGACGCCGTCCCACCTGGATTCCCGGTCGCGTAGTTCCGGTTCGACGTGAGCAAGATCGGCCAACACCGAACGCTCGCTGAAGCCCCCGAACACGGCAGACAGCCGATATCCTACAGAGTCCATTTCAACCCACGGATCATCGAAGGCTATCTCCATCAATCCCTGATGCGCTCTGAAGCGAATCCCGCCGGCGAACTTCAATGTGATTCCGCCTCCCACACCGTCGGTCCGTCTTTGTTCCACCAGCGGGAAATTGAAGTGTAAATTAGGCGCGATCACAGCTGGGCCGGTGGTCGCGATCTCGCCGCTCATCGTGCTTACGTATTCGTAGAGACTGCGCTTCACGCCCCATTCCAATAGACCGTCAAGGACCTCAACGGGCTCCGAATGTACTTGCATGCCCTATTCTCCGTCCGGGCTAAGAGCGAACGATTTGCACACTAAGAAGGGGCCGTACGAGCGGTTCGGTCCGCTTCTGACCACGACGCGGGCAGCGTGGTCCTTGCTATCCAGTCGGCGTGCCTTTTCTGCCGCGGGCCGACCGCCGCTGGATCGGCCGGTCGGAAGATCCAGCTTTGCTGGGCAGCTTCTGGGTCAGGGCCCAGGCGGCAGCTCTAGTCCGGTCATCGTCAATCACGTCGGCGTCCAGATCGAGTAGTCGAGAGCCGAGCAGTATCATCATCGTCGCATATTCGGTCGAGACCCGACCCGATAAGCAGTCGAGTACAGCCGTATGCGCAGTGTCCATGACCACCGGAATGACAAGCTCCTGCTGTTTCGTTACCGGACCGGCAGCGGAGCGCAGATGTGACTGAATCATCTCCCGAACGTAGACGACCATCTCTGTGAGCTCGGGATCGCTTGTGGCCATGCCCTTGTGCATCGCAGCACTGAACTGGGGCTGCTCTTTTTCCCGAGCCAGACTTCGCAGAAAGAAGTATGCGACGCGTTCGCCTACTGTGTGGCCGGGGTAATGCCGGTCAGCGACTCCAAAGAAGGCGTTCTCGAGTCGGTACGCGGCTACCGCCAACATAATATGGTCCTTTGACGGAAAGTATCGATAAAGCGTCGCGAGCGATACATCCGCGCGCTCGGGTAAGGACTTCATATGCAGCGCATCTTCTCCGCCATCGCGCAGCATTTCGGTCGCGATGAGCAGGATCCGCTCGTAGCGCTGATGTTGCGATGGTGTTGAGGGCCTGGCAGCAACGAACCTCTGTCGCCGTCCGTGTTCGACCGCCTCAGCCATCAGCCAACCATCCGTTCCTCGCTTCAGTATGGATGCTTCTTAATATACCCGGACGATGACGCTGACGGGGCAGGTGCAATCAGCCCGCAAACCTCGCCGCCATCCCTCTCGGCCACGAGTCGAAGTCCCTCGAGTGGATAGACGGTTCGCCTAGCGATGCTTCGCGGTCCGCCCGCTAGGCGGAGCACTCCATAGCCCCAGTACCAGTGACGCTGGGTGAAACTACGTCCAGCGATGCTGGCCTGGATCAAGCAAGCTGGACAGGTCCGCGTGAGTGCTCCAAACAAGCGCTTCGAGCTCGAGCGGGTCCAGGTAAGCTGTGCGGCCGCCACGCACGTCCTCGATTGCCAGCCGATCGCCGTTCGCTCCATAGTCGCGGCTGATGCGCACCTTCGCGAACTCGCTAGCCAGCTCGATCGGTGCTGCCCTCGGGAAGGGTTCGCCGCTCGCCTCAGACCTGCGACCACTGTCGTTCGCCACCACCGGAGGTTGCTCCTTAGTCGAGTCGGCTCTAAAGAATGAAGGTCAGATTTCCGATACCTAGCTCGCGACCGATCAAATGAACAGACTTCTCCAATATACGAATCTGCTCATCCGCGTCGCGGGACAGCACATACGCAATTCGACCCGCGTACATCGTTTGGCGCTGACGCCTCGCTTCGGCGAGCGTGAAGGCTGTCCGCGCTTCGTATCGGTCGTCCGTCAGGCGGCAGATCGTCGGCGCTCCCAGCACCCGAGCGGTCTCAGACCTTGGCTCCTGAGAGTGCGCGCCCTCGTGCAACAAGCGGTAGACCCGCTCTTCGAGGCGAGCGTGGTCATCCAAGATCAGACTCACACCCTCTGTTGTACTTACCGGATCTCCGCCGGCAGTCGGCACCCAATAGCGGGCCTCGGCCGGATCCCACAGAGCGAGCCAGGCGTCGTAATGGTGACCATCAAGCATCTCGGCCTCAACCAACAGATACTCATAAAATCGGCCGTATTCCGGTTCCGTCATCGAAAGACGGCGATTGTCCGCGAATTGCACAGGGTCAGGGTGCGCACCGATTGCCACTATCGATCATCCGCCTCTGCCATTGCCTTTGCCCAAACCCTCATCTGGCTTCGTTGCGGAACTTCATCCGTAATGTCGCCTACTACCGTGCCGTCCGGCAACGTCTCCTCGCGATGCAGTCCACGCGATAGGAGTAGCCATGGTTCAAGGTCACACTGAAGACCTTGTTGGTTCCGCTCGAACATTTCAGCGTCATCGGGCTGACCGAAACCGGCTGGACCGTAGAACCACTCATGTCTGCGCAGACGTTCCGCGTTGATCGCCGGTGGCGTATCAGCCAGCAGTGCCGGGTAGAGCAGAACCTCAGTCCGGTCTGCCGCCAGTGGCCTTATCACGCGAACATGAGAATTGATGATCTGCAGGTTCGGCCAGATTCCGATATGGGGATCGCGAGCTTCGACCAGGACGCGGAAAGCCTCATCCGCACCGTACTTCCCCTCGAGCAAAGCAAAGTAGGCCTTGCCTTCATCGGTCTCGAGCTGGGGACGAACGTACTCCTCGAGCGCGTTGGCCGTATTTCTTCCGCCGATTAGTCGGCAATGACCGTTTGGGTAGGCGACCGCCTTTGCCGGGAGCGACGCGTCCTTCGGCCGACCTGCGCGTAACCCTTTTCGCTTGAGCAAATTGTACACGCTGCGGTGCGTGAATGACGCGTGATAGCCGTCCATCCCCACATATTTCCAGTTTCCGTGGAAAACCGTCCGTTGGCAACCCGCTCTCAGTTCAACCTTGCCTGTCGGCGAAGCCGCGACAAATATGTCGATGACCTCCTTCGCCGGCCCAAGGTAGTCGCTAAGCCCCGTCGGCTGCGGCGCCAGGCTTCCAAATATAAATCCCTGATAACTATCAGATTCGGGCAGCGGAGTCAGGCCCAAACCTCGCTTGTCCAGCGAGTCACCGTAAGCGTCCGGGAACGGCACGCCGACCAGGTCCCCATCGTTCTTGTATGTCCAGCCATGGTAAGGACACCGAAAAAAGGACGAATTCCCCGATTCCAGACTGCAGACAGCATTGCCGCGGTGCCTACACCTGTTCAGCAGAACGTGAACCTCTCCGGCTTCAGACCGGGTCACGATAACCGATTGCCTTCCGATGCTCCTTACCACGTAGTCGCCGACCTCGGGGACTTCGCTGTCGTGGGCAAGATAGGCCCAGGAGCGATAGAAGATCCGCTGCATCTCCAGCTCGAATATCTTCGGGTCAGTGAAGATGCTTGAATGCACCTTGTCCGGACGGACCAGGTCATCAACATTTATCCCACTCATGTGGGCGACTCCTTGCCGAGTATTCATAGGGGAGAGTTGCTCATGACTAGGCGGATTCAGTAGCTCTCATGGAATGATTGAAATATGTACCGCATCGACAACGCTCGGATCGTCCAGACGCTTGAATGCTTGTTCCAGTTCGTCCAGGGGAAACGCGTGAGTGGCTAGACTGTCAATATCGCCATGGTCCTCTTCAAGAATTCGTAACGCTCTGACCACGGAGTCTCGCTCCCGACCACGCACGCCACGCCAGGTGATTTGTTTCTGGATGGTCAAATCTGAGACAGTCCGGCCACTCACATCACGATGCCGCGATGCTAAGACCACAGTTGCGCCGGGCGCCGCAATCTCTGCCGCGACTCGTATCGGCTCGCTGCTAGTGGTGGCGGCGACATCGAGGATGACATCAGCCATCCTTCCCTCGGTCAGTTCAGACACTCGGGCAACCGGGTCTTCAGCATCCACGTCAATTGTCGCCGTGGCGCCCAATCGCGCGGCTAGCTCCAACCGCCGACGGTCCCGGGCTAGGCCGGTAACGATGATCTGCGATGCGCCGGCTCGGCGAGCCGCTATTACTGCCGCAAGACCCTCTTGACCTGGCCCTTGAATAACAAGCGTGTCGCCGACCTGGACGTTTCCCGCGTTGCTCAACCACGAGGTGGCGTTCGCCAGTGGCGTGAACAGTGTCGCCCGCCTGGCGGGCAGGTCGGATGAGATCTTATAGACAACCGAGTGAGGATGAAGATAGAGGTATTCCGCGTAACCGCCCCACAGGCTTGGCGCAAGCGCGGTTGGGGCACCACCATAGAACAGCCTGTGCCCATTGATCTGTTGAACACAGAAGCGGTATCTCCCGGTGTAGCA
>Ga0193742_1000694_pt1 | contig 21739 bp, 32 predicted proteins | sample L2c1metaG_FD_165511 | JGI IMG/M metagenome (GOLD analysis project Ga0193742, IMG submission 165511) | Soil microbial communities from a riparian zone of the East river system, Colorado, United States - L2c1 | ecosystem: Environmental > Terrestrial > Soil > Riparian zone | place: USA: East River... | reverse complement strand
CTCCCTAATTTCTTGCTTTTGTGAATCCATTCCACCAACATCTTGGTACGACACGTCGGGCTTTTCTTCCTTCCCAAGCATGGAAATGGATGAATCAGCTTCTGGAGGTAGAATGTCCACAAGTGCATTGGAGTGTCGATGCAGTGCTACAGACGAAGAAGGCTTGAGCAACTCTCGGTCGAGAGTTGACAAAATTCGAACAACATAATTTGAGCCTGTAGTTGAGCCTACAATTCCCGTGTGTTGATCGATTGGTTCAAGGAATTGACCAATAACAAGGGGAACAGATTGGATGCGCTTCACTTCCTCTTGAGCACGGATGAGTTCTCGCTTCAAGTTGGCTTGTTCATCCTTGATATAACTTTCTTGAATATCAAGCATTTCTAAATGTCGCGCAAGTTTCTTGTACTTGATGTACAGATCCTCCTCTTGTAGTTCTTGCAGTAGTGCCGACTTTTCATTTACGACAGCTTCAAAAGTGGGTTCCTAAGAAATTTTATCAGAACGCAATTGCTCACATAGCAGAAGAGTATTTCACCGACATTGCGTTGAATTTCAATACCAATTTCATCCATGGCGTCGTGAAGAGATATGTGTAAGTGAAAGAGCTGACGCGGCTTGACGCGTTGTGTTCCCAACTGAGGTAAGTGGATCGTGGGAATCTCCCTAACGCTCCACCCTTGAAATCCAGGCTGGACTTGCAAACCAAATAATGGCTCATGTAGTATCCTCCTTGGATCAACCTTCAAATTATAAAGACTCCCATGCAAAAGTAGATCGGCAAAGGCAAAATGATATGCTCGCAAAGTCTACAACTCTCTATGTAGGTACGCCTTCACCTCGACGCACTTCAGGCTGTCTACAACCGAATGTTTTGAATTCTAGATTGGTAACTTGAGTTTCTATACAACGGAAGAGCAAATATATGAGCTTTTCACAAAATGTGCTAGCCCAGAAGATGGCGGTGGCATCAAACGAATCATCATGGGTCTTGACCGAAACACAAGGTGAGTGCTTTGCTTTGACTCTCGCCTGCCTGAACATGATACATAGAAATATGGGTTTCACAGAACGCCATGCGGCTTTTGCTTTGTAGAGTATTATACTCATGCTGAAGCCCTCGCAAGCATGCGGTATGTTAGCGGAACGAAACTGGACGAACGAATAATCCGATGCGATTTGGACCTTGGATATAAGGAAGGCAGACAATTCGGAAGAGGCAAAAGTGGTGGCCAGGTAAGAGACGAACACCGACAAGATTATGATCCAGGTCGGGGCGGCTGGGGCGCTCAAGCACAAAGAATGGAGATTGAAAGGAGGCGTGAAGTTGAGGAGAGGTATGCGGATGCACAAGATGGTCCTGGTGCTGTGGCTGGTGGGGGTGGAGACTGGAAGGAAGCAGAGAATGCTGGAACAGAAAACAAACTCAAGCGAGGCAGATCACCAGACGATGATGGGGAAAATCTTAGAGTGGTAAGGGATTCATTAGAACCTTTCCCTAAATTATATTTCTCACTTTTCTATTAGGTCCAGAGAACAAGGATCGAAGAAGAGATGGAGGCAGAAAGGATGTAGAGCTATGCCCATATCCATCTTAATACTACATTTATGTCTTGTCTGTCCTTACTCAGTTTCTGGCTTTCGTCCGTGTCTCACGGTTTTTATGTATAACAAATTAGTATATTACCGCAGCCATCATGTATTGCAAGGATGCCTGGTTTTTGAATGGGGTGAGATGAAATTTCCTAACAAGTCTCTCGGCTTCGGATTCTGACGCCAGCACTACGACAAACCGCGCATACATTGAGAACTTATTCTCCGGCCTAGATAGAGAAGCGGAAAAATTAGACGATTGAGGACTTCTATTCAAAGTTCATGGAATTAGGACTTACAGAGGGGCCTGCAACACAGAATTTATCTCATCGTCTGCCAATTGAAACTCGCGAACAAGTTCCCTGATATTCTTAGCTGTTGCTTTTCCAGGAACTCCGGAAATCGTCACTGTCCTCCGGCTTGGGAAGCCAGCAGAAGGTCCAGAACCGAGAAGACCTCTATTCAGAGCGTCGGCTCGTCCTTGAACACCACGAAATCGTTGCCGAGAGAATCGAGGATCTATGGTCAGTGAAGCATTGATTTCCTCGCTACCCGAAAATGTAATATTTTTAGCTGCACGAAGAGCGTCTCGAGCATAATCCGGGACAGCCATTGTCAGAAGGGCCTGCCCAGTGGGTGCAAACCGCCGGTAAATGAGAGATACTGCCAACAAAAATCTTTCAATCTGAGTGGTTTGTTATGCGAGCTAGCATACCCTCGGTGACGCCCTGTACCCCAGCTAGCATGACAGCCCGACGAAGGTCACCAGAGGTGGCTGTTGTAGGCACACCCTTTAGAAGTATGTGGGAGGCATGACTGAGTCCTAATCAACACATAAGTAACGGAAAAATAAGGATTAAAATAGAAAGAAAAGACGTACTTCCAGTCACTCTTGGCACGGCGTTGCTCATGGTCCAAGGAACGACCTGGCACAGTGCACACTGAACAAGGTCATTGAATGATTGTACCATGTGGTCACGTGTGTGTAATTATGTAAGGGCCAAGTCCTAATTGAAACATATGGCGAGATTTGGGGTCCAAAAAATTGATATTCTTTGCTTTGGAAAAAATATTCTCAAACTACAGTATTATTGCTTGTGAATGATAAATTGTGGCTGAGTGTTTTGTTGTGCAGGGCAGTTTTGATTATGTAACTTAGAAAGGGAAGTACTTTCGTCACGAGGTCACCCACAGTCACGTCGCGTATATCTCATGTCGTCTCGAGCGGAAACCAAAAAGCGGGAACGAAGCTGGGAACGGGACGATAGAGACAGGGATAGGTACTCTCCTGGAGGCAGGGGTGGTGGTGGATCTTACCGGGGTGAAGGTCGAAGACGATCCAGTCGGTCACGCAGTCCGCGCAGAGGAGGTCCTGACAGGGATATGGATAGAGACAGACGAGGAGGAGCAGGTTTGTCTCTCAATTTAAATTATGTATCCATACTTATCTACCTTATAGATAGACGAGACAGAGATTATAGGCGGGACAGACCAGACGACCGACGGGGGGATCCTAGAGGTGACCGTGAACGGGATAGAAGAGGGGACGACCGAAGGCGAGATCGTGGTGATGACAGACGGGAACATCCTCGAAAAGATGACAGGGATGCTCCAGCTCATGACGATCGAAAGCCTCGAGAAAATGGAGTCAAGGACAATACATCATCCAAATCAGAAACGGCGCCAAGTAGTTAGGATCAATCCGCTTCCCATTCATCCCATGCATTTTCTCATCTCATTCCTTTTTCATTTTACAGATCCACCAAAAGCTACTTCGTCTTCGCAATCCCGTCCAAACTTGGACCCAGATGCTTCGGAACTGCCAAACGAGGATGGGGAAGCTATGGATGACACGAACGACGACGACGCTGCCATGATGGCGCTCATGGGTCTCTCAAACTTTGGAACGACAAAGGTCTGTAGATGGTATCATTTCCTTGGAGTTGGAGCTTATATTTGTGCATGACAGGGTCAGGCCGTTGTAGGTAATCAGGAAGGTGCTGTTAACATAAAGAAAATGAGGACTTGGCGTCAATATATGAATAGGTGGGTTGTCTTCTTGCAGCTGTTCTTTCTGAAGTGAATATTCAATTATTTTTAAAAGGCGCGGAGGGTTCAACAGGTATGCATTCCGATAAATGTACCCTTCAAGTCTGACATGACTCTTCTAGGCCACTTGATAAAATCAAATAATTTCACTCCTGATTGTTGTCGCGCCATCTAACTGTTATGTTGTAGAACATGCAGCTGAGTCTAGTGACCTGCGAAGACCTAACCTATACTTATCAAGCAGGCTTTCAAACACATGGACATCTTTCTTTTCGCTTATTCACCTGTCATGCTCTTCTGCCAGATACATGTGCCCCAGAACGGAGAATACATATATGTGATTTATGAAAAGTAAGGCATACAGGAATCTCGCCCGGCTGAACGAAAACTGGTACAAAACAAACAGAAGAACAGAAAGGCATGGAAACATTAGAAAGTCTACGAAGACGTCCGATAGTGGATCCACGTGCGAAGATCATGTCTACAAAAGTAAAGAAACCAACGACAACAACACCAAAATTATTATTGTACATCCCTCTTATTTTCCTCTTGCTACGAATGACCTGGACATATAGAATGTAGAGGCGTGGCGGTTTAGAATCCATGCACCTTGATGGTGGATTTCTCCAGGCCATTCTCGACGAGGAAGGCGGAGATCTTGGCACGCTGGTCTCCTTGAAGCTGGATGACTTGGCCCATCTTCTCATCGTCGACGAGTGTACCGTTGCAAGCGAATTCCTAAGGAGATTGATCAGACTCCGATGGATAGACAACAAAAAAAATATGCTGATACTTACCTTCTTGAAGGCCTTTAGAAGTTTCTTAGAGTCGTATTCTATTGTAAATTTAGTTTAGACACATTAAAATGTTAGGAAAAGCGGAACTATACGTTTTGGTAACCCTTGCAAGGTGGTCAAAGTCTTCCTCCCATTGCGTTGTTGGATACGAATATGAATGTAATCGGCAGTGGATCCAACGTCAGCACTGTCTCCGAGCGGGTCGCCTTCGTCAGCAAAGGGATCTAAAAAACGATGTCAGTTTCTTCACGATCGATCATAGGAGCTCATATTACTCACCGTAGGAATTGAGATTTTGAACGCTCATGCGAGAGATAGAGAGTTTATGAAAAAAAAGACTGAGTGGGGGTGTTGGGAAAAAGGCTTCAAGTTCGAGACAACAACCACAACCCTCAACTAAGGCAAGATAACCCACAACAACATTATGTAATCCAGCGTCAGCACAGCTCTCTCCCCGTCAACTTCGGCTCCAACAGTTACCGCATTCTTACTTCCTGACTGAAACTGAAGATGGCTGATTCGAGCTCTGTGGCGACGGGAATCAAGCGGAAAAGACCTCCAACTTTCCAGCATTACCCAGCGGATAGAGGTAAGCCCGTGAAAACCATTCTCCTGATCCTTTCAGTAACTCTAGACAAAAACAGCGAAGAAGTTGAAAAAAGCTTGGGTGGAAAAGACCAAGATCAAGTCAAAATGGAAGGCTCAGAAAAAGAAAGAATGTCTTGCTACCAGCTCAAAATTGGATTTACCTGTCTACGATAAAGAGGACAGAGACCACGATGCGGAGGATGATAATTCCAGAAGTGATTCTGACGATGTACAGCCTACGGAATTGTCAACCGAAATATTCGGGGAACAGCCACGTCCGCATCTACATCCCTCTCGGGCACATATTCATCCAGAACTGCCTGTCAAACATTCGAAAGTTAGAACACTGGACGCGTCCCCTGCTAAAAAACAAAAAATTTCAAAGGATTTTCAACCTGTAGAACCGCCATCATTGCGTGAACTGAAACGAGAGGCGTATTCACAATCGGCGCTGCATACTTTCAAGTCTGATCCTCTGAAAAAACTTGATCAGACCGGGAGGGGTGGTGGGAGCAGAGGAAGGGGTAAGGGGTTCATCGAGAGAGGGAGAGGACAGCCTAATATGAAACTTCGTATGAATGTCATGCTTGAGAAAATAAAGCAGAGTTTTGCTTGAATGTGAAGGGTAAGAAACATTTCTGCATTAAGCTACACATACCCGTCGTAAGTAGTAGATGACGTTAATCACGATTTTGTGTTTTCTTTATCTTCATCCATGTCCATCTGATCCATCTCAGGCTGTCCATTGCTGCCAGTGTCCATTGAGTCTTCCGCTTTGATGAACCGTTGTTCCAAACTCCCCAGGAAAGGTCGCGGTTGTGGTGAACCTTCAATAGAGGTGACGGAAGTTAATGCTGTGGGGTGATCACTCATATGCCCAGGACTTGGGTCATCCAATTCGTCCACTAGACCTAAGGCTTTCATTTCAAGAGGCTCTTCGACTAAGGGGTTTAAAGATAAAGGCGTTGGAGGTGGGCTGCGAGATTTAGATCGCCGCGCGTCATCATGTAGGAAAGGAATGGGTGAGAAGAGAGGGGTGCTAGGTGCCGATTGCAGCGTCGATCCAAGGACGGTTGCGCTTCGTCCATATGACTGGATTTCACTCTGAGTGAGGGGTGGGAAACTTGACCATGTGGAAGTAACCAAGACGGATTTTTCGACGGCGCGCAGGTACTTGCCTACAGAGGCGTAGTGCTGTTTTGGCTTGATACATAACTCGCAGAGTCGTTGTATTGTAAAAGGTGGGCTCCTGAGATAAGGGGGATAGATAAAGTTTAGTCAGATGTAAGACAATCAAGGGAAAACCGGAATGCATACTCGTCGAATTCATCGAGTTGTGCAAAAATTTGCTGCTTCATCTCGTTGGCCTCCGATTTATTCATGTGGCTTATAGGAGGATCATTCAAAAAAATTTGGGTGATTTTTCGCGGCAGAAAAGGAGGCAATTTGAGACCACCTGAAGGTGTATTGGTTGGAAGATATGGCGCAGGTAATGGAGGTTTCTGGGTTGTTGATAAGAAGAGTGAGATGTTCTATAGAAAAAGTGAATTAGAACACGGATTTTTGAACGTACGAGTGAGTAACCACCTCTTCTATCTTGTATTTGATTACATCGCGAAGCTTATTCCAGTCTGAGCTGGGTGAGAGAGAGGTGAGCTTTTGGAACGAATCAATGGAGAAAAAAAGCACTCGACAACGTCTGAGGACGCGATTTTCTGCAGCATTATGTCGTATTCTACATTGAAATATAGTATGTAACAATATCAAGGTGCAATGTATAGGATAATTCCTACCTGGAAGCCATGTTAATGAGACGGACATGTCGGATAAAGGGAGGTTATGTTGTTACATCATTATCCCCGACCCGGCCGGACCCTCGGTCAGTCACAGTCACATCAATAACCTAGATAAGGTTTATGGTAGTTAATCGCAACACGAGAACTAATCTGCAAGTGTATAAAATAGACTATAAGGCTCTAAGGTTGGTCAGGGATTAGTCAGAATGAATCAAGTATATGACAAGAGACATAGTATGGATATCTCTCACACCTGAGGCCCGTGAGGGTAAACATAGTGCTGACTTGCATGACCTGTATAGGATAAGGGTCACCACGAGATACTCCCAACCGTACTTGTCCTGGTAGTCGGAGATATTCGCCTTGTTGAAATTATTAGCTCGTTTGAGATCGAGCTTTGAAGGTTTGAGTTGAGTGTGATGTTTTTTGAAGCCGTGGTGCCAGTTTCTTCCTGGCCGCTTGCCACAGATGGTATATACCTTAGCTCGAAGGGAATACGGCTTGCCCATTGTAGAGCTGTGGTCGCACCAGTCCAGCAGTGTGCGTGTCCTGGCTTTCGGTCATATAAGTCGCTTCTAAAAATGACATATCTGCTTATTGCGGTGTCGGTTTGCAGCACGGTGAGCGAGGGTGGACCTCGACACCTGACATGACCAGCTGACAAAAAGCTGGGCCCGAAGCTACCTGGTTCAACGCGGCATAGGTGCGGTCCTGAGCCCCTCCGAGCGCGTTTTGCAGGAGTTGAGTCATCAGAACGTCTGTGTCGCCCACGAACAGGAGGCATTCGACCCAGGACGCGTAGCGCGACTCAACGCGACGAAGATTAAACAATGATGACCACGTGTTTTGAACTTGAAGCTCCGACACGGCGTCGGAGGCAGACGTGACAACTTCCCAATTTTGGACGCTCTTTCAGCTTGTATTTCCTGACACAAAAAAAGGTACCATTGCATGGATTACATTCATGAGAGCCCACTGGCAAAATTTGATGCTACGGGGAGTGGTAGGAGGCGAGAAAATCGAGGTGGCCGAATGAGGGTCTGGCCGATGCAGTGGGAGTCGGGGATAGTGTAATCGCGTGTACTAGTCTAGTAGGTTGATGGCTTGGAAGTTGGAGAGCTGTCGAGCGCTAACCACCTTGGTAATAAGAAGAGGGCCAGATGCCCTATGCCCGTCTCCCCGACTCTGCTCCAACACGGCAACATACTCATTCCATCTTTAACATGTTCCCATTCACGCCCACCCATCCTTCAGCTAAACGCAATCCCATCTCTTCTGCTCGACGCAACAAACTTCTTCTTTCATATGCCCCAGATTGGTGAGCTTGACTATTACCTCATCTTACGATTTCCTCATCTCTCGACTTCCAGGATCCTTACAGTTGTTCTTGCGTATGATTTTTTTGTTTTGGATGCCAACTGTACCGATTCACTAAAAGAAATTCGATGCATAGTGCCCTATTCTTTCTTCTTGACAAAGTCGATGGCTTTAGGAGGGAGTTTTCAGTGGCAGACACTTCGTATGTTGCCTTCCATATCCACATAACATCACTGACGCAACCCATGAAAGGTTACGACACCCGTAAGGTTTATCTATTATCCTTCTGAAACTCCCCTTGGATGACTTTTTCTATATGTTAGTTTTGCTGTAGATGAACGTGTTCCGGTATGTCGATGTCATAGTTGCTCCACGACCACAAGAGTTTACCGCCGTATCTCCAGAATCTCGCCTTGTACTTGATAGCAGTGGCATCGCCTTTGGTTATCATGGCTTTGGTTAACCTTGTTACTGTACGATCCTGGTGGGATTTACACAATGGTTCGTCGTCATATGTTTATGTACATCTGCGCACTCCCAACAAGTGTCTTCTTGATCCAGCCACACTCGGAGGTACATAGATTTTTATTTGATCTTGTCTTTATCTGAGAAAATATCTTGTACTGCACAGGGTTTTTAGGATTGGCGTTGACAGGTGCTATCACGACAGTGGTAAAAATCACCGTAGGACGACCTCGACCAGGTAACCACCTGCTATCCATCCCTTCCCTCTGCCCTGCTTATATTATTGTGCGGCTTAGACCTTCTCGACCGTTGCCAGCCACCTGCAGGGCTCTTAGACCCTCCATATAAATTGTCAAACTCGACTATATGCACTCAAACAAATATTGCTATTCTACGAGCTGGATTCCGTAGTTTCCCTTCAGGGCATTCTAGTTGTACGTCCTCTCACCTCTGAAAGCATAGCGCATAGATAAGAATGACTCTCTGCAGTTTCTTTCGCTGGACTTGGATTTTTAGCATTCTATCTCGCTGGAAAGCTCCATTTATTCGATAGCAGAGGTCATACTGTGAGTTATATTGACTTTTCTTCCCTGCTTGGATATCGCTGACGCATCGAATTTGAAGGGAAAAGCATGGCTATCACTTGCACCGTTTGTCGGAGCCGCTCTCGTGGCTATCTCTCGAACAATGGATTACCGCCGTACGTATCTATCATATTTATTTTTCTCCCCACATCATTCAACTCCCGTTCAGACCACTGGCAAGACGTCCTTGTGGGCTCCATACTCGGCACTGTCCTCGCCTACTTCTCCTACCGCCAATATTACCCCAACCTGGCCTCCAAACTCTCTCATCATCCTTACTCTCCACGCATCAAACGTGAAGATGCCCAAATGCTCCCGACCCACAATCCCCAGTCTTTTGGTGGTGGTCAGGGCCTTCATGAAGATCATACGACTTATGATGATCATGATCATATTTTGGCTGGAACTGTACCTCGTCCCGAGCCTGAGCGCTTAGAGAATGTATGGAGGGAGAGAGATGATAGAGTGCGTACTGCAAGTGAACACGATGAGCTGTATAATGACAGTCTTCGATTGGGGTCAAGAATGCCGGCTTCAAATAATGCACCTTACGCTTCTAATCTGCAGACCATGCCTATTGCTGCGAGAGGCCCTGAAGTATGATACGACCACCTTGATAGTAACTGGAGGTTTGTTGTAAGTATCTACACACTTCTGATGTCAGTTTTCATCTTTCCGTTTCTTGTTTTACGAGCTCTTGGTTTATACTTCGGAAAAAAAGCTACATTGCAAAGACATTCTACAGTAAAGTGTATGGATATTGTGTCCTCCCTCCGCAGAGCCGGAAAAAATATTACAAGTTGGTATTGAAATATCGACATCTTGATTTCCCAAAGCCTAGGTGTCCTAGCTATCAGTTTCAAACAGGGCTCAAGCTTAGGTTGCTATTGAGTAACCTTTTGTTAAGCACTGTTAATCATACATTAATAACAACCCCGCGATAGTTACGGTACTTACTTTGAGTTTGTTTGTGTTACCATGAAGCGTGGGCGCATTACTAATTAGGATTTGTATGCGAACGTGTCAACGTGAATAGGCTCAATCAAATCGTCCACAAGTGGACGATCTTGGTACGAGACTATCAACGTGAACACATTATTGAAGGCACTCTCAAAATGTAGTAGGCCAGGCACCTGAAGAGTCAGTCAGGCGAGGAGCGCTATCCCTCTTTGACAACCTCAGCTGGGTTGGTATGGCAGGATGATCGCCAGGGGTGACAATCTAACCACCTCCGGTAAACCGCGGGCACAAGCGTGTTTGGACGTGAAAGATTGACAGGGACAACCTTGTGGAAAGCCGAAAAAATTGGGGACATGTCATATACAGAAGGAGATGAATCAATATCACGCCAGGACATCAGGGACAGCTCACTTAATAGAAACATTGTACACGATGCTGGGTCGTGTTACGCTCGGTTGTGAACAACTGAGACCCCATTCGGATATGGATATCGATAAGCAGATCTTCATTTTGGCTTTCAAGAAAATACAGCAGCGCGCATGACGCGTGGTGTCAAATAAAGCGGATTCTGCCCTAGTACCCTGTATGTATACACGGAACCTACACGGAACCGGGCAACTCTAGTTGCAGGATTCATGTGGCTTGAAGGAGGTTCAGGCCTTAGGACCGGTGCGAAAAGGCCAAAGTGGTGTTTGGCGAAGACCTAGCCGAGTGGGAATACAAAGGAATACGACCGTAAGCCTAGTTTTACCACACAGATCACCTGGTGGGGTGGGATGTATGCATGTCACTTTGTGGCGCATCAGGTATAGAAGAGGAAAGAAAACCAACAACCCAGTCACGCCAAAAAAAAGGACAGTCTGAGTAGAACACGAAGCGCCTCACGAACGTACTTGTGTTCTAGATGACGAAACTCAAGCGGTGAACGTTGAACCAATTGAGGGCAACTTGTGTACGCCAAAAAATGATGAGAAGAAGGAAACCAGTTCAATATGCAAGGTTGTACATTTGTAAAACGAGATGCGACTTACACAAAGATTTATGTGCAACAATGCGTAAATCGAGACGATGGGTCTCATGATCTCCATCAAAGTGAGTTTATAGATGGCTAGATGACGTTCGAAAAAACGAGCTAGTCAAGGAGGACGCCTGAAAATGATGAAAAGAGAGCCTTGAGATCAAAGAAATCAATCATACTCTTCTTCATATCGAGAGTCATTGCCACCACGTTCTGGCGTTGATGAACGCCAATGTTCAAGAACCTCTTCGCTAGTGTCTTCTCCCGTGGGCTGTGTGGGTCCAAGGCGCGATGGGTAGTCTTCGTCTGGGTGCCTCCCATTCTCATGCCTGTAAACATTTCCAAGAACAGTAATTTCTTCATCTTCATCTTCCGAAGAACCAACCGAGTCTACCAGACCTAACATCAAGGTGGCATCAATACCGTCGACTGCTCCTTCCTCCAAACCGCCTTCCTCATCAGTTTTACCAGCCAAGAAGAGTGCCATTGCTTCCACATTGAGACGGGTCTTCTTTCGTGGTATAAGAATGGCTCCGTCCAGCTTATCCACTTCCTTGCCTCCCTCGGATATCGTGGCTACTGTTTTTTTCCTCGGGTTTCTGCTCTTTTTGTAATGTGCGTCTGCTTCATCCAGCCTGTCGTCTTCTCCTTGTTTCCATCCGAATCTTTCTCGGAGCATCTGCACTTCCCCTTCGTCTCTCAATATTTTCTCGAGTTCGCCTTCTGCAAATAGGTCTTCGTCAGGTATTTGCTCTTCGTTTACACCGCCACGGTCGAGGGCGAGTAATTGGAGGCGAGTGGGAGGGCGACAAGCAAGAGTGGAGGTTGTAAGGATGTATGTTGCTACAGGCAGTTCATTCATAGATATGCCTGGTGTATTGCCTGAAAGAGTGGTGTTGGGTACTTTTGATACCGGAACGGCATGTTCGAGAGGATTGAGCAAGAAATTTGTGGCTTGTGCCATAACATGGCTAAGTTTCTGCCGTTTACGGGGTCGTGAAATGTCAAGACTTCCGGAAATAACAGAAGTGTCCTTTTCAGCCTTAATTTCATCATCGCTGAGGTCAAGGTCAAGCGCCGGCTGGACGGTCTTTTGCCAGATTTCTTCCTGTAAGCTTATGACGTCCTTGAGACCGCGGGCGACAATAAGTCGTTTGGCAACTTTGGCACGACCGCTTTTGGATTCATATTTATCCAGCCAAGGTATCTTCTCAATCCATAAAGCGATTTCGTCTTGGAGTGTTTTGTAACGCGCCATCACGACGCCTTTCACGATGTGATATCTAGCGCCTAAGCATTGGGCCAGGCCGCTTAACGGGCTCAAAATTGCCCGGTTCTCGGCTTCCAAAGCTAACATAAATATACCACAGGCGGTCGGGGGTGTGGGAAGATGGAATATGTCATGCCCAGGATTGAGTCGAGCAAAAAGTTGACTCAAGGAAATGGCTGTACTGGCGACAGAGCGTAAGCAAAGCAGTTGCAAAGCCTTCAGAAGAGATGCAGGAAGACCAGACTCGCGTTGGTGTTCTCTCAATGCAGACGTCAGGTGCGACTGAAGTGTGGAGATGTGGACAGAAGGATCCGCCAAGGATAAAGTAAGTTGGAGCAAGGAGGTGACGGAGTTGAACTCGCGTGTGAGCGCAACCGTAGGAATCTTGAGCACGGAAGCTATGTCCCTCAAAAAATCCGGCCGATTAGACTCACGAAGGGCGATAGAGAGACACGCCCCCGCCACGGATCTTGACTTGTTACCCCACCTAAAGTTGCTGATGGTCTTGGCCTGATTAAACAAGGTAATTGTTCGCGGGGATAGACCGGGGACATTGAATGACAACGCGAGAGACTTGATAAACTCCGCCATAGCATACTACCCAAAGAAAATATTTGTCATTAAATTGTTGCAATGGTAAGAGTGAGATGTAAATTCACAGTATTTTTTCTGTCTCGTGATTCTTTCCCTTGGCCTGCCAAATCCCAATTATTACCTGTGCGATGACATTTAAGAGTTGTAGAAGCTGATGGGTCCCAAAGAGAAGAGTCAGTGGTATCGTTTTGATGACCCCAATGAGCTGAAGTGAGAACCGATTGTGAGGGGTCTGTGAGAGAACCACAGTTTGTGCAGACTGCTGAACCAACGTCGTCGTCCCAAACCGTTGTTGAACCACATTCGTCGCATCTGACAGACATGCAGGGAGAAGAGAACTCGGAAATTGCGGAGATTGAAAAAGTAGAAACGTGAACCACGAATGCGGTTAACCCCAGACCCATTCTATTTTTGCTATAAAACGGGATCTGCATTCAGTTTTTATCTCTCTTTGTACCACTACAATGGCACATTTCTCTTTTGAATCTGTGCCATCTGCAGCAGTAAGGCGTAGACTTTCATCCAGTGTCGACTCAAAGAAACCCCATGTTACAGCCACGTATGCTAGCTTAACAGTGAGTCTCAATTCAACGGTATTGGACTTGATCGTTGCTCATCTTTTACAGCCGATGTGGGCCGCAGTCGCAGGCGCTGTGGTCAATAACAATACCCAGTATGAGATCGCAGTGTCCATTCATGATTCGGTTTATAGCACCGATTTCGCGTCTATGGTCATCCCATACAACCCAAACAACCCAGATAAGAATGCGAAAGAAATCGAGCAATTTGTTCTCCAGATTCTTCGCAAGTTCTCCATTGAGCACTTGTGTAAGTTTTTGGGGGCTGGTATCACTTTGGCTTTGCTTAAAGAGGTACATCTTCTTCGCGATCTTTTGTCGATCGTGTTTTCTTACACGTTCCACCTAGTCTCCGAATGTATGCACCCGTCTCTGGTTGGATATGGACATCGTCCCATATGTCTTTAACATCAAACCTTTCCATACGGATTCTCTCACGCGTCCGAATGTCAAGCATCGTATTTCCTCCACCACCGGGTCTTACGTTCCCTCTGGCGCTGAAACTCCCACTGTTTACGTGGATTCTGCTCAATTGAAGGCTATGTCTGGCTTACAGGCCGGCCTTTCCGGACGTCTGCCTATTCCCCGCACTGTCGACGAGCAGGCTGATTCGGCCGCACGCAAATGTTTAATGCACTTCGGACCTGGCAATAATCCCCGACTTAGCATCGGTCCACGCAATCAGGTATTAGTCGATGCAGGCGGCAAAGTTCATTTACTTGATGATATCGACGAATACAAAGCTACTGTTGGTCCCAGGTATCGTATGGTGATTTCATAAACTCATTCCCTCCTTATGTTGTGTTAAAGGACATGGAATGCGGTGATCAAGCTCGCTGATGAGTTGCGCGAGAAGAAAGTCAGAATTGGATTTTTCTCTTCGACCCCGCAAGGAGGTGTGTGTGTGATTATCCTTATCATATCGATGGTATCTTGACAAGTCTGTTGTACAAAGGTGGTGTCGCTCTGGTCCGTTGTTGATCAATAAATAAATAGTCCAACACTACATTCTATCTTTAACCAGATGCGCCATGCCCTGATCCGATTCCTCCGTGCTCTGGATGTCGACGCCGCCTGGTTCGTCTCCACCCTTTGCATTCCACCCACTTAATATAATTTTGTAATCACTAGGTATGTTCCAAACCCTTCGCCCAGCGTTTTCCGTACCACCAAAAACAACCACAATATCTTGCAAGGCGTTGCCGCACCTGACCTTCGTCTGACCCAAGAAGCCAAAGATGGTTTCGATGCTTGGATTCTTAAAAACGGATTGAGGTGGACCGCTGAAGGCGGACCTCTTGCTCCCGGTGGCGTCGATGTTGCTTTCATCGGTTAGTACACAGCATCACAGAAGATGATAATCTCACAACTCTAATTTTTCGCTTGAACTAGATGATCCTCAGATGCCGGGTCTCATTCCCTTGATCAAGAAAGTCCGCCCGGACCTCCCTATTGTGTACCGCTCACATATTGAAATCCGTAGCGACCTTGTTCACAAACCAGGATCTCCCCAGGAAGAAGTCTGGAAATACCTTTGGAAGAACATTCAACTCGCTGATCTCTTCATAAGTAATCTCACTTCCCTTTTCCCTCAACTGTCAATCTAAAAAATCTACAGGTCACCCCGTCAGCAAATTTGTGCCAAGTGATGTACCTTTGGAAAAGTTAGCCCTTTTAGGTGCTGCTACTGACTGGTAGGCATCAGACTAGCAGAGGTATTTCCGTTATTCATCTTATTCTTCTAGGCTCGATGGACTCAACAAGGAGCTCGACCCCTGGTATGAATTTACCATGTTCCAGCTTTTATTCCCACCTCACCATTCACATTAGGGATTCCCAGTTCTACATGGGAGAATTCAGAAATCTTTGTGCTAAGGAAAAGATGACCGAGCTTCGCTGGCCGCAGCGCGACTATGTTGTCCAAATCGCTCGATTTGATCCTGCCAAGGGTAAGACTTCCCTCCATGACTATTCAATTATCTCAAGAATTGCGTCTTTAGGAATTCCCGATGTCATTACTTCTTACTACAAGTTCCGCAACATGCTTAAGGCGAAGTCTCCAGACCTGTCGGATGAAGAGCATCCTCAGTTGTTATTGTGTGGTCATGGCGCTGTCGATGATCCTGACGCCAGTATCATCTATGATCAAGTGATGCAGCTTATTGCGTCTGAACCATACAAAATTTATTCCAGGGATATTATCGTTATGAGACTTCCTCCAAGCGATCAACGTGTGTTCATTTCTTCCCATTCATCAAAATTGCTCTCACGCATATTGTTCAGTTCTCAACGCGTTGATGTCAAACTCAAGAATTGCTCTCCAACTTTCTACCCGTGAAGGTTTCGAAGTCAAGGTTTCCGAGGCTCTGCATGCAGGCAAACCCGTCATTGCCTGCCGCACTGGTGGTATCCCCCTGCAAATCGAGGACGGCAAGTCAGGTTATTTGGTCACTCCTGGTGACCATGAGGCTGTCGCTAAGCACCTTTACGAGCTGTATACCGACGAGGCTTTATACAGGCAGATGAGTCAGTACGCGAGGACTCATGTTTCAGATGAAGTTGGTACCGTTGGAAACGCTGCTGCCTGGTTGTACTTGGCCGTCATGTACCACCGTGGTATCAAGATTAAGCCCAATGGCGCATGGATAAACGACATGCTTCGTGCAGAGACTGGAGAGGAATATGTTGCAGGAGAGCCCAGATTGCCCCGCGGTGGTTTGCAGATGCAAGGCTGAGCGCTCGTTTTTCTAGGGACATGCATGCGTAGAAAATTTATCACCATTGCTTTCTAGCTCTTGTCGTAGACCAATTGTACATGTAGAATCATTTGTAACCTCCGTACTCTGAATTGTTTCAATTTACTAGAATTTGGCGATATGTTTAGGAGCGTGACAAGTTTCAGCGAGTGCACATCCTTTGTTCCACCTTTTTCAAGTATGTCCTACCTAGTATAGGCGTCTTTTCTCTACAAGGATCTCGCTCATGGTGATTCCCATGATGGAGGAAAACCGTCATCCTACTCGCTCCTCACTGTTTCGAGATCTTCGTCAGTTTGCAATGACTTCAGGAAAAAGGGCACATTCGCCAGATGGAAGTCCTGGGGATCGACCTGCTGTATGCATTTTATTCCTTTCAAGTGTTGATTGCGTAGCACTTAACTCTGTTATTTTAGAAACGCCTCTCACTTGCTACTGGTGATGTTAGCATTGGGTATCGACATTTCTCCACGAGTCCCGTTAATAACAGTCGATATCCCTCTGAAGATTGGGTACAGCAGGCAGGAGGATTGACGATTAATAGCCCCGTCTATCCTTTACCGACTCATCACTTCCATTTGCAAGCACCGGATGTTGAAATGGCGCGTTACTTTTCTCGCGCTTCTTCATAATGTACACAATTAATCTTTTTTAACCAAAAGTCTATGGAACCGAACGAGAGTGGGGTACGGCCTCTTCAAACCTCTTCATATCCTCTCCCTACACCGGTGCCGCCCCAGCATCAGCATACTGTCATTGAATCCCAGGCAAACACTCTGCGTCGGCATCATGAAAGGCGATATTCTGAAAGGACACAGCCTGCTATTAATGTGGCACCACCTACACCGATTTCATTCACTGCCCCGCCAAACAAACATCAGAGTGAAGAGCAGCAGCATCCTTCAACTCGACCGTCTACCCCGCCTAATTCGAGCCCGACTGCAATGATAATATCTTCACCTTTGAGTTCTTTCTCCCAAATACCGTCATCATTGACCAAAAGACGCGTATTTTTTGGCCCGAGAACGGGTTGTGAGAAGTGCAGACTTGGTGTCAAGGGACATTTCATACATTCCGAATAGGAAAGGATAATCATTGGCTATCATACACGCAATTTCATTATTATTCTCTTTTAGAGTAATTAACCTCTAGACATTGTTACTTACCAGTACAGTAACTCATGGGAAAAATGTTGATCTAATCTTATCTTGTTCTTTTTGACCGAACCATCCATTCCTGACGTTCATCACGATTCTTGTATGGCCACACTTCCAAGGTCAAGCATAAGGTATCCCCCCGGACCTCCACGTCCAATATCAGAGTTTGATTCGGGGATCAACACATCAACAGCATGGACGGAACATCTGGAAGGCGGCCACACACCACGGTCTTCGATGAGGAAGCATCTATCCGAATCAAATGTCCTTGCAATAGCATCAGACGAGGATGATATAGAAGAAATAACATATCCAGCACGCACTTTGTACAAATTCGAAGGAAAGGCCGAGTTTAGAGAATTGTCGGTGGAGGCTGGAGACGAAGTGGAGGTGATCAAGGAGGATGTAGGTGAAGGATGGAGTTTGGTACGTGATTCGTTGGGAGAGGTTGGGTTGTTACCCCAATCTTATTATACGGTATGTATCTTCAACTCCCTCCGAATATCATAGTAAAAGCAAAATGTAGTTGACATCTGAACTTGCAACACGGGAAGGATCTGTTACTCCGCGAAGGAGCTCTTCTCCACACAAACTCGTTATTCAAAACACGGGTGAATGGCGCGGACCGTTCCAAAGCCTACTTGGTGGTAAATCTATCAATCGATTTTCGAGTTTCGTCACCAGTGGTGCTGAAGCCTTCATACTCTCTGATAGCCCTGCCCTAGAATCAAAAGGCAATGGGCATTCCAAAGAAGAGACAAGTGCGTCTATGTTTGAAGTCAACGAGGAAGAACATTTTCGGCTTGCTCGACTTGGATTAGGCGAAGCTGATTGCCATTCTGTGGATGCCGGTCCTTCGTGGAGGGCCAAAACACCTCCTTTCAGTGTTCTCGTGCATTCTCCCTCTAAAAGATCTTCTGTCCTCTCTGGTGCATATACAATATACAATGTCACTTCCATCTTCCCATCCATCCCACCACCAACGGATTGGGTCCAAGTAGCCGATCCAGAAGATCGCCATCCACCATCTCCCACATCATCTTCGTCTACGACACGTATCACAGTCCTGCGTCGTTTCTCTCATTTCGTTATGCTTCACACAGCTCTTTCTCGTCGTCTTCCAGGGATCGCTTTACCCCCTTTACCCGAAAAACAATATGCAGGTCGGTTTAGTGAGGACTTCGTAGAAGCCAGAAGAGGTGATTTGGAGAGGTATTTGAATAAGATTGTTAGGCATCCTGTTGTTAGGTATGCAGAGATCGTTGTTTTCTTTTTGGGGTGTGAGAGTGATAGTGTGAGTAGTTGGATGATTTCTTGTGAATTGTCTTAAGCTAACTAATCATCGAATAGGAATGGACTCGATTGTTTCCTCAACATCTGTCTATGCCCGCTGCAGGTCCATCGTTCTATGCTAGAGTGTATCACCCTGCTTTCAATCTCGATCTCGAAGATGCGGAAGATACCCTTCATAGTTTCCAGACCCATACAAAGGCGGTGGGGAAAGGTATTCAAGGACTTCGGACGGTATTTGGGAAAGTGAGGGAATCTAGGATTGGTAGTTTCTCTTCATCGTATACTTTGTTACGAACTTACCCACTTTTCATTTGTTTCACCACAGAAATGTCAAAGGCTGAACGGCTCCTCTCGTACTCTCTCCTCTCCTTAATCACCTCAAAACCTTTGGCATCCACAACAACACTGACTGGTGAAGAAGAAGAACACTCTAATAATAATCATAATGGCAAAACCAAAGGATTGGTTAATTCGTACGGAGCTTGGTGTTGGCGAGAAGGGTGTGTAGGTTAGTGTGGTGCGGTTCATTCGTTTTATCCCTCCCTGTCCTCCTTGTTCGTCCATTTTCAATCGTTTCGTCCTGTCCGTCCTTAACATCCTATCATGTTTATCTTCAACCCCGCTCTTTCTCGACCCTTTCCATCCTCCTTCTCCACCCTTTCCATCTTCCCCCTACCCCCATAGCTCGTTGCTAACACCATCTCACCCCCTGTACAGAATGTCTAAAATTAACCAAGGCGCTACAAAAAACTGCTGATACACTCCAAACGGTTGCGAATTTGTATGAAGGTCATGTACGTCTGGTCGCATCCGCTGCCTCTCTTTCGTCTTTTTTTTTTCTTTCCGCCGGCTTACTTTATGTGCTATTATACAAGGCTCGGAGGAGTCAATTAGCAACTCATGAATCATTGAAATTGTTAGCGCATCCTGCTGCTGTGTACGAAGTGAGTCCTTTTTTTTCCCCTTTCGCTTTGAAGTTTGAGATTTACTGCTCTTTTTGGATAGGGTGTTATCACGACGCACAGATCTACATTGACGCGGTATAGGGAAGCGATCGGTGTAGGTGCAGGTGTCAGCTATGTTAGTATCTTTCCCCTCTTCCCCTCCGATTGCTGTTTTTAATAATTAAAATCCTTTACAGGCAGACGAACCCACAGCCACACGCTGCGAAACTGTTTTGAACACAACGATGGCTGAGATGGATGTGTATCATGAACAGAAAATTGAAGATGTTAGGACGGTGGTTGGGGATCATCTAGATGGTGAGATTGTTTTGTATGAACAGGTATGTGTTTTTTTTTTCCAAAAAAAACCTCCTCCTTTTACCTTACCAATCAACCAATAGATTCTAACCCGTCTCAAATCTGCACGCAACAACCTTTCCTCCCCTCCCTCCTCCTCCTCTCCCTCCGCCTCCTTTTCTTCAACCCCGGTACAACCCTCAATCCATGAAAAAGATCTCGAATCGCTTAACCTCACTTCAAACCTAAACCTAAACTATAAACCTCTGATCCAACCATGCCCACACGTCTTTGATTCGACGCCTATAAGACCAGTTAGTGTGGCTTTGGCGTTGCAGGAAGGTGTTGGGTTATTTTTGGGTGGTGGTGGTGGTGGTGGTGGTGGTGCAGGCGGCCTTAGTGGTGGCGGGGAGACTGGGGGAGGTGTGTTTGGGAAGTTCTGGTGATGGGTTTTTGTGTGAGACAGTATTTGGATGGTGTGAAAATTGGTGTTTAGATTGGATTGGACTGGGCTTTTTGTGCAGTGCTGGTGTTGGTGTTAGTCCCAGTACTGGTGCACTAATTTTGGTACTGGTATTCGTCCGTGTCAAACTGGTTCAGCCTGCTAAAGCCACACTCTCGTTCTGTCCTCAATCCCATCTACTCCCCCAGTACCTGCATTCACTATCCGCTCTACCGACATGGTGAGAACCTAGACGTATGCGGTCTGGGCCATTCCAAACTTCAATTTTGAAGAATTTCACTCAGGACTGTATGCAACGCCCCCTCCACCTGATGCAAGCCCCGAAAAAGGTCTCGTTTCGTATCCTTTTACGAAAGAAGTTGGAAAAACGCAAGCACTTTTGACTTGATGAAGAAGAATCTCATTTGTACTCTTGGACTTTACACACGCGCAAAACCGATGATCAAATTTATCTATTCAACTACTCCTCGTCTTCGTCGTTCTTCCCGGTTTCACTTTCTAAGAAAGAAGGATTAGAACACCGTCAACCTAAACTTGAATGTCATAGATGCAAATCTCTCCGTTTTGACGTGTAAGCATGAGTCAATTCCTATGGTAGTAATTCGGTAGGCATATATTTGCGAGGACCTTCGGAATTATTCGCTTCTTGTGTTGGGAAGCACCTGGTGCTTCTGCTCACAAATAAAATCATTATAATGTACTTCTAAGCATACTCTAATTATTATCGTGTTACATTCTAGTGACACATATCACTTTATAAATTGCATTAGATGAGGTGACTTGAGTAGTAGTAGTCTCATTATTCCTGAAAAAATCCTTGGACGCCAGCGTTATGTATCCCGCTCGCGAAAGCCAGGGAAAGCAACAAATGGCGAATGAAACAAAGAGTGAGGATATGAGAGCAAACGATAAGAAACTGCAAGTCCATTTGGAAAGGCAAATACTGAGAAGACAGGAAAGCAGCCAGAGGTACTTATTTAACTTCAAGAAGACATCATAATTTAAATAAACGAAACGGTGTAAATTTCAGATTTACTCTGGACATCTCCACACTAAGGTAGGTGTCGTCCACTTACTGCGAAAGTCATGTGCCGTTATGGTCTGTGACACAGTGCTCCGAATATATAAGGAAAGTAAATAGAGATGTCTTGTTATCTCAAGCTAGAGAGTGAAATCGACAGTTTTGGTCAATAGGAACTCTCCGTAGTATAAGCCTTCAC
>Ga0193742_1000693_pt1 | contig 21740 bp, 9 predicted proteins | sample L2c1metaG_FD_165511 | JGI IMG/M metagenome (GOLD analysis project Ga0193742, IMG submission 165511) | Soil microbial communities from a riparian zone of the East river system, Colorado, United States - L2c1 | ecosystem: Environmental > Terrestrial > Soil > Riparian zone | place: USA: East River... | reverse complement strand
CAACCATTGGAAATGTCGGCTACTCGCAGTCTTTTCCAACAGGCACGACCCTTTCGGCAGTCTTCCAGAACAATCGCAGCGCAACGAACAGCATACGAACTTACCTGAATCCATCTTTAAATACGTACTATCAAGTTGCCCTGCAACAGCAACTGCTAGCCGGGTTCGGATTCGGGCCAAACCTGCGCTATCTGCGGATTGCGAAGAACAACCAGAAGATCTCCGATCAAGCCTTCAAGTTGCAGGTGATTACGACAATCACGCAGATCGCAAACATGTACTGGGATCTGGTGGCCGCTTACGAAGACGCGGGCGTGAAGAGCCGGGCACTCGACTTTGCCAAGCAGACTCTGGACAGCGGACGCAAGCAACTTGAGTTGCAGGCTATTCCTGCAATGGATGTGATGAAGGACGAGGCCGAGGTGGCCAACCGCGAGCAGGACCTTACAGTGGCGAAGACTACGCTGCAGTTTCAGGAACTGCTGATGAAGAATGCGCTGACGAAGAACCTCGACGATCCTCTGCTGGAGGCGATGCCTGTACGTCCGACAGACTCAAGCTCGACGATAAGCGCGGAGAGTGCGGGGTCGACGGAGGACAGCATTGCCGAGGCCTTGCGGGACAGGATTGAGTTGAGCGAATCGGACATCGACCTTGAGAACAGGCGCATCAGCCGAAGCGCCGCGCGCAATGCGCTTCTTCCGACGGTCGCCCTCAACGCTTTCTACGGAGGGACCGGGCTTGCGGGACCGCCGAATCCAATCGCGGAGACTCCTTCAACCGTCCCCACGGAGTGGAGTGGAGGGGTACGGAATGCCTTCAACAATACGGCTCCGGATTACTATGTTGGGATCTCGGTCAACGTGCCGATTCGCAACCGTGTGGCGAAGTCGGACCAGTATCGCTCGGAGCTGGAGACGAGGCAGGCGGAGCTGCGAATGCAGCAGTTGAAGAAGCAGATTCGCATTGAGGTGCGCAATGCGGAGAACGCACTCGAGCAGAACAAGGCGCGAGTGGATTCGGCCCGCAAGGCACGTGAGCTGGCACAGAAGACATTCGACATTACCGCCAAGGAGCAGGAGCTCGGGGCGGGCTCGAACTACCAGACCCTGACGGCGCGGCGCGACCTGTCGGCGGCGGAGTCGGCCCTGGTGGCGGCGATGACTGCTTACCAGAAGGCGAAGATCGAGCTGGACCGGTCGGAGGGAACGACGTTGGACGCGAACCAAATTTCGATAGAATCAGCGAGGACGGGCATCGCTCCGAGCGGTGAGTAACGAAGAGGCCTCGAATGGTGGACGAAGTGACGGCGAAGGATGCGCGGGGCATGGAACAGAAGATACCGTGCAGACTGCTTGTCGCGGATGATCAGGCACACATCCTGGAGGCGATCCACCTTCTTCTAAGGCCGGAAGGCTATGAGCTGGAGCTGGTGCGGACTCCAGCGCTGGCGCTGGAAGCGATGACACGCGAGAGTTTCGATGGCGTGCTTGTCGACCTCAACTACACGCGAGATACGACCTCCGGGCAGGAGGGTTTGGACCTGGTCGCGCGGATACGGGAGATCGATACGCAGGTTCCGGTGGTGGTGATGACCGCATGGGGAAACATCGATCTCGCGGTGGAGGCGATGCGCCGCGGGGCGGGTGACTTTATTCAGAAGCCGTGGGAGAATGCGCGGCTGCTGAGCGTGCTGCGGGCACAGGTCGAGCTTTATCGAAGCCAGCGGCGGGCACAGTGGCTTGAAGCGGAAAACCGCATTCTGCGTGCCCCCGGAGCTCCTGACTTTATTGCTTCGGCTGCGGCGATGCGCCCCATCGTGGAGACGATGGCAAGGATCGGACCTTCGGATGCAAACGTCCTGATCACGGGAGAGCATGGCACCGGCAAGGAGGTCGTCGCGCAGACGCTGCATCGGCTGTCCACGCGTGCGGATCGTACGCTGGTCGCGGTGAATACCGGGGCGCTGCCGGAGGGTACCTTCGAGAGCGAGTTGTTCGGCCATGTGAAGGGCGCGTTCACGGATGCGCGCGCGGATCGCATCGGAAGATTTGAGCTGGCCAACCAGGGCACGCTCTTTCTGGATGAGATTGCGAATATTCCTTTGCGGCAGCAGGCAAAGCTGCTGCGGGTGCTTGAGACGGGGGAGATGGAACGCGTGGGCTCGTCGAAGACGCAGCGGGTCAATGTACGGATTCTCTCAGCGACGAACGCTGATCTCCACGTGGAGTACACAGCGGGACGCTTTCGCGAGGACCTGCTCTTTCGTTTGAATACGGTAGAGATCCGTCTGCCTCCGCTGCGCGATCGTCGTGAGGATATTCCGGCACTCACGGCTCACTTCATGGCTCGCCACGCTGCGCGGTATCGCAGATCGCTGCAGGGCCTGGAGGCATCCGCGATGCAACAGATGCTGCAATATAGCTGGCCGGGAAACGTGCGCGAGCTGGATCACACGATCGAACGCGCGGTACTGATGGCTCGAGGGGATCGGATAGAAGCCTCGGACCTGGGACTCCAGGTCCAGCGAAGCAGCGCATCAGCAGCACAGAGCCTGGATGAGATGAGTCTTGAAACCGTCGAGGCGATTTTGATTCGCAAGGCGCTGGCGCGTGCGAACGGAAATGTGAGCCACGCTGCCGATGCGCTTGGCTTGAGCCGTGGCGCGTTGTATCGCCGCATCGAGAAGTATGGCCTCTGACCCCCACTCGCGCGCACCAGCGGTTACTCGGATTCCGCTGGGAAAGACGGGACGTCGGATGAGCTTCGAACGACGGCTGCGACTGTGGCTTTTGCTGATGGGTTTGCCTGCATTCGTATTGTGCTGGGTCCTGCTTCACGATGGGAAGGCAGATACGACGGTGCAATGGATCGTTCTGTCGGTTGTGGCGGCAACGTGGGCGTTTGCAGTCTCGGCGGTGATGGAACAGATGATCAAGCCTCTGCAGACACTTGCCAATGTCGTTGCGGCACTCCGTGAGGACGATTATTCATTCCGCGCGCGTGGGGCTCTCCGAAACGACGCAATGGGCGATCTTGCGCTGGAGGTCAATGCACTGGCCAGCATGCTGCAGGCCCAGCGCGCGGGAGCGCTTGAGGCGATGGCGCTTGTTGAGCGAGTGCTTAACTCGATGCAGTCTCCCGTGCTGGCGTTCGATCCAGAGGGAAGGCTGAAGCTGATCAACGCGGCTGCGGAGAGGATGCTTGGAGTAGATGCGAAGAGAGCGCTTGGGCATCCTGCGGGTGAGTTTGAGCTTGCTTATCTTGTCGATGCTTCCGATGATGATCTGTTTTCCGTGGGCGATGGGCAACAGGCGACAAGATGGATCGTGAAGAGAGCGAGCTTCAGGCTGAAGGGCGTTCCGCATACGCTGGCGGTGCTTTCCGATGTAAGCGCTGCACTGCGAGAGGAAGAGAGACTAGCGTGGGCGCGGTTGATCCGAGTGCTGGGACATGAGATCAATAACTCACTCGCTCCGATCAAGTCGATCGCTGAGAGCCTGCGTGGGAGGGTCGCTACCGCAGTTTCTAAAGATCAGGGACACGACTTTGAGCGCGGCCTTGAAGTCATCGAGAGCCGGGCGGAGTCGCTGAATCGCTTTCTGCAGGCTTATCGTCAACTGATGGGACTTCCTGCCCCTCGAATTGAGCTGGTACGGCTTGCGCCTCTTGTCGATCGTGTCGCACAACTGGAGACGCGAGTGCACGTGACGGTGATTGGAGGGACCGAAATGATGTTGCCTGCGGATTCAGACCAGATCCAACAGGCGCTGATCAACCTGGTACGAAATGCGGCCGAGGCTGCGCTGGGACCGGATACGACCCATGGAGGATCAGCGTGTGTTGAGATTGGGTGGGAGAGTTCCGGGGGAGATGTTGTTATAAAGATCGTCGACAACGGTCCGGGCCTGACCAATGCCGGCAATCTATTTGTTCCCTTCTATACGACGAAGCCCTATGGGACGGGGATCGGACTGGTGCTGGCGCAGCAGATCGCACAGGCGCATCGCGGAACGGTAGAGCTACGCAACAGAACGGATGGCCGAAGCGGATGCAGGGCTGAGTTACGGCTGCCGTTCGGCAACGCAGCGCGGGAGATTACTTCCTGAGCCGCGCGTGCCCTGCGCATGAACTTAATCTTTATCGCTTCTTCGGCGAGCCAGCTCGGTGTTGAACTCCTCACGCGTCATCTTTAGCTTCTCGGGGTGCTGATCGATCCACTTTGCAAAGGCCTGATACTTTGCGGGAGTCCATCCGCCTTCAAACTCGGCTCCATTTTTGCCGGAAGAGTTCAGCTGGAAGTTGAATGCATCTTCGAGATTGGTGAACTCCGCGGAGGCAATCGCTCCCGAGGCGAGAATGGCCGGGATGAAGATGATTCCGTCCTCCTTGGCGATGACGAGGTCGCCAGGCAACACAGTCGCGCGGCCGATGCGGATGGGCGCATTAATCGAGGTGAGGGTCATATCCTTCCAGGCGGAAGGATCGCTTGCACGGTAGAAGCCGTTCAGATTCTGGATCTCGCGATTCTCCGCTACGTCGCGAATTCCGGCGTCGAAGACGAAGCCGGTCTGCGAATGGGCCGCGATTCCGCTCCCCAAATTAGATCCGATGAGAGTTCCTTCTACGATTTTGCCAAAGCCGTCGGCGGCATAAACATCCCCGGTCTGAAGCTCGTTGATGGGCCACATGTTGTTTCCACCGGTTCGCCCTTCAGCTTTGCCTTCGGCCTTGATGGCAGAGACCATGTCAGGGCGAGCAGGCATATATTGCGCTGTGAGGGCGCGGCCAGTTATGGGCTTGTCCATGTGCAGGGCCTGCCATCCGCTGTCGTACTGGCAGTGATAACCTCGGCCGCCGAGGTAGTCCCAAAGATCTTCGATGGTGACGTTTAAGGCACGCTGAATCAGGGAATCGGGAATTCTGGGCCGGCCATCGGGAAAGCGTTCTCCCTTCCAGTCGGAGGTATAGAACAGGATCTGTTCCCTGCTCATTTTTACTTGCCCTTCGCAGTGCTGAAGAGAACAAAGACACAAATTATACCGAGGAGAGTTCGCTTCAACGTACGGCTCCTTTCCATTGCTCATCCAAGTTACGTCAGTGGCCGGTGGGAATTCCAATCATGCCTTGATGCTCGAGTTTCTTATAGTTGAAGCGGCCACATCTATTGATAAACTATCCATACCTGCCATGCGGAGGGATGTGTGAGCGGTTGAAACAGGCGGTCTTGAAAACCGCTTTGGTCGAAAGGCCAACGGGGGTTCGAATCCCTCTCCCTCCGCCATCGACTAGTTAAGAGACGTCCAGAGAAGTCCGAATAAGCAAATAAAACCCCAGTAAATGCTGGGGTTTTCGTATTTTAATGTCCAGTGAGATACAGGTGGAAGCCACCACTTGGTGGGGTACTTTTGGGGGTACTTTGCTTTTTCGGTGGGGGTACTTTTAAAAATGGGCTTGTGAGGTCGCGATGGCACTGACGGATACGGAAAATCAAGAAAGCAAAGCCGAAGGAGAAGGCTTACCGGATGAGCGACAGCGGAGGGATGTATCTCTGGGTCACTCCATCTGGCGGCAAGCTGTGGCAGTGGGCGTACAGATTCGAGGGCAAGGAAAAGCTCATGTCCTTAGGTAAGTATCCGGCGGTGTCATTGGCGCTCGCTAGGGAACGCAATAGTGAGGCCAGAAAGCTGCTGGCGAGCGGCGTTGACCCGATGGTGCAGCGAAAGGCGGAGAAGACCGAGGAACAGGTCGCCAACGAGAACTCCTTCGCCAGCGTGGCCACACAGTGGTTGGAACATTGGCAGGACGGCAAGAGTCCCCGTCATGTGGATTCCACGCGGAGACGGTTGGCCACGAATATTTTGCCCAGCCTCGGTACCCTTCAAACGGCCGAGATCGAGGCGCCCGACGTCGTCGCAATGGTCAGAGCAATCGAAGCTCGAGGAGCGCGGGACATTGCAAAGCGAGCGCTCGAAACCACGGGACAAATCTTTCGCTATGCGATCGGACATGGATACGCAAAGCGAAATCCGGCTACGGAGATTCGGCCTCGTGACATATTGAAGGCCTCACAAAAGGTGAACTATGCCCGAATTGACGCGAAGGAACTGCGCAATCTCCTCAGGAAAATCGAGATCTATCCGGGTACCCATGTCACACGGTTGGCGATCAAGCTGATGGCGCTGACTTTTGTTCGTACAGGCGAGCTGATTGGCGCGCGCTGGGAAGAGTTCAACATCGACGCCGCACGTTGGGATATTCCTGCGGAGCGAATGAAAATGCGTACGCCGCACATTGTTCCTCTATCAAGGCAATCGCTGGAGGTATTGGAAACCCTTCGCGGACTGACGGGGATAAGCGAATGGCTGTTCCCCGGCGAAAGGAATGCCAAGAAGACAATGAGCAACAACACCATTCTGAAAGGTCTGGAGCGCATGGGTTATAAGGGCAAGATGACCGGCCATGGGTTCCGGGGGCTTGCTTCGACGATCCTGCATGAACAGGGATATGCGATGAACATATCGAACTACCGCTAGCACACGCTCCAAGGAATGCCGTGAGCGCAGCCTATAACCATGCCCTCTACCTATAAAGCCTCGTGCCAAGATGATGCAGGATTGGGCCGACTTCCTAGAACAGTCTCAACGTGGTGCTAAGGTTCTGCCGTTCCCGGAAGTGGTCGCATAAGGGAGGCTTTCCAGTCACGGCACCGCATCCCTGCTTATCGGCCCGTGATTGAGGGTTCCTCTATGTTCCTGCAAGTGTGAGGGAACATACAACGATTTCAATCGGCAATCGAGCAGCGGCATGCTCTCTCGATTGTGCCTGCTTCATAACTAGCTCGTGAACTGATACACCATGTCCCAGGAATCATCGAAACGACTTCGTTCTCGACGAATTGCTTGTACACCTGCGTGTCATCCTTCAGGAGATGCTGCATTACTTTGCCGAGTGCATGGTCGTGTGCCATGCGCCGCGTGGGGCGTGTTCTCCTTGGCATTCTGGTAGGCCGCATCTGCTGCAACCTTCGGTGCGTGTCCTCGCCGATACGCTTCGCTATACGATCGGTGTCGGAAACAGGGTGCCAAACTGCTCATTGAACGTCTTGAGAATGTTGCTCAATCGATCCAATTTTGGTTCGCTTTTCGACAGCAGTCCGTTGGTTCGGTTCGATCTCCGCGGATGTATTGGCCAGCGCTATATTAATCGCTGTCTTCTTCTCTACGAAAGAAACAATACCTTCGTTATTCGGCTTTACCTTCAATACCGGTATCTGGAACGCTGGATTCGTGAAACTTTCTGGGTGTCTATTCCTTCTTGTTACTCTTGAAAAGGCCGCACTGAATGCAGATTTTTTAGGTATGAGGTTCGATTCTTTTCTGCTGATGTCTTCCAGCGGCAAAGTCAGAATCGAACGGTTCAGGATGTGGGCATGGCCGGGCGCTTCACGATCATGGAGATCTGGGCTATCAGGTACATCTGTTCGTGCGTCGCTCCAAGCGAGCAAATGGCGACGGAAGCGGTCCCTTCACTTACTGCGGAGAACTTGAGTTTCTCAGGTGGTCCGGCGAACTTCCAATTACCGTGTTGTGGAAGCTTGCCCAGCCTCTTCCCGAGTCGGTCGCTCGTCTTCTTCAGGTGAAATATGAAACGTCTGGGGATTTGATTCGCTCATAGCTTATATAAGCGTTTTCCCTAGATGTTGTTCTCAACCACTCCGGCAATTCAGGTCCTGCATCCAGAAGTGCTTTGATCGTAACCTGTTGCAAGCATGGGCTCTCGTGGCGACGATGAGGAGCCCTGGGGAGAGGGCCGGGATCTCAGAGTGTCGGAGGTGTTTCATCGCTTGTCTGCCGCCTGGGCAGGTCTGCGTGTCACTCTGCGGGATGGGGAGGATTCCCGGAGGACATCAATCCCCTGATAGTTCCGTGTGACTAACGTTTTTTTACAGTGAACCCCACCGAAACTGCCTGTATCCTCATGGAGCTCTGAGTAAAACTTGGATGGGGGCTCGATGCGATCATTCGGATTGCTGCGCGCTATTGTGGTGTCTTCGTTGGTCTGTTTTCTGGTGAGTTGTTCGGGCGGAAGCTCGAATGCCCCGACAACATCGCAGACGGTTCCTCCATCCTCAGGGTCAGGGGCAGGCAGCAATCCATCTTCTGGCAGCAATCCATCCGATCCATCTTCAGGCGGCAATCCTTCTTCAGGCGGCAATCCTTCTTCAGGCGGCGATCCTTCATCCGGCAGCACTCCACCCTCTGGTGGTAGCACCCCACCTGCTGTGAAATATGGTCTGGTGCAGGGCGGGGTGGTTCCAGTGAGCGGGGCCTCGATCCAGATGTATGCGGTGGGAACGACGGGCGATGGATCGGCGGCGGCGGTATGGTCGCTGGCTCCCTACATGCAAGGCGCGAGTGAAATCGGCGCAGGCACCGCAGATCAGGCTGCGCTGGTGGCGGCGTTCCAAACAGCGTCGCTGCTGGCGAATCCAGCCACGGGCAAGACTCCAGGTGCGAACGCTCCAGACGATGCTACGCTGCCGACTGCCGAGATCAATACGCTGGCCGATATCTTGGCGGCTTGCGTGGACTCCACCGGGGGAGTAGCAGGGGATGGCTCTGCCTGCGGAACACTGTTCAATGCAACGGCACCGGCCACCGGCAATGCTCCAACCAACACGCTGAGCGCAGCGCTGCTGCTGGCGAACAACCCCGCGCAGGGAACAACGACCTTATATAACCTGCTCCCGGCGAATCCGCCGTTCCAGCCGGTGCTGATCTCAGCTCCTGCAGATTTCAGTCTGCCGACGACGTTTTCTTCGGGGCTGGCGACTGCGGTGAGTCCTTCCTCGTTCCCGGATACGTATCTCGAACGGAGCTCGCAGGCGACACTGACGCTGACGAACAACGGCACCTCGTCGGTGCATCTGTCGCAGCCGGTGCTAAGCGGAGCGAACGCAACCGAGTTCATCCTGAATCTGAGTGGCGGCAGCTCGCCCTGCAGCACGACCACGGCGCTGGCCGCAGGGGCCAGCTGCACGATAGCAGTGACGTTTACTCCGACGAGTGTAGGGCAGAAGGCGGCGGATCTTGCGATTGTGAGCGATGCTCAGAATCCCCTAATTCACGTGGCGCTGAGCGGAAAGGGAATACAGTCTACGCCGGCAGCACTGAACTTCTCCTACACCCCCGATACCCTCAACTTCGACAAGTTCGGAACCCCGCAGACCATAACGGTGACCAACACCGGCACCGAGCCCTTTACCCTGGTCATTACGCCCAACTATCCGCCAACGCCGGGCCAGCCCGCTCCCGATGGAACCGGATGGAGCGAGACCGACAACTGCACGCAAACTCCCATCGCGCCCTCCGCAACCTGCACCCTCTCGCTTGAGATGTACTTAGCCGCCGGTATCCCGCAGTTCCTCACGCTCGAGGCCCATGCAGGACCCGATGTGAAGACAGAGCAGTTAGCGCTCACCAGCAGCGTCGCTAATTACAATGGCTTCGACGCGCGGCCGATCGATTTTGGAAACTGGCCGGTCGGGCTGCCAAGCCAGCCAATGTACTCTTCGTTGTCCAGCGTAACGATCGCCTGCCCCAACGCAGCCGACTTTGCGCCGAACTGCCCGTTCCCCACTTCCAACTGTTCGATTACCTTTACCCCGGCAAGTCTCGGTACTCGCACAGCATCGATCGTGTTTCCCGGGGGGAACATTCATCTTCTAGGCGCGGGACAGGCTCCCGGACCTTCCATTGCTATCCTGCCGAACTCTTCGATCACGTCTGGACCCGTCGGAACAAAAACGTTTATCAACTTTACGGTCGTCAACAACGGAACGACGCCCGCCACCGTAGCATCAAGCCTCTTGCCCCCGACCGACACGAGCGTGTTCAGCCTTATTCCAGGGCAGCCCAGTTGTTCGCCTTCTCTTCCGCAGGGGCAGGCCTGCTCCATGCAACTTCAATTCAATCCTTCACAGGTAGGAAGCCAGACAGCAACGATACAAGTATCGGATACGAGCCACACTGGTGTAACCGCAACCAAGAACTACACGCTCACAGCCCTGCCGGTAGGGCTCGAGATCCCCACCACCACCTTCGATATAGGCCCCGCCACTCTCAATCAAACCAAAAACATCGGCATCGCTCTAAACCGCGTGATGGTGACGCTCGGTCCACCAACCGGCGGTAACGCCAGTGGTGACTTCACCGCGTCCCTACTGGCCTGCGCTGGTTACAATCCCCCCGACCACTTCTGCGAGATCAACATCGCCTTCACACCCACCGCAACCGGCCTGCGTACAACCACGCTCCTGGTCACCGATGCCAACCCTGCAAACTCTACGCACTCCAGCTATACCCTCACAATCCAGGGCACCGGTGGAGTTCCCGTCCTCACAGCCTCCTCGAACTCAATCACCTTTCCCGATACGCCCGTGGGAACGACCTCCAGCCCGCAGACGATTACAGTCAAGAACAACGGCATCTTTCCCGTCTCCAGCTCCGTGAACTTCACCGGGCCGAATAATGGGATGTATACCTCAGGACCTGCCACCTGCAACGGTCTTTATAGTTCTCTAAACCCGGGAAACAGCTGCGTTATCCCTGTCTTCTTCCGACCTACCGCCGTGGGGCCTCAAGACGGCACTATGCAGCTTGGTGATGGAACCACCGTCGCGTTTCACGGATCGGGGACTGCCTCCACAACCCCGCTTCCTCTGTCCATCTCTCCCACCGCACTCGCGTTCCCCGACCAGGCAGTCGGCTTCACCTCCGTCCCAAAGGTCTTGACCATCACCAACGTCGGATCGACGGCCGAGGACGTCAGCATCCAGTTGCCCGATGAGCAAGGACAAAAGAGACCGATAGCGTCTTCGCTCCCTCCACCTCGTGTTATGGTCTCAGGCCAGGCGGAAGTTGCAGGGTCGGCGTCTCCTTCACCCCCAACGCCGCCGGCCCCCGTACCCCCGTGCTGGCTTTGAAGAGTTCACCGACAGGAGTGAACGATCCGCCTGCGGCCTCGATCTTCGTTCAAACCGTCGCGCTCAGCGGAACAGGACTCGCTCCCTCAGGAGGCCCCCTCACGTTCCGTCCCTCCGGTGGCCTCTTCTTCGACCAGTTCGGCGCCACCCAGACTGCGACGCTTCAGAACGACGGAGATACGCCGGTTCCCATCTGGTGGATCAACTACCCCGACAACAACTGCGCAACATCGCTGGCTGCGCACGCACAGTGTGTCATCCAGGTCGATGGAACCTCCGGAGACGTCACCGCCTACGCAGCCTCGTCGTCAACCCCGTACACTCTGCCCGTCTCAATTCCCCCCGGCCAGTCCATCGGTGACCCCAAATTTATTGGCTTTCAATCGGTTCCGGTCGGCAGCATTTCGAATTCGGGCTATTACGTCACGGACATGCATATGGTTCAATTCACAGTCCTCCCTGGAATGAATGCATCGAGCTTTATCGGCGGACAGTGTTCTACAGACGGAGAAATTCACAATCCCTGCTCGGCAGGTTTGGCGTTCGCGCCTCAGACAGCTGGTCTGCAGTCGGCGCTGGTACAGCGATCCCTCGACGGGCCCCCTGCCGCCAGTAGTTTACAAGGCATTTGGTGTCGGTGGATCGTCCGTCTCCAGTGGAGCGGCCTTCACCGTCACCCAGAACGACTTCCCCACTACAATCGTTCCCGGTTATGTAGGAACGGTTACCTTGAGCAACACTGGCACCACTCCGCTGTTGCTCTATCAGGACAACACAAACAACCCTCATCCATCCTTTAGCGTGACCGCAGTGAGCTACCCGGCAGGATGCTCGCCGTACAGTTCCATCCTGTTGGCGCAAGGTAACCTCCCCGTGACCGGCGTCTACCTTCCCATTGGACAAAGCTGCACAGTCGAACTCTCTTTCAACGCCAGTCAGGGCACAGGAGCTCAAATACAGGAGCTGAGATTCACCGATGCTGTCTCCGGTCTCTCACAGTCGCAGAAACTCACTGGCGACACCGGCCCGACAGAAAATGCGCCCACCGTCTCCGGCGGAAATGCCGGAACCCTCGCCGTGGGCGCGACGTCAGCTCCGGTCGTATTCACCATCGACACCCCAAACGGCGAAGGAGTCACCGTAACGGCGGCACCCAATCAGCCTCAACCTGCTTACATCACCTACACACTCGATACCGGCACCTGCGCTCAGAAGACGCCATGCACTGTGACGATGACGGCCACCCCTTCGATCGCTGGGAACTTCTACGTAACCCTCAACGTCCATGACCCTACCACCGGGCTGAACGCCACCGGGTCCTTGTCTGGCACTGCAGGCTACCCGGTGGCGACCTTCACCCCGGCCTCCATAGACTTCGGCTCCCAGCAGATCAACGTGCAATCAGTGGTCCAGCAGATCACGGTGAAGAACACCGGTCAGTCCTCGCTAATATCACAGGCGCCAATCTCATCAGCACCACGAAAGGCGACTTCGCGGTAGGCCTAGGAACCTGCAGCGGACAGGGAAACATCAGCGTAGGATCCACCTGTTCGATCTCGGTCGCCTTCGAACCTCATGGTGACCCGGGTACCCGCAGCGGGACTCTGCAGCTGATCGACAACGAGCAGACACCAACCTCTCTGCCGTTGGCGGGCGTGGGTACCCAGTAGCGTACTGGGCGCTTTTTCTCTACAAAGAATGTGCCCAAGAAGAGGGGATTCGCAGCAATTTGCTGCTGAATTATGAAGCAGGGCGCGCAGACATTCACGGCGAAACCGTTGATCGAAGTTCTCCACCTTCGTGTCTTCGATGCTCGCGGGAATTTGAGATGCCTCTGGCTCATCCAGAATGTTTTCGTGGCGTAGAAAGCAGCCTGAAATTCTGCTTCTCCCGGCGTCCGGCATTCAAGTATGTGAGATCTTCAGAATCAAGCTACATTCGTAGTGACAGAAGGTCGAAACTGTCCTCCGACTGTCCTTCCATATGAGCACTCTTCAAGAACAGCTCGAAGTAGTCGAGCTCCTTTGGGTGGAGCACGGCATCCACCTCGGGCGGCATCTTGCCGTGCAGCAGAAACTCCGAGGCGCCCTCGACCGAGCGGTATCGCTACCTGTGATCAGCAGAACGAACCGCTTCTCGTGGGGTTGGGCACCATCGCGACCGATACATACTGGTTGCTTTCCCTACCTGCGGGAGTATCGACGATGTACTCCTCCCGCTCTCCCGGCAGTGGCTTTCACATTCTCGAAGTATCTCGCTCCGTTGGGAGCCTGCTTTTAGCTGAAAGTTGGTGCGGTCGACAAAAAGCGTTACCCAGGGATTGCTGTCCTGGCTTCCGACCAGGATGGTGTTGCCCTCCAGCGGCTCCGCCGCCACTTACACGCTGACGCAGCAACCACAACCAGGCGCAACCGGAACCATCAGCTTCACATGCGCAGATCTGCCGCAGTACGCGGCTTGCAGTTTTTCGCCCACAAGCCTGCCGGTCGCCAATGGAGGCAGTACAACGCTTACTATCACAACCGCCCAAACGCAGACAGCCGCACTTGACTCATCTCTAAATATAGGAGCCACAATTTCTCTTACAAGCCTGTTTCTATTGCCGTTTGCGCAACGACGCTCGCGCCCGTCCTTGCTCTTCGGCCTTCTGCTATTCACGCTCGCGGGCATAGGAGGATGTGGCTCTTCCCAAAGTCGTCTTCCACGTCTTCATCCTCAGCCAACTTCACACCGAAGGGGACATACAATTTCCGCGTCGTTGCAACTGAGGGCACACAAACACAGACGATTCCTTTGACCCTGACGATACAGTAAGGCTGCGGACCAAGCCATTCAGTTTCAAATAGGCTTAATCGCATGATCCTCACTTTGCTCGAAGACAATTTGGAGAAATTCCTAATAGAGATTTGAACGCTAATAAAATTCCTGATACGTTCTTTGAGATTCCCTGTTCTCTACGTGTGAATCGAAGGCTAGAGTTACGCAAATATCCCGAATGCAGAATAACAGTGCCATGTTCGGTCAGAACAGCTGAGTCAAAAGCCAATAAATACCCTCTATTGTTCGCTGATAACGGGATTTCATCAAGAGACGAGTTCGCAGCAGACTGCGTCCACCGCCATCGACTTGTTTAGAGACGTCCAGAGAAGTCCGAATAAGCAAATAAAACCCCAGTAAATGATGGGGTTTTCGTATTTTAACGGTCAGCGCCGGCTGAAACAGAGGATTCGCCGACAGTAAGCTATATAAGGTCGCTGTTCCCTGGGCCGGGTTGTGGCCAGCAGCAGTACTGCGCTCAACGTGTTGCTTGGAGCATTGCCAGTGGCCGGTGCCATCGCGCTGAACAGCGTTCCGCAGGCAGAGCCATCCCCAGCCACTCCCCCGGCCGAGTCCACGCTAGCCGACAGAATATCGGCCAGCGCATTGCTCCCGCGTTATCGAACTTGCCCTCCGCGTCCGTCCCCAACGGCACCGCAAACAACGGAGTCGCCGCCGATCCATCACCGGTCGTTCCCGCCGCATAGATCTGGACCGAGGCTCCGCTCACTGAAACCACCCCGCTCTGCGCCAGACCATATTTCACAGCAGACGCATTGCCCCCGGATGGCGGATTATCCCCTGAGGAGAGGGTTGCCTCCTGATGGAGGTTGTTCCCGGAAGAAGGGTTGCCCCTGAGGAAGGATCACCGCCTGAGGAGGGATTGCCCCCGATGGAGGAACCGTCTGCGACGTTGTCGGAGCATTCGAGCTCCCGCCCGAACAACTCACCAGAAAACACACCAACGAAGACAGAACAGCAGCGCGCAGCAACCCGAACGATCGCATCGAGTCCCCCATCCAACTTTTAATCAGAGCTCCATAAGGATATACGCGGTTCCGGCGAGGGCCCACTATAAAGAAAAGTCAGCCGCATGGAGCTATCAGGGGATTGAAATGAAGCGATTTCATTCGCCATTCATGATTTGCTTGTGATCGTCAGGAATCGAGTCTTGGACTGGCACCAATGACCGTGGGCTCGGGTATGCTCCCAAATGGCTCAATTGACCTATAACTTCCAATGCGCATCTGATGACAAAGTGAACAATCACTGGTTAGCTCGCAGGATGAGCGAAGTGGCAGTTGGGGAGGACCCATTGAAGTGCGCAAAGCAGGAGGCGATGTTGATGCTTCGAAGATGGTACGAGAGAAACTCTCCGCTTTTGTTGAATATGCAATCAGCAACCGACACTGACTCCGTCGTTGTCCATGGCGCATTGCTCGTTTGGTGCCCGATGAGCTGTTCCTCTCGAGCGCCTTTCGATCCCACTAGGCTTCGATCAAGTTACCTTCGGGTATGAAAGAGTGGCACAATACCAGTGCAACGCCTCGTTGCCGAATGATTTACTGAGCGGGGTAAAGTTGAAACTCTCACCAGCTTTGGGCACTTCGTTTCGAGATGAGTCGATTTAGCCAGAAACGACCTTGGACCTCTCGATGACGGTCTGATTATTTTTTTTGATACCTAGGATATCTGCAGGAGCATTGGATGGAGTTTCACATTTCACGATCTTTACGTGAGCGGATAGATTTAGACGACTTGCTGTTTAGTTTTACAGGGAACGTCGTCTTCGCAAACGTCACTGCCAGCCGTAAGCTGGCTGAACGTTTGAATGCTCTTACTCTTAATAGTGCGAAAGGTCCGCATGAAAAGACCATTAGTGGATCAGAACTTTTTGCCATGGGTCTCATTGACGAGTTAAGTCATGCCCTCATCGCACAGTTCCGGAAAAAAACAGATCCCCGCGTCTTAACCGACGGTCTCCTTTTCCTTGCCGCTCAGATTGGTAGAGAGCGACTAGATCGGCTCCTTATTGTCTTCACCGAGCAATTTCCGAACGTAGCAGTCTTTCGGAACGAAGTGACCGTCGAGCAATGGCTGCTGGGGCAGACGGAAGACTTAGCGAATCGTGAAGCAGCGTTCGAAGAGTTGCTCTTGCTTTGGCTGGCGAACGCGAACCCCGCTTTTGCCTCATTCGGCCTGCTTTTTGGAGATGAGGCATTAAAGAATGAGACAGCCTATTCTGCTGCGACCTTATCACTCCCCAATTACCTGGCCGCTCGCCCACCCGTGGATTCGAATTTAGGAACGCTTTTAGATGCATTGAAAGCTCCCATGCTGGCGTCGCCAGACTCCCTCACGGGCCAGTTGGATTACATCCGGGAGCACTGGGCGCCCATCCTTGGCGAAGACCTTAGCCGTGTCCTGTTGGCGATTGATGTTTTGCGCGAAGAGGAACTGGCGATCTGGATGCGATTTCATCCATCCGGACCAGTATGGCATCGGCACGCGGATCCAGGCCGATCAGACGAAGGTTTCGTTGGCGATGAGTTCGTCGGCTTTGAAGAAGAGTTCATTACCCTTGCGGACGGCAGTCGACGTCGTCGGTATGCCGAGGGCTACCAGGCTCCACTGAATGAGTACGAAGCCTTCAGCGCCGACCAGGCCTGGATGCCGACGGTTGTGCTGATCGCGAAAAACACCTATGTGTGGCTCGAGCAGTTGTCGAAGAAATATGGACGCCACATTCAACGCCTCGACCAGATTCCGGATGAGGAGTTGCAGTTGTTGACGGATCGAGGCATCACCGGACTTTGGTTGATTGGTCTTTGGGAGCGCAGCTCTGCTTCGAGAATCATCAAGCGCCTCCGAGGCAATCGCGACGCCGTCGCTTCTGCCTATTCGTTGAAGAACTACACGATCGCCCAGGACCTTGGGGGCGAAGCCGCGTACATGCACCTCAGGGAACATGCAGCGTCCGTCGGACTAAGGCTCGCGAGCGACATGGTACCTAACCATATGGGCATCGATTCTGATTGGGTGATCGACTATCCCGACTGGTTCCTCTCTCGTCCGGAAAGCCCCTTTCCTGTGTATCGCTTTGAAGGCCCCAACCTCTCCACGGATAATCGCGTTGAGATCAAGATCGAGGACCATTACTACGACCATTCAGACGCAGCCGTTGTCTTCCGCCTTCGACACCACAATAACGGCGCCACACGGTATGTGTACCACGGCAACGATGGAACGATGTTTGCCTGGAACGACACCGCGCAACTCGACTATTCCAAGGCTGAGGTTCGTGAAAGCGTAATACAGGTAATCCTCGACGTCGCGAGGCGCTTCCCGATCATTCGTTTCGATGCCGCCATGGTCTTGGCGAAACGCCACGTACAGCGTCTATGGTTTCCATTGCCGGGTGCTGGCGGCTCTATCCCATCGAGAGCAGAGAGTGCGATGTCGGAAGAAGCTTTCAATGCTCTGATGCCGCAGGAATTCTGGCGCGAGGTCGTAGACCGGGTCTCCGCGGAAGTGCCTGGAACGCTTTTGCTGGCCGAAGCCTTCTGGCTCCTCGAGGGCTACTTCGTTCGTACTCTGGGAATGCATCGCGTTTACAACAGCGCCTTTATGAACATGCTCCGTGATGAAGAAAACGCAAAGTATCGTTCCTATCTGAAGAAGACGGTGGAGTTCGATCCTGACATTCTCAAGCGCTATGTCAACTTTATGAGCAATCCCGATGAACGGACCGCCATCGATCAGTTCGGTTCAGGCGACAAATACTTCGGGGTTTCGGTTCTGCTTGCGACCTTGCCCGGCCTTCCGATGTTCGGTCACGGACAGATCGAAGGCTTTACGGAGCGATATGGCATGGACTTTAAGCAGGCCATGCTGGATGAGTATCCGAACGAAGACCTCATCGCCAGACACCAGCAACTGATTGCTCCGCTGCTCAAGCATCGCTATCTGTTTGCGGAAAGCGAGCACTTCCTGCTCTACGACTTCTGGAATGACAATGGCATGGTCGATGAAAACGTCTTTGCCTATTCGAATCGCCATGGCAACGAGCGCGCAGTGATTCTCTACAACAATAGCTATCCATCAACCCATGGCACAATCCATCTCTCAGTAGGATTTCTTGAAAAGGCCTCGGGCCTCATGCAGCAAAAGAGTCTGGTTCATGGACTTAACCTTTCAGACGACGATTCTATCGTGGTCACTTATAGGGACAATGTCTCGGGACTTGAATACTTGCGGCGCGCAAACGATATCCGGGGCCGCGGCTTGACCCTTAGCCTGAGAGGCTATCAACATGCCGCGCTCCTGAAGTGGAGCGAGCTTCGATCGACTGCATCCCAACCATGGGACCGCCTTTGCGACGCCCTCCATGGCTCCGGCGTATACAGCATTGAAGAGGCTCTATCCAAGCTCCAGATTCGACCGCTGCTGGAAGCGCTGAGCCTAGCTGTCTCTAGCGTAAATATCGATATCTTTTCAGAGCTTTTGCGTGAATTAGGACGTCTCAAAGACAAGACTCCGAAAGATGTAGGCCCCCTACCACCCCAACAGCCTTCTCCATCGAAAGAACATCAGCCAATCAAGCTGATTCCGTATTCTAAAACTAAGGAGCCGAATGACGGCTCAAATGTTGACACCCGTCTAAATGACTTTCTCGAGCACGCGCATTTATTTAAGGACCGTGTTGTAGAACTCTCTGAGTTGGACGGTGGAAGGTCCCAGTATGCACTTCGGAAATCCGAGGTGAGTCTAGGTGCTGAAAAATCTAAATCGATGACAACTGCAGCGATTCGAGAACAGAATCTTTGCTCGTTGTTGACAGCGGCCGCCATGCGTCTTCCTGTAGGAGCTTCAACCTTTCCTGAAGGTTTGCACCGTGCGGCTAGCCTGGTTCTTCCAAGTCCCGACTCCAAGAACTTTTTGACGGAAACCTGGGCTCCAGTTCTGGCATGGTTAGTGTTTCAGACTCTTCCCCCCCTCTACAGCCCGCTCGAGGTCTTTGAAAGACTCAACCTGCGTTGGGCACTTGCGGAAACTTTTTCGTCCGTTGGACTGGAGGGAGAGGCTGCATGGAAGGCGGCAGCTCAAGTGAGTGTGTTGTTGAAATTTTCAGAGTCCTATGATTTCGGACAGATACCTCGAACGGAACCTTTCTGGAAGGACCCAGAGATCCGCTGGCTGGTTGGGGTGAATAGTTCGTCCGGCATTGAATATATCAATCAGGAAAAGTTTGAAGAGCTTTTGTGTTGGTTCCAGTTACCTGACCTCATAAGGAGAGAAGCTTCCGGTCCTCCTCTTTTGAAAGATACGACTTCGATCCCATGCTCGATAGAAGACCTAACGGCTTTACTCCTAGAGAGTGGGTTTGAATACCAGCGATTTCTCGATGCTTTATTTATCAACCCGACGGCTAGGACGGAATTGGACGAATTGAATGTTCGTAAAGAATAGAGTGCGGGTGTCATGCTCGATGGCACTTGGGAAGTTGCTCACGAATGCATCCGCGTCTCATAGCAAACTTTTCTGGAGCCGCCTCTTTCCGACTTACCTCCAGCGCATCGCCTTCAGCAGATCGGCTGAGGGCTCCCACTCCCCGATCGCTGGGTAGAGCAGCATCGCCTTGCGGAGATCGCGGGGCGAGCCGCTGATGGCCGCTTCGATCGCAGCGCGCTCGTAGGCTTTGACCGCCAGTACAAGGCCGCGCACACTCTCAGGCAGCGGGCCGACGGGGACGGGTTTGATCTCGCCCGCCTGGGTGTCGCATGCGGTCTCGATCACATCGTCTGCGGCGATCTCCGGGATCGTCGAGCCGTTGCGGACATTGACGATGACGCGGTTGGCTTCGCTGTCGCACAGCGCATTCATCACGTCGAGCGCGATACGATGATAGCCGCTGGCGGCGCGAAACGGGTCTTCAGGGCCAATCTCCTGCTCGAAGGCTGATTTGCCTTCGCCTTCGAGCTTCATGTAGGAGCCCGAGCGCAGGTTGAGATAGTCGATGTAGGTCTGCAGCGCTCCCGCTTCGTCATCGCGTGAAAACTGTACCGACAGACGGCCGGCAAGGTCTTCATTCATCTGCGCGATCTGCTCGCCGCGCGTGGTTCCCTGCTTGCGCTGGTTTTCGAGTGCGCGGCGGCGAGAGTAGTAGAAGAAGAGATACTCGGTCGGGATGAGTCCAAGTGCGCGGATAAGATCATGATCGAAAAGCGGCGCGGAGTAGAGTTGCGACAGGATGGTATCGTCGTTGAGCACGCGCTGCGACACATCCTCGCCACGCAGAACAATCTTGCGTACCCACCCCAGATGATTCAGTCCCACATACTCACACTCCACCTCGGCTGCCGTTGCGCCCAGAGCAGACTGAATGCGGTGCAGCATCTCCGTAGGCGTGTCACATATGCCAACTACACTGGCGTTCGAGTTGTGCATCACTGCCTGCGTAATGAGGCCGGCGGGATTGGTGAAGTTGATGATCCTTGCGCTGGGAGCGATGCGCTCGACCATGCGCGCCTGTTCGATGGCGACCGGAATGGTGCGCTGGCCCATCGCAATGCCGCCGGGGCCGGTCGTCTCCTGTCCGGGATATCCGCAGCGAATCGAGGCGCACTCGTCCTGCGCGCGGGTTGCAATGCCGCCAACGCGAACGCTGTTCAGCACGAAGGTCGCGCCGTCGACGGCCGCCTCTGGTGTGCCTGCAACAACAACGCGCAGCGAGCCACCCTCGCCACGCACAACCTCGCGACCTAGCCGGGCGATCATCTCTACGCGCTCGCGGTCTACGTCGTACAGGACAAGCTCTTCGGCGTCGAGACGCTTTGCGGACTCGTTGATTCCAAAGACCACCAGCGGAGTGCGTACGCCTCCGCCACCAAGAAACGCGATCTTACGCGACATAATTCTCCTCACATACCGCCGCGGCCTCATCCCGTGTCGGGAGTGCCTGCAGAGCACCGGCAGCACGCGTCGATAGCGCGCCGCAGACGCATCCATGCTCGATGCACTGCTTTGGCGAGAGACCGGAGAGTACAGCGTCTATAAATCCGGCGTCGAAGGCATCGCCCGCGCCAGTTGTATCCAGAGTATCGACAACGGGCGGAGCGGCCTTGTACTCGACCCCATCCGACAGCATGATGGCGCCCGCAGAACCAAGTTTCACCAACGCATGGCGCACTCCGAGCGAGCGGCACAGTTCAAGATAACCCTGCGGTGTTCCGGCGACGATGACCGCCTCTTTTTCATTTGGCATAACGTAGTCGATCGTACGCACAATTTCAAGACTACGCGCATCTTCGAGCCACTTCACGTGATGGCCAACATCGATGGAGATCGTGGCGTCTTTGCGCTTAAGTGCGGGAAGAATGGTATCGCCGTCCTGAGGCGTAAGTGGCATGGCAAGATGTACATGTTTTGCCAAGGCAGCGATATCGAGCAGCGCGTTGTTGCTGCGCAACAGTTGTGAGAGTTGCTGGTTCGCACCGCGATACGTGAAGAACGAGCGGTCCTTGGTAGTCGAGATGCTGACGGTCACTCCGCTGCGTTCGTTCGTACGCGTAAGGTTCGCAGTGGATACGCCGAAGGTCGCAAGCCGCGCCTCGATCATCGGAAACTGGTCTTCCCCGACAAGGCCGATCAACTGCACGCTTCTTCCGAGTCTGGACAGCGCGCACGCTGTCGTGACGGCTCCGCCGCCCAGTTCCCACGCATACTGATCGGTGAAGATCTCTTCACCCGGACCGGGCCAGTCCGCAAACCCACTGAAGACGTGGTCGAGATAAATCTCGCCGATCACTGTTACGTCATACATCATGCCTGCCTGAAAGGCCACTCCCTCTGCTTGACTGCGGTGATGAGATAAAGACCAACGCCGGCCGCAGCAAGAACGAGACCAGCAGCGACATGCTTCGCTTCGCTTGTGACG
>Ga0193742_1000692_pt1 | contig 21746 bp, 31 predicted proteins | sample L2c1metaG_FD_165511 | JGI IMG/M metagenome (GOLD analysis project Ga0193742, IMG submission 165511) | Soil microbial communities from a riparian zone of the East river system, Colorado, United States - L2c1 | ecosystem: Environmental > Terrestrial > Soil > Riparian zone | place: USA: East River... | reverse complement strand
GTTCCAAAAATCATCTGCTTCACTTTCTTCACTACGACCCTCATCTCCTGCTCTTGCACCGTCTCCCGAACCCACATTCACTGTCGTACGAACAGGGATATTTGGAGCAGCCTTGCGCGAGCTTCCACATATCAGTCTTCAGGAGGTTGAACGAATGATAGATAAACAAGCTGGCTCATTTGCAGTCCTCACATTTCCTTCATTCGACCCACCTCAACTCAATGTCATTTTACGTGCAATGGACCGTAGTGTACCCCTCAAACGACCAAAGACAGACGATGAACTTAAACAAGAACTGGCAGAGAAGAACGCCGACCCCGCACAACCTGGAAAGAGGATGAAACGCGTGCGACAGATCCGGACGCCAGAGCTCAAGCTGATGGGAGCCGTTCTCGAAAATCGAGTATTCTTACCGGAGGGTGTGAAGGACATCTCCAAGTTGCCGTCCCTAGACACATTGCGGGCACAGGTAATTGGACTGCTGAGCTCTCCAGCTACTCAGCTTGCTGCAGTTCTGAGCGAAGCGAGTGGGGGTAGATTGGCTCGGACATTGGAAGGATTCAAGAAGGGCATGGAAGTCTCTATTGAATTGTCAGGTGATAAAGGAATGGTATCAGAACAGAGTCCATAAATTGAATTATCTACATCTACAAGTAAATTACCACCATAATTGTGACCACGACAATGATTAGAACATAACGGTCAATCCTTGTCACGCACTTCCTTGGGCTGATATAATTCTCGTCAAATTTGTAGGAGATGTCTGTTCAAGCTAGCTCTCTGAATAGCAGTTCTCGTTAACACGTTCTATCTGTTACAGGGACGACGACGATGATTTTTTGTACGGCGAATCCTCTCAAGTGAAACTACAGCCCCCACCATCCGGTAAGACGCTTTAACTGGAGACTTGTTGGGATTTCAACTTTCAGAAGGTGGTCATTTTGAGCATTCGGAGTGCTTGTTCCCTTCAATTTTTGTTACTTTTGTCTTTTTCAACTGCTGAATACCACGATTTTGACTATTGCCTTTCTATTACGCGTGAATAATTCAGAACCCAAGCCGTGAGTCAAACATCCCTACTTCGAAATTCCTCTTCACCAATCAGCATTCTAGATTAAACCTTGAAAAAATACAAACATCGAATGGACTGGTAGCGCATCTCGAAAATGAAGCACAATCTGCAGTGTCAACGGGTTCGACCGAACAAAATAATGGTGACGAAGAAGAGCTAGACTTGGGCGAGGAGACTGAGGAAGGAGATGCCGACGAAGACGATGTGAGTTATCTCAAAAAAAATTCTGACCCAATGTTCAACGCTTATGTTGCATTCAATAGGATATCGAAATTGTCATGGAGCCAGTCGCTCGTTCGCTTGATTTTCGGGGCATGGACACTTCTAACAGAAGTCGCCCTCCAGTGAATAAAGTCCTCGGTTCATCCTTACCTCCACAATCCAAAGGTTAGTACTACTCCATGGTTCTTGTTGTGAAACTATATTGACGCCCCGCACAAAGCGCCCCAACCCACATTGACAACTGAATACATCCCTATCCAACGAGGAGGTCCAGCTCAAAGCACAGTGACGACTTCCATATCTCAACCTGAACTTGACACAGCACCATTTCCAAACCAATTGAACCAAACGACCGCATCACAAGCTTCGAGGGAGCTGACAACTACAATACCAGATGACGGCGTTGATCCTACAGGTCTTCCTCCCGCAGTTGCACCTCCATCTCATCCTGCTATCGACCCAACAGCCACTGGCATTTTTGATGGCCGGTCGATTCTAGAATTCGATCTTAGCGCATTGGCAGAAAAACAGTGGCGTCGGCCTGGTTCTGACATTAGCGATTGGTTTAATTACGGATTTGACGAGTTATCATGGGAGGCATATTGTTATCGCCGTCGTGATCTCGGAGAGTTGGCCAACGTATTAAAACCCAATGTTATCGTCAGTCTTCCTCAAAATTTATTCCTCCCAACGTAATCTAATAACTTGGTTGTGTGCAGAACTTTGCTGGTATGCCAGAGGATCAATTAATTGCTCTACCCCCTGAGGTTCGAACGATGGTGATGACTGGCGCAAATGCGATGATGAACAACGCTGCCGCTAATTCTGGTATGATGGGTTCTGGGGTGATGATGGACATGTCAATGATGGGTCCAATGGGTATGGGCATGACTGGGGACATGAATATGGGCGGCCCATTGATGCAAGGCATGATGCCGGATAATACCCAAGTGCAACAGTCAGGCGTCGGAATGGTACCAGGAAACGGTACCCCGGAGCAAGTTGGAAATGGAATTGGTATGATGCAAGATGGTTTCAACCCTGGCGCAGGAGGTGGCAATATGATGAACATTGGCATGGGTGGGGATTTTGTCATGCAGGTATCTCCAAGTTCATCTCAGTTTGAGAAATCATCTAACTTTTGTTGTCCAGGAACAAAATATTACACAGCAGATGTATCCTGTTATCGAGGCTCAGAACGTTGCCCCCGTATCGAGCGGTCGTGGTACTCCAATTCCTTTCCGAGGTCGTGGACTACCACGAGCACGTGGATTCGCAGGCAGAGGACGTGGCCGGGGAGGGTTGTATGGAAGTGATGGTGCGTACATCATTTTTAGAGGTTTTTAGGCGACCTTTTCGACTTTGATGGTCCCATCGTTGGTTTTGCAGCTCCGCCACCCGTACCTGTGCGACCTGCTTCACCGCTTCCTCCAGGTGTACCCACTGGTCCAAGAAATCAAAATAAATACAAAGATCGAGATGGGAATGCTCCTGCTGTGGATGGTTTGGATTATGGTGGTGGGAAAGAAGGTATGGGACGCAGGACGCCTAGCGGAGAACCCGAGGAAAGAATGTCCAGTCGGTAAGCGATTCTAGTTTTTGAGCAGACAACGGGTGTAACAACCAGTGAAACAGAAAGCGGAGGAGTTCGCCTGGGTTGGACGATATGCGGGGATCCAAGCGACGCTAGTGCTGTCAATACTTTCTCCGGCGATCTCAGTCTCTATTTTACGTGGTCAAGTAGTCTTATTCTTGAACACATCTGCGTTGTTATTATTATAAGATGCGAGGTCGGCTAAGTGTCCAAAACGCAGGCCCCTTTTCTACGATAAAAACAGAAAGGTATTATGATGCAAGAGATAACAGTGGCATGGACCTGAAAGATCGTAGTCCGTCGTGACCGCCAGGGCTCTTCTTTTAGCTTCCTTTAGCGCCAGCTCTACTTCCTCCAGCTCTCCGTTTTCCACCTCGTCCAGATCTCTTCGCGTTCCTTTTAGCTCTACAAGCTTCGCAGAACCAAGTACCATCAGGAGGCACGGTTAAACCAATACAAGCAAGATGGAACTATCAACAAAAAAACGCGTCAGAAAATGGTTCGAAAAAAAGATATCATTAACAAAAAAAAAACAACACATACCCATTCCCGTTCACATTGACCATCATCACATGCAATCATCTCTCCGTAACTGACCCTATCACAGATACAATATGTCCTGTCGTCTCCATCCCCGTCTCCATCCCCTGCATCTGTTGGGTCTGCTGCAGCAGCACCGGGGGGCACAGGGATACTCGCAGCTTGTGAATGAAGTGATGCACTACGAGCTACAGGCATGCCAGGGCCTTCGAGTTGTGTACGTGGAATACCCCAGTCTAGTGCATCAGCGATGCCGTGTGTGTGTGATATGCCATGCACATCATATGTACTAGAGACATAATTGTGACCTGAACCGTTGGCATTCGCATTCGCATAAGGAGGGGGTAACGAAGGGTGAGCAGTGGATGGAAGGATGTTGTACGCGTCACTTGCAGCACTACGACGTGATCCATTTGTGTGTGTCGCTAGTATTTGGTCATGAACAGGATAAGTATCGTTGACGAGAGGGGTTGGATTCCTGTTATTGTTAGCAGCGGCTCCGCGCTGCCTTTTAGTACCTCCAGCTGAAGAGGCATTGCCTAGTCGATAACCATTGTTATTTGCCCCACGAGAAGTGGATGTCCCAGCTGGGGGAGGCATATGTGAAGTGACTGAAACAATTGAGTCGGATGGTGAAGCAGCGCGTTCAGTCCTGTATACAGACGAAGCCCCGTTGAATATGATATCACTTGCGAGGCAAGTTTGCCTTCTACGCACTTTTTAGTTCTGCCATTATTACGCGACCGGCTATTCGTCTCTGTACCAAGAGGTTTCTTGGGGGACTTTGTAACATCAATATCGTCCTCCTTAGGTACTCGTTTTCTCTTTGCAGGACTGGGTTCTGGGTTACTTGCCACCATGATAGACCCAAAACCACCTCTCCGCCGTCTTCCAGATTCCATTGTTGTTGTAGGCAAGTAGGAACGTTCGGAGACGTGAGGATATACAGTCTTCCTTTCCAACACCGAGGTATCGAAACCAGGGAGGTGTTCCGTCAGCGCCCTGAGGTGATTCGAATGGGCTTTGAGGTTATCCGCAGCCTGAGAGGCAACACGAATCTTGTCCTCTCCACCAAGCCTCAACCGATGGGCCTCCTCTGCAATATCAGTGAGCAACCAAAGTCTATCTTCTTTAGTGGCTGTTCCTTGTTCAATCATGGTTGTAAGGTTATGAATTTTTGCAGTGATTGAGATAATGGACGAGGAGAGGACGGCATCAAGTTCACGGAGGTCAGCAAAATTGCGAGAAAGATCGATAGGGAGGGTGTCGAGGGTATGGGTGTATTCGGAGAGGAGGGCAAGAGCGTAAGGCGTGTCGACGGATGGTGATTGAGCCATTATTGGCAGGATGAGAGTTGGTCCGCTCACTGAGGAGAACATGGTTTCTGATCACATGTTCTGTTACACAATTGGGAGCTATGGATACAATATGTAATATCTATTAGAATAATATATCATCAGGACCTCCTCTTCACAGTCCCCTTTCCTCCACCTTGCGCAAACTGGTTCCCGGCATTTGGTGATGTAGATGAAGCGAACGCAGCAAACATCGTGTGGGTTTCTCGTGGGTTTTGGTGAAATGATCCAAAGGCGTTGGGGGATGTAGTACCGGTTGGGAAGAAACCAAATGTTGGCGATGATGGTACGGCAAAGTAGGAAGAAGGCATTGCTGAGATAAGATGTGTGTGTGGGTGTGTGGGTGTGGGTTGTTGCCCAAGGTGGTGTTCGGTTAGGCAGGCACTGCGGACTTATGACAGCGTCAGAAGTGTGTGTATTACGGGGTCGACTCAATGAGGAGAGAGTTGAGTACGTAGAGGCAATGCCAAATCAGTGCAGTGGCTGGATGTGTTTTCCTCATTGACCACGAGATTATATACGATGCTCGAATGGAATATAAAATAGTAAGGTCTTGTTTTAGAGCTTGCCTTGTCTGGTTTTGGAATAAAGTCATCGATAAATTTAGTTAGCCTTATGTATCATGATGCAGGGTCTCTATTTTTACAAGGGTTGAGTACGTACATGGCACATGGGACTCAGGAGATGAACTTCCATGTTGCGATATAGATTTGATAGAACACAAAAATCCTAAGGACAAGGAAGATGGATCGTCGCACCTGTATGCAACGGATATAACATAGAAAACCTGTACCTCTAAAAACACGGAGATCTAGCCTCTAATCAAAGTCGATAAATGAGTAACAAATGATGCAATCGTCCAAGTATGGAGCCCAGGTAAATTCCCTCAGAACTTGTAAACCTAACGGAGGTTATGTCAATGATATTCAAGGAGGCATTTTTGTGAACTAACTTGATCTTCAGTGTAGCCCAGCTCTTTGAGGATTCCACCAAGTTCTCCCTGTGCCATCCCAACCTTCTTTCCAGAGATTGCAGCGACTTGACCGAGAGGACCTGGATTATAGGAGTAAGATAAAAAACAAGACAAAAAGGACGAATCTAGGGCGTACCGCAGACAAAAATTTTGACCTTGTCTTGGAGATTTGGAGGACTGACATGTTTCTTAATAAGGTCAGTAGAGATGAAACCGGTGGGGCCATTCCATTCTGCGCTAGGTTTGTCAAGAATGTAGACAATCTCAAGATGTTTTGGATGTTTTTTCTGCAAGGCTTCAAGTTCTTTGCGGAGGAGGATATCCTGCTCCTCTACATTGGAGTAAAGCAACTTGAATTTTGTTCTGTTGTTTTTGTCGGATAGAGAATGGTTGAGGACCTGGTAGAGAGGGGTACTGTCGGGTTACGTGTAAGTGCATGTGAAATGCACGAGGTCGGGATACGTACATGCCACTGCCTCCTCCAATCAAAGCCACCTCGTCAAACTGGTTGACTAAAACACGGGATGTCAAGGCAGGCTTGAGCAAGGGAGAAAAAAACCTTACCTTGGTATGGGAATTTTAATACAGGGCCTTTCATTGACAGGGAGTCTCCCGCCTACGTGTTACTATCGGTAAGTTGAATTGAGCCGAAGATATGAGAAATATGGACCTTGAGAGAAAATATATGTTTAGACATGTTGCCTTGGTCGTAGCGCTTTATGAGGAGCGCGAGCTCACCAGGAGCGTCAGATGGCGATATGGGAGTGTACGGGCGGATGATGGGTTTGCCTTTATCGTTTACGATTGCAGCTGGGTTAGACGCCCTCACGAGTAGAAATGACGCGACTGGGATGAGAGATGCATCATTTTCTGGCAACTCGAAGATAAAACTAGAGCAAGCGCTTAGTGAGAGAAAAACTACAAGGAAAAGGGTATTAAAGATACGTTGAAGAGTTGTGGTTGTAGGGCTGTACTTTTTTCAACTTGAAGTCAATAAAGTTCTGGGGGTCGAAAGGACTCTTCTCCTGTTTCGGTTTTGCAGACTCGTTGCGATCTAGGTACCAGTAACCACCTGCTGAGACCGCGCCAATGCCGAGAAGGATAAGAGGGAGGTTGTTAGAATTTTTTGGGGAGGTAGTAGAGTAGAGACGGGGGCCAACAACCTGGCTAAGAATGAGAGAGTGACATTGCTGACGATGAGAATGACCTACCCAAGTTCGTGAAAGGCGAAGGAATGACATGAGCGTACAGAAAAATGCAAATTTGCTGTGGTAATATATACGCATTACGTCATTAATTGATCAATTTCAATTTCACTCGGAAGGCCTTGGCACACTCAATTAACCCTTCGTCCTTCCTCTCCCATGTCCTTCGTAAAACTTAGCATCTTTGGCACTTCCTTCGAGGTATTCCTTGTCTTATTTACTTATTTCATCACTGCTACTATTCATATTAACAAAGGTCACAACTCGTTATGTCGATCTCCAACCAGTGGGCATGGGTCAGTTTCTTTACTCAACCCATCTTTTCATCTCTGACCTTTCCTAGGTGCATTTGGTCTCGTGTGGTGAGCACACTCTATTTCTCATTAACACCTAACATACATATCCAATCTCTTAGTTCCGCCAAGGATCAGCTCACAGGCGCGTCTGTCGCGATCAAGAAGATCATGAAACCATTCAGCACACCCGTCCTTAGCAAAAGAACCTACAGAGAGCTCAAGCTGCTAAAACATATTCAGCATGAGAATGTTAGTTGCACGTACCTCTACACACTGATTCGTCACTTGACATTGTCTTCAGATCATCAGCCTCAGCGATGTCTTCATTTCACCTTTGGAAGATCTGTGAGTTTTGCTTCAAATCAAATTGCTACAAGGCGTCATTGATAGACTGAAATAGCTATTTCGTTACTGAACTTTTGGGGACCGATCTTCATCGTTTACTGACGTCTCGACCGTTGGAGAAGCAATTCATTCAATACTTCTTGTACCAAATACTGGTGCATTCCATTTCATCTTCTACCTCATTCCACTTTAATTTCTCCCCATTCAGCGTGGCCTCAAATACGTTCATTCAGCCGGAGTCGTCCATCGTGACCTAGTACGTCCTGTGTCCACGCACTCCAAATTTGAACTGACTTTTTTTTGTTTTTTTTTGTTTTGTTTTTTGTTTTTTGTTGTTGTTGTATATGCACAGAAACCTAGCAATATCCTTGTCAACGAAAACTGCGACCTCAGGGTATATCTCATTTCTTTAATTCATACAACACATGATTTTGACCCCTTGGAGATCTGTGATTTTGGCCTTGCTCGTATACAAGATCCTCAAATGACCGGCTATGTTTCAACACGATACTATCGTGCGCCTGAAATAATGCTCACCTGGCAAAAGTATGATGTCGCGGTCGATATCTGGAGTACTGGGTGTATTTTCGCAGAGATGCTGGAAGGGAAACCCCTCTTCCCAGGGAAGGATCGTACGTCATCGCCTCATTGCCGTGATCTCGTATACAACACTTATTGGAATTATCCATTAATCTACAGATGTCAATCAATTTTCGATCATCACAGAATTATTAGGCACCCCACCAGACGACGTCATCGAAACAATCTGTAGCGAAAATGTACGCTGCAAGAATATCTGATAGCTTTCATATATGTTGAACGACTGACTTTTACCTTCCAGACTCTCCGTTTCGTTCAAAGTCTACCCAAACGCGAACGCATTCCATTCAGTCAAAAACTTCGCTCCGCAGATGCCGATGGTTCGTAACTCATTCTTCACTTTGAGATCATATTTCAAATCATATTGTTGCAAGCTCTTGATCTTCTGGAAAAAATGCTTGTATTTGATCCCCGAAAAAGAATAGACGCAACTCAATCGCTGGACCACGAATATGTTGCGCCTTATCACGACCCCACGGATGAGCCAGTTGCTGGCGAGAAGTTTGACTGGAGCTTCAATGATGCCGACCTTCCCGTCGATACCTGGAAAGTCATGATGTATAGTGAAATTCTCGGTATGCATATACAAATTTTCCTATCATCGTTTGTCTGATCCTATACCTTAAAGATTTCCACCAAGTGGGTGATGGGTCAACAAATCCTGCTGGTATTCCAGAAGGTGCTCTGGCTGGACCAGAAAATGGCAACCATTCGTCCAACGGTGTCCCACTGACTGGTTGAATTTTATGGAACAAAACTGACGAATGGCAGGCATAATATTTCTTCCTTCTTGATTGCTTTCTTTACATATACTGTGGGCTATATTTTCTTGGTTTTTTGTTGACCTTGAGATTTTTTATCGACCACGATTTTTCTGCCGCTACTACTACCGAGGGACTTTCTTCTTTTCCTGTACATGTTATGCATTCTTTTTTCTCAGTCGGAGATGACAAGATGCCTAAGTCTTGTTTTACATAATGACAATGATTGCGCTTTATTTCTGTATGATACAGCTGGTGGTTATCCGACACATCTCAATACTTAGACTTGGTGCCTTTATCAAATTTCAATTGGTCACATGACCGCGCATTCTCGTCACAAGTGCACGCCGAGCGCTTAGTAGCTTCGAGTCGTCGACCCTTAAAATTTTGAAAATTGAAACCGTCACTTGCTTCTCTAAACTAACCCAGAAGTTGTTTCATAGTTCTCTTTATATGCTAAAAGTCTTTCGGGACTACAACTTTCCGACAAAACTTAGGATATCGTACTCTTTCTAAAATCGCTCACGCATTCCAGACACCACACTTAACGTGGGACCATCGCATAGATAATATGACGCGACGCCATCGGCCGACCGCGTTTGATGTCTCCTTTCCCGAGGAAGTGGAGGCCATGGCAGTTGAGGAACTCGAGGAAGCTGCTGCGCCTAAGCCGATTCATCCGTATGCTGCTGACTCGCCTAGCCCTTTCGTGGCATCCTCCTCCACTCTGAAACGGAAGAACGACGGTCCGGGGGATACACGGGTGATTACCCATGATCTTTCTTTGCAAATGACATCGTAAATTATGTTCTTTAAAGGCAATTAAACGACTTCAACTACCTCCAGGTGCGTTACTCATCCTTCCTCGTAGCCAAACGAATTGACATTTGAATAATAACAGTGGAATATTATCAAAAACGTCGAGAGGAGTTGATTGAAGACAGCGAGCTGGTCATAACAGGAGAAGATCCAGAAGATGGATTAGACGATGGTGAAAAACCAATCAGGCTGCTCTCTGAGTTTTCCATTTTCGACCCGAAACATCGGAATGAACTTGTATCACTTGCTGCAATTGAAGAAGATGACGGTCTGGACCGTCAATTCGAGGGTGCTGGTATGGTCGTGCCATACTTTATCAGTGACGAGGACGAAGGACAAAACGAGGAGGAGACGGAAATTGAGCCTCGGTATGTTCGCTTGAGTGTCATTCTACGGTATACCGTCGATTACACACAAGAATCAGAGTACGCTATCTCGTTTCTGTCATTTTTAGATGGCAATTTCGTCTAACTATTTAACGTCGAAGGCCCTTTTACATCGAAACAGAATACGCTTGGTATATCCTTAAAAGACCATCCCAAAAATATTTGCCACATTATCGTCACTTTTACACCCCGCGCCGTATTACGCAACTAGTGATCTCGTCGGCTTTGAAGCGTCCCATACAGACTTGGGATGATTTTGTTGCAGCATTCACGTCAAGAGTGGATATGTTTGGGAAGACATATCTCAAGGAGCATCTATCAGAATCGGTATGTTACTTACATCACCTGTGATATCTATTCTAGGCCATGTGCCCATAAGCCAAGCACCAGATTTCCGAAATTCAAGAAGCCGTTCTGAACGAGCCGGAACGCAAGAAGATCATGAGTGCCTCCTTTGTACGACATCTCCTCAGCACAGCACCTGCCCCTGACGGCCGGTCACGAAAATCAACTAGAAATGGTCCTAGGAACAAACAGTTGCCAGGAAATAAAGCCTTGATAGGAAACCCTGACCTCGCGGTGTTGAAGGCTGAGAACCAAAATCCTACTCATGTCACTCCTCGTATCGCTGCCCTTGCTGAGGGACTTGTTCGCGAAAAGCTCATCGTCATTGGGCCTTCGCCCTCTATGCGTAACAAAGATCTTCTGCAAATTGAAAAGAAAAGGGCATACGATCATCTGTGTCGACTCATTGCGAAAGCCCAAAAGAGGAACAAGGACGTTGATTATAGGAAGGAAGACAAGGTTTCTGTGCATTCTGAGTTCTACAAGGCCGTGGAGGTCGAGAAGGAAATATATCGGGTACATACATGTATTTTTACTTCTTGATATTATGTCTGATGTTCATCCTTTGGAACAGATCGGAGACGTCATCCTTATTCCTAATGATACCAAGGCCCGTTGGGAGGATCCTGAGCTCCAAAGATCCCAAATACGCATTCCTCCTGATGCTAGGATTGACGACTTTTTCTGGTGAATTGTTAACTTTTCTCAGAATTCATAACATTCCCAATATTTCAATTCCAGGTTCGGCAAAATTCAATATGTTTATATGGAAGTCCAGAGGGCTCACGTGCAATGGTTAAATCATGGATCGTATACGGTTATGTCTGAACTTGCTTTTAAGCAGGAACTATTCCTGAGTGATGAATGTGGAGAAGTCGATGTCTCTAAGATTGTCGGGAAGGTGGTGGTTCACGAAAAACCGAATACTGAAACTGTCATCAAACCTCATGAATACTTCTGCAAGTGAGTCATTGGCATTCTGAATGAAACTTGTTGCCTCATTTACTGACCCATCCATCACCTAGATTTATGTATGACCCTGTGTTGTCGACTTTTACATCTATAGACGTCAAGCGTTTGACACTTGCCGCTGCTCAGGAACCACCGAACAACTGTCCAGCGTGCCTCCTGAACGAGCAGCGAGACCACGAGAAGGAAACACGTGAATTGAAGGATGAACATGGCAATAAACATGGAGTTGCTTTTGCCGGCGTTGACTATCATCTGGAAGATTTTGTGCTCTATCGAGCAGAAACTGGGCCTGCGAATATTGGTTATGTGATCAAGATACAGGTCGCGAATGAGTCCATCACCGTCAGGAAAGTTGGCCGAATATCTAGCCTGGATGGCATCCTTCCTAATCATATTGTGAGAGATGAGGTCGGTCTCTTTTTTTCCAGACGCTGTTCATTTTGCTTATCGACATCCTTATATAGCGTCATCTTTACCTGACAGATGAGAAAGTAATCATTCCTGTCAACGATCTAATCAAGGTCATCTATGCACCTTGCCTCCGATCCTTTCAACCCCCGTATGCAACGCTGGACGACTGGAAAGCGCTTTCATACGACCATTTCTATTTGAGATATAATTTCCCGAAATTGAAGGTTAAGTCTTGGACAGATAAGAGAACCGTTACCTGGCAGGAGCTCCTTGTGTGCACGCCATGTTGCAAGGAGCGACTCAATGGGAGAAAAAAGCTATACAAGTTTCTTGAGCAATCTGAACGACAGCTTTTGCCCACTCTTGACTTGTTCGGTGGAGTTGGGGCATTCAGTCATGGCATAGCAGAAGGTAGCGGCTGTCTCAAAGTCACACATGCCATTGAAATCAGTCCGAGTGCGGCTAAAACATTTATGTACGCCACTCATTCCCTCCCAATTTTTCTATTTGCTGATGAACGAATAGGCGGAACTCCCCGGACACTGTGGTCTATAATCAGTGTGCCAATACCATGCTTTGGTATGCAATCAAGTCGCAAGAGGGGCACCACCTCGAGGTCCCGAAGCAACTATTCGATGACAAAATCTCTGTCCCAGATGCCCCCCAGCGGGGAGTAATCAAGGTCATCACAGCAGGCTTTCCCTGGTGCGTTGATTTACAGTTGTGCTAGATCTACATTGATATGACCAATGATAGTCAAACACATTCAACATTAAATATGTTTAAAGACGCTGATGATATCAAAAGCAACCTGATTTTGACAACATTATCATTCTTGGATTATTATAGACCTGCTTTGGCTTTTTTCGAAAATGTTCCAGGTTTCTTGAATTACTCGCTTAATGCAACACAAGCCGACCAATATCGGGTTGAAGGGGGTCTTGAAATGGGTGGATTAAAGCTTCTTGTTAGAGCTTTGATCGATATGGGGTTTGTCGCCGATGCTTTACTCAGTTATACCCACACTCATCGTTCGTTTGGGATTCAGTTACCAAGTCCGCTACGGTCTTCTGCAAGCAGGCCACTATGGAGCTCCGCAAAGACGTGTACGGTTTTTCCTCATTGCAGCAGAGGAAGGCCAGGTATTACCCGATCTGCCCCAACCAACGCATGAGTTCCCAGCCGTCAACCCATTACAAATCAAACACCCGAAGCAGGATAACCGGACGTCACACACCATCCGTCCCATCCGTACAACTAAAGGAACGGCTGCTCATCCATTCGTGACAATTGAAGCTGCTATTGGAGACCTCCCACGATTTGATTGGTAAATTTTAACAGTTTATTTGTGTCACAATGAATCCCTCATACTTTATTTAGGAAGAACCCAAGGCCGGAACGCGAATCGGCAGCGAAGAAACGAGAGAGAAGGGAGCGTGAAAAGGAGATCCCTTCTTTGGAATGCAAGACCGGCGAGCCGTATTGTGGATTTCGCGGACAAATTGGATATCACCATGAACCAAGGACAACGTATCAACAAAATGCCCGTTTGGTGCCAACCCAGGACCTTCAACAGTATACGAAGTGTTTGCTAGGGAATAAAGTCGAACGGTGAGCTGGAAATCTCGCAACACTTCGTGTCTTATCTGAGGTTAATCGTAACAGGGTACTGCACATTCCATTGAACGCAGGGGCAGACTACCGAAGTGAGTTGTTAATCCTAATGTCTGTGTTGCCAGCTCAATTTTTGTATGATTGCAGGTCTTCCCCCAGACCAATTTGAATGGCAATTTGCAGATCCTTCATCCTCAATTGCCCGAGCCAAATATCGCCCAGGTGATGTTTATACCCACAGTTGTTCCTCATGAGATTCTTATGAGAAAATAGGTGTATATGGTCGCCTGGACAAAGATGGGGTTTTCCCCACAACTGTTACCAATATGGATCCCACAGCGAAACAGTGTCGAGTACTACACCCTTCAGTAAGTCATCTTTTTCATCTATGCCTATACTGGGCTAATTTATGGTAGTGCCATCGAATGGTCACAGTTCGCGAGCTGGCAAGATCCCAAGGATTCCCTGACAGCTTTGTGTTTGAAGCTATTGGACAGAATGTTGTAACGGTCGGTGTATTATTGTCTGTTCAAACAATGTTATATTGAAACCCAAGCCATTGTCAGATGCACAGACAGATTGGAAACGCTGTTCCCATCCCGGTTGCTCATGCTCTCGGTCGAGAGCTTCGAAAAGTTCTGTACCAAAAGTGGAAAGCAAATCTAGATGAGGCTATCTGGATAGATGATGATAATGAGGATGAGCCTGATGAACATCATTTGGGGATTGCTGATGATAGCACTGAGGCTCATGAGTCCTCAGACGATGATGATGATGATAGTGATCGCATGGACACTGATTAAATTCTTATCTTCATAACCCAATATAGTTCATGATTCTACAAGTTCATACCCAACCCAGACCACTTCAGAGCAGCTATTGCATGCAATGAGGTGTTCTCCCTTCTCCATCAAGGTGGTAGTGATTTGATAAAATCCACCACAACGGCATGCGTATCGCCAAAAATCTTCCGCTTCCAACCCGTCCTCCTCAAAGTGTTCGAGAGAGACAACCTGTGCAGGTCGAGGCGGTGCTGCAGAATAAGAGCGTTGTGACAGCCGTGCGTCGTATTTGGCGCGAAGTTGGGTGTTGGACAGGATGGAATAAGCTTCTTTGATGAGAGCGATGTCGACGGGTTCTGATGAATCGGAAATTAATTTTTTGTCTGGATGAGATTGAAGCAAAGCACGATGATATGCTGATTTTATTTGGGCGACTGAAGCATTTTTTGAAAGGGATAAAAGTTGATAAAAGTCTTCCAGTTTTGTGTGTGTGTGTGTGAGAATGATGGTTGTCCCTGAACAAGAGAGGAGGTTGCGACAGCTCAGCGTCTATCACATGGAGGCTCCATCATCTGACTCTCACTCACACAGCAAAGACTCGTCAGAGAACGCTATATTCTCCATATACTCCATGTACGGCGACGAGCACAATGTGGCCAGTACAAGTTGGGCGGATCCTCTGCGCACCAAACGTTCGTCTGAAGGCCCCGATCTGGCATACTATTCCACGCTGTACTCTGACACCGAACCACCACTGATATCCATGCCTGTCCAATGTAACAGCAAAAACACTAGCCCTTGTGGTTCCGTCGTAACCTCCTCCTCCACACGTCCCCCTTCCAGCTATGCAACACCAGCCCATTCTGATCTTTTTGAAGACAGCAGACTGGCAAACAGCTCGAATCTTCGTACGAGTGATCTTTCTGCTTCATCATACACCCCGGCCCCTTCACAGTCCAAAGAATTAAGGAGAAGCGGATCGCTGCACTCGAAACGGTCTTCTCGGAGCTCACCACCACTACCTACAACAAGGGAAGAATTTAATCGTGATCTACCTCCTCTACCTCCTTCGGTGCACCCGACACCCTCGCCGACACCACCACGACAGTCATCTCCATTCCTTTCACCCAAGTCTTCCATGCAACTTCATGGAAAACATGTCGTTCCGCCAGTGAGCTCTCCGTCTAGTAAAGTATCTCTTGTACCATCAGAAGGAGAAGATATGGATGCCTTCCATGTGCGAAATACATACGCACAGCTTGAGGCTTCAGGTGTCAAAGGTGACGGTTATGAGGAAGGTGTTGAGCGCACACGAGCACGTATCGGAACGAGTCGGATGAGCCAGCTGCAAGCAGCTGCAGCGCTTGGAGATGGCAAAGAAAAGACTCGAGATCTTGACGAAAAAGAGGTTCAAGTTCTCAAGAGTGTTGATCGGTGTGTTTTTTCAATCAGCATCCCTCACCCTCTGATCTCAAAAAAGATCACTTCAGCTACGGATTCTTTTCTATTCCATCTCATGACCGATTGGTTCTGCTCAACTCTGCACCTCTCCTTAAGCGAATATCTCCTATGACAGAAGGTCCACGGAACGCTTCGCCTAACGCATCATCTCTCAACTCCCTACCCTCTGTCACTGTTCCTCCCAAAGAGTCCTCCCGTATTTTCAAATGGACCCGCATGCTTATTCCACAGAAACGCGAACACGGTGGCAATGTTGAAAGTTGGCGTATCAAACCCTCTAAAGAAGCCAAATTTCGAGAACGAATATACAAAGGTATCCCCGACCGATGGCGAAGAGCTGCTTGGGATCTTTTGATGTCTCGATACTGCGGAATAGGACCACGAGGCAGAGAGAAGTTAGGGGAGGATTATCGAGACTGTTTGGACAAGCCATCAACTTATGACGTCCAGATTGACTTGGATGTCCCACGGACGATCAGTGGACATATCATGTTTAGGACAAGATATGGTGCAGGGTAAGTAATCTAAACATCATTTCTTCATGTACGCTGCTGAGGAACTCTTAGGCAACGTTCTCTATTCCATGTCCTTCATTGTTTTTCTCTTCGTTGTCCAACATGCGGCTACGTGCAAGGTATGGGACCTATAGCCGCCACTCTCCTCTGTTATTTTGAACCCGAACACGTATATGCGTCTCTCGTCGTCTTACACGATGCATATAAGATGCACGACGTATTTAATCCTGGATTTCCTGGACTTTTAGAGGCGATCTATATTCAAGAGCGCATAACAGAAACGATGATGCCTGCCGTGTATGCAGCTTTTCGAAACCATATGATTTCAACAACGTCATATGCTACGAAATGGTATATTACGCTATTCGCCAATTCGGTGCCTTTTCAGACGCAGCTGAGGCTGTGGGACGTGTTTTTGTTGGAAGGATATGATGTGTTTATTGCTGTCGCTGTTGCGATTGTCTGGGTGTATCGAGGTGTGTTCTTTTGAAATTGCTTCCCCCATGTTTTTCTGTCATCACAACTGATTACCCTACTACAACTTAGACCACATCACTTCTAGCGCCGCCAATTTCGAGACTGTGCTCTCTCTTCTATCCTCTTTCTTCGTTCCAGAAGCCGATGATACATTTTTATCCTGGATCGGGATGACACTGAGTGATAAGAAGCTCAGATCCAACATGTTGAAATGGCGACGAGATTGGCAAGGGCTTGTAGCGGCTGGCAGAGACCACACAGCCTTGCTGTAACGCTTGTTTTATCACTATCGATATTTCTGCAACCTCCTCCTTTCACACGTCATTTACCCGTGTTTTTCACTCTCTGCGTGGACATTGACAGTGGTAAAGTAGTCTAACTAACTTTCATTCGTTTGATTATCTCTTTTCTCGGTATTATATTCATATCGTCGAGTTGCTGCATTCTATCCTAATCCTGCAAAGTTAAATACCATGGAATCCCCAAATGCTCTTGAAGTACAGTAGCTATGCAGGGTTGAACAACGGTTTAAGCGTTGAACCTAGGTAAAATTCCGTTTTGGTATGGCAGATGGAGTTTGAACGTCTCGAACCCCGAGAAACCGACGACCGTGTCTTGCGAATTGGGCGTTCCTTGGCAGGAACAGTTTTGAATCTGTTACAAAAAGAAAACCGACTTCTATTTCGCAACCATTTTGTAGTTGATACATGGCCGATTTGTTTTACATAATTCAGTTAATATAATTTCAATGTCTTCTACAATGCGTTTACTTCTTGAGCAAAGCAGGAGGTGCCACTCCAGCAGAAAGTCCCCTGTCACCCGCAAATGTCGCGCCGGTACCCTCAAGCTCTTCCCTGTGAGAGATGTCAGCAAAGAGAATACCGGCAGCAAGTGTTGAACGTACTCAATGCGGAGCAGCGCATTGTATTTGGCAACACGCTCGCTTCGCGCCGGGGCACCAGTTTTAATTTGACCCACGCCAAGAGCAACGGAAAGGTCGGCAATAACAGTGTTTTCTGTCTCACCGCTACGATGAGATATCATGACACCCCAGCCATCAGATTGCGAGAGTTGAGCACTGCACAATGCAAAGTCAGGATAACATAGCAAGGTTCGGTACAATAACACGCACGCTTGGATCGATTCAGAGATAGTGCCAATTTGGTTTACCTAATAATGGAAATGAGACCAGAGTCGACAACAATGAGAATGAATGGCTGACCTTCAAGAGTAAACCATTGCAGGCCTTCTTCTCGATGGCGGTCTTGATTCGGAGAGGATTTGTCACGGTGAGATCGTCACCTACGATCTGAATGCCGCTTTGCTTGGTAAAGTGGGTCCATGCCTCCCAATCATCCTGGTCAAAGGGATCCTCGACAGAAACGATGGGGTATTTCTTGATATACCCAAGGTAGAGATCGGCAAGCTGGGTACCGGTGATCCACTTGCTGGGGTCGGAGTTGGGGTTCTTGAAGTCCAGATCGTATTTTCCCTCCTTGTAGAACTCGGAAGAAGCGACGTCAAGGGCGATCTTGATTTTCCCCTCGTAGCCGGCTTTCTTGATTGCTTCGGAGAGGAGCTCCAAAGATTCGTCAGCACCAGAAACGTTGGGAGCAAAACCTCCTTCATCACCAACGTTGACGGCTGTGTGTGGTATGTCATTTTTAAATTTTTCCAATAAGATAAAAAAAATGATCATACCATCAATTCCATATTTAGCACTGATCACTTTTTTCAAGGTGTGGTAAGTTTCTGTGCCGATTTTCAGTGCTTCGGTGAAAGAAGTGGCTCCAGTTGGCAGAAGCATGAATTCCTGGAAGGCAAGCTTGTTACCAGCGTGCGATCCACCATTGATGACATTGAAAGCGGGGCAAGGCAGAACAAAAGGAGGTTTTACACCAGCAAGGTCAGCCAGGTGCTGGTAAAGTGGAACACCCTTCTCAGCAGCAGCAGCCTCTGCAACTGCGATAGAAACGCCAAGAATAGCATTTGCGCCAAGCTTTCCCTTGTTCGGGGTGCCGTCCAATTTGATAAGGAAGTCGTCGATGTCTTTTTGTTGGGTGACTGTGAGACCAGATTTGATGAGTTCGGGCGCGATAATGTTGTTCACATTGGAAACGGCTTTGCTGACGCCTGAAAACATGTAGATATATGCGGACGATGGGAGAGATTATATACTTACCTTTGCCGAGATAGGCGTTTTTGTCTCCATCGCGAAGCTCGACGGCTTCATGAATACCAGTGGAAGCACCGGAAGGGACAGCCGCGCGGAAACGGCCTTTTTCAAGTAATGTTTAGACATTTTTAGGTGAGATTAAATTATGAGCTTACCTTTAGCGGTATGAACGTCGACCTCTACGGTCGGGTTTCCACGGGAGTCAAAGATCTAAGGGTTGAATTAGATAAGAAATCGAAGTAGTGAATAAAAGCTTTCACCTGACGAGCGTGTACTTTCGTGATGGACATGGGTTAGTAGATGGTGGAAGGTAAGAGAGTTATCAGAGTTAAGAGTTTCTGGGGTTTCATCGATCTTATAATTAGTTTTAGATATTCCCACGAGGAACTAAGGTGACATTTTTAATCAAATTAATTATTTACTTTGCTTTCTTTCCAAGAGATTTCATTAACGCCGCTTTCTTCCGGCTTTTGTTTTTGACATTCGCAGTGGCATAAAAGTTCGTGGCTTTACGCTGTCTTCCTGGTAAGTATATAGCATATCAGGGATCGGATCAAAGTTGCTTGCCTTGTTCGTGGTCATCCGGGCTTCCTTTTGACTGATCTCATCGTCTGAGGAATAAAAAAAAAAAACACCATTAGTTTGTCTTCACACAGCCACATGTCTTCATAATATGACATACCGTGATCATCGCTCTCTTCTGTGATCTTCGACGAGTTTCGGTTGATGCCTTCAAAAACATCGTCCCACTCAAGTTCCTCCTCCTGCTCTTCAATTTTCTCTTCCTCTTCCTCATTTTCATTTTCATCATCTTCATTCTCATCCTCCTCTTCATCCAACTTTTGCACATCCTCCGGCAAAAACGTATTCTTCTGCATCATTGATTTCAAGTTTTGTTTGACGCCAAGTACCTCTGCGTCATTCTGTGAAGCCTTTCCTTTTCCTTTCGCGTCTTTCTTCTTTCTTAGTTTCGCTTCTGCTTCGTTCAGCTCTGTCGGTCTTTCAGGTGGAGAGACGAAAAACGGGATTCGTCCTCTAACCCAGTCGCTCAACAAAATTTTAGCCACAGAATCTAAATCAGGTTCGCCATGTTTGAGGAGTCTCCCCTTCATCCGTGCTAATTTGTCCAGGAAATTTTCAGGTTCCCAAGTTTGGGTCGGATCTTCTTTGTTAGGAAGGGGTACGCCATATGTTCTGGATAGGTAAATTGGTTTCACTCTTTCCATGAGGGCAGGAATGTGTTCTGATGGTGTCGGCAGTGCTTCCACTCGCACAACGCCTTTCAAGACTGTCGACGATTGAGAGTCATGAGCCGAGGCTGGTACAATTCCGGGGCAATCAATGAGGTAGATTCGTTTGGTGAGGGTGATATATTGCCAGACCTTGACAAGGAAAAGTCAAAAATCTGGTTTATAGATATGGAGATAAATCACATACTTTGGTCTCTCCAGGAACAGGCGCCACGGTACAAACTTTACCACTTTTAAGGGTGTTGATAACACTGCTCTTGCCAACATTTGGATACCCGATGAAACCAACGGATATCTGCTTCTTGTCAGAATGTAGTTGCGAGAACTGTCTCAATAATTGTATAAGGGAGCCTTTTCCAAATGAGTGGTTGGGGGAAGCATGGAATGCGATGGTTGGATAGCGGGGTGTCAAATGTTGAATATATCGAGCCTTATAAATAAAACCTTGAATATTCGAAATTATAAGACAATTTAATAGATGAACATACTGTCACCCAATTTGGAACTAAATCACATTTATTGATAACAAGGACGACTTGTTTGTGAGATTTTTCCTTTTTGATATATTCCAGCACAGAATCGCACATGGTCCCAAGTGGATCACGGGCGTCGAGTATATGAAGAATAACATCCGAAGAGTCAATAACCTTGTAAAGCTCGCCGTAAATCCGTCGCGATGTGCCCTTTGCGTAGATAGGTTCGATGTAATCGCCGTAAGTTTGAGTTTCGACGACTGATGAAGCAAGAGGTTCTGACAATATAGTTAATATCTCGATAAAGTATGCAAGGAAGGAGTGGAGTGCTCACCAATGACACCTAAGCCTGAAAGGGTTGCGGCCTTATCTGCTTCCTCAGCAGCTGCCGCACCAAGCTGGCTGAGCTCTTCAAATGTTCCGGCATCTATTCTCGCCTTCTTCCTTTGAGCTTTAGGGCCAAACGTTTCAGAAAATGGTTCAGTCTCAACGATGTGGGGACGCTAGAATTTGCATTAGGTGCCCGTGCGAAACAGATTGAGTTATCAGTTACCCCACCTTTCGAAGGTTTGGATTAGCAGCATCGTCAAGGAGGGCCATGGGGAGTTTATTGCGCCTGAGAAGCACAGAATAGGGATCATCTTTTCTTGCAGAAAGGCTTGTTCTGAAGTGATCTAAAGCAGTTTGAGAGATGACTCTCGTATTGCCTAAAAAGACACCAAGCAAGCAGTTGTCAGTTGTTTCCAACCTAACAAAATTACAGGACGAATTCAAGCGCACCAAACCATCGACGATCAGGTTGGACTCTTCCAGGCTTAGTTTCGTCTTCGCCTTTCTGAAAAGCAGCAGCTTGGATGATCTTCCCATCCTTGTCGCGGACGGCTTTTCCGCCGTTAAGCATTTTAAGCCGACCAACTTGCTTGGCATTGCGGTAGAAATTTTCGCCCTTGACTTTGGCTAATGATACCTTGGAGTTGGAGGTGGAGGACCTAGTTTTCGACGGTGAACTTGTCTTCCGAGAGGGAGCCATCTTGAAGGTAATATATAGAGAACAACAAAAAAAAAAAAGTATAAATTCACACGCATATATGTAAGATTACAT
>Ga0193742_1000691_pt1 | contig 21774 bp, 17 predicted proteins | sample L2c1metaG_FD_165511 | JGI IMG/M metagenome (GOLD analysis project Ga0193742, IMG submission 165511) | Soil microbial communities from a riparian zone of the East river system, Colorado, United States - L2c1 | ecosystem: Environmental > Terrestrial > Soil > Riparian zone | place: USA: East River... | reverse complement strand
CACGGCTGTCCATCGGCTCGACACCGATACCCCTGGCCTCGAGCGCGCGGGTGAAGGCGGGGGGCGGACGCTTGAGCGTCGCGCCAGATCCGAGCAGCAGGAATTCGGGCGGCGGATCGATGCCGATCAAATCCGCGACATCGGCCTCGGTCAGCGCCTCGATCGCGGGCGCCACCCAGTCGCGCGCCCATAATGGCGTGATCGCCAGCGCCCCCGAACACAGCGTGTCGTCGACGCGAAAGCCGTTGCCCGAAAAACCCCGGATCAGCGGACCCTGGGGGCGCTGGTCCGGATCCATCTTCAGGGGAGTTCGCGCGCGGTGACGCGCTCGCCGTCATTCTCGCCGCCCTTGGGCAGGAAGCTGTCGGGGCCCAGCTTGAGCCACAACAGGATCGCCGCAGAGACATAGACCGAGGAGAAGGTGCCGATGACGATGCCCAGCAGCATCGCCGCGGTGAAGCCGAAGATCACGTCCGGCCCAAGCAGCAGCAGGATCGTCAGCGTGATGCCGATCGAAAGGCTGGTGACGACGGTACGCGAAAGGGTTTCGTTGATCGACAGGTCGAGCAGCGCGACGATATCCATCTTGCGGTATTTCCGCATGTTTTCGCGTATTCGGTCATAGACGACGATGGTGTCGTTCAGCGAATAGCCGATGATCGTCAGGATCGCGGCGACGATGTTGAGGTCGAATTCGAGCTGGGTCAGCGCGAAGAATCCCAATGTCAGCGCCACGTCGTGGAACAGCGCGAACAGCGCGCCGACGCCGAACTGCCATTCGAAGCGGATCCAGATATACAGCGTGATGCCGATCATCGCGAGACCCAGCGCCCAGGCGCCCTTGCTGAACAGCTCGTTCGAGACCTTGCCCGAGACGCTTTCCACCGCGCCCACCTGCGCGCCGGGGAAGCCCCGCTCGATGGTCGTGCGAATGCGCGTCGCCGCGGCCTCTGCAGCGCCGCTGTCGCCCTCCGGCAGCGGGGTGCGGATCGACACGTCACGCGGCCCACCGAATTGCTGAACGGTAGCTTCGCCGATGCCCAGCGCCTCCACCCGCTCGCGCAGCTGCTCAATATTCACGTCCTGCGCAAAGGTCACGCGCACCATCTGGCCGCCGACGAAATCGATGCCCAGGTTGAACCCCTTGACGAAGCACAGAGCGATCGCCGCGGCGATCAGCGCGATCGACAGACCCATCGCCCAGAAGCGATACTTCAGGAACGGGATGTTGGTATCGTCGGGAACGAGTTTCAGCGGGCGCATGGCGGTCTCAAATATTGATGTGCTTGGGGCGATTGCGCTTCAGCCAGTCTGCCACGAGCAGACGGGTGAAGGTCACGCCGGTGAACACCGATGTCGCGATACCGATGGCGAGGACGACCGCGAACCCGCGGATCGGGCCGGAGCCGAATACGAACATGATCGCCGCGGAGATGACGTTGGTGATGTTCGCATCGAAGATCGCGCGGCTGGCTTCCTTATAGCCGAACTCGACCGCCTGGATGGTCTGGCGCCCTCGTCGCTGTTCCTCGCGAATGCGCTCGTTGATCAGCACGTTGGCGTCGACCGCGGCGCCCACCGTCAAGACGAATCCGGCGATGCCGGGCAAGGTCAGCGTCGCGTTGAACAGCGCCATGATCCCCAGGATCATCACCGCGTTCACCACCAGCGCCAGCGTGGTGTACACGCCGAAGCGCATATAGGTGATGATCATGAAGAACATCAGCGCGATGCTGCCGACGATGCCGGCGAGCACGCCCTTCTGAATCGAATCGGCGCCCAGTTCGGCGGAAATCGTCCGCTCCTCGATCACCGCCAGCTCGACCGGCAGGCGGCCAGACCGCAACGAGATCGCCAGCGTGTTGGCGCTTTCGACGGTGAAGCTGCCGCTGATCTGCGCGGAGCCCCCGGGGATCGGTTCGTTGAAGCTCGGCGCCGAAATCACGACATTGTCGACGATGATGGCGAAGCGGCGGCCGGTGAACTGGGTCGACAAATTGGCGAACTTGCGCCCGCCCTGGCTGTCGAAGCGGATGTTGACGACCGGGCGGTTGTCCTGCGAATCGAAGCCCTGGCTGGCGTCGGTCAGCTCGTCGCCGGAAATCGCGACGCGGCGTTCGACCGCGATCTGCCCGCCACCCTCGGCATAGGGCAGATATTGCACGCCCGCGGGCGGCACCGGTGTGGTCACTTCGCCCGATCCGGCGACCATGCGGAATTCGAGCCGCGCGGTCTTGCCCAGCAGATCCTTCAGCGCCTGCGGATCGTCCAGGCCGGGAACCTGCACGACAATGCGGTTGCTCCCCTGGCGGATGATCGTCGGTTCGCGCGTGCCGAGTTCATCGACGCGGCGGCGGACGACCTCGGTCGCGACCTCCATCGCCTGATCGGTCGCGGTGGCGAGGCCCGCGCTGGTCGGGGTCAGCACGAAGCGGCTCGAATCGACGACCTGGATATCCCAATCGCGCTGACCGGTCATCGCGGCGCCCGTGGTCAGCTGGTTGATCCGCTCTCGCGCGGCATCGACCTGGCTGGCGTCGCGCAGCATGAAGCTGAGGCGCCCGCCCGCGGTGGAGATGTCGCCGATCGAGATGCGCGGCGCATCGCGGCGGCGCATTTCCGCCTCGACCGTCTGCTCCATCGTTTCGATCCGCTGGCGCGCGATATCGGCGGTGTCGGCTTCCAGCAGGATGTGGCTGCCGCCGGCCAGATCGAGCCCCAGGTTGATCCGCGCCTTGGGCACCCAGCCGGGCCAGCTGTCCGTCGTGCTCTGGGGAAAGAAGCTGGGAACGGCGAAGGCAAAGCAGAACAGGATGGTCAGGATGACCGTCCAGACTTTCCAGCGCGGGAAATCGAGCATGTGTGGCTATCCCGCCTTAGTCGTTCGCGGGTTTCGTGCCACCCAGCGGCTGGATCGCCGCCAGCGTCGCCTTGACGATGCGCACCTTGGTGTTGGGCGCAATCTCGACCTCGACGTGATCGTCCTCGACGCGGATGACCTTGCCGACGATGCCGCCCGCGGTGGTGACGGTATCGCCCTTCTTCACCGCGGCGATCTGCGCCTGCTGGTCCTTCATCCGCTTTTGCTGCGGGCGGATCAGCAGGAACCAGAACACGACGAAGATCAGGATCAGCGGCGCGATCTGCACCATGAAGGCGGTGGCGCCACCACTGCTCGCGGAACCGGCGGCCTGCGCATAGGCGGGGGAGGAGAACATGGGTTCGATCTGGCCTGATATTGTGGGTCGGGCGGCGCGGACGCGCGCCTCGGTAATTATGGTGCCGCGCGCTACCATCAAGCGCGGGGCCGCGCAACCGATCAGCCGAGGCGAGCGAGCGACGGGCGGGCGGCGGGGCGTGCTTGCATCGCCCGGATGATCCGCGTAAGGCGCGCACCTTCGATCCGGCCGGCCCTTTTTCGGGCAGGTCAGGGACGATCCGGTCGGGGCGTAGCGCAGCCTGGTAGCGCATCACACTGGGGGTGTGGGGGTCGCAGGTTCGAATCCTGTCGCCCCGACCATTTTCGCGCCGCACAAGAGGCTGCGAAGCAGCCGCGAGGACACGCGGCGCGAACGGCCGGCGCGGCATCAAGCCGCGACCGACGCGGGCTTTGCCCGCGGCGCACGCAGATTCAGCCGGTCTCCGCCACCGGAAACAGTACCGCGAACACGGCGCCGCCATCCTCGCCGTTGCTGGCTGAAACGCGCAGCCCCATCGCAGAGGCGAAGCCGGCGACGATCGCCAGGCCCAGACCACTGCCACCCAGCCGGTCACTGCCCGTGCCGCGCGCGAACATCTCGAACACGCTGGCGTCCATCTCCACCGGCAGCCCGGGTCCCTGATCGCGGACCGAGAGCACGACGGTATCGCGTGTCCGTTCGCCGCGAATGGTGATCGGTCCTTCGCCACCATGCACCGCGGCATTGGCCAGCAGGTTGATCAATATGTGATGCAGCAGGGTCGCATCGGCGGTCACCAGCGGCAGATCGGGAGGAACCTGCAGATCGATATGCCGCCCGCGCAGCAGATCCTTCAGGTCATGCACGGCGCCGCCGACGGCGTCGGTCAGATCGATGGGTTCGAGCGAGAGTTCGAGCCCGCCGCTGTCGATCCGCACCATGTCCATCAGATTATCGAGGAAACGGCGCAATCGGGCGACTTCGATCCGGGCGAGCGGCAGTGATTGCGCATCGGGATGTTCTTTGCCCAGCGCCTCAATCGCGCCCGCGACCGAGGTAAGCGGCGTGCGCAGATCGTGGCCGATCGAGGAGAGCAGGGCGGTGCGCAGCCGGTCGCGCTCGCGCAGCACCGTCACCTCGCGCAGCTGATCCTCCAGCCGCAGTCGCTCGTGCGCTAGCGCCGCCTGGCCGAGCAGGGTGGACAGCAGCACCGCGCGATCCGCGCCGATCGGCTCGCGGCCATCCTCACGGGCGAAGCCGATCACCGCGAGCACCCCAAGCGCAGTCTTGAGCGGATGGAACTGCCAGTCGGCGGCGTTGAGCGTCGCGGTGCCGGCGCCCGCCGCCTCGCCCCGCGCCGCAGCCCATTCGGCGGCGGCCTGGTCGACCGGGCCGAGCGGTGTCGATTCGGGGCAGGCGGCGACGATGGTCAGCACATTGTCGCGCTGGTTGAGCAACACGACATTCACGTCCAGCACGCGCGCCATTTCTTCGCAAACGACACGGCTGGTGTCGGCCCAATCGGATTCGCGGGCGAGCGCCTGGCCGAATGCGGCGATGGCGGCGTTCTCATGGGCGCTGCGGGCGCCGAGGGTGGCGCGACCCTTGAGGCGTCCGGCCAGTTCGGCGGTGAATATCGCGATGGCGAGCAGCACGAACAGCGTCAGCAGGCTCTGCGGATCGGCGACTGTGAAGGTGTGGAGCGGCGGCAGGAAAAAGTAGTTGTAGGCGAGCGCAGAGAGGATGCCGGAGAGAATGCCCAGTCTCAGACCGAAGCGGCCCGAGGCGGCGATGACCGGCAGCAGATAGATCAGATCGGTGCCGCCTCGCCCGATCAGCGGTTCGGTCACGGTACCGAGCAAGGTCGCTGCAGCGATCAGCGCGAGGATGACGGCATAGTCCATCGGCCGGCCCCAGCCCGATCGGGGCGGAGTCCGCGTCGTCGAGGCAATCTCCTCGGCGCTGGCGGGAATGACGTGGACGGCAAGACCTTCGCCGCTGCGCAACATCGCATCGACGATCGATCCGTGGCGCAGCGTGAACCACCAGCTGCGCACCGATTTGCCCAGCACCAGATGCGTCGCGCGCATGCCTGTCAAATAGGTGCGCAAACCATCCCTGACGCTTTCGGCGGGAACGGTGGCGATGGTCGCGCCCAGCGTCGCGGCCAGCCGCAGAGTATCGGCGATGCGCATCTTCTCCCGCTCGCCGAAGCCGGCGGCGCGGGGGGTTTCGATATAGACCGCCTGCCACGGCGCGCGCAGCGCATCGGCGAGCCGCTTGGCCGATCGCACCACTGTCTCCGCCCCCGGCAGTTCGCTGACCGCGACGAGGATGCGGTCGCCGCCGGCGAACATCCCCGGCGTGGCGCTCTCATCGAGATGTTCGAGCATCGCCTGATCGACGCTGAGCGCTGCGCGGCGCAGCGCCATCTCGCGCAGCGCGGAGAGGTTGGGCTTGGAGAAGAAATGGCCGAGCGCGCGGCTGGCCTCGGCCGGGATATAGACCTTGCCCTCCTTCAGCCGGTCGATCAGTTCGTCCGGCGGAAGATCGACGACCTCGATTTCTGCCCCGTCGAACACGCTGTCGGGCACGGTTTCGCGCACGCGCACGCGGGTGAAGCTGGCGACGACGTCGTTGAGGCTTTCGACATGCTGGACGTTCAGCGTCGTGTAGACGTTGATCCCGGCATCGAGCAGCTCGGCGATATCCTGCCAGCGCTTGGGATGGCGGCTGCCTTCGACGTTGCTGTGGGCGTATTCGTCGACCAGCGCGAGCGCCGGCTTGCGCGCGAGCACCGCATCCAGGTCCATCTCCTCCAGGCTATGCCCCTGATAGGCGATGCTCTGGCGGGGGATGACCTCGAACGGCTCGATCAGCTCGGCAGTCTCCGCGCGGCCGTGGGTTTCGACCACCGCGACTACGGTATCGACGCCCGCCTTCAGCCGTTCCGCCCCTTCGCGGAGCATCTCGAAGGTCTTGCCCACGCCGGGGGCGGCGCCGAGAAAAATCTTCAGCTTTCCCTTCCCCTCGCGCGCGGCGGCGCGGAGCAGTGCCTCGGGCGAGGGGCGGGAATCGGCAGGTGCCATCGGCACTGATTAGGCGCTGGGGGTGGCGAGCGCCACCGCGCGGCGCGATGCTTATGGAAACTTAACGCGCCACGCCCGCCTTCGCCGTCGAACCTTTACGCAGTGAACGCCTAGCTCGGCGGCGACTGACGCATGTGAAGGTTTCTCCCGATGCAGGATATCATCTGGCTCGCCGTGCTCGGCGGGCTGTTCGCCGCGACGCTCGCGTATATCCGCCTGTGCGATCAGGCGTGATGAGCCTTCCGCTGATCCTCGCCGGGGCCACCGCGCTTGGCCTCCTCCTCTACCTCGTCGCGGTGCTGCTGCGGCCGGAGCGTTTCTGATGACTTTCGCTGGATGGGCGCTGATCGCGCTGTTCGTCGTGCTGATGCTCGCCGTCGCCAAGCCGATGGGGATGTGGTTGTTCGCGCTGTATGAAGGGCGGCGGACGCCGCTGCATGTGGTGCTCGGACCCGTGGAGCGCGGTTTCTACAAGCTCGCCGGGATCGATCCTACCGCCGAGCAGAGCTGGCGGCGCTACGCGATCCATATGCTGCTTTTCAACCTGGTGCTGCTGCTGTTTACCTATGCGGTGCTGCGGCTGCAGGCGGTGCTGCCGATAAATCCGCGCGACATGGCCGCGATCGGCCCTGACGGCGCGTTCAACGTTGCGGTCAGCTTCACCACCAACACCAACTGGCAATGGTATTCGGGCGAGGCCGCGCTGTCGAACCTCAGCCAGATGCTGGGCCTGACGATTCACAATTTCCTGTCCGCCGCCACCGGCATTGCCGTCGCCTTCGCGCTGTTTCGCGGTTTCGCGCGGCGGCAGGCGAGCGGTATCGGCAATTTCTGGGCCGACATGACCCGCGTGACGCTCTACCTGCTGCTGCCGGCCTGCATCATCTATGCGCTGGTGCTGGTCGCGTCCGGCGTGCCGCAGACCTTCGCCGCATCGATCGACGCGACGACGCTGGAAGGCGTCAAGCAGACCATCGCGCTCGGGCCGGTCGCGTCGCAGGAAGCGATCAAGATGCTCGGCACCAACGGCGGCGGCTTCTTCAACGCCAATTCGGCACACCCGTTCGAGAACCCGTCGGCGCTGATCAACTTCATTCAGATGCTGTCGATCTTCGCGATCGGCACCGGCCTGACCTGGACGTTCGGTAAAGCGGTTGGCGACACCCGCCAAGGCTGGGCGATCCTGGGCGCGATGACGATCCTGTTCGTCGCGGGCGTAACCGTAACCTATTGGCAGGAGGCCGCGGGCAACCCGATCCTCCACAATCTCGGCGTGCCGGGCGGCAATATGGAAGGCAAGGAGGTCCGCTTCGGCATCGCCGCCAGCGCCCTGTTCGCGGTCGTCACCACCGCCGCTTCGTGCGGCGCGGTCAACGCGATGCACGACAGCTTCACCGCGCTGGGCGGCATGATCCCGATGTTCAACATGCAGCTGGGCGAGGTCGTCGTCGGCGGCGTTGGCGCGGGCATCTACGGGTTCCTGCTGTTCGCCATACTCGCGGTGTTCGTCGCCGGGCTGATGGTCGGCCGCACGCCCGAATATGTCGGCAAGAAGATCGAATCGCGTGAGGTGAAGCTGGCGGTACTCGCCATCGCCATCCTGCCCTTGTGCATCCTTGGCGGTACCGCGATCGCATCGGTGGTGGGGGCAGGTCTCGCGGGGCCGCTCAACAAGGGGCCGCATGGCTTCTCGGAGATTCTCTACGCCTTCACCTCGGCGACCGGCAATAACGGCTCAGCCTTTGCCGGGCTGACCGCGGGCACGCCGTTCTACAATGGCTTGCTGGGCGTCGCGATGTGGCTGGGACGGTTCTTCGTCATCATCCCCGCGCTCGCCATCGCCGGATCGCTCGCCGCCAAGAAACATACGCCAGCCAGCGCGGGGTCGTTCCCGGCGACCGGCGCGCTGTGGGTAGGCTTGCTCGTCGGCATCATCCTGATCCTGGGCGGCCTCACCTTCCTGCCTTCGCTCGCGCTCGGACCCGTGGCGGATCACCTCGCCATGACCAGCGGCACGCTCTCTTAAGATCGAGTCATCCCATGAGCACAGCCTCCATCTTCACCCCCGCGCTTGTCGTTCCGGCGATCGGTGACGCCTTCAAGAAGCTCTCGCCCAGGCAATTGGTGCGCAATCCGGTGCTGTTCGTCACCGCGATCGTCGCGCTGCTGCTGACGGTGCTGCTGCTGATCGGTGGCGAACCGATCGGCATCGGCTTCCAATTGCAGCTGATCGCCTGGCTGTGGCTGACCGTGCTGTTCGGCACCTTTGCCGAGGCGCTGGCGGAAGGTCGCGGCAAGGCGCAGGCGGCGTCCCTGCGCAACACCAAGTCCGAACTGCAGGCCAAGCGCCTGATCGGCGCCGGCGATGCCTGGGAGATGGTCGGTGCGGCCCTGCTGCAGAAGGGCGACACCGTGCTGGTCGAGACCGGCGACCTCATCCCGGCCGATGGCGAGGTGATCGAGGGCGTCGCATCGGTCAACGAGGCGGCGATCACCGGTGAAAGCGCGCCCGTGATCCGCGAAGGCGGTGGTGATCGTTCGGCGGTTACGGCAGGCACGCGGGTGATTTCGGACCGCATCAAGGTGCGCGTCACCGTCGAAGCCGGACAGGGCTTTCTCGATCGCATGATCGCGCTGGTCGAAGGTGCGGAACGTCAGAAAACCCCTAATGAGATCGCACTGACAATCCTGCTGGTCGGTCTGACGATCATCTTCCTGATCGCGGTGTCCACCATTCCCTCGTTCGCCAGCTATGCCGGCGGCAGCATCCCGGTCGCGATCCTCGCGGCGCTGCTGATCACGCTGATCCCGACAACGATCGCCGCGCTGTTGTCCGCCATCGGCATTGCGGGCATGGACCGGCTGGTTCGCTTCAATGTGCTCGCCAAGTCCGGCCGCGCGGTCGAGGCGGCGGGTGATGTCGATGTGCTGCTGCTCGACAAGACGGGCACGATCACGATCGGCGACCGCCAGGCCAGCGAATTTCGCACCATCGGCAATATCGACGCCGATGTGCTGGCGCAGGCGGCTTCGCTCGCCAGCCTGGCCGACGAGACGCCCGAGGGCCGCTCGATCGTCGTGCTGGCGCGCGAAAAGCACGGTGTCACGCTGAACGAATTGCCCGAATGGGCGGAGGTCATCCGCTTCACCGCGCAGACTCGCGTGTCGGGCGTGCGCATCGGCGAGCGCCTGATCCAGAAGGGCGCAGTCGATTCGATCCTGAAGGCCCATCCCGGACTGGGCGAAACACCCGCCGCGGTCGAACTGCGGCGGGTGACCGAAGAGATCGCCCGTGCCGGCATGACCCCGCTGGCGGTCGTCGAGAACGGCAAGCTGCTGGGCGCCGTCGCACTGAAGGACATCGTCAAGGCGGGTGTGCGCGAACGCTTCGCCGAGCTTCGCCGGATGGGCATCCGCACGGTGATGATCACCGGCGACAACCCGCTGACCGCCGCCGCGATCGCGGCCGAGGCGGGGGTCGACGATTTCCTCGCCGAGGCGACGCCCGAGGACAAGCTGGCGCTGATCCGCAAGGAACAGCAGGGCGGCAAGCTGATCGCGATGTGCGGTGACGGCACCAACGATGCGCCGGCACTGGCGCAGGCCGACGTCGGCGTGGCGATGAACACCGGCACGCAGGCGGCGCGCGAGGCGGGCAACATGGTCGATCTCGACAGCGATCCGACCAAGCTGATCGAGGTTGTCGGGCTGGGCAAGCAGCTGCTGATGACACGCGGCGCGCTCACCACCTTTTCGGTGGCGAACGATGTGGCGAAGTATTTCGCGATCATCCCGGCGATGTTCATCGTGCTCTATCCGGGGCTGGCCGTGCTCAACGTGATGCGTCTATCCTCGCCCGAAAGCGCGATCCTGTCGGCGATCATCTTCAACGCCCTGATCATCCCCGCGCTGGTGCCGTTGGCGCTGAAGGGCGTGACCTACAAGCCGATGGGCGCGGGGCAGATGCTGTCGCGCAATCTGGCCATCTACGGCCTTGGCGGTCTCGTTGCGCCGTTCATCGGCATCAAGCTGATCGATCTGGTCGTCTCCGGCCTCAACCTCGCCTGAGGATATAGCAATGCTTACCGATTTCCGCTCCGCCCTGCGCCCCGCCATCGTGCTGACGCTGTTGTTCGCCACCCTGCTGGGCCTCGTCTATCCGGCCGCGATCACCGGCATTTCCCAGCTGGTGTTTCCATCGCAGGCCAATGGCAGCCTGATCCGTGAGGGCGGCCGCATCGTTGGCTCCGAACTGATCGGTCAGGGCTTTGCAAGCCCACGCTATTTCGCTGGCCGGCCATCGGCGGCGGGTGACGGCTACAACGCCGCGGCCTCCTCCGGCTCCAACCTCGGCCCGACCGCGCAGGCGCTGACCGACCGCGTCAAGGAAAGCGTGGCCGCGCTCCCCAAATCACCAGCCAATGGCGTCCCTGCCGATCTGGTGACCACCTCCGCCTCGGGACTCGACCCCCATATCAGCCCCGAGGCGGCCTTTTTGCAGGTCGACGGGGTGGCGGCGGCGCGCGGACTTGCTCCGGCTGCGGTGCGCACGATGGTGGAGCGGCGGATCGAGACCCCGCTGCTCGGCTTCATCGGCGAACCGCGCGTCAACGTGCTGCTGCTCAATCGCGATCTCGACGGGGCGTCCGTGCGGCCATAGGGTCCGCTCATGCCGCTCGCCGCAAAGATCCTGATCATCGAGGACGATCCGCAGATCCGCCGCCTCGTCCGTTCCGCGCTGCAGCGCGCGGGGCATGAGGCGATCGAGGCGGCGACCGCGCGCGAGGGGCTGAGCCTCGTAGATATCGAGAAGCCCGATGCGGTGCTGCTCGATCTCGGCCTGCCCGACCGCGACGGGATCGAACTGATCCAGCCCATCCGGGCGCGCACGAAGGCCGGGATCATCGTCATCTCGGCGCGTGAGAACACCGCGGAAAAGGTCGCCGCGCTCGATCTGGGCGCCGATGATTACCTGACCAAGCCGTTCGATACAGAGGAACTGCTGGCGCGCATCCGCACCGCGCTGCGCCACCATTTGTCAGGCGAGACGCAAGGGTCGGTCACCATCGGTACGGTCACGATCGATCTGCTCCACCGCCGCGTGATGCGCGATAGCGAGGAAGTGCACCTGTCGCCCAAGGAATTCGGCGTGCTGGCGGAACTCGCCAAATATCCAGACCGCGTGATCACCCACGCGCAGCTGCTCCGCGAAATCTGGGGGCCGGCGCAGGAGGGGCACGTCGAATATCTGCGCATCGTCGTCCGCAGCCTGCGCCAGAAACTGGAGGAAGACGCGGCGCGGCCGGGCCTGATCCTCAACTCCCCCGGCGTGGGGTACAGGCTCAACGCGCCCGCCTAGTGGAAATCGCGCGATTTGGGCAGGATGCGGACATTGCGCGGATGCCCCGCTCTAGGCTCGGCCACTGCCTCGCCTGTCTCCGCCAGCCGATCGAGCAACTCGGTGCGATCGATGATCCGCTCCGCCATCACATGCACCACGCCTTCGGGGCTTTTCTGCACCTCGCCTTCGACCAGCATCAGCCGCGCCGACATCACCGCGCGGCGGAACGCCTCCAGTGTTCGCGCCCACATGATGATGTTGGTGACGCCGGTCTCATCCTCCAGCGTGACGAAGATGGCGTTGCCCTTGCCGGGTCGCTGACGGATCAGAACGATGCCTGCGACGCAGAGCTTGGTGCCCGCCTTGGCGTTTGTGACGCCCGCGCAGCTCGCCACGCCTTCGGCCGCCAGCACCGGGCGCAGGAAGGTCATAGGATGTTCCTTCAGCGATAGGCGGGTCATCTGGTAATCGATCATGACGTGTTCGGCTTCGCCCATGATGGGAAGCACCATATCCGCCTCCTCGCCCAGCTCGCGCGCGGCGGCGGCGGCGAAAAGGGGCAGTTCGTCATTGGGGGTGCGGCGCACTTCCCATAGGGCCGCACGGCGGTCGCTGGCGATCGAACCGAAAGCATCGGCATCGGCGAGCAGCCTGAGGGCGCGCTGAGGGATGTCCGCGCGGCGGGCGAGCGTCTCGACATTGGCATAGGGGCCGTTCGCACGGGCCTTCGCGATTGCATCGGCCCAATCTTCGCGGAAACCGGTGATCTGGCGGAAACCCAGACGTAGCGCGAGTACGCCATCGTCGCGGCGTTCCAGGCTGTTGTCCCAAGTGCTCGCGTTCACATCGATCGGCCGCACCTCGACCTCATGCTCGCGGGCGTCGCGGACGATCTGGGCGGGGGCGTAGAAGCCCATCGGCTGCGAATTGAGCAGCGCGCAGGCGAACACCGCAGGGTGGTGGCACTTGATCCATGACGAGACATAGACCAGCCGGGCGAAGGACAGCGCGTGGCTTTCGGGAAAGCCATAGCTGCCGAACCCCTCGATCTGCTTGAAGCAGCGTTCGGCGAAGTCGCGTTCATAGCCGCGCTTGACCATGCCCTCGACCATCTTGGTACGGAAATTCTGGATCGTGCCGACATTGCGGAAGGTGGCCATCGCGCGGCGGAGCTGGTTGGCTTCGCCCGACGAAAAATTGGCGGCAACGATAGCGAGCTTCATCGCCTGCTCCTGGAACAGCGGCACGCCGAAGGTCTTGCCGAGCAGTTCGTAGAGTTCGTTCGGATCGTGGGGTGGTGCTGGAGAGGGATACTCGATCTTCTCGATGCCACTGCGCCGCCGGAGATAAGGGTGCACCATGTCGCCCTCGATTGGGCCCGGACGGACGATCGCGACCTGTACGGTCAGATCGTAGAGCGTCTTTGGCTTCAGCCGCGGCAGCATGTTGATCTGCGCGCGGCTTTCGACCTGGAACACGCCGATGCTGTCACCCTTCTCCAGCATGTCGTAAACGGCTTTGTCATCGGCCTTGATATCAAGGTCCAGCGCATGCTCGCCCAATCCGTGCTGGCGCATCAGATCGAAGCTCTTGCGGATGCAGGTGAGCATGCCGAGCGCCAGCACATCGACCTTCATCAGCCCCAGCGCGTCGATATCGTCCTTGTCCCATTCGATGAAGCTGCGGTCTTCCATCGCCGCATTGTGGATGGGCACGGTCTCATCGAGCCGGTCCTGGGTCAGCACGAAACCGCCGACATGCTGGGATAGGTGGCGCGGGAAGGGAGCCTCGATCAGCTGGCTCATGATGAAACGCAGCCGGATGATTTCGGGATTGTCGGTGTCGAAACCAGCCTCTGTGAACCGGCGATCATCCATGTCGCCCGACCAGCTGCCCCAGACGGTGCCGGCGAGGCGGGCGGATACATCCTCGCTCAGCCCCAGTACCTTGGCGACCTCGCGCACCGCGCTGCGCGATCGGTAATGGATCACCGTCGCGGCAATGCCGGCGCGGTGGCGGCCATAGCGTTCATAGACGTGCTGCATCACCTCTTCGCGCCGTTCATGTTCGAAATCGACATCGATATCGGGCGGTTCGTTGCGATCTTCGGAGACGAAGCGCGAGAACAGCAGATCATGCTCCAGCGGATCGACCGAAGTGACGCCGAGCAGGAAGCAGATGATTGAATTGGCGGCGGAACCGCGCCCCTGGCACAGGATCGGCGGCTTCTGCGCGCGGGCGAACTTCACCAGATCGTGCACGGTGAGGAAATAATAGGCGTAGTTGCGCATCCGGATCAGCCGGATCTCCTCGGCGATCAGCTTGCGGACTTTTGAGGGCAATTTCACACCGTAACGGGCGATCGCCGCCTGCTTGGCGATGTGGAGCAGATAGGGCGTCGGCTTCCAGCCCGGCGGCACGGGTTCGTGCGGATATTCATATTTCAGATCATCGAGCGTGAAGTTGATGCGGCCAAGCAGGCGCAGCGTCTCGCCGATCGCTTCGGGGCAGGCGCGGAACAGCCGCGCCATCTCTTCCGCGTCCTTCACATGGCGTTCGGCATTTGCCTGCAGTTCGCGCCCACCATCGCCGATCGTCTTGCCCAACCGGATACAGGTCAGCACGTCATGCAGCGCGCGCCGGGAGGGGGAGGCATAAAGCGCATCGTTGGTCGCGAGCAGCGGCACGCCCGCATCGCCCGCGATCCGCTTCATCCGGGCAAGCCGTCGTGCATCGCCGCCGCGATATCCCATGCTAGCGCCCAGCCACACGCGGCCGGGCGCTTTGGCAGACAGGCGCATCAAGGTTTCTTCCAGACTGCCCGGCGCAACCAGCTTCAGATGCGATGAAGGTTCGATGTCATCGAACAGATAGTCGACCGGCTTGCGGTGCGCCTCCTGCTCTGTGGCTGTCGAGCAGGAGAGCACGATCAACGACAATTCTTCGAGGTGATCGATAAGATCGTCGAATTTGAGGATACAGTCGCCCTTGACCGCGGCCAGATTGCCCTTGGTGAGCAAACGGGTCAGCCGGCCCCATCCATGCCGTGTTTCGGGATAGGCAACGATGTCTGGAGTTCCATCGGCGAACACCAGCCGCGCGCCGACGATGAGGCGCAGATCGGTTTGGCAATCTGCATGTTCCTCTTCAGTGAGTTCGATCGGCTCGCCCCGCTCCTCTTTGGCCTTCAGCAACGCCGCCTCGGCTTTCTCCGGCGCGTCTCGCAATGCGACATAGGCGCGCACCACCCCCGCCACGGTGTTGCGGTCGGCGATGCCGATCGCGGTCAGCCCCAGACGGTTCGCCCGCGCGACCATGTCCGACGGGTGCGACGCGCCATGCAGGAAGGAATAGTTGGTCGCGGCGACCAGTTCGGCGAACCCGCTCATGCGAACAGGCCGTGGACATACCAGCGCGGATCGCGGCGTTCGCTTTCGTACAGCCCGTGGCGGAAGATCCAGAAGCGCCGCCCGCGGGCATCCTCCACGCGGTAATAATCGCGGGTCAGGCCGTGGCCGTCCTTGCGCTTCCACCATTCGGCGGCGATCCGCTCCGGCCCTTCGAAACGGCGCACCTCGTGCAGGTTGCGCCGCCAGCGGAAGCGGTGCGGTGGGCCATCTGGCACTTCGGCCACCACCTCCACGGCTTGCGGCGGGTCGAACAAATGGAGCGGGCGCAGCGGCGGCTCGCCTTCCTCCGGCCTGGGCCAGGCGGCGGGGGTGGCCAGATCGATCGCGGGCAGGGCGAGCACGCCCTGCTCGGGGATATGCGTATCCTGCGGCACGAAACGGCGGATGCGCCCGCGCCCGGCGCGCATGCTCAGCCGGTCGATCAGCGCGGTCAGCGCTTCGGTACTCGCCGTCCCACCCTCCAGCCGCAGCTGCGACGGTGCGAGCGGCTCGATGCTCGGTACCGCGAGGCGGATCATGTCGAAGCCGAAGCCGGGATCGATCGGATCGGCCAGGCTCGCCACCCGCTCATCGAACAGCCGCATCACCTGGGCGGGATCGCGCACCGGCAAGCTGGTCTCCACCGCCAGATCGCGCACCGCGCCGTCGCTGCGATAGAAGCGCGCGGCGAAACGGCGGCCGCCCGCCTGGTGATGCTCCAGCGTCTGCGCTGCCTCGCGCGTCAGCTCGCCGATCACGGTCAGCGCCAGCGCCGCCTGCGCGATCGGTTCGGCGAAACGGCGCTCGAAGAACAATGCCGGCACCGGGCGCAATGGAGTGATGCGGCTGTCTGCGCTGCCGAGCAGCCGGTCGAGTGCGCTCACGGTCCGGTCGCCGAAACGTGCGGCAAGCGGTGCGGTGGGGCGGGCGGCGAGATCGCCGACGGTCTTCAGCCCCGCCCGGCGCAGCGCGGTTTCCACCTCATCCTCCAGCCGCAACGCCATGATCGGCAGCCGTCGCAATGCCGCCTGTTCGCTGGCGGCAGGAGCAATCTGGTACCGCGCGAGCGCCTGCGCGCCCTCGGGCGTCGGGGCCAGCGCGTGACGGGCGTGCAGGCCCAGCTGCGTCAACCGCGCCTCGACGTCCGCCGCCATCGCCGCCTCGCCGCCGAACAGATGCGCGCAGCCGGTGATATCGAGCGTCACCCCGTCGGGCGGATCGAGCGCGACCATCGGCGTGTAGCGGTCGCACAGATCGGCGATGCGTTCGATCAGCCGTCGATCGGCGGCGGGATCGTGATCGACCGCGACCAGATCGGGCGTCCGCGCGCGCGCATCGGCCAGCATCATGCCGGGTGAAAGACCCTGCGCCAGCGCATGTCGGTCTAGCGCGACGATGCGCATCGCCCCGCGCTGTTTTTCGATAAAGGCGACGCCAGTATCAGCCCGCGCGGCGGATGGGGACGATTCCCGCGCCAGCCGGTCCGCCGGCAGGAAGCGGAACCACAGCGCCAGATATCGTCGCCTGTCCGCCGGGTTCGCGGAAGATTGTTCGGTCACGGTCCCACTCCAGCAGCCAGCCGGTGCCCGCAGGCCGCCCGCGCTGGCGCAATAATTCCACATCGATCGCCGGGTGGCCGGGGGCGTTCCCCTCCAGCGCCGCCGACGGCCCTGCGCGCACCGTCCATCGCGTGTGCGCCGCGCTGGGCATCGGCACCGCCTCCACCCGCAGCAGCAGCGCGGTGACGCCCGAGCTTTCCGCCGCCACCGCCAGCCGCCGTGTCGCGGTCAGATCGAGCTCGCGCGGATTGCGCCACAGCTCGACCACCGCCACCCCCACCGCGGCGCAGCGCACCACGTCCAGCCCGGCGCGCAGCACCGCCTTCGCATCGGGCAGCACGCCGAGCACCAGGGCGGCAGGATCGATGCCGATCTCGCCCAGGCCCGGCGCATGCAGCCCGCCGCCCAGCCTCTCGGCGTCCTGGGTGCGCAGCCAGACGACCGGGCCGCCCATCCTGAGCGCCAGCATCGCGGCAAAACCCGCCCCGCTGCTGGCATCCGCCGCATCGAGCGCGAACAGTTCGTGCAGTCGCCCGCGCGCCAGCCCGCCGCCCAGCACGGCATCGGCATCCGCATGGCCAAGCGGCACCGATCCGGGCCCGGCGAGTGCCGGCGAACCCTCGATCCTTGCTATCTTCCGCCTCAGCGCGGCGAACTGGTCCCTCGATTCGCGCATATATTGTTCCTGATATGTTCCTGCTCCTTCGGCCACGATGAGTCAAGGCTGGCGGAAACGGGCAATCCTGTGTCATCGCCCCCGCGCAATGGACGAGGATATAGCGGCATGAAGGTGAGCGAAGCCCTGGCGTCCCGGCGATCGGTGCGCGGATTCCTCGACAAGCCGGTCGATGCTGCACTGCTGCGGCGACTGATCGAACTGGCCAATCGCGCGCCTTCGGGGGGCAATCTCCAGCCCTGGCATGTCGCGGTGATCGCCGGCGATCCGCTCGACGGTCTGAAGGCGGCGGTCGCGGACAAGATTGCGCGCGGCGAAATCGAGCCCGCCGAATATGCCGTCTATCCGCCCGATCTGCCCGAGCCTTACCGCACCCGCCGCTTCGCGGTGGGCGAGGAGATGTACGGCCATATCGGCATCCCGCGCACGGACAAGGCGGGGCGGCTGCGCTGGTTCGCCGCGAACTACGGCTTCTTCGGCGCGCCGGTGGGGCTGTTTGTCCACACCCCGCGCTTCATGGGCCCGCCGCAATGGGCCGATATGGGCATCTGGTTGCAGAGCCTGATGCTGCTGCTGCGCGAGGAGGGGCTGGACAGCTGCCCGCAAGAGGCGTGGGCGATGTGGCCGCAGACGGTGCGCGCATTCGTGCCGATCCCGCAGGATCATATCCTCTACACCGGCATGTCGATCGGCTGGGCGGATGCGGAGGCGCCCGCCAACCGCACCCGGACGGTGCGTGCGCCGACCGAAGAAACAACGACCTTCTTGGGATTCTCTTAACCAATTTCATCAATGGTCGCGGGATGACAACGGCCGCTCCCGTGCCCAGCGCCCTTGCCGTCCGCCGCGAACGCGTGGCGGATGCGGTGTGGCGTGCGTCGGCGCGGACAGGGGTTAATTTCGATTATCTGATGGATCAGGCGCGGGTCGAAAGCGGATTCGACGCAAATGCGCGCGCTGGAACCTCGTCTGCAACGGGGCTATTCCAGTTCATCGAGCAGAGCTGGCTGGGCGTGGTCGAGCGGCACGGGGCGAAGCACGGCCTCGGCTGGGCGTCTGACGCGATCACGCGGGGCAGCGACGGACGATACCGCGTGGCGGACGGCGCGACCAGGCAGGCGATCCTGGCGATGCGGCGCGATCCCGATGCGGCGAGCGCGATGGCGGCGGAGTTCGCCAGCGACAATGCCGATGTGCTGAGCCAGCAGCTGGGCCGCGCGCCCAACGCGACCGATCTCTATTTCGCACATTTCCTGGGCGCGGGCGGCGCGGCGAAGTTCCTTGCCGCGCGCGACGCCAATCCCGGCGCATCGGCGGCGTCGCTGATGCCCAAGCAGGCGGCGGCCAACCGCAACATCTTCTTCGAACGCGGCGGCGCGCACCGCAGCCTGGACGAGGTCTATCAGCTGATGGCCGCAAAGCTGGGCAATGACGGCGGCAATTTCGCGCCGGTCCAGATGGCCGCGCGCGACCCGATCGACTCACCGATCCTCAGCAAGACGCCGCCCGGTGCGGATACCGCGACGGCGCTGGCCGCGCGTTCGAGCGAAGCGGAAGGTGGCGGCAGTGTGTTGCGGCCTAATCCGGCACAGGCGCGGCTGGCCTATCTGATGGTTGTTTCGACATTGGGGGCTTGAGGCGGATTTCGCTCTTTCGGCGCGGTTATGCCGGCGGAAAGGGCCGCGAGGGCGGCGTCGCCAGCGTGAGCAGGTTGCCGTCAGGATCACGCACCTGCGCCAGCGTCGAATAGTCGCCCTCGATGTCGTCCCCGAGCACGATCCCCAGGCCCTGCAGTCTGCGGCGCTCGGCCGGGAGATCATCGACGTATAGGAACATCACGCCCCTGCCGGCGATCTCGTCGCTGCTTGAAAGCATGAGCCCGGCCTGATCGAACAGCTCCCAGTGCAACAGCGTGTCCATCGGCCGGTGATCCGGTCCACGACCGAGCAGCTTCGTATACCAGCCTTCGGCCGCCGCGAGGTCTGCGGTGAGCAATGCGGGGTAGATCTTCCGCAGGTTCATTTGTTCTCCTCCGGGCCAGGCTCGGTATGAACGCCTCCTCGATGAGAAAGGTTGCGCTGGAGATGCGGGTAGCTGTCGAGTGTCGAGACGCCTCAGCGCGCTACCGGCGCCGTTGCCATCGGTTGCACTTGCCCGACCTTCGCCCAGCCCAGCGTGATCGACATGCGGCGGTTGCGGGGGTCGTAGCGATTGCTCGGTACATAGGGTTCGCGGTCGGATACGCCCTCGATCCGTGCGAAGCGGCGTTCGGGGACGCCTGACGAATGCAGCGCCTGGCGCGTCGCCTCCGCACGCAATGTCGACAGCGTCCAGTTGTTCGCGGTGCGCCCGGCCGCATAGGGCAGCGCATCGGTATGGCCGCGGACGATGATGTCGTTGGGGACACCCGCGATCACGCCGGCGACCTCGCCCATCAGGCGGCGCGCGTCGGGGAGCAGATCGGCGGTGGCCAGGTTGAACATCGCGAAATCCGCCTCATCGACCAGATCGATGCGCAGCCCTTCGCGCGTTTCGGTGAAGCGGACGTTCTTCAGCAGCCGCTTCAGGCCCGGATCGCGCTGCATCTTGCGGATCAGCGTGCGCTTCAACGCCTCGAACCGCTTGCGGTCCGCCGCGCGCTCGCCCGCGCCCTCGTTCATCCCGCCGGTCGTGTCGCGCGGGATGGTGATGCCCTTGGAGCCGGTCTGCGCCGCCTTGTGCGGATAATTCTCCTTCGCGTTCAGCGCGTCGCCGCCGAACGGGCCGTTGGAGCCGGCGCTTTTCTCGCGCATCTCGACCAGGGTCGGGGTGAAATAGTCGGCGATGCCCTTGCGCTGCTTCTCGGTCGTTGCGCCCAGGATCCACAGCAGCATGAAGAACGCCATCATCGCGGTCACGAAATCGGCATAGGCGACCTTCCACGCGCCGCCATGATGGCCACCATGCGACGCCGCCATGATCTTCTTGACGATGATCGGGCGCGGTGGGGGCTCGTTCTTGCCGCGCGTGGCCGCCTTGCTCGCCACGGTTCAGCGCCCGCGCATGCCGTCGAACACATCGGCAAAGGCCGGCTGGTTCGAATGCGCGATGCCCGAACGCGCCGCTTCGATGACGAGCGGCAGCGGATGGCCGTGGAGCGAGGCGATGATCATCTGCTTGACGACGTGATAGATCGCCGCATCTGCCTCTATCACTGTCTTTGCGCGCGTCGCCATCGGGCCGACGATGCCGTAGGCCAGCAGCACGCCCAGGAAAGTGCCGACCAGCGCCGATCCGATCATTGCGCCCAGGATCGCGGGCGGCTGGTCGATCGATCCCATCGTCTTGACCACGCCCAGCACCGCCGCGACGATGCCCAAAGCGGGCAGCGCGTCGGCCAGGCTCTGCAGCGTATCGGCGGGTTTGATGACTGCATGGTGATGGCTCTTGAGCGAGTTATCCATCACCTCCTCGACCGCATGGGTATCGAGCGTGCCCGAGGAGATCACGACCAGCCGCAGCGTATCGCAGATCAGATGGATGAGCGTGCCATCGGCCAGCAGGCGGGGATATTCGCTGAAGATCGCGCTGGCGGCGGGATCCTCGATATGCGGCTCGAGCGCCACCGGCCCGTCGGTGCGCATGATCTTCATCAGGCGCGAGATCAGGAAGATGACGTCGAGATAATCCTGCTTGATGTAGCGCGGCCCTTTGAACACCTTGGCGACGCCGCCGCCAAGCGCCTTCAGTTCAGAGAGCGAGTTGCCGGTGACCAGCGCGCCGATCGCGGCGCCGCCGATGATCAGCATTTCGTGGGGGAGTGCGTGCATCACCGCGCCGAGATCGCCGCCGGTGAGCATGAAGCCACCGAAGACCATGACGAGCAGAATGACGACACCGACGGCTGAAAACATAATGGTCCCCGTTATTTCCCACATGGAGTAACGGCAGGGGAGGCCGTAGCTTTATGCTTTCGCGGGAATTAATCTCTAGCCCAGCAGATCGAACAGCGTCCGCCGGTTGACGCGCGTGAACGCGGCCTGTGCCGCCTCCAGGGTCAGTTGCTTGGTCTGGAGTTCGGGGATCGCCATGGTCAGGTCGGTAGCTTCCAGCTTGGTGCGCTCCTCCGCCGCGGTGGCGCCTTGCGAGATCAGCCGGTCGAGCGCGAAATCGATCCGTGCGCCGCGCACGCCCTGTGCGCCGATCGCGTCGGTCACTTGCGTCTGGCCCGCGTTGATGCGGTCGAGTTCGGCGGCTATCGCGGTGTCGTTGCCACCGATCAGCGCCGTGGCCGCCGCCTCCAGCCGGTCGGCGAGCGTGTCGCCCACCGCCCCGAACACCGATGCGCGTGACGGATTGGCGGTGAGCAGCGCGCCCCCGCCCATCGGTATCCCCAGCGGCTCGCCATCGGCGAACACCGGTTGTCCGCGCGAATCCTGCTGTTGCATCGCCAGGCGCATCTCATCGGCGAACGCCTGCAACTCGAGTGCCGCGACCACCTTGTCGCCGCCTGGTCCGCGCGCGGCGCTGATCAGTTCGGCGGCGCGGTCCATCATGTCCTG
>Ga0193742_1000690_pt1 | contig 21779 bp, 21 predicted proteins | sample L2c1metaG_FD_165511 | JGI IMG/M metagenome (GOLD analysis project Ga0193742, IMG submission 165511) | Soil microbial communities from a riparian zone of the East river system, Colorado, United States - L2c1 | ecosystem: Environmental > Terrestrial > Soil > Riparian zone | place: USA: East River... | reverse complement strand
ACGTCGCCTCGACCTCCCCGACCACCTCCTCGGTGGCCGGGTTGACCAGCGTCGTCATGGCCTCGTCGCCGCGGCGACCAGGGCGTCGAACAGCCGCGGGTCGTCGCCGTCCTCGGGGTGCCACTGGACGCCGAGGGCGAAGCGGTGGTGGGGGAGCACCACCGCCTCGATCGTGCCGTCTTCGGCCCGGCCCACGGCGTCGATGCCGTCGCCGAGGCGGTCGATGGCCTGGTGGTGGTAGCAGGGCACCTTCACGTCGGCGCCGAGGATGGCGGCGAGCGGCGTCCCCGGCTCGACGTGCACGTTGGTGGTGCCCAGCTCGGCCGGGGCCGGACGGTGGCCGTCGTGGCCGACGACGTCGGGCAGGTGCTGGTGCAGCGACCCGCCCCGGGCGACGTTGAGCACCTGGACGCCCCGGCAGATGGCGAGCACCGGCACGTCGGCGGCCAGCGCCGCGTCGAGCAGGTCGGTCTCCCACCAGTCGCGGTCGGGGCGGGCGCCCTGGGTCTCCGGGTGGGGTTCGGCGCCGTAGCAGGTGGGGTCGACGTCGGCGCCGCCGGTGAGGATCAGCCCCTCGATGGCACCCACGGCCCGGCGGGCGGCGGCCGGGCCGGCGGTCGCTCCCGGCGGCAGCAGCACCGGCAACCCACCGGCCGCCGCCACCGCCGCCACGTAGGACTGGGGGAGCACGACCGCGGGTCGGTTCCACACACCCCAGCGGGCGTCCTCCACGTAGGTGGTCAACCCGATGCGCGGCAGCGCACCGTCGTCAGAGCCGTTCGAATCCACGTCGTCGCTCCCAGTCGGTGACCGCCCCGTCGAAGGCCGCCTGCTCGACCCGGGCGGCGTTGAGGTAGTGCTCCACCACGTCGTCGCCGAACGCCGCGGCGGCGACCTTGCTGCCGGCGAACGCCTCCGCCGCGTCCCGCAGCGTCGACGGCACCCGCGGCTTGTCGGACGTGTACGCGTTGCCGAGGTGCTCGGCCTCCAGGGGCAGCTCCTCGTCGATGCCGTGGAGCCCGGCGGCGACCATCGCCGCCACCGCCAGGTACGGGTTCACGTCGCCGCCCGGCACCCGGTTCTCCACCCGCAGGCTCTCGGCGCCGTGGCCGACCACCCGCAGGGCGCACGTCCGGTTGTCCCGTCCCCAGGCGATGGCGGTCGGGGCGAAGGAGCCGTCGACGTAGCGCTTGTACGAGTTGACGTTGGGGGCGAACAGCAGGGTCAGCTCGTGGAGGCAGGCGAGCTGCCCGGCCAGGAAGTGCTCCATCAGCGGCGAGAAGCCGTGTCCCGAGTCGGCGAGCACGGGCGTCCCGTCGGTCGACCGCAGCGACAGGTGGATGTGGCAGGAGTTGCCCTCCCGCTCGTCGTACTTGGCCATGAACGTGAGGCTCATGCCGTCCTGGGCGGCGATCTCCTTCGCCCCGGTCTTGTAGATCGAGTGGTTGTCGCAGGTCGCCAACGCCTCGGTGAAGCGGAAGGCGATCTCGTGCTGGCCCAGGTTGCACTCGCCCTTGGCCGACTCCACGTAGAGCCCGGCGCCCGCCATCCCGTTGCGGATCCGGCGCAGCAACCCCTCGATGCGGGCGGTGCCGGCCAGCGAGTAGTCCACGTTGTACTGGTTGGCCGGCTCCAGCTCCCGGTAGCCCTTGGACCACGCCGCCTCGAACGTGTCGCGGAACACGATCAGCTCCAGCTCCGTGCCCACGAGGGCGACGAGGTCGCGCTCGGCGAGCCGGGCGAGCTGGCGCCGCAGCACCTGCCGGGGCGAGGCGACGACGGGCGAGCCGTCCTCCCACTCGACGTCGCACATCACCAGCGCCGTGCCCTCGTGCCACGGCACCAGCCGCAGCGTCGACATGTCGGGGTGGAGCACGAAGTCGCCGTAGCCCCGCTCCCACGACGACATGGCGTACCCGTCGACCGTGTTCATGTCGACGTCGACCGCCAGCAGGTAGTTGCAGGCCTCGGCGGCGTGCGGCACCACCTCGTCGAGGAAGTACCGCACGTGGCAGCGCTTGCCCTGCAGGCGACCCTGCATGTCGGTCATGGCGACCAGCACGGTGTCGACCGTGCCCTCGTCGGCCAGCGTCCGCAGCCGCTCCAGCGTCAGCGCCGGTTCGGGCATTGCTTCCCGCTCTTGGCGCCTTCGGCACCGGGCTCAGGCATCAGACCGACTCCAGGTCGGCTTCGATCGCGGCCAGCTCCTCGGCCGACCCCTGCACCTTGGGCCCGGTGAACCAGTTCCTGGCCGAGACCAGCCACCAGATCCCGGCGAAGCCGACCACCACCAGCACCGCCACCGGCGTGTAGTTGAAGCTGGTCCGGGTGACCGGGCTGACCTGCGGGAGCATGAACAGCACCGAGATGAACGCCACCCACGCCACCGCCACCCAGCCGATGGGCTTCGACCAGCGGCCCAGGTTCCACGGCCCCGGCTGGAAGCGGTCGCCCTGGAGGAGGCGCAGCAGCGTCGGCAGCACGTAGGCGATGTACAGGCCGATCACGGCGATCGACGTGACCGCCGCGTACGCCGTCGTGTTCCACAGGTAGGGGAGTCCCAGCAGGAAGGCGCCCACCGCGGCGAGCCAGATGGCGTTCGTCGGCGTGCGGGTGCGCTTGTTGAGGCGGTGCCAGGTGTTCGACGCCGGCAGGGCGCCGTCGCGGGCGAAGGCGTAGACCATCCGCGAGTTCGCGGTCACCGACGACATCCCGCAGAAGAACTGGGCACCGACGACGATCACGAGCAACAGCTTGCCCGTGGTCTCGCTCGTCGCGTCGATGAAGATCTGGGCCGGCGGCACGCCCGTCTCGCTGGCCAGGGCGCCGTCGTACGACTGGATGGCGAACGTCAGCCCGATGAGCAGCACCCAGCCGGCCCCCAGCGACACCAGGATCGACATCACGATCCCTCTGGGGCCGGCCGTGGCGGCGTTGTTGGTCTCCTCGGTCATGTGGGCCGAGGCGTCGTAGCCGGTGAACGTGTACTGGGCCAGCAGCAGGCCGAGCATGCCGACGTAGAAGGTGTTGCTCCAGCCGGTGTTGTTGACGAACTCGGTGAAGACGAAGTCGGCCGACTGGTGGCTGTCCGGCAGGATCACCAGGGCGCCGACGATGATCCCGACGCCGAGGATGTGCCACCACACCGAGATGTCGTTCAGCCGGGCGACGAGCCGCACACCGAACGTGTTGAGCAGGCCGTGGGCCACCAGGATCAGGCCGAACAGGAAGATCGTGTGGCCGGGCGTGGCGGCGAAGTCGAACTGCAGGTCGAGCAGGGCGTTCAGGAAGAACGCGGCGCCGAAGTCGATGCCGGCGGTGACCGCCACCTGGCCCAGGAAGTTGAACCAGCCGGTGAACCACGACCAGGCGCCCGGGTTGCTCGGCGCCAGCTTGGCGGCCCAGTAGTAGAGGCCGCCGGCGGTCGGGTAGCTGGAGCACACCTCGGCCATGGCCAGGCCCACGAACAGGGTCATGAGGCCGACGAACGGCCAGCCCCACACGATGATCGCGGGCCCGCCCGTGTTCATCCCGAACCCGTACAGCGTCAGGCAGCCGGACAGGATCGAGATGATCGTGAACGAGACCGCGAAGTTGGAGAAACCCGACATCGAGCGGTCGAGCTCCTGGGCGTAGCCGAGCTCGTGCAGGCGGCGTGTGTCGTCGTCGGCGGCGGCGGCTGCGGCCCTGCCCGCGTCAGCCGGGTCGACCTGGTCGTCGATCGTCATCCCAACCCCCTCGGCGCCGGGTGTGACCAGCGCTCTCCGGTATTGGATCACGATCAGTCCATTGGCGCCAGGGGTTCTTGCCCGGGCTGTCCCCGGTCTTACGTGAGGAACCCCCGGAGCAGCGCGGCGGTGCCGTCGAGGTGCTCCTGCATGGCGTCCCGGGCGGCGGCGACGTCTCCCGCCAGGATCGCCTCGACGATCAGCCGGTGCTGCTGGCTGGAGTGCTCGATGTTGGGGCCCAGCAGGGGGATCTCGTCGAGCAGGTCGTTCACCCGCATGCGGACATCGGCCACCGAGGCCGCCAGCGACGGCGCTCCCGTCACCTCGGCGATCGCGAGGTGCAGGCGGGAGTCCATCTGGCGGTAGGCGGCGGGAGCGACGGTCTCGCTCTCCTCCAGGCGGTCGAGCAGGTGGCGGCGCTCGTCGTCGCTGAGCTCCCGGGCGGCGGCGATCTCGGCGGCGCCGACGTCGAGCACGTTGCGGAGCGTGAGGGCGTCCTCCACCTCGCTGGCCCGCTCCCGCATCCGGCGGCCGATGGCATCGTCGTCGCGGGTGGCGCCGTCGGGCGCGGCGGCGGCGTGGTAGGTGACGAACGTGCCGCCGTTGCGGCCCCGGCGCGACGCCACGTAGCCGTTCTGCTCCAGCACCCGGATGGCCTCCCGCACGGTCATGCGGCTGACGCCCAGCCGAGCGGCCAGGTCACGCTCCGGTGGGAGCCGCTCGCCGGCGGTCACCACGCCCAGCTTGATGGCGTGGAGGACACGCTCGACGGCCTCCTCGAAGACGTTCCCGGTGCGTATCGCCCGGAAGACCACGTCCTCGGCGACCGACGGCGACACTCGAACCCCTTCGCCCATCTGTTGCACCCTAGGTGCGCCACCCCCCGTCAGCCAGACCGGTCCGGACACACCCGAAACTTCGACAGGAATGGTCGCCATAGCGCCATCCATGTCGAAGTTTCGGGCCCGGGTCCCCTACGGGTGGAGGCGGAGTTTGTCGAGGGCCTTGTCGACGGTGCGGCCGTCGCCGGCGAGGGCGAAGCCGGCGAGGGGGAGGTCGGAGGTGGGGACGGCGGCGACGGCGGCGCGGTTGTCGATGTCGTTGCCGGTGGCGAACAGGTCGTCGGTGTAGACGGCGACCTGGAGGTCGCGGGCGAGGGCGCGGTCGAAGGCCCGGCGGAGCGCGGCGGCGTCGCCGGCGAGGACGACGACCGGGCTGGCGAACAGCGGGTGGAACTTCACGCTCGAGGCGTCCTCGTAGGGGAGGCCGATCAGCTCGGGCGCGGAGGTGCCCATGCCGCTGGCCAGGAAGGCCGTCACGTTCAGCTTCTGCCATGTCGCCAGGTCGTCGCGCACCACCACTGCGATCTTCACGTCGGTCATGCCCCCAGCGAAGTGCCTGGTCGGCGGGGGTGTCTTGTACGTTGTGCGCGCGTGCGGTCGGAGTCGGTCGAGCGGGTGCGGGCCTGGCAGCCGGAGCTGCCCGGAGTCCGCGAGGTGTTCCACGCCCGGTTCGTGGCGCACCGCTACCCGCCCCACACGCACGACACCTGGACGGTGCTGATCGTCGACCAGGGCGCCATCCGCTACGACCTGGACCTGCACCCGCACGGGTCGACGCTCGGGACCGTGACCGTGTTGCCGCCGCACGTCGTCCACGACGGCCGGGCCGCGCACCACGACGGGTTCCGCAAGCGGGTCCTCTACCTGGAGACGTCGCTGTTGGGCGAGGGGCTCGTCGGCCCGGCGGTGGACCACCCGACGATCGGCGATCCGACGCTGGTGAGGACCGTCGACCGTCTGCACCGGCGGCTCACAGGCGGCGACGACTTCCTCGGCGGCGAGGCGGCGCTGCTGGTGGTGACCGAGCGACTCCTGGACCACCTCGGCGGAGGCGCCGCGGACGCGGCGCCCCGGGCGCCCGACCCCGCCCTGGCCGACCGGCTGCGCCAGCTGCTCGACGCCCACCCCTTCGAGAAGCTCACCCTCCGGACGGCCGGCGACATCCTCGGAGCGAGCCCCGGCCACCTCGTGCGCAGCTTCGGCGCGGTCTACAGCATCTCGCCGCACGCCTACGTCGTCGGGCGTCGCATCGACGCCGCCCGCCGCCAGCTCCTCGACGGCCGCCCGGCGGCGCACGTGGCGGTCGCCACCGGCTTCCACGACCAGGCCCACCTGAGCCGCCACTTCACCCGTCACGTCGGCACCACACCGGGCCGCTACGCCCGTCGCTGACGCAATATATGCTCACCCCCGCAAACCACTGGGGGTGAGTGGATGGCGGAAGAAACCACGCCGGGTCGCTGGACGCGGCGCCGGTTCCTGGGGCAGACAGGTGCCGCGGCAGGTGCCCTCGCGCTCGGAGGCGGCGGCCTCGCACGAGCGGCCGGAGCGCTGCCGCCTTCGGCCGCGTCGGCCGCGGCGGCCGCGGAGCCGGTCTTCACCGGCCTGCCGGGCGAGGCGCAGATCTACGGGTGGATCCAGCAGATCGTCGCCCAGGGCATCCGGCGCCCCGGCTACCCGGCCGCGGCGTGGGCCGAGCAGTTCGCCGCCCAGAGGTTCACCGACCTCGGGCTGGAGAACGTGCGGCTGGAGCCGATCACCGTCGACCGCTGGGAGCCCCGCACCTGGTCGCTCGACGTGATCCGGCCCGGCGCCGCCACCGTGCGGCTCGACTCGTTCCCGGTGCCGTTCTCGCCGCCGGTCGAGCACCTCGAGGCGGACCTGGCGCTGTACAACGCCGCGCTCCCGTCGCTGGTCGCCGGCAAGGCGTCGCTCTACGACGAGGTCATGCTGCGCATCCCGGCGAACCTGCTGCTCCTGCTGGGCACCCCGTCGGCGCTGCCGCTGGGCCGCTCCCACGACCCCGACGGCTCGCTGCTCCTGCTGCACACGCTGCCGTTCGGGCTCGACTTCCAGTCGGTGGTGGAGCCCTCGGCGGCGGCGGGCGCGAAGGCGTTCGTCGGGTCGCTGACCGGCTACCCCGGCGACTCGTACCAGTACTACGTGCCCTACTGGGGCGGTACCGGTCCGATCCCGGGCGTGTGGATCCGGGGGAGCGCCGGCACCTGGCTCAAGACCCAGACGCTGTTGGGCGGGGCCAAGGTGCGGTTGGAGGTCGACTCGACCAACGTGCCGGTCACGTCGCACAACGTGGTCGGCGAGCTGCCGGGCGGGCCCGACGGCAACGACGAGGAGATGGTGATCGTCGGCTCGCACAGCGACGGGCCGTGGGCGTCGGCGGTGGAGGACGGCAGCGGCATGTCGCTGGTGCTGGCCCAGGCCGCCTACTGGGCGGCCCGGCCGCCGTCGCAGCGCCCGCACCGGATGGTGTTCCTGCTGCACGGCGGGCACATGTCGGGCGGCGCCGGCCTGCACGGCTACATCGAGGCGCACCGCCCGGAGCTGGAGCGGGTGGTGCTGGAGCTGCACCTGGAGCACGCCGCCCGGGAGTTCGGCGAGAAGTTGACGGGCGGCGTCGGCCCCACCGGCCTGCCGGTGCCGCGGTGGTGGTTCACCAGCCGCATCGCCCGGTTGGAGCAGGCCGTGTACGACGCCTTCGTCGCCGAGGACCTGCGGCGTTCCATGGTCCTGGCGCCCGACGCCTTCGGGGCCGAGCCGCCCACCGACGGCGGCTTCTACCACCACGAGGGCGTGCCGATCGTGAACTACCTGACCGCGCCCTACTACCTGTTCGACGCCAGCGACACCCTCGACAAGGTGGACCGCACGAGCCTCGTGCCCCTGTCCCGGGCCGCCATCCGCATCATCGAGGCGACCCGTGGCGTGACGGCCGCCCAGATGCGGGCGGGCGGCTGACCCGCCCGCGCACGTTCAACGCTGCCAAGATCCGGGGCATGACCGACCTCGCCACCGTCGCACCCGCCTTCGTCGCCATGGCCCACCGGATCGTGTGGGCCTCGGCGGCGACGGTGGGGGAGGACGGCCGGCCGCGGAGCCGGGTGCTGCACCCGTTCTGGACGTGGGACGGCACGTCGCTCGTCGGCGTCATCGCCACCGGGCCGACACCGGTGAAGCAGACGCACCTGGCGCACAGCCCGTTCGTGACCCTCACCTACTGGAACCCCGAGCAGGACACCTGCACGGCCGACTGCGGCGTCGAGTGGATCCTCGACGACGCCGGGCGGGAGGAGGTCTGGCGCACGTTCGTCGAGGCGCCGGAGCCGGTCGGCTACGACCCGGCGATCATCCCGGTCTGGGCCGACGGCCCGCTGTCACCCGCGTTCGCCGGCCTCCGCCTCACCCCGTGGCACCTCCGGGTCATGCCCGGCACCGTGATGACCGCGGGCGCGGGCGAGCTTCTCAGCTGGTCGGCCGCGGCAGGGCGGTAGACCCACTAACGAATATTCGTTATTTTTGCGGCGAGACCGAGCCGAGGAGAACCCATTGAGCGACGTCAACGCCCCCACCAACATCGTGATCGCCCGCAGCGATCTGGACGAGGTCATCCACGAGCTGGAGCTGAACAGCCACGTCCTCATGACGTGGGACTACGAGCGCAGCCGCACGGCGCTGGTGAAGCTCTACGAGAAGGCCAAGACGTCGCAGTGGAACGCCACCACCGACCTGCCGTGGGACACCGACGTCGACCTCGAGCGCCTCGGGCCCGAGCTGCGCATCGCCACGCAGCGGTTCCAGAACCTTCAGGCCGTCGAGGGCTCCCCGGTGGCCCACTGGGGCGAGAAGGAGTGGGACCGCTTCGCGCTCGAGATGCAGAAGTGGACCATGTCGCAGTTCCTCCACGGCGAGCAGGGCGCGCTGGTGTGCACCGGGCTCATCACCGCGACCGTGCCGTGGATCGACGCCAAGTACTACGCCGCCACCCAGGTGGTCGACGAGGCCCGCCACGTCGAGGTCTTCTCCCGCTACATCGACGAGAAGCTGGGTGGCGCCTACCCGATCAGCCCCCAGCTCGGCGGGCTGCTCGACGACATCATCCGCGACGGCCGCTGGGACATCACCTACCTCGGCATGCAGATCATGGTGGAGGGCCTGGCGCTGGCCGCGTTCGGGTTCATGCACATGCTCACGAACGAGCCCCTGCTCAAGCAGCTGCTGCGCTACGTGATGAGCGACGAGGCCCGTCACGTGGCGTTCGGGGTCCTGTCGCTGAAGGAGTTCTACGACGGCCTCTCGGCGAGCGAGCTGCGGCTGCGGCAGGAGTTCGCCTTCGAGTCGGCCCGCCTCCTGCGCAACCGCTTCTTCGCCCAGGACGTGTGGGAGAAGCTCGGCGCCGATCCCCAGGCCGTCGTCAAGTTCATGAACGAGAACGGCGATCCGGTGGGTCAGACCTTCCAGGAGATGCTGTTCTCCAAGATCGTGCCGAACTGCAAGAAGCTCGGGCTGCTCGACGCCGGCGACGGCTGGCTCCGCCAGAAGTTCACCGAGCTGGGCATCATCCAGTTCGAGAACCTGGTCGACACCAGCGAGGAGTACGGCGAGCTCGACGCCGTCGCCGCCGACCGCGCCGCGGCCGGCTGAGCGGCCGGGCGACCACAGGGCGGAGGCGCCGGGCGACCTCGCAGAGCCGCCCGACGCCCCTGCCACGGCTCGCAGCCCGGTGTGGCGAGACCGCCGCCAGGTGGCGTCCACACCGAACTACGAGAGCAGTGGCCGGGACCGTGCCCGCAAGCGGACCGCCCAGTCGCCGTCAGGTCTGACCGACGGCCCCGGGTCCCGCCAGCGTCCCCGCGAGCCGTACCACCGCGGTACCAGCCGGCCCGCGGCCCCGCTCGCTACGCGCCGGACACCAGGGAAGCCAGGAGGGAACCGGTCGACTGGCGCAGGAAGAGGTGGTTGCCCGGCAGGATGCGCAGCGAGAAGCGGCCCGTCGTCTCGGCCTCCCACCCCGCCACGTCGTCCGGGGTGACGATCGGGTCGCGTGCCCCGGCGTAGGCGGTGACCGGGCAGGCCAGGGGCTTCTCGATCCGGTAGTGGTAGGTCTCGGCCAGCTGCAGGTCGGACCGGAGGGCCGGGATGGCGAGGCGCAGCAGCTGGTGGTCGGCCTCGACACCGGCAGGGAGCCCGCCCCAGCCCTTCACCTGCTCGGCCAGCTCGCGGTCGGGGAGCCGGTGGAGCTGGCGCGGGTTCCGGCGCCGTGCCGGGGCCGCGGAGGCTCCCACGGCGAGGCGGTCGGGCAGCGGCAGGTCCCGCCGGCGCCGGAGGCGCACGAGCTCGAAGGCGACCAGCGCGCCGACCCCGTAGCCGAACACCTGGTGCGGGCCGTCCATCTCGGGAGCCAGCTCGTCGGCCAGGCCGATGACCAGCTCGTCGAGGTCGTCGACCGGCATCTCCCGGAGGCGGCGGCCCCGACCGGGCAGCTCGACGGGCCGGACGTCGAAGCGACCCTCGAGCACCGTGGGCCAGTGCCGGTAGGTGGCCGCCCCGGCCCCCGCGTACGGGAAGCAGAACAGTCGCACGGGATCCCGTCCGGAATCGCGTCCGGAGTCCCGTTCGAATCCCGGTCTGATGTCCTCGAGCCGCCGCACGTGCACTGAACCTGCCCCCTCGTCTGCGTCAGTGGGGGAGGCGTACGACGTGAAGGGGCGGGGGAGTGGCCGCCCCTCCCACGTCCCCGCCCACAGCGTGCACCGCGCCGCCGGCCGTCCCCTGGCGCAGGTCGATCGTCGTCATGGCGCCTCACCTTGTCCCGCGCCGGTACCACGGCGGTACCACGCGGCCCGGAGGCGACGAGGCCCTGCGGCTCAGGTCAGGTCAGCGGCTGACACGGATGCCGGCGAGCTCGCGCCACTCGACGGCGGGCGGGAGTCCCAGCTCCTCGGCGGCGCCGACGACCTGGGCGGCCAGGCTGTGGGCTTCGAGGTCGCGGCCGACGTCGATCAGCGCGCGGGCCACCCGCAGCGGGCGCTCCTGGTCGAACTGGTCGAGCTCCATGGCGGTCTGGAGCACCGCCACGGTGGAGTCGAGGTCGCCGGACGTCAGGTCGGCGGCCAGCACCACGTCGATCAGTCCCAGCACCCGGCGTCGCAGGGACTCGCGTCGCTGGGAGATGAGGTCGTCGTAGAGGTCGTCGGGCAGGAGCGGGCCCGTGTAGCAGGCCAGCGCTTCCCGGGCCCGGGCCACGCGCTCGGCGCCGCGGCCCGCCGCCACCTCGTAGGCCCGCTGCTCGAGCCGGCTCAGGTCGATGCCGCACGCGGCGAACCGCAGCAGTCGACCGTCGCGCTCCACCAGGGGCCCGTAGGCCGCCCGGCTCCGCGACAGCACGTTTTTCAGCCGACGCAACCCGACGCCGGGTTCCTCGTCGGGCCACAGCGCCTCGACCACCCGCTCGACCTGGGCGCTGCCGCCGGCGACCGCCACGTACTTCACCAGGTCGGTCGGCCGTCCCGGGGGACAGACCAGCTCCTCGCCGCCACGCAGCACCGAGAACCGTCCGAGCACCGTGACCTCGTAGGCGTCGCCCTCGACGCTGGGGCTGCCGACGATCGCATCGGTGACCACGGCGGAGCGCAGCGTGTCGAGGACCCGGCTCTCGCGCCGTTCCGCCAGCTCGGGGTGACCGATCCGGGCGGCGTGGTCGAGCGCCTCCTGCAGGGACCGGCCGGCGGCACCCACGTTGCCGGCCGCCAGTTCGGCGTGGCCCTTCAGCAGCTCGACCTTCCAGCGCATCCCCGGCGCCACCGTGCCCGCGTCGAGCAGGTCGCCGAGACGGGTTGCGGCCTCGGCCACGCCGTCGCGGCCGTCGAGACAGGCTTCCGTGAGCGTGACGACGACGGGGTCCTCGTCGCGGCGGGCCCGGGCGATGTCCAGCAGCCGGTCGGCCTGCCCGTCGGCGCCGACCACCGCGCAGGCCTCGGCGGCCTCGCACAGGAAGAGGAGGCCGCCGGCGTCGTCGCCCAGCTGGCCCAGGTTGGCCTCGGCCAGGGTGAGCTGCTCCAGCACCCGGTCGGGGTCGTCCTCGTTGGCGGCGACGAGCAGGCGGGTCCAGGCGGTGTAGCCGGTGACCCAGCCGACGTCGAGGAGCTCGGCCAGCGACAGCGCCTCGTGCAGCACCGCGTCGACGCGCCCGCCCTCGCCGGCGAGCGCCAGGAAGCGGGCCCGGAACACCAGGCAGAGCATGCGGTCGTAGGACGTCTCGCTGGTGAGGCCGAGCTTCTCCAGCAACGCCGAGGCCACCCCGAACTTCCCGAGGGCCCACAGCACCCGCATCGCCAGGCCCCGCTGGACCGACGCCGCCCGGGTGGGTTCACCCAGCTCATACCAGGTGATGGCCGCCTGGCGCATGGCGTTCTCGGCCCGGCGCAGGCTCATCTCGTCGGGCCGCTCGGACAGGAGGACGCTGAGCGCCTCGAGCAGCCGGGCCTGGCCGCGGCTGCCCCGCTGGGCCTCGCCGAGCAGGGCGTCGATGCGGGGCTCGGCGGCGGTGTCGTTGATCAGCGCCCGCAGGAACAGCGACTCGGCCTCGACCTCGACGGCGATGTCGGGCTCGTCGAGGAGGTCGCTCTTCTCGACGGCCAGCATCGCCCGCTCGACCATCTCGCGCTCCTCGACCAGCTGCCCGACGTTGCCGTGGGTGCGGGCCAGGTGCAGCAGCACCCGGGGCGCGTCGTCGGCCGCCGAGCCGAGCCGGCCGACCAGGCGCATGAAGGCGCGGGGGTCCATGGCGTCGATCCGGCCGGTGGGGAGCTGGGAGATCAGCAGCGCGGCGGCCTCGTCGTCGCCGCTGTCGGCGAGCAGCCCGGCGGCCGCCAGCTCGGCGCCCTGGGCCACCAGCAGCGGCGCCCCCCGCTTGGCCAGCTCGGGGTCGAGCGGCGCCTGGGCGACGACGTGCTCCTTCACCGTGGATGACAGCCGCCACCAGCCGTCGACACCGACCGCGAAGGGGATGCCGGCGTGGCTCAGGCGGCGCAGCAGGCCGCGGGAACCGAGGGCGTCGGCGACGCTCTCGTTCACCATCGGGAAGTGGGCCAGCTGGACGAACAGCTCCCGGTCGACCGGGTCGAGCTCGCTGGCGTAGTGGTCGATGAGCTGGCCGATGACGGCGGGGTGGCGCAGGAGGTCGGCCGCGGTACCCGTCGGGTCGGCGGCCCGGGAGAGCCGGCGCAGCACCAGCATGAGCAGGGCGATCCAGCCGGTGGAGAAGTGGTGCAGCGCCGACCACAGGCGCTCGGCGTCGGCCTCGTCGAGCTCCATGTGCACCAGGGCCCGCGACTCCTCGGGGGTCAGGCGCAGGTCGTCGGTGTGGAACAGGGTGGCGGTGCCGTCGAACTCCAGGGCGGCCAGCGGACGGGGGACCGTCCGGCCGCAGGCGACCAGCCGCACCGCGGGCAGGTCGCGGTCGCGCACGCGGTCGGCCAACCACCAGGCGGCGTCGTCGGTCAGCGTCTGCACGTCGTCGACCACCAGCAGCGCCGACTCCGCCGGTACCGCGGCGGCACCGGCGCGCAGCGCGTCGTCGACGAGCACCTCGATCTCACCGACGTCGACCGGCTCGCGTCGGGGCAGGCGCAGGACGCAGCCGGTGCCCGCGGCGTCGATCACCTGGTCGGCGAGGACGCTCTTCCCGAAGCCGCCGCCGGCCTCGACCAGCACGGCTCCCGGTGCCGCGAGGACACCATCGACCAGCTGTGACCTCAGTAGCAGGTCACGTTCCCCCGGGCCAGGCGACGACATCGGAACCCTCCGTCGTGAGCTGGACGTGCCCCTGCAATCGACCGCCTCCCTTGGGTCAGCGCTACCCGGATGGGTCCAGCGACGCACCCAGCTGGGGTTGACTATAACCCAGGGGGGTGACCTCGTCCCGTGCCGGGCACCCGACGGGTGGTACGGCCGTGGGACTCGCCTCCCGCAACGTGATGTCCATGCCTACTGTCGTCGGGGCGCGGGTGCGGGTGCTGGCTGTCGGCATACGACCGACGTTCGCCGCCGAGTGCGGGGTGCCGCTGCCCGGCATGGTCGACATCCTCGACTCCTACGGGATCAGCGGCTGGCAGATCGGCCTCCGCCAACTGCTGAGCGAGTCCTCCCGGTCCGGGCGGCGCAACGAGCGCCTCCTCGACTGGGGCCGGGCGGAGCTGGAAGCCGACATGGTGCGCTGGCACCACCTCGGCGCCTTCGCCACCACCCTCCGTCGTGCCACCGCCAACTGGGCGGCGGGCTCCCACGACGACGACGACACGCTCACGTTCTGGCGCGGCTGGCGACGCAACCTGGCCCACGCGCACTCGTTGCTCATCACCGTGGGCCTCGTCGTGTCGCCGGCCGCGCTGGCTGTCCTCCACGACGTCCAGAAGTCGGTCCTGCCGGGTGCGGGTCGCTTCGCCGGCGACGTCCCGGAGCTGCTGGCCTGCATCCGCGACGCGGCCACCGTCCAGCTCAGCCCCCAGGCCGTCGACGCTCCGCCGCTGGTCCTGCCCGGGCATCGCGCCCTCCTGACCGCTGCGCTGGCGTCGTGAGAGGTGCCGGGTGTCGAGGTGCCGGGGCGCGCGCGAAGCCGCCGGCGGGTCGCTGCCGGCGGTTCGCTTGGCGCTGCTGGGGTGGTGGTGGGCTGACTGAGTGCTGAGAGGGCTGAGAGAGATCAGCGGTACCAGGGCCCGAGGGCGACGGCGAAGTTGGTGAGCTCGGCGGCGGCGATGCTGCCGATCCCGACGATGGTGGCGGCGAGGGCGGTGGCGGTGACTCGCTTGATGTTGTGGAGCATGGGTACACCCTTGGCGGTCCGGGTCCCACGAGCGCCCCGCGCCCGAACAAGCCTCGTACCAGGGACGATGCCCGGGTCGCCCGACCCGGGGGTGGGACGGGCGCGGTACCCCTGTCACCGCTGACCGCTGCGTGCGGTCGTCCTTCGCTCTCCGTGGCCGATTGCGGGGCGCCGGGTACCACCGCGCCCGATCGCCGGTTCAGGCGCCGACCGCGTCCGGTTCGCGGGGTCGCCAGGTGCGGCGATGGCAATGGACACCGGCAGTGACGGCGACCGCGACGCAGGCGGGCGCGGCGAGCCACGGAGCGAACGAGGCGACGAGCTGGCCCGTCTGCGGGAAGGCGCGCCCGGCGCTCCAGATCACCAGCACCCGTACGGCCGTGCCGGCGACGTTGGCCGCTGCGGTGGCCCGGATCGGCAGACCGGCCGCGCCTGCGGCGCACATCGTCGCCGCGGATCTGCTGCGCCCGGACGGTGCCGGGTAGCCTGGCCGGAGTCGAAGGGGAGTAGCTCTCCGCCGGTCGATCGACACGCTGGCAGCCAACGCTGCCCGGTCGGCCGGGTCTGCTTTACGCAGGCGAGCGAGACCTTCGGCCGTGGACACGACGTGTCCCGGCCGGAGGCGTTCCTCTCCTGGTCGGGGCCTCGACCGAGAGAGACACCCCGATGGACCTGGCAGCGATCCTCAAGGCGTTCGTCGCCGTCTTCCCCGCCGAGCTCCCCGACAAGTCGATGATCGCCACGGTCGTGCTGGTGGCCCACCATCGCCGGCCGCTGGCGGTGTGGGGTGGCGCGGCGCTGGCGTTCGCCCTGCACGTGACCGTGGCGGTGACGGCGGGGCAGTTCCTCAGCCTGCTCCCGGGCACGCTGGTCGACATCGCCACGGCGCTGCTGTTCGCCGTGGGAGCGGTCGTGATGTGGCGTGGCGCCAACGCGTCGGAGGACGACGACGACGAGGCCGGCGCCGGGAGCTCGACGTCCCGCACGGCGTGGGGTGCCTTCGCCGGCAGCTTCGGCGTGATCGCCGTCGCCGAGTGGGGCGACCTGACGCAGCTCGCCACCGCCGGGATGGCGGCCAGCACAGGTGCCCCGGTCGCGGTGGCCGTGGGGGCGCTGGCGGCGTTGTGGCTGGTCGCCGCCCTGGCCGCCCGCTTCGGTCAGGCCGCCGTGGCCCGCGTCCCGGCGTCCCGCCTCCGTCGCATCGCCGCGGTGGTGTTCGCCACCCTCGCCCTCGTCACCCTCACCGGGGTGGGGTGAGATCAGAGGCGGATGATGCGGCGGCCGTCGTCGAGGGTGACGACGCCGTCGCGGCGGCGGAGGATCCCCCAGCGCCGGCCGCGGCGGGTGTCGGGCGGCTCCGCCTCGGGGTCGTCGTCGGTGGCCCGCCCGCTCTCGATCGGTTCGTCTCGTTCCGGCTTCGTCCCGGACGGCGCCACCTGCTTGCCCTGACCGCGCACTGCTGACGTCCTCTTGGTTGGCTGGTTCCCCCGCTACCCGGCGACGCACCCGGCAAACGGATTGCGTTCGACGGTGGTCAGGCCGAAGAAGCCCAGGCCGCCGACGTGAGGAAGGATGAGCCGATGGATGTCTTCGAAGCGATGTCGACGACCCGGGCGATGCGGCGGCTCGACGCGGACAGGCCGGTGAGCGACGCCGACGTGCTCACCATCGTCGAGGCGGCCACCAGGGCGGCGTCCGGGGGCAACAGCCAGCCCGTCCGCTGGATGGTGGTGCGGGACGCCGAGAAGCGCCGCCGCCTGGGGGAGATCTACCGGGTGTGCTGGCAGCCGGTCCACGACTTCTACGCCAAAGGGGCGGACGACCCGCGCGTCGCCCGGATGCTGCGCTCGGCCGACCACCTCGGCGAGCACATGGGCGAGGCGCCGGTGATCGTCCTGCCGTGCTCCGGGGGCTCGCCGGGCCAGGCGGAGTCGTCCGTGTTCCCGGCGGTGCAGAACCTGTTCCTCGCCGCCCGGGCGCTCGGCCTCGGCACGACGCTGACCACCGTGCACCGCCAGCGGGAGGCCGAGGTCCGTGCCGTCCTGGGCATCCCGGACGACGTCACCACCTGGGCGATGATCCCCGTCGGCTACCCGACCGGCCGCTGGGGCGAGGCCGAACGGCGGCCCGTCCGGGAGGTCGCGTACTGGGACACGTGGAAGTCGCCACCGCTCACACCGTGAATCACAGCTGGATGTCGGCGTAGGTGGTGATGCGGTGGGCGGCCTCGGCGCCGACCGCGGGCTGGTCGGGTCGGGCGATGGTGTCGGCGTCGCGCACCGCCGAGCCGAAGTCGAGCCCGGTGCGGGACTCGATCACGGGGATCGCCACCCGCCAGTGCTGCACGTCGACCGCGGGGAGGTCCTTGGGCAGGCCGACGAACCGGCGGGTCTCGTCGAGGAGCGCCAGCTGGTCGACCACCATGCCGACGGCCCGCAGCTCCGCCGCCCCCTCCCACACCACGATCTTCCAGAACGACGAGGGGATCTGCACGTCGTCGGCCCAGCGGTCGATCGTGTCGTCGAACAGCGGGCCCTGGAACACGCACAGCCGCTCGTCACGCCCGGTGGCCAGCACGCCGTTCTCCAGCACGTACCGCTCGATGCCCTGCCAGTAGCGGGCGGTCTGGTTGAACCGGAAGTGCTGGGGCGAGCAGTTGGTGAAGTGGAACGTGTCGGCGTTGGCCCGCTCGGCGTCCGCCTCGGTGCCCCACGTCGGGTCGGTGCGCCGGGTGAGGTGGCCGCGGTCGAACAGGTGCGACCACTCCGAGTAGAAGGTCTGGTCGAGGAAGTAGCTGTTGCTGACCCGGTTGTCCTTGAACCAGGTGTCGCCCTCGGACCCCACCTGGCCGGTGGCCCGGTCGACGGCCAGGTAGGTGGGCCCGTCGATGTTGGTGGCGGTGAAGATCGCCAGGCGGGTGGCCTTGTTCAGCTTCAGGCTGAAGTGCTCGTAGCGCAGCTCGCCGCCGGCGGCGTCGGGCAGGTCGGCGCGCAGCGGGGCCAGTTGGACCGCGAGCGCGTCGGTGACGACGGCCGGCAGGGGCACCTGGCGATCGTCGATGAAGCCGGGGTCGTAGCCCTCGCGGTTGGTGTAGTCCTGGTCGACCTTCACGGCCTCGGGGCCGCGGCTGAGGACCTTGGGGCGTGGGGCCGACAGCACGGGGACACCACCGGTCGCCCCGGCCAGCGACAGCGCCGACGCCCCCAGCACCTCGGTGAGCAGCTCGCGCGCCGTCGGGCTCAGGTCGTCGCGGTCGAGCCGGGCCGCCAGGTCGCGGTGGATGGCGCTGATGCGGATGCCCTCGTTGACGGTGACGGGGAAGGGTTTGCCCTCGTCGTCGTCGGTGTCGAGGTGCGGCTGGCCCCAGTGGTGGAGGGCGACGACCTCCCAGTCGTCGTTGAACACCGGCGAACCCGAGGAGCCCTCGTCGGTGTCGGTCTCGTAGAGCAGAGTGGCGTCGGTGCGGAAGGCCAGGAAGTTGTTGCGGACCGCGACCATCTTCGGCCAGCCCCGGGGGTGCTGCACGATGTTGACGGGCATGCCGATCACGTGCTTGTCCGGCCGGTCCGACAGGGGGCAGAACCCCAGGTCGGCCAGCATCGCCTCGCCCGACGTGCGGGCCCCGACGGCGATCAGCGCGTAGTCGAGCGCGTCGTCGTCGGAGAACAGGGCCAGCGCCTCGGGCGCCAGCAGGTAGGTGGTCACCGGGCGAGGCCGGCCGGTCTCGTCGAGCTCCCGGTCGAACGCCACGACCGCGCCCGTCGCCGTGTCGGCATCCCCGATCACGTGGGCGTTGGTGAGGAACACCCGGGGGCTGACCAGGAAGCCCGATCCCATGGTGGCGCTGGTCGGCGTGGTGACCTCCACGTACCCGACCGCCCGGCGCACCCGCGACCCCAGCGGCAGGAACCGCACCGCCTGCAGCTCGCTGGTGTCGCCCTGGATCGCCTCGGCCCCGGCCGGTGCCGCCGTGGCCACGTGCCGCTGGACGTAGCCGGCGAGCCGTTCGGTGTCGGGCTCCGCTTCCATCCACCGGCCCGTCCGGACCAGCTCCCGCACCCGTCCCCGGGCTGCCGCCGTCGCGTCCAACAGCCCCGACTCCGTCGCTTCCGCCTCACGCACGCCCCACTCCTCCCGCCTGTTCCGCCCTCCAATTCTGCCAGGTGCGCCGTAGGGTTTCCGGATGGACGGGCTCCTTGTCGACAAGCCGCAGCTGCGGGGGTGGCTGCACCAGATCGCGTTCTTCGCGTCGCTACCGGCGGGTCTGACGCTGGTCGGGCTGGCCCGCGGCGTGGAGGCCCGGGTGGCGGCCACGTTGTTCGCCGTGACGCTCACCGCGCTGTTCGGGGTGAGCGCCGCCTACCACCGCGGCGATTGGTCCGACCGGGCCCGGCGCATCATGAAGCACCTCGACCACTCGATGATCTTCGTGTTCATCGCCGGCTCCTACACGCCGATCACCCTGCTGGCGCTGCGACCCGCCTGGGGCATCACGCTGCTGGCCCTGGCCTGGACGGGCGCCGCCGCCGGCGTGCTCGTGACCGTGCTGCGCCTCGAGCGTTGGCACGGCGTGGGCTTCGCCATGTACCTGGTTCTCGGCTGGCTGGCGGTCGTCGCCGCTCCGCAGCTGGCGCACGCCCTGTCCCGGGCCGAGCTGTCCCTGCTGGTGGCGGGCGGCCTGCTCTACACCGTCGGGGCGGTGGTGCTCGCCCGCAAGCGTCCCGACCCGAGCCCCCGGGTGTTCGGCTACCACGAGGTCTGGCACACGTTCGTGGTCGGCGCCAGCGCCTGCCACTTCGCGCTGGTGCTGCTGCTCGTCCACCCCTGAGGCGCTGGCCGGCGAGTGTCAAGGGGTGCCGGCCGAGTCGTTCGTGGTCGTTCGGATGCTCTCGAGTCGTCTGTGATCGGTCTCCGACGACGAACGACTCGACCGTGGATCGGCGACTACAGATGACTCGGGGCAGGATCGGTCAACGCCGCCGTCGCCCTCACGGGCACTACGGGGCGAGGGCGGTGGCGACCAGGGCGTCGGTGCGGCGGCGGAGCTCGGCGCGGGCGGTGGGGTCGTAGGCCTGCTCGTGGGCGCGGGCGTCGCGGGTGCCGTCGAAGAAGCGGCCGGTGACGTGGTCGAGCTCGGGCGACGTGACCAGCCGCAGCGTGGCGGCGAGGCCCTCGGCCACCGTGCTCAGCGGCCGCCCGCCGGTCTCACGGACCATGGCGGTGTCCATGAAGGTGGCCGGGTGCAGGGCGTTCACGGTGACGTCGACGCCCTCGCCGGCCAGCTCGTCGGCCAGGTCGAACGTCGACATGACCTGGGCGAGCTTGCTGCGGCGGTAGGCGACGATGCCCTCGTAGTCCCGGGTGGTGAGCAGGTCGTCGAAGTCGAGCGCCGCCTGGCCGATGGAGGCCACGTTGACGATCCGGGATGGGGCGCTGCCGACGAGCCGGGGCAGCAGCCGGCGGGTGAGGTGGTATCCCGCCAGGTAGTTGACGGCGAAGCGCAGCTCGACGCCCTGGGCGCTCACCTCGCGGCCGGCGCCCGGGGGCCCGAAGCCGACGCCGGCGTTGCTGACGAGGACGTCGATCCGGTCGAGGCGGTCGGTCAGCTCGTCGGCCAGGCGGTCGACCTGGCGCAGGTCGGCGAGGTCGGCCTGCACGGTGACGACACGGTCGTCGTCGTCGCCGTTGCCGTCGGCCAACTCCTTGCGCAGGCTCTCCAACTTGCCGGGATCACGACCGTGGACGACGAGCCTCGCGCCCAGGCGGGCCAGCGCCCCGGCCAGCTCCCGGCCCAGCCCGCTGGTGGCACCGGTGATGACGACGGTCTGCTCGGTGACGGGACGCACCCACTCACGCTACGGGCGCCGGGCTCACGTGCCCGGATTCGGGGGCCGTAGGGTGGCCGGCATGAGCGCTGTCGACCGGGTGGGGTACGACGAGTTCGGGATGCTCCACGAGAACGCCTCCGAGGTGGGCCTGGTGCTCGACCGGCTGCCGCACGTCGAGCGGGTGTGGGTCGACGTGGGCGACGGCCGGGAGCTGAGCGCCCTCGTGTGGGGCGACGGCCCGCCGGAGCTGGTGCTCCTGCACGGCGGGGCGCAGAACGCCCACACGTGGGACACGGTGTGCCTGGCGCTGGGCGACCGGAGCATCGTGGCGATCGACCTGCCGGGCCACGGCCACTCCGCCGACATCCAGGAGGGCGCCGGCACGCCGCCGGGCGCGGCGGCCGACGTCGCCGCGGCGCTGCGGAGCCTGGTGGGCGACACCGACGGTGCGCGGCTCCGGGCGGTCGTGGGGATGTCGCTCGGCGGCCTCGTGTCGATCGCCCTGGCCGGGCTCGATCCCGAGCTGGTGCCGGCGTTGCTGCTGGTCGACATCCTGCCGGGGATCAAGGCGGAGCACGGCCGGCACATCGCCGACTTCGTCGCCGGCCCACCCAGCTTCCCCAGCTTCGACGAGCTGCTGGCCCGCACGGTGGAGCACAACCCCCACCGGACGGTCAGCTCGCTGCGGCGGGGGATCCTCCACAACGCGGCCCAGCAGCCCGACGGCAGCTGGGCGTGGCGCCACACCCGGGGCAACGGCGGCCTGGCCGGCCGGGTCACCCGTGACGTCGGCCCGGACGATCGGCTCTACGAGAGCCTCTGGTCGACGCTGGAGTCGCTGCCGGGGCCGGTGCTGCTGGCCCGGGGCCTGCGCGCCGACTCGGTCCTCCGCGACGAGGACGTCGCCGAGCTGCACCGCCGCGTCCCCCCCGCGACGGTCGTCCCGTTCCCCGACGCCGGGCACAGCCTCCAGGGCGACACCCCGCTCGCCCTCGCCGCCACCATCACCGACTTCATCTCCTGAGGGCGCCATGACCCGGCCGGCGCGCACGGACACCGTGGGCCGGGCGCGGTAGCGTCCTGAGGTTCAGAGGTCGACCCATCGCAGGAGCCCGCGACCGTGACCGACCCGCGCTACACCGACGCCCCCGCCCCGGCTCCCTGGTACGACGACCAGGGCTACGCCGCGCCGCGCACCAACGGCTTCGCCGCCGACGTCGAGCGCCTGATCGCCAACCTCGAGCGGGTGGTGCGGGGCAAGACCGACGTGCTGCGGCTGGTGGTGACGTGCCTGCTCGCCGAGGGCCACGTGCTGATCGAGGACGTGCCCGGCACCGGCAAGACCACCATCGCCCGGGCGCTGGCGGCATCGGTCGACGGTGCCTGGATGCGCATCCAGTTCACCCCCGACCTGCTGCCGTCCGACGTGACCGGCTCCGAGGTCGTCGACCTGGAGACGAAGGAGTTCGTGTTCCGGCAGGGCCCGGTGTTCGCCAACATCGTGCTGGCCGACGAGATCAACCGGGCTTCGCCGAAGACCCAG
>Ga0193742_1000689_pt1 | contig 21793 bp, 17 predicted proteins | sample L2c1metaG_FD_165511 | JGI IMG/M metagenome (GOLD analysis project Ga0193742, IMG submission 165511) | Soil microbial communities from a riparian zone of the East river system, Colorado, United States - L2c1 | ecosystem: Environmental > Terrestrial > Soil > Riparian zone | place: USA: East River... | reverse complement strand
GGCTTAGTGCCTCCAATCTCCAAAGTCCAAAAGCATTTATAGAAATGTCGTCCTTACCCAACCTTGACCGTCTAGACCTCTGGGTTTACAGAAGATATATTGCCCCGTATTTGGCCTAAATCATAGCCGGCCCGTAAATGGATGAAGTACGTACTGGCAGCAGTCTCGAAACCACCATGACTTGATAATCCCACCGTCTGGCCAAAGTATGCATGTACTTCGGGCCTAAGTATATACATAGGTTTGATTGAATTTGGAATTGATCCATAGGCTGTAGCGGTGCTAAGTCCAATCAGAATCCATGTTTCAATGAGATTAATTTCCGTCGAAAAAGAGGTCAGCTGTGGTATGGCAGAAGAAAATTGGACAGGTGAGGGGGGTGAGAGACCAGACTTTTTTTGTGCGTGAAGGTTGGGGGGCAGAGCATCTCTGCATGCTAGATCCGTGCGGTTATTCCCTGAAGACCTGTAGTGAGAGCCCAGAACAGAGTTTAATAGAAACTCAGAACTGTCCATGAGGCCTACTTCAACTACAGAAATGAGGGCGAGACGAACAGAACACAGAATCACTACTGCGGTAGGTAGCTATCTAGAATCCGATTGAAATATGCAAACTTTGATAATAATTTTTTACATAAGTCAAAAATGTGTCCACTATAATTTACATGCCACGTGATGTTAAAATTTCTAAATCGGGTAATCGCGTGACTACATTTTACTTAGATTTATTTGTAGGACATGAAAATTCTTATCAAATTTTGCACATTTCATCAGATTTTAGATAGCTATAAAATAGTCCTGTCGAAAGACCCGAAACATGCAGTCGGCTTCTTGGTCTAAATCTTGAGACGCTCATCTGTTCGGAGGTTATCCATTCCGACATGAGCATATGGACTGTGTCATATCGATTATCAAAAGACGTCGAGGTTGTACGACAACGTTGATAAGTTGGTTCTTCAAGTTGAGAGTGACTGGTCGCATGGAAGTGAAAAGATACATCACGCGACCTCAAGGCCTCATTTTTTTTTTACAAACCCCTTGGCGTTGTTCTGTTCATAATCGGCCCGATTCAAGCACGTTTTTTTTGTTTTGGTCGGAGGTTGGGTGGATTGGGCAGTAAGTTCCGTGTGCAGGAAGGCGAGGCCGAAAATAAAGGAACATGGGTCGATATAAGTTTGTAGCCAATAAGGGTTTTCCACACCACTAATATGACTTTAGCTTGTTCACAAAAGGGGTTCACAAATTAAGCCGCTCCAACCCCTCCCCAAAAAAAAACATGCGATTTCGACCTCTTCTTGAAAGCCTTCGACTCTAGATGCGACAACAAATTGTTTACTGTGTCCAATACTCTCCGCTCGGCGAAACCTTGGAGAAACGTGAGCCTTGGCATACAAGAGCGATTAAAAATGGCTTGACGTTACTAATAGCGCTGGCATTTTGCACTTTGTCATAATTTCGCTTCCTCTAACAGGCGCCGTGAAAGGGCCTTCCGGGACAGAAGCCGTAGGACACATGACTCATCCCCCAACCTCACCCCCACGGCAGCTACTACACAACGTGTGCATACGCTGGAGGAGCGCCATCCCAGTGGTAACCCACACTTCGCGTCTAGAACACGACCGGACGTTTTTGTTCCATTTTGGCTTCTGCTCTATTGTAGTACATAGAGGGAAAATTATTATAGTAGTTGACCGTGTCCAAAGAAGGAAAGAGAAAAGAGAAAGAGAAAAGGTGAGCTCAAAGCAACCTCATTTGCACATGTACATTAGAGACCTTGAGTACTTTTCCACAAGAAAGATTGTTGTTCAATTCAGTGGGTTTTTCAATGTATAGAGAAACTTCCCATGGAACCTATCCAAAAGTACTGGAAACAGCCTATGTTTCCCTCATACCAATCTTTGGTCCGAGTCGTGCGATCAACTGAGAAAGATATTTATTTCAATAGAGAGTGACGAGGCGCGACGGCAGGCAACCGTGGAATTGTGGCTGTGCACGGCAGCTGAACCGGTTATCTCCCCTTCCCATACAAATGTGTGTAAGTATTTGAAGTTGATAGACGTATATATGTAAACTACAAGTTATGTACTTGAATGTTTTCTCTGCAATTTAACAATCAGGTTAGAGAGCACGAAAATTTTCGGGCCTAGAATGTGCCGAGCAGGTAACAACTCACCCTAAGGTCCCTAACGGGTTGATAAACCCTTGACATGAGCTCTGAGCATGCCCGACACTGGCAGAGTCTGAGATTTACTTCTTGTCGCCCTGGCTTCACAGTGATAAATTGCTGCCAACTTGTTCAACTCAATCACGCACACTCATGCGTCCCTAGGCAGCTGTTCTGATCAGTTGATCCCACCCCAAATCCCTGGATATCCCATTGTCTATATCTCCCATTCTTTTGTCACCAAATTGCTCGAATGGCAGCTATCGAACCAGAAGGTTTAACGGCTGACCATGGCACTGGCGGTTTCTACAAGAGTGGTTACGAACGCGTGGAGCAATAACATTATCGATTACGGGTATTCAACTGACATGCATAGTCGTCGGTATTAACTCATCCGGGTTTAATTTCCGAACTCAAGTGTGACTGTCTAATTTGAAAATACAGTCTGAAGGGGACTCGCGTCTCGGACAACACCACTCCAAGCCAGCGCAAACCCCCCCAGAAATTTTGTTATAAGAAATACAGACAGACTCTTTCAGAAGGTGATTTCGGGCCTACTATTTCTTTTGTCAACGACATGAATATGTGTCAGTCTACTGGGATGCTCCCTTGCGTCCGCTCTCATCTGACGGGTCAAGCAAGAGGACTCGGGACCTGAAATCACCAACTCATATAGACTCGAACTAGTTGTTTTGGAATTGGTGAGCTTAGAACCCTTTTTTTTTTGAAATTGAAATAGGTTGGTTCGGACCTCTTGCGGCACATCACTAGGTTGCGTGCTTGCAAGCACAAAAGGCTTTTGGGATCCAAACTCCAAACCCTTTTTCGATTTCTTGTCTAGACTCTATTGGAAGATCATTTGCCGGCCCCTTTGCAAAGTGGAAAGCTAAGTAGCTACCGATGTTCCTTTAACAGACTCGAACAGAGTGCAATTGGTTGTTTTGACTTGGGTACAGATTGGCACTACTTCGGACTGACCGTAGTGACTCGTTCAAAATAAAGTGACTTTTTAATCCAGGCTCTACTTCCAAACATTCAACATCGTCAACGGTGCGTAATATAGGTCCCGAATTCGAAAGTGACTCGCCGAAAAGCAAAGTGGGCGGTGCCGGGTGTGTATGTAAAAATAAAGTATGTGAGTATAATGATATCAACACTTTATTTTACACTATGCACAACAACCATTGCTCGCTAGAGACTCGATATTAAAATATGAAATTGGGCAGATGTGAAGGTCGCGTTTCATTGCAACCCAGCTGTGGTGAACCCTGTTTGTGTCACACGACGACGTCTGTGACCAAATGGGGATAGTTGAAAGATGCGGCTGTGAATCAACTGTGAATTTCGTTGTTTTTTTTTTTTTTCCCTGTGTGCGTTTACCAGCCAAATCACTTTCAATCTGGATTCTCGAATATCCTCATGTTCAATAGACCTGTACCATGCATCAAATTTGTCGGTGATGTTTCATTTTCTCTGTTCTTTTAGCTGTAGCTTAAAATCGCCAAAACTATGCCAGTTCATCGAACACAAACAGACCCTTCCATGTCGTCTTCTCATCCCTATACGGTAGTAGACGACGAAGACGACACCGATATATGTCCCGTCTGCGATGGTCAATGTACTTGTCGTATCCAACCACTCTCAATGGCAGAACTCAGCCTAAAATATCAACACAGCACACCTGCACCTGCACCTCATTCTCCTCCTCCTCCTCCACCCACCCCTTCTCTCAAAATAAAATTCACTCTCCCACCAAGTCTCATTGCAAAACGTCGTCTAGACACCAACAAATCGTCAACAAACAACCAACAGACGACATCCGCTTCCGTAACAGACGCATACACTACCCCTCCCAAAAAACGTGGTCGTCCTCCAAAAAACTCATATAAACCAAAATCAGTAGCCCCGAGGAAATCTCAAAAAACACCTGCCAAGTTAAACAAAGTCAGGCAAAACCTACCTACTTTCGTCTCCGCATCTGCACTCGCTTCCACTTCAGATTCTTCCTCGTTTTCTTCATCCTCCTTATCCGATTTCGAGTCGGACCCCGACTCCGACATACAAGCAGAAGAAGAAAACTTCATTGTCGCCGACATACATGACAAGGCCCGTCTTCGAAGAGAACTCCTGGGAGGCGACGACCCCCATATCAAAAAACGTTCACCAACACATCATGATAGCGATTGGGTCATTAGACCTAGAAAGAAAAGCGTAGGAGGAAGTGATGTAGAACAGATGGATGTCGATAGCGATGCCACAGATGATGATCAACCAGAGAATCAAAATCAAAATGATCAAGATGAAGATGAAGACGACGCCGATGAAGAGGATGAGCCGGATGGAATGAACGTGGTGGAGGAAGATGATGAAGACACCGATGCAAGACATCATTATGTAGGATTAGCCACAGGTTGGTCAGAAGAAGACGAATCAAGTTTCGACGCCGACCTCTTCTTCGCTAACCTCTCCGATTCCTCTTCCAGCTCCAACTCCTCCACCACCTCCACCCGCCGACGATGCCACTCATACACCCCCGCAGATCAATCATCATCCACCTTTGAATCACATCCAACAAGAACTGCCCTCGAAAGCCTTCCATTCGAAGTAACAGAAAATTGGGATGGTCAACTCATATTCACCAACGGACCCGTAGGGGAAGCTGAGAGTAGAGGCATTGTCGATATCGATTTCGAAAAGGATGCAGAGAGATTTATCATCGACAGTGATGCAGACGATGGCGACGATGACGATGATGATAGCTGCTCCTCCTCCTCCAACTCCTCTTCCTATGGCCCTTATCATCATGATCACTTGAACCACGATCCATCATCATCCACCGCACAAGCGCCACAATCAAGTGACGTAGCCATGTTTTCCATCTCAGACGCAGATGCCGGGTATGAAGAGGAAGATGGTGGAGAAGCAGATGAGGGAGATACCACGGATGAAGAACTCGTCGGTGACGACTCTTTACCAAATGAACGGGCTATGAGATTGTTTACCCTTCCTATGCCTATCCCGATTTCCATGGGTATGGGAATGGTATCGGCCATAAATCCGATGTCAACTGTTAGTCCCAGTATCGGAGTTGAGAAATGGAGACGTCGGAGGAGTGGTGGTGGCATGGATGTCGATGGGGATCGGGAGGAGAGAAAGAGATGGAGGAGACGATTGAGATTAGACCTTGGTGCTCCTGCTCCTCCACGTGCAGCTGATATATTAGCTGGTAAAATCGGATTTCGGGGTGATGAATTCACCGGTAATAGGGATGGATATGCTTCTTCCTCTTCTGCTTCTTCCGATTCGATGGTCAAGACCGGTAAAGGGAAAGGAAAACAAAAAATGTCCTTCGCTCCTTCTTCCTCTCCCTCCTCACACGCCAACCACTCACGCCAAACTCAAATACCAAGTACACCCCGTACAGGCTTATTCATACCAACAAGCGAGACGCGTGAAGCTATTATTGGAAATGGTAGGAAAGGTCTTGATGTACCTTCTCCTCATCCGAGGTTTTATGGAAGGGGGAGGAGGGTTAGTGTGGTATGTGCTTTTCGCATCTTTTGAATCCTTTGGACACCTTCCATGCAGTCCTTGACATGCATGCAGGCTCGTTTTCGTTCCGGATTCCATTCATTTATTCATGGCATCGCACGCATACTCACGTGCTCCTTTTTATTTATAGGTCCAGTACCTGCTCAAAAAACATCTCCAACAACAGTCTCCTTCCGTCCATCCTCCTCCTGCCTCTACAACAGGAATGACCACAACAAGTTCATCACCCTCCATCATCTCAGACGCGCCTTCTCCATTCCATCACCTGCTTCTATCATCAGCAGCTGCTTCGCCTCTCACGGGTACTGAGGATCTCACTCCTATTACTTCTGCTAGTACTACCAATACCAATGCGAATGGCGGTGATGAATATGATCCTGGCACTCCTTGTCCTTGTCCCTCTGAAGCTAAAGTGGATGATGATGAAACTACTTGTATAGTCGAATTGGATGATGTGTTGGAAGCTTCATTCCTTGATGATTCGATGGATCGTGAATGTGAGGCTGGCGGTTCTTCCTCGACACCGGCTTCTGGTACGAATTCGGGTCTGCTGGAAGACTCCTCAAATGCTCCAGCCGCTGCTACTGCTGCTGATTCAACCGATGCAGCAGAAGCGTCAAATAAACATCTGACAAGATGGGATGTCATTTCTATTGGCGCGTTTAGGCAGACGAGAGAACAGCAACAACAAGCTTGGGGAGCTGGATCTTCTTCTGCTGTCGCTCATTATGGAGGTGTGATCAAGAGTGGTGCGAGTGCTGCTGGGAGTCCGTTGAGTGCTTTGTTGTGGCAGAATAGCGGTGGTGGTGAGGGGGGGTCAAGCAAGAAAACCTCGTCAAAACCCAAATCTCCATCGACGCCTAAAGTTTCAACGTCAAGAAGTAAAGGAAGCAGTAGTAAAGCAGCTAAAAGGAGGAGACTGATGATGGCTTCGTCTACCATGTCTTCACCTTTGGTATTACCACTTTCATCGACTTCTTTGATTATTCCACCATCCAAATCTCATTCCTCCCATTCACACTCGCACTCGCAACCCAACTCAACCACCAACAAAAGCCGCAAAGAACTCCGACGCGAAAGAAAGCTCTTAAAAAAATCATCATCATCCCAATCCATTCCTCAACAACCATCACCTTCATTCTTCTCCACCCATCATCCATATGCTGCCCATTCCAATAATGCGAGCAGTGGTATTAATAACAACCATCACCATCATCATCAGTTTCATGCACATCATCAACATCATCCGAATTTGAAGACGAGAGGGACGAGTAGTTCGCAGAGGATGGGGTCTTTTGGAGGGGCTGTGCCGCCTTTGAATTTGTAAAAAAAAAAAAGAAAGAGAGCGACAGTTTTGTTTTCGTGGGTTGGGTCCATCAATCGTCTCGGCGCTTGTATATCCATATCTGCTTGGTTCTGCCAGCTTTGTTCTGGAGCTACCGTTACCCAATTCGCTCGTCTACTGCAAAAGGAACGATTCATTCTCTCGTTCCCATCTTGGATCATCTTCCATTGTCTTCCACGCTCAACTTCTGAAAGGGATATTCTCCCCCTTTCTTTACATGCTCGAGTCGAGTCTCGGGCTTGGTCTGTGTGTTATATATGAATGTTCTTTTTTTGATCCACTCCATCCCATTCATTGTCTATGTTTTTTTGTTTGTGGTTTGTTTCATCCCATCCAGCCATCTTCCAGAAGAAATTCACTCCTGCATTTTTTAATCTGAATCCAATAACGACGACGACGACGACGATGAAACGAAGCCTACCGTATCTCATCTCTCTTTCTAGATTATCTCACTCTCTCACTCTCTCGCCTCTTTGTCTCAATATTCTCTGATCAACCACGAATGGAACAACATTCGAATCGATTCGAAACCCTGTATTTTGTGTCTACCACCACCACTTGCAACAACAACAACAAAGGAGTCTTTTTACTCCCTTCTCACTCTCGTTCAGTGACGACTATTGGTCACTCTCCTTCTCAACCAACATCATCATCGATCTTCGTCCCTTCGTTTTTCCTATTCCTTATGCCTCACCAAACTTAACTACTCTTTTTTCATTTTTTCACTTCTGGCAATCAATCGTTATGTTTCGTCTCCCAAATTTCATCTTGGTCTCCTAGTTATTATAGTTAATCCCCCTCTTCGAATCGCTTTTTCTTTATTAGTTTATACTCCCCAATCCAATCCAACCACTTGTTTTTCCTCAGTTCCTGAATCCTCCTTCCTGGGTCCCCATCATTCAATCTCAATCTCAATCCAATCCAATCCAATCCAATCCTGCTAGCCGTAGTATTTTCCGTAGGTTTTGAACGTTGGTTTCCTAACCACTGCTTTGCGTGTATGAATATATTGATATTTTCCAATGATCATATCCTATCCCTAAATTCTGGTTATAGACAATGAGGGTAACATTTTTGGGTGGTATTGGTGACAGTCGCAATGCAATGTGTACCAACCTTGAATCGTCCACACCTTGCGAGAGCGTTCTACTTTATCGCAACCAGCCTAGAGTATTTACTATTTACCCATCTCGAGACAAATTTTTAAATTTGAGTCGGCACTTTGGCTACTTGTCCGAGGACTGATCCTCAATTTGATCCGGTTTTGATTCGGTTACGGATTCTCGTTTAGATGGTGATGGAACCTTTTCAATGATTTGTCGCTCGCTTAGATAGTTCATTGCTCGCTTAGATCTTGGGGCTGTCTGATGTGCTGGTTCTGTTCCTAGTACTTAACTTACTGCCTGCATATTGGATCACTAGAATAGGTACATGTGGACCAAGGACAACATATCATATTCACAATTAAAGCAATATGTACAGCACAGACGACGGGACGTATTAGTAAAGACGCAAGCCTCCTCTCATAACTTTTTTTTTTTTTTCATCGCGGAACCTTCTTAGATCAGTCCTACCCATTTCCCAATGCCACCTCCAATGGCACAAGCCAGTGTTCCAGCAGCACTCCAGCCGAGCCATCCCCAAGGTTCCGCCCAAAATGCTGGCTTTAGGCAAACAGCCTCGATATTGTTGCGTCCCTCTGGGTCCATAACAAAAGCACCGTAGTACGTTGCACAGTATTGCGTTCGAACCCCTGGAGGTCCATTACATTTTCCACCCGCAGCACTTGACACCACGTTAATTCCCAATCGAAAAGGATTGTTTGAATTAGAGGACATACATAGCTGCTTCATAAAACTCCCTCACTTGAGCCCTGTTTGAAGCTGAAAATGCAATGTGCATAGGGCCCGCAGCTGCAGGTTTCTCATCACTTGCTTCAGTGATAACGTTGGGGTCGACGAGCCAGAAATCGGGTGCATAGAAAGTTGCACCTAGACCAAGGACCTTGCCCTCATGGAACGATATGACGATTTTGTACCCAAGCGGTTTGAGAGCAGCGAGGTAGAAATCCCGGGTTTTCGAAAAGTTGACAACTCTGAAACCTAGATGGTGGATAGGCATAGTTTCACGGTATCAATTGTGGTAAGTTTGGGGTCGCGTTTAGAACGACGTTGGAAGTGGTGACTTGACCTTTATATTGGTTTCGGTTTGGAGTGAATTGCGCGGATCGACCTTGTTATGTCCAACGAACTGATTCATGTCTATGGAGCTTAGCAGTTTCGTTCGGTTCGCCAATTTGATTTTTCTTTTTTTGTTGTTTTGTCGGTTTTATAACGGTGAGTTTCTATGGTGGTGTTAGGGACGCGACGGTGAAGACATTAACTTCCTATATTACTCGCGCTCCTAAACGCCTTTTTGCAGATGCTTGTCCAAAAGAGGAAGAACCTTGCTGCCTCTAAGCAGGACACACTTTCTCGTAAGAAGGCTAGGCAGCGTTCCCCGTCGTTACAAGCGCTGATGAGGGTGATGTTTTGGCGAGTTTCGCCCGTTGAAGTTAGATTTTTGGTCCAGAGAAGAGAGCTGGCACTCAGACTTTGGACCCAGGAATTCAGAGATGGTGAAGGACCATCTCTCTTTTTCCTTCTCTCCTTTTCACACACGTTTTGTTCCCGTTCTCGCGATGTCCCCAACATCTTCCTTTCTCTGTTCCTTATTTCATCTATCAATGTGTTGCGATACCATCCTCTTGTTTCCTGCGATATAAACCTGCAAGCTACCCGTTATAAAGCCTTTCTTGCCCTCTCTCTGATGTCCCTACCTCACTAAATTCATGTATGAACACGAAGCATGTTTCAGATCATTGATTGGCCCAAGGTGTTCTTGTTCTGTGACCGGAAACAGTGAAATTATGCACAACTTTTATAACTCTCACGATTTTGCACGGTTTGTTACGGGATCTCGGGCTCATCTAGGGCATCTCAAAAACATATAAAATTTCATGATATTCTACGTAGTTAGCGAGATATGGTAGGAAACAATTTCGAGCCCAAAACGACAGGATTTCTCAAAAAGGACCCGCTTCGACTTAGGTAGTCATTTATCTCCTCAAACGGTCACCTGTGCGGAAGAAACTTTCCATTGAAATGAATAGCACCAACACAGCACCCACATCCGCTACCCAAGCTAAAGAGCGTCTCTACACCCAGCTAGCAGGTAGCCTGGGGAGGATGTCAAGAGCCATAAGTCAAACAGCAGATCTGTGCGAACAACTCCAAGTTGATCTACAAGCGATGAGAGTTTTTGCTGGATTGGATGCGGCGAAGTGAGTGCGGTTGGTTTTGATTTCTATCTTTCTTCTGGTTCCTTTTTGTTTTATCTTTTCTTTCTCTTTGGGTGTATTGGATGTGATCTTCCTACAACGCGATGTTGATCTTTTCAAAAGGTTCATGACAGTTGCTACTCTGCTGACTCCCGACCAAGAAGATGGAGAAGAAGAACGTACAGAAGAAGTAACAGGAATTGACGGAGGGGAGGCACGAGGAAAGCAGAGTACGACTCAAACTCTGGGCCGGAATACAACTGAAGACCCAGACAAAAAAGGGAAAAAATCACGCAAGTTCAAAGCATTGCGCTTGTTCTCCTTTGCTTATTATCATTGCCATTATTTATCTTGTTCCTGTCACAGGTTCTTAGCTCCTAGTCGTGAAAAATGACAACTCGGAGTGATCGAATCCATCGTTTCAGACTCTGACGGCGCTACCGAACCAAAGCATCACATCTTTTGTGATTCAAGACGACCGACGTTCAATGGAAACGGAAGTTCATGCATGACTCCGCAACGCGTTCGAAACGAGCGACGGTTTGGCAGAAATTTCGGTCCGCGGTATTTTTTTTCTCCTCCACTTGTCCCGGGAAGGGTTTACCATTCAAACTGCGTGGTATAGAGGTGCCCCGCACGTCACGGTCAATCTCCCAAACCTCACGAATATCATAATATTGCAAATCTCAAGTCAAGATTCAAGAAATACAATACATAATGTGCATGCGAGTAGTATACAGATAACGAATGATATGGATGAGTATCATATGGTACATAAATTAACAGTATAAAAACATCTAATCTGGTCCATGATACATGATTAATGGTTGACGCGTCCCAAGTCAACCCACAAAGACATATTTTCTGCCATACGGAGCCTGGGGTATTCTTGCAAAGATTGGAAAACCTTGATACAGAAATCATTGTAATCAGAATATCGTTTGGTGCCTTCAAGGCTCTAAAACGCACGTTACTACAGGTCTTGTTTGAGACGATGGGATAACTCACTGTACGGGTGCTGCGCATAACAGAAAACACCTCACGGCATTTTGCAAGGTATTGGTTATTATCGACACGTAGCGCGACATCCCCTGCATGCTGCTCACGCAATAGACGGTCCAGATTACTAAAAACAACTAAGATAGCGCATCAGTATAAAATTCGATGACATGACTGATCATATAAGCACCTCGCAAAAGAGGTAGGCGCAGTTCCAAAAATTGTTCAACCGTGAATTCATAATCTCCAGATTCTTTATTCCGTTCCGGAAGACATTGGGCGTTACATAGTATGGGATGTTGCAGATTATCAATGGAGAGCAGAAAAGGGACATAGTCCTTTTCGAGAATGGTAGAGTCTGACCCTAGCGCGTGGAGGTAGGTATCAATGAAACGATCCATATATCTCTGATGCCCAAACTCAGTGCAATCCAGTAATACAAGGTAGTGTAGCTCACCAGGTATGCCATCGGGTCAACTCTTAATATTTTCAACATAAGGCTCAGTTTTACTCTTCGAACCCATCGGTCGTCGACCTGGGTGAGATGAGGGTCAAGGATCTTGAACCAAAAGTCCCACTTATATCGAGGAATATTGAGCAGTAATCGGAATACGTGTCGAAGCTAAACTTACCTTGTGGCCTCCAACCTCCACACAAGTGCACCCAAGTGCACATCGTAACCACATGTCACACTGTTTTGCATAGACTTGAAATGAAGCCGACGGAGGTGGTCGTACCAGGTATGGTTTGAGGAAACGGTACATGATCCATCTGAAGCCCAGATTCGCGAGAATCTGAAATGCCAAATTATTCACCATGATGTTCAAAAATAAGAGATGTCGCTTACTGATACCAGTGCCTTGTCATGAGAGGCATTGCTCGGTGAACGGGAACTTTCCTCATTGTTAACGGCAAGAGCTTCAGGGATATCGACAGAGGACCAATTAATCTCAATATCCATGACGCCATAATCTTGGCTTTCTTCGCCATTATCTTCAACCCTTGCAGGAGTGCGTACCGGACGGCCTGGAGGTGGCATGGCAGCAGACCTTGCAGAAAAAAAACTGTCCGCGAGAAGTCCAAGTTCCCCTTGAGCTTTAGAATCTTCTTTGTTGAATAAAGAATGCATGATGGGCTTGAGACTCGCTACATCGATCATTAACAAGTGAGACCAATACAATGAAACGGTTATGAAGCTTACAAAGCAAGGAGGGGTCGGGATACCGGCCAAGACCAATATACGCTGTCAAGATATGACGGACTGCACCGAGGAGTACACAGCTTAGCAAGACTCTTTTTGACTCGTCAGCAGTAACCTTGAGGCTTGTTTCTTTGAGCTCTACAGACAGGACTTGCGCCATCTCTCCAATCCAGGTCGTAATGGCATCCAATTTAGTCTCGCGATTTACGATCATAATCGCCCAGTTCATCATCCCACCAATTACTGCGGAGCGTGTGGTATCGTCTGCATCAGCGAACTTGATATATTCACGAGCCTGACGGGTGCGGAAATCGTATCCATCAGGTTCCAGATAAACTGCAATAGCAACAGCACTCAATCGATTGTAGAACATGGTTAATTCATGAAGGGTTGGAGGATTGGTTTTGGAGAAAGGAAGAGATGCCACCGGTACAGCTAAAGAAAGCAATTTCTTGACTTTCAATGACAGTTTCCCTTCCACACTACCTTGGTCGTCTTTTGCAGCTTGGACAATCAACTTGACGAAGACGACGAAGGCGGTATCTTTGGGATCATAAGATGCGAGGAGATCCCAATTCCTGTCTTTAAAAAACTTGGGGTACCCAGTTCCTTCATGTCGGAGGTTTACGAATTTCCGACTCCTAAAGATAACGGCTAACTGATTGAAGAGGACTGAGGCGTCGTCGAGTTTCCAACGCCAACGTTCTCGTAAATGGAAGCAGCGCGTCATCACTAATCCAATGTATTTATCTCGTTGGAGGAGCATGTCAGAAGACATTCCAAGGTCCGTTTTCGGATCCTCGTTCAATCGAATTTTCTTCAATGCAAATACGACAAGATCCCAACAAGCAGGAAGGCGTGGCAGTCCAGTCGTCATGCCATGGACAGAGTACTGTGAAAGAGCACAGACACTGAATATTGTATACCAGATCGTTTCGCTTGCCTCCAAATTCGTTCGCGGTTTTTGGCCCTCAGGTTGGGACTGCATCGCCACCATCAGTAGCGACCAAAAGGGATGAATGCGTCTGTTTGTCTTTTCTAGTGAGTCACACTCGCCCAGCAGATGAATAAGAGACACCCAAAGTTCAGCCGCGAACTGAGGGACAGATGGTTCCGTCAGGTCTGTACTGCTTTTGACCATTGTGATGGGTTTCTCGAGTCCGACTTGAAGGAGGAGATTTATCAATGTCATCGCCGATTGTTTAAGAATCCCAGTTTGGGATTGGCCGTCCAAGCGACACCCGAGTCGAGCACACATTTCGACCGCGAACCAACAAGTTGCCAAGATCGACATATCGACAAAAGGTAACACAAGCTTTTGAATTTTGCCGACCAACCGCGCAATCTCTCGTTCTCCAGCTTCCCGTACAGAAGCAAAAACGCTCTCGTCCTCCGTCTTGCGAAACCATGATATAAGCAAGGGAACAACTCGCATGATGACTGCTCCTTTGATTGTAGTATCAGACTCCACGTCTGGAAGGTCGGTAACGAATTCAAACAAAGTACTACAGATATCTTGCAGGATGGAAACAAGTTGGTCTGCACCCATCGTCGGTTCGAGTTCGAATCCGCATGAATTAGTTGAGGGCGGAAGAACAGGTTCCTGAGTACTAGACATGATCAAGCCTAAGAGTTCATGTAGCCATCCTTTTCTGATGAACGTGGAAAACCCAAAGCTCTTTCCTGAGTGCAGAAGAGTTATGCCGAGATCGCCTGGAATAACACGCTCCTGCCTTTTTTTGGGTTTGACCTGAGGTACCATCGACTCCTGCTGATCTTCATTGCTGACTTTATCCCTCGACTGAGCTGGTAGAGGCTCCGGCATTGGCTTAAACATCGACGCCCAATTTTGCGTTTGTGTTCGGTCATGCTGTGGTGCCAATGCATGATGAAATCCTTCATCCTGTAAATCGACAGTGATGAAAGCCGTTTGTCTACGACCTCTCTCGATATGCGTTCCGCCTTTGGATGTGAATGTATATCGCCCTTGCTTCTTTGCTCGAGCTCTGCGGGCCCTTTCTCTTTCTTTCCGGGAAATTTTGCGCTGGTCCTCAAGAACGTGATCAACTACATTATCCATTGCATCGTCCTTATGGACGGAGATGCGCTCGGAGGGCCTGGAAAGCGAGAATGCTTCAACTGTTGCCGAAGCGTCCTTGGGACGATATCCGCCTTTTTTCGACTTCTCATGACCATCAAATGACAACAATGTTTGGCGTTCATGGCCATGCTTTGGGTCCCTTTGCTTCACGATATCGAACTTGAATTTCGATGATCCATCACCGACCCGTTTCCGCCCAGAACCTCCATTCTTGCGTTCCCTTCGCTTACCACCGATCGTACGTGTCCTGGTAAGCATCCAATCAATCAAGCTCACTTCCCGCCGGCGTCCGGAATCTGACTGGCTTCTGGAATGCCCAGAAAAGGGTGTATGAGCAATGTGGGCTTGAATAGCAAGATCTTCCATCTCATCCTCCGAGCTGGTGCTGCTGTCGGAAACAAGATCGACGATCTGAGGAGCTCTGCGTTGGCGTCGAAATGAATCGACAAATTCCACTTCGTCGGATACTGAACTACTGTCGCTTATAGAACCGCGCCGCGATCCTCGTCCAGAAGCCGAACTTCGTTTATCCACATCGTCCCCAATCTCTTGCTCGCTTTCTGAATCTCCTTTGATGTCCCTGATATCCTTGGGATTACCCGCTTTATGTGTACGTGTGTGACCGGGAAGCAGTGGGCCCTCATCATCGTCACTGACACTGGCTGGAGGCGTAGATGATCTCCGATGTTTTTTTGCTGTCGTAGATGTGGCAGCCTGCTTGACGAGAGCAAATGCCATGGATTTGGGAAGCATTCGAGCCAAGGCGCGTTTCTTTGATCGAGGTAGTTGGATCTCTATATCAGAAGATTCCGGTTGCTTTGAGTGGGAATGAGACAAGATGTCAGCTTCCTCCTCGTCTGTGCTCGACAATTCTTGCAGAATTTCAGGGTATGAAATCCGTCGTGGCTCAAACAATGCACAGTCAGGTGCCGAACTCTGCTTGTCATTGTTGGTCTCCTTCCTACGAGTTTCCTCGCGTCTCTTCTCCCTCTCCTCCCATTCAGCATCATCTTCATCATGATTACCGTCATCAATATATCCATCCTTTTGTGTCTCTCCGTCCTCTTCGTAACGATCTTCTGGGTGGTGATGGTGGCTACGTAGAGCCAAATTTTTAAATTTGACAATAGCTTCAGGATTGGCCCGGAGGGCTTGTTTATATTTCAACTGGTCAACAGTATAAGGCTTTAACTGAGCAGCCTTCCGATGACGTAACGAGTAGCGAGGTCCATCCAGCCGCTGTTCCTGTACCTCTTCAGCCAATACAGGAACCTCTTCCGGAGGTGGCAGAGCTTGCGATGGAGACCTTGGAGAAACGGAAAAAGCCAAAAAATGTTGAAAGGGTGATTGAGATAAATCACGAATGTCTCGATCAATGGTGTCGGAAGAAAGCAAGGGAGACTTTGGGGTTGATGGGGTTAACGGGGATGATGGTCGATCAACGGACGAAGACTTGACGGGAGTGACAAGGAGTAATTCGTCGTCGTCGTCGTCATCCTTATCGTCGAGACTTCTCGCAGATAATACTTCTAATAATAGATCAGGTGATGAAATAGGTGACTTGGGCGGCGAGGTTCTAAGCTCCGGTGACGATAAACTACACCGAGGTCGGGGTGGGGAATTGGTAGGAGTCGTCGATAAATTGAAAGTAACAGCTATTTGATCTGGCCCGCTAGAGCTCGAAAGTGATATGTTCTTAGTCGTTAGAATAGAGGTGGGAAGTGATGTAGAGGGTGATTCTAAGATGGGTGTGCGAGATCTGGATGAACTTGTAAATTGTTTAATTGAAGTACGACTCTGGAAGGGTACATCAGAGAGTTGCGACGTCAAACAGGAGAGAAGCTGAGCGGGGGATGTAGGCTTTAGTGTAGTTGGCGACCTCGAATGAGTCTCATCATATTTAGACATAGAACTCGCAAAATATGGCCGTGTTATTTCATTATCATCAAGAGCTCCATGATAAAGCTTGGAATAGACATGTAAGTTGGCAACGGAAAGGACACAGACGACTAGACATACCTTAATGCGTTTCCTTGGTGAGTATGCACCGAAAGAACCATCTCTCTGGCGCGAGCTTGACAGCGCTCTGTTGGCTTCGTCCCCAAGTTCTTGGAGCTCTTCGACATCCGAGGTCTCAACAAAGTCATCAATATCCATCGCATGTGCTCAATGCCCCAAGGTCGATGTCATAGAAAACATGCAGACGACGGGCTTCGCGGCAACCGAGCTTCGCGACAGTCACGGGCGCGTCGGTCACCAAGTGCACGTGATAATCATAACCAAGACGTTACACTATGTAACCAATAGATATCTATCTAAATAGCCTTAAAGACCAGTGGTTGTTGTTTTTTTCAGGAAGCAACATCACTCGATCCTTCCTTATGTTCGCCCTCGCCTCCAGAACGATCATACCACAACTTACCTTCAGTTGTGGGTGCGATATATCCAGCACGGATAGTAAAATCGCCAAATCGTTCACCCTCAAGTCGTTCTAAAGCATAATGCCTGATCATAGGCCGGAGAATAGCGAGGATTTCCGGCTCTGTCACAGATTCTGAAAGTGAAAAAGAAAGGTAAGGAATGAGTTTTTGAACTGCAAGGTAGAAAGACCAAAGACCAACCTCGGTAGATCTTGTTCAAGCGTTGACCATGATAACCTCCACCAAGGAGCATAGAATAGGTTCCAGGCACCTTGCCTACAAAAGCAATTTCTATAACGAAAAAAAAGTGTACTTGTGAGCAGACGACAACACTGGAAGAATACGGTCGCGTACCAGCAAGATAAGGCCGCGCACATCCATTGGGACATCCAGTCATCCGCATAACGATCGAGTCATTCCGCAATCCATTCTCTTCGCAGATATTTTCAACCTTGTCAATCAGTAGTGGTAGGTACTACCATGATCCACATCAGTCAAAAAAATCTCACAAGTAGGTATCATGAATCAACCCACCCTTTCTGACTCTGCCATGGCAAGCCCACACGTCGGGAATGCAACACAGGCAGATGACGACAACCTCAACCCCGAAAACTCAAGATTATCCAAATTGTATTGAGAAAGCAACCCCTTGATCACCGGCAGATCTTCAGTCGCGACTTCAGATACCAACAGATGCTGGTTGGCCGTCAGTCTGAACGTGCCCTTGTGGATCTTGGCGATCTCTCGAAGACCTGTTTTGAATTCGCGTCCAGGTTCGTCTTGCACGCGTCCGTTCTCGATGAAGAGGGTAAAATGATGCTTTCCATCTTCACCGGTGTGCCACCCAAAGTCGTCGACATTGCGATCGAAGGTGAAGGGTCTACTTGGACCAAGGGGATATCCAAGAAGTTTCTCGACTTCAGCTTTGTAGACATCGAGACCCATGCGATCTACAGTATATTTTAGACGGGCATTCTGTTCCAAATGTTAGTCTGCTTGGAAGAAGGACAAGCAGGCACATAATTTACCTTACGGCTACGGACAAGAAACGTTAATATAATGATTTCTTAATAGAAGAAAAGAAATACCCACTCAACACGGTTACCATGGTCTCGTTGGACTAGCATCACCTTCTCAGCCACATACTTGCCTTGTTCTGGGGTACAGAAACCAATGAGACTACCTATACGAGGATACGTCTTTTTGTTTCCATGAGTAACACCCATTCCGCCTCCGATGGCCACGTTGAAGCCTTGTAATTCGCCGTCGTCACCAACGATGGCGATGAAGCCAAGATCGTTGGCGAAGACGTCGACGTCGTTGGTAGGCGGGACGGCGACAGCAATTTTGAACTACAATCATCGATTATTAATTCAACTGCCTCCCCACGATTGCTTACTACGTACCTTTCTAGGCAGATAAAACTCCCCATAGAGAGGCTCGAAATCCTTTAACGCTTCACCCGCCACGAGTTTCTTATCAAGCCAAATCTCATGATAAGCTGTTGTTCGAGGTATGAGATGGCTGCTAACTTCTTTTGAGAAGTTGAAGACTTGCTCGTGCATTTTGGACATCGTGGGTATTGAAGAGCAAATGACGTTTCTGACGAAAACCTTTGATAAGAAAAAGAGAGAGAAGTTATAGACCATGTGCTCACCTGTTCACATCACCACAAGCAGCAAGAGTGTCAAGAAGTACTCGGTTAATGTCCTGTATAGCAGGTTTCAAATGACGCTTGATCACCCCATGGAATTGGAACGTCTGCCGCGTAGTAATCTTGAACGTTCCTGATCCATGCTCGTCCGCAATTTGATCCATCTGAAGCCACTGGTGAGGTAGACAGACACCTCCCGGCATGCGAACACGGATCATGAAGCTGTATGCCGGTTCGACACCTTGCGATTCACGTTCCTCGCGGATATCACGATCATCTTGTTGGTAGATACCATGGAACTTGGTCAATTGCCCATCGGAAGGCGCTAGAGCTCCCGTGCTGAAATCTGCAAGACCTTCAGCAATAGTACCTCGTAGGAATCCTGAAGCGGCTTTTATGTGCTCGTTAGTTATAGGCTCTGGCTCAGCTTCTGTGACTTCGACTGAATCAACACCTAGGACTTTCCAAACCAAAGGTTCCCATACTTTGTAGCCAGTCTCCGATCCATCTTCATCCTGGTCGTCTCCAAGCCCAAGAGCAACTACACGTTCTGCTCCAAGTCTCTCAAGACGAAAATCGAGGTCCTTTCCCGGCTTGTTGTAGTAATGAGCATCTTCTGGACGAGGCCAATAGTGGCTGTCTCCCATGCCAAACACAGCGTAACGTAAGTTTGGCAGAAGGTGGTCGCCACGGAGGGCTGCTGCATTCAGAGACTTGAAGAACGTACGACCGTTCTGCGGAGGCTCTCCTTGACCTGCAGTGGAAGTAACAAAAGCAACGTATTCCTCCCCAGCAAGGGATTCCAAAGTGTATGAGTCTAGAGTCGCGATAGAAACTGAGAGGCCTCTAGCCTTTGCCCTGTTTGCCAACCGCTTCGCCTTTTTCTCAGCAGCACCGCTATCTGACGCATACAAGACCAACAGGGGAAGAGCATCGAGAGAATTGACAAGGTCGTTATATGACTGTTGTGCCATCTTCTTACGTGCTTCTTTGACGGTCTCACCCAAACTACCAACGAGTTCGGCTGCCATATGAGGTGTAGATCGGACAAGTTGGGATAGATGATTTTGACGATCGAGGAATTGCCTTAGATCGTTCTTGACTGCATCAGAATCAAGAGAGAAAGGCTCTTGTCCAGCCTGCTCTTTGCTGGGGTCCCATCGGTACAATGGCCAGTAACCGGAGTCGACTGCGAGTTTGGTTTCCTTAAGAATATCCAGGGCAGGGGTATCTTCAGTTTGGTAGGGAAGATAGGCGAGGATCACACTCGGCCCATTGAATCGGTCAGCTTCGGCGAGGGCTTGTAGCACCTGACCATAGGAAGAAAAGACGGCTACACTGGCAACAAAAACATCTCCATGGTTCATGGCATACAAACCAACGTCATGTTTTCGTCTGTGAGGATCGACAGTGTTACGTGAAGAATAAGGAACCGTATCGAGGATAAGAACGTTCACATTAAGGCCAGATGCAATGGCATGATGTAATCCTGAAGAACCGAGGTCGTAGGACCAAACATCGGAACCGATAATCCACCTTGAAAGTGCGGGGAAATATTCACGAAGGGCCAATATGTGTTTCACCGAGGGATGTATGATAGGCTTCGATACAAGTTTCTCTACTATAGCCTTGCCGAGTGATTTACTCTTAACACCATCGTCCTTTGCAAGAATCCATTTACTAAGAAGCGAATGAAGCTCGACATCCAGATCACCGTCTTCAAGTAGTTCTTGCACACTGCTGATGAGCTCTGAACGGGAGTCCAACTGGCCTCTGACACGACCTAAGGCAAATTCGGGAGAAGTGGCAACCTCACTATGGGATTCCACTAGGTCGGGTGAGTTTGATATTTCCAGCCTATCGTGGAAAAGATGGGTGAGTATTTTGGTGTAAGCTGCTTCATGTTTTGGAACATATGGCAAGTTATTGGTGAATTCAGGAGTAGGAACTAAGCCAATTTGCAGACGAGACGAGGGGGAAGATATAGAATATCGAATAAGCTTGAGAAAATCTGAAGGTTGAACCTGGCTTGAGTTGCCAAGAATGCCGCCTTGAACAACCATCGACTGTCGTTGTTGAAAGGCGCTTACAACTTCAAGGTATAACGGAGTCCACTTGGAATGCCAATGAAATGCCTGTTCCAGGACAATGATGCGAGTGACTGACGAAGGTACGATATCAAGAAGACGAGAATGGGAGATAGGAGCAGCGAGCAACACGGATATGAAGGAAACCCCGTCGACTTCAGTTTCGAATTGGTCGTTCCCAAGAGTGAATATAACGGTATGCGGCTCCGATGATCCGTGGGAGGTAAGTGGACGCAGTGGACGCCTGACGAGTGATAAGGTTTCCAAAGCTGCTGCTTCATATGCTTTGAATAAGGTTATTGAAGGATCGTCGACGATTTTTGTCACTGGGCTGCCATTGGTATGACCATTGATACCGTTTGTGCCGTGGAGTCGTGGTGAGAGGAGGAAAGGAAGGATTTTATCTTCTTCGATTTCTTCGATCTCTTCGGTTGAAGTGGATAGATAAAATGCATGGACAACTGCTTTCTTCTCCGTTCGCGCGAGCCTGGCAGCGAGTAATGCATTGTCGTGGGCTTGTTGGGTTGTCCTCGAAAGGAGGAAGAATGGAACAGCGGACTGTAGGAGCAAAACATCTGAGAGATCATCCTGAACTGCAATATGCAATACGATTGGTAACGAAGATATTTCTCCAAGATGCAATACTAGACGTGTAAGCACTTTGGAGTTAGCTGTAGCTGTGAAGGATGTCAGGGTTCCTGTGTTGCGAAGGATTGTCGAACCAGGGTCGGCACCAAAGTGCGATGAGATAACTTTGGGTTTACGAATTGATGTCTTGGACAAGGCATGATATGTATCAGTAAAAACGGAAGTGGAGGGTGGTTGAGGATGAGAATCGACGAGAACGTCGGTGGTCAGGTAGACAATGCGGGCCACTGTCGATGCCGAGAACGACGCCATAGTGCTGGGAAGTGGAAGCAGGGACAAGTGGTTTAAATTGTATGCAATGTCG
>Ga0193742_1000687_pt1 | contig 21807 bp, 25 predicted proteins | sample L2c1metaG_FD_165511 | JGI IMG/M metagenome (GOLD analysis project Ga0193742, IMG submission 165511) | Soil microbial communities from a riparian zone of the East river system, Colorado, United States - L2c1 | ecosystem: Environmental > Terrestrial > Soil > Riparian zone | place: USA: East River... | reverse complement strand
GTTTGGCCGCAGGTCGCCGACCACGTTGCGTTCGGGGTCGTGGTCGGCCTCTACCTGCGCCGACGGGCTCTCAGGTTGTGCTAAGGCGGCTTCGGTAGCGTCGCTGTTGTGGTTCGACCGTCCGCGCGGGTCCTCGACGTGATCGGCCTGCTCGTCAGGCTCGGCCTGGCCGCCGTGTGGCTGGTCTCGGGCGCGATCAAGGCGAGCGACCTCAACCAGACCTACCTCGCCGTGCAGGCCTACGACCTCCTGCCCGGCTCGGTGTCCAGCGTGGTCGCCGGCGCGATCCCGTTCCTCGAGCTCGCGCTGGGCGTGCTGCTCCTGGTCGGGCTGGGCACCCGGATCACCGCCGCGGTCTCGGCGCTGGTGCTGCTCGCCTTCATCGGCGCGGTGGCCCAGTCGTGGGCACGCGGGCTGACGATCGACTGCGGCTGCTTCGGCGGCGGCGGCCAGGTCGCGCCCGGCGAGACGAAGTACCCGCAGGAGATCGCACGCGACATCGGTTTCCTGCTACTGGCCGGCTGGCTGATGGTTCGGCCGCGCAGCATCCTGTCGCTCGATGGTTGGCTTACCGTCCGGGAACCCGAAACGGAGACCGCGGACACGCAGGGAAGGACTTGATCGGTGGGTGGAGCACAGCGCAACGCTCGCAAGAAGCGGCAGGCGCACACGACCGGCGGCAGCCCGGCGGTGGCCGCGGCGCGCAGGAACGGCGACCGCAAGAAGGTCGTCATCGGCGCGGTCGCGCTCGTCGTGCTGCTCGCCGCCGTGATCGGCGGCGTCCTGATCTACAACAACAGCAAGAACACCACCGAGGGCAAGGACATCAGGGCCGCCGCGCCCACCACGTCCCAGCAGACCGGTAGCAGCACCGCCGCCCCGTCCCCGTTCCAGGTGACGCGCCAGGACGGCGTGGTGGTCGTCGGCGACGACACCGCCAAGGTGACGCTCGACGTGTACGAGGACTTCCTCTGCCCGGCCTGCGCCGCGTTCGAGAAGGCCAACGGCGCGGACATCCAGAAGCACGTCGAGGCCGGCACCGTCCAGGTCCGCTACCACATGCTGCCGATGCTCAACGAGAGTTCCGACCCACCCGGCTACTCCATGGACTCCGCCAACGCGGGCCTGTGCGCGGCCGACGCCGGCATGTTCCCCGCGTACCACAAGAGCCTGTTCGACGATCAGCCGGAGGAAGGCAGCCGCGGCTGGGACCGCCAGCAGCTCGCGAAGCTCGGCACCCAGCTCGGCATCACGTCGAAGGACTTCACGGCCTGCGTGACCAGCGGCAAGTACGACAGCCTCGTCCAGGCGAACTTCGCCGACGTCCAGAAGGCGACCTACCTGCAGCAGGACTTCGGGAACGGTCAGAAGGGCTTCGGCACGCCCACCATCGCGGTCGGCGAGAAGGTCGTCGACACCGCCAAGTCGAACTGGCTGGACATGCTGATCGAGAAGGCCGACTAAACCAGGCCGTCGAGCGGCGCCGGGCCGTCGGACCACCGGACCACCGGACGAACCGCTTCGCCTTGCCGACCTCGACCCTCGGCACGCTGCCGAGCGGGAGCACGCGCACCACACAGGTGATGCCGAGCCGCTCCCGCAGCGCGGCGCCGAGGTCGGCGGCCGGCGACGGCCCGTCGCCGGCCTGCTCCACCGCGATCCGCAGCTCCGGCCGCGCGGCGACCCGCCGGTCCTCCACGACCAGGTAGTGCGGGCTGACGCGCGCGTCGGCGAGCAGCACCGCCTCGATCTCGGTCGGGAAGACGTTCACGCCGCGGACCACCAGCATGTCGTCGGTGCGGCCGAGCAGCTTCGACATCCGGCGCAGCGTGCGCGGCGCGCCGGGAACCGGCCCGGCCAGCGTCGCCACGTCGCCGGAGCGGTAGCGCAGCAGTGGCATGCCCGTCTTGGTGAGCGTCGTGAACACCAGCTCCCCCGGCGTCCCGTCCGGCACCGGCCGCCCGTCGGCGCCGATCGCCTCGACGAAGAAGTGGTCCTCCGCGACATTCAGCATCCCGTCCGAGTCGAGCGACTCGGCGGCCACACCCGGCCCGATGATCTCCGACAGGCCGTAGATGTCGAGCGCGCGGAGGCCGAGCAGGCGCTCGATCTGCGCCCGCATCTCGTTGGTCCACGGCTCCGCGCCGAACACGCCGGCACGCAGGCTCGTCGGCTCCGCACCCGCCGTGCGCATCGCCTCACCGAGGAAGATCGCGTACGAGGGCGTGCAGGTCAGGATGTCCGGTCGCAGGTCGTCGATCATGCGGATCTGCCGGTCGGTCATCCCGCCCGACAGCGGCAACACGGTCGCGCCGAGCCGCATGCCCCCGTGGTGGACCCCGAGGCCGCCCGTGAACAGTCCGTAGCCGTAGGCGTTGTGGATCAGGCTCCGCCGCGTCGCGCCGGCGCCACCCAGCGCGCGAGCCATGACCTGGGCCCAGACGTCGACGTCGCCGGCGGTGTACGGGACGAGCGTCGGCCGCCCCCCGGTCCCCGACGACCCGTGTATGCAGACGATGTCCTCACGCGGCGCCGCCCGCAAACCCTCGGGGTAGTGATCCCAGAGATCACGCTTGGTGACCGTGGGCAGCGCGTGCAGATCGTCGATCGCGACGTCCCCACCCGCCGCCACCCCCGCGTCGGCGAGCCGGGCCGCCTGCAGCCCACCGGCCGCGACGAGCCGGTCCACGAGCTGACGCAGCCGCCGTTGCTGCAGCTCACGGCGCCGCTCGGGCGCGACCCCCTCCGCGTCGGGCTCGACAAGAGGTACCACGGGGGCAGCAACATCATCGGTGACCACGGGATTGGGTGTAGCACGGCGAACCCAACCGGGGAAAGCACCCTGAGACCCCGCTACCTACCGCCTCGTGGCGTCGGGTAACTTGTACAAGCACGACGGGGCTGTAGCGCAGCTGGTAGCGCACCACACTGGCAGTGTGGGGGTCAGGGGTTCGAACCCCCTCAGCTCCACAAGTGAATCGGTTTCATTATCGCCCGCTGACCTGTGTAAACAGGTTCGGTGGGCGATCTTGGTTGTATGTCCCAAGTGGACAGTGGTGCACTGAACTGGAGAAATACCGGAGAACTGGTTTTCTGGGCTCGAAATGGGGTCGCGGATTTTCTCCAGGGTTGGTGCCCGATCGGGTGATCCTGACGAGGATCTTTGGGATGGCCGCTGACCAGCGCTGATGCCGTCGGGTCGCCGGGGTGCGGGCTGGTCGTGTCGGGGGCATGTGCGGGGCACCGCGGGGCCTGGGTGCGGTGTTGCACCGGCGGGCGCGTGCGTTGGTCTGACATCGTGCGCTTGTGCGCCTGCGTGATGACGTGCCGCTTGAGGCGGCGATCGAGGATCTCGACAGGGTGATGATTGCCCTGGGAAACGTCGAGTCGGACAACCGTCAGTACGACGTGCCCACGGGTCGGTACTTGAACTGGGTGTTCGAGGCTGAGCCGTTGCTGCGTAACTTCCTGGTCGAGCCCGACCCGTCTGACCTGCTCCACACGGAGCGCTACTGGCGAATGATCGACTACACCGCGCCGGTTTTGGTTCACTCGTTGATTCGCAACGAGGTGACCGTGCAGAAGGCTCGGCTCGCCGAGGTGCGAGGCCAGTTGGAGCGATACCGCCAGCGAGCCAATAGGCGAGGGCGCATCGTGGTCGCCGACACCAACGTGTACCTCCACTTCCAGTGGGAGAACGTAGCGAAGTGGGCGGCGCTCCAAGCTGGCGCCTGCGGACTGCGCTGGGTTGTGATTCTCGACGAACTGGACTCGAAGAAATACACCAGTCATAGGCGGCGGCAGTCTGATCGAGTCCGCTCTGTCCTGAAGACCCTTCAGCCGCTGATCAAACAAGGGATCGCTGGCGACGGGACTGCGGAGTTCGGGCCTGGTATGGCCCTTGAGGTTCTCGACGAAGACGACCGGCATCAGCGGATGCCCAACAAGGACTCCGAGATCCTCGATCGAGCGGCGTTCCTCCAGCAGATCACTCGGTCACCTGTGACGATCATCACCGATGACACCAACATGGTGACGCGGGCGCTGTTGCGTGGCCTTGCCGCCGAACAGCCGCCCGAGAAGTACCGGCTCCCACCTCCAGCCGACGGCACGCCGGAAGCGTGACTCCCCATGGCGAGGTCAAGTCTCCTGGGATGGTCAATTCCTTGGGGCCCGCATGAAGCGCCTCCTTCGTGAGTTGTGCTGTTGACTTGTCTCAATCCCGCAACCGCGCGAGTAGGTTCTCCTGCCGGGGTCCTTGTGGGCTCATTTCAAGATCACCGTTGCGCATCGCTTAAGGCGGAAACGCAAGGGGTGTGCCAGCCCCGCATGGTGCGGGACTGGCACACCCGGTTTGCTTGGGCTCTCTCGCGACGAGTTACGCGGCTATGCGCCAGTCGATGTCGATATCGGGTTCCGCGATGTCGGTCCGGGCGATGGTCCAGCGGTGTTCGAGTTTGGCGAGGAGGCTCGCTTCGACTTCGGGGGAGACGTGGGAGTAGGCCTCTTGGATCTTGTCGGGGAGCTTATGGCCGAGCCGGCGGGACTGTGCGACCTCGGGGATGTCGTCGGTGATCATCCAGGTTTTGTGGCTGTGGCGTAGTCCGTGGAAGGTCAGTCCTGTTTGGACGGGTTGTGTGCGGACGCGGGGGTTCTTGACGGTGAGGTTGCCGTCGGCTGCGGGGCGCATGGCGCGGCGGGCGAAGTTGCTGCGGCGGTGGAGTTCGACATCGGTGGTGACGAACACGTGCGGGTGATCATGGGTGTCGAGGTAGCTCTCCAGGAGCGGTGCCAGGAATGGGGGCAGCGTGATGGTGCGCGCGGACTCCGGGGTTTTGGGCGGCCCGAGCCAGAGTTTGCCGCTGCTGGATTCGTGGAGGGATCCGATGTGGGGGTCGACGACGATACAGGCCTTGTCGGCTGGGTTGAGGTGGAGGTTGGGGCGTTGTAGGCCGGTGAGCTCGCCCCAGCGGGCGCCGGTGAAGGCGGCGGTGAGGATGAGGATGGCGGCGTCGATGCCGTAGCAGGCGTTGGCCTGGTCCGCGATCCGGATGACGTGTTGTGGGGTGGCCCAGACTTTCTCGCGGGCCGGACTGCGTCGTCCGCGTCCGCGGCGGCGGGCTCGGATGGGGTTGGTGGGGATGAGTTTGTTTTCGGCGGCGTCGGACATGATGAGGGTGAGCAGTTTCATGGTGTCGGACACGGTGATGTCGGCGAGGCCGTCGCGGCGGAGTGTTTTGGCCCAGGCGTGGGCTTTGAGGCTGGTGATGTCGGCCAGCGGTATCTCGGCCCAGCGGGACAGGATGTGGGCGCGGAGTTTGCTGCGGTAGTTCTCCTCGGTGCGCAGCCCGACATCAAGGGCGTCGAGCCATTCCTCGACCCATTCACCGAAGGTCGTCTGGCCGCCGGCGGGGTCGATCCAGGTTCCGGAGCGCTGGTGGGCCTCCATGGTGTCGGCGTGGTCGTCGGCGAGTTTCTTGGTGGGGAATCCGGGGATGGATCCGATGGTGCCGTCGTCGGTGAAGTACCGGACCCGGTAGGTGCTCTTCCCGCTCTTCTCGACCCAGGCCATCACAGTCTCCTCTCGTTGGTGTGGGGGTCACGGGTGTGACGGATCCATGGACGCTCCATACTGCGAAGAGGGCAAGCGTTGCTGTCAAACAACTTTCACCAATTCGACGCGGCCATAATGGACGCTTGCGAGAGGCAACTAGGCCGGTCGGCTGCGCCGTCCACGAGGGTGAACAGGTTGCTGGTGGCCGGATTCGGTGATCGCGGCGAGGTCGGTGTCGGAGAACCTCAGGTGTTTGCCGAGGTACGTGCAGGGGATCAGGCGCTGGCCTGCTTTGCGGCGCAGCCAGGACTCGCGGACCGAGAGAATGCCTGCGGCCTCACCGGGGTGTGCAGCTTCAGCGTTGGCCGCGGACATGAGGTGTCTTGAGGGAGGCTTCCGCAATTGCGGCTTGTTGTGGGCGAGCGCGTTCGGGTGTGTCGTTGCGATCACGGGTGCGACGGCGACCGCGCGGTGGACTGTGGGATCTCATGAGGATCTCCCGTGGGCTCGATGCCATGATTGGCGTGGTGTGGCTTCTGCCGCGGCGAGCGCGAGGGTGGCTCGGCGTGGTTGTCGCGCGGCGTCGTACAGGGTCGTCGGAATCAGGGTGGGGTGCGCCTGGGTGTCCGACCACACCCAACGGTCGCGCGGTAGCGGGCGGCCGCAATGGCGGCGGCCCCAGACCTGCCAGCCGGTGTACTTCGGATTCCGCAGAACCGATCGCACGAACGCCGTTGTCCACGTCCCCCGATTGCCAGGTGACCGGGTCCAGTGGTGCGGGGTAGCGCGCGCCGGTCGACTTGTCGGTGATCTGCGGTGGGTGAGGTTGTCGTGCACGTGCCAGGTGAAGATCATCCACACGACGAACGCCTCGGCCGGTTCGACCACCAGCCGCACCCGGTGGCGCGGGCGCCGACCGTACGGGGAGATCAGCATGTGGTGGGGTCGGTAGCCGTAGGGCACCGGGCCGGTGCGCCAACCCGCGCGCACCAACTCTTCCGCCGAACGCCTCGCTTTCGCGAGCGCGACGAGATGATCGGGTCGCGGTTCGTGTGCGTGGACCGACAGCAGACGGCTGAGGGCTCGCGTGGCATCGGCGACATGTCGAGCCAGGGCCCCGCGGCGGCGCGCGGCCCGGTCCCGACGCGAGGCGTCGCCGTAGGGACGAACGGTTCGAGACACGGACGCTCATGCCGCGTCCGCCTCCCGTCCGCGCTTGGAAGGCGCGCAGGCGCATGCGCGCGCCAAGTCGGCGAAGTCGGTGAGTAGCAGGGACACGGCGTGAGCGGCCTGGGCGGGGACGACGCCGTTGCCCAGCGCGCGTAGTTGCGCGGTGCGCGGCAGCGGGAGACTCGTCACCCAACCGGGCTCGAGACCCTGGAGCCATTCGACGAAGGCGGGGGCCAGCACGGGGCGGCCATGGTTGCCCGGCTGGGTGGGGAACGGTGCTGGTCGCCCGAGCATCTGCTCCCATCGCCGCACGGCTGGCGCGTAGTCGCCCCAGTCCACCTCTGGACGAGCCGACACGGATGCGGCGGGCTGCTGGTCGGCCGGGTCGGCGATGGCTACGAGATGCCGTCGTCCGCTTCCGGGGCGAACAGGCGCATGACCGCAGAGGGCAGCATCAGGTCGCCCTTCGAGCCCCGTTGCGCCGGGCAGCCCTTCGTTCCGTCGGTCGCGCGCGGCGTCGGCAGGAATGCCTCGGGGTCCACCAGCGGAAGCACCTGCTGCGACAGGGGCGGCCGGAACCCCGCTCCCGCCCTGCGCCCCGCCGTGCCCGTGTCCGAGGCCCTCGGCGTCGGCAGCAATCGGGCCTCGTCGGGCAGCGACGGCCCACCGCGCTGAGTCCTGTGGGTGCAGTTCTTCGCGTCCGAGGCCGTCGGCGTGGGCAGTAGCCGCAGTCGGTCCAACAGCGAGGGACCGCCCTGCCTGCTGGTCGCCGAGATGCCGTTGGAGGAACCGTCGTGCGCGGTCGGCGTTGGGAGCATCTCCGCCTCCCGCGTCGGCGACGCGGGGTCGGAGCCAGGCCAGCAGGAACACTCTTTCGCGGCGGTGTGCCGCGCCGATGTCGGCGGCGCGGACGCTACGCCAGAGCGCGTCATACCCCGTTTCGGCCAGGTCGCCGAGTACACGGTGGAGACCTCCGTGGCGCCAGCGAAGCGCGGCGACGTTCTCCACGACGAGCAACGCGGGTCGTAGTACGCGAACGCCCGCCACGATGTCTGCCCACAGTCCACTGCGTGTGCCTTTCTCGATACCCAACCGGCGGCCGGCGGCGGAGATGTCCTGGCAGGGGAACCCGGCGGTGAGTACGTCGACCGGCTCGACACTCGTCCAGTCGATGGCGCGGACGTCGCCGAGGTTGGGAGTGCCGGGCATCCGGGCGGCGAGGATCGCGGTGATGTGCGGGTCGGGGTCAACGCACCAGGCGATGTGGCCCCCGCCGAGCGCGGCGAGCACCCCGGCGACAACTCCGCCCTGCCGGACCAGGCCAAGCGTCACTTCGCCGTCGTCCCAACCCTGGCCAAGCTGCACCTGCGGCCGGAAACCCCGCACCTGGCCTTCTACGATGACCCCACAGCAATCGACCCGACCGTCACCGGCATCACCGACTGGTTGGCCCGTCACCTCGGCCCAGGAGCCAGGAGCTGAACACCACACCGTCGATCCCTGGCGACGTCCCATGACCTCGCGAGACTCGCCACACACGGTCGTGGCCGCAGATCATCGACGCTGTTCGCGGCGCTCATCGCGCTTCACCTGCCGGAAGACGAACGATACCCACCGGCCGAACCACGATCTCAGGGCCTTCGACCAGCACCGAGGAGTTCGGGCTATGCCACGTTAGGCCCACCACACCGAAGCATCGATAGCCCCTACGCGGTCGTTGACCTGCTGTTATGTCGGTCGAGGGGCTACCGATCGGACGTCGGGTTATGTGGCACAACCCGAACTCTTCTCGGGTAGCCCGACCCCAGGACACTGCACGGCCCGAACAGTGGATCACAACAACTCAAGCCGGCAAGGCGAACACCGACTCATCAGCGGATGAGCGGGCGTTCGGCTGGCCGTGTATGCCTGGTCGCGGTGGCTGTGAAGCCCCTCGTGTGACTGCGGTAACACGATGGTCACCGTGAGCGACTGAGATATGGAGGGTCGCTGTTCCGGCGCTGATCCCCCAGGTGTGCCTGCGCTACGACCCGTACACCCGAACTGACGACGCCCCTGGTCCTGCGCCACTGCACCACCAGCGGTGTGGGACAACATCAACACCATGGGGGTGCCCGCCCCAACGGAATTCACCACAGGGTGACACCAAGCACGGCGCGAAGACCTCGTAGTCGTGGGCGGCGTACCCGCGTTTGGGGGCATTGGTGTGCGATGTGCCCGCTGACCGATGCCTTTTGCCCCGGTGGGCGGTCTCTACTGGTGCAACCATGGGTGTGAGGCGATCCAGGGAGTGGTGATGTCGCACAGTGGGGAGTTCGCTCGTCTTGCCGACCCGTTTCGGCGTGAGCTGCTGGTGCACTGCTACCGGATGGTCGGCTCGGTGGACGAGGCGGAGGACGTGGTCCAGGAGACCTACCTGCGGGCGTGGCGCTCGTATGCCGGGTTCGAGGGGCGGTCGTCGCTGCGGAGGTGGCTGTACCAGATCGCGACGAACTCGTGTCTGACCGCGCTGCAGCACCACGGTCGGCGGCCGCTGCCTTCGGGGCTCGGGGCGCCGAATGAGGACCCTGGCGTGCCGCTGGCGCCAGTGCGGCGGGAGGTGAGTTGGCTACAGCCTGTGCCCGACGTGCTGGTGGCGCCGGAGTCGGCTGATCCGGCGGCGATCGTGGCGGCCCGGGACAGCGTGCGGCTGGCGTTGATCGCGGCGTTGCAGCTGCTGCCCGCGCGGCAGCGGGCGGTGCTGATCCTGCGGGACGTGTTGGCCTGGCCCGCCGCCGAGGTCGCCGAGCTGTTGGGCACTACGACGGTCGCGGTGAAGAGCATGTTGCAGCGGGCTCGTGCGCTGATCGACCGGCACGCGCCGGTCGAGGACCAGCTCGTCGAACCGGCCGAGTCGGAGCAGCGTGTATTGCTCGACCAGTACATGTCGGCGTTCGAGAACGCCGACATGGCCGCACTGATGCGGCTGCTGCGGGCGGACGCCGAGTTGGAGATGCCGCCGTTCTCGACCTGGTTCAGTGGGCGGGACACGGTCGGGCGGTTCGTCGGCACGCACATCTTCGGTCCGGCGGGCCAGTTGCGGATGGTGCCCACCGCCGCCAACGGGCAGCCCGCGGTCGCGGTGTACCGGCGCGGCGATGACGCGGTGTACCGGGCACATGCGATCCACGTGCTCACCGCCACCACGAGCGGGATCGCGCGCATTGTCGCGTTCCTCGACGCGAGCCTCTTCCCGCGTTTCGGCCTGTCCCAGACACACCCCGCCACCGCGAACACGCCAAGTTGAGCGGGCACGCCGCCATGGCTGAGCCCGTCGACAGTGTCGCGCTACTGGAGCGGTCAATCAGCTACGCCCTGAGCAGCGTCGCGGCCGCCACACCGCGATTGCTGTCGCGCTCGACGCCGTGCGCCCGTTGGGATCTGCGGGCACTGCTACACCACGTGAACGACTCGCTCGACGTGCTGCTGGAGGGCGTCGAGACCGGGCGGATCGGCCCGGAGCCTGATCCGGAGCCCGATCCTGCCGACCCGACCGCGACCTTCCGCGATCGTGCCAGCCGGCTGCTGGGGGCGTGGGCGGGCGGCTGCCGCCGGGTGATCGCCATCGACGACCAGCCGTTGCTGGCCAGCATGGTGGCGGACACCGGAGCCATCGAGATCGCCGTGCACGGCTGGGACATCGCCCAGGCGTGTGGGGAGCACCGGCCGATTCCGCCGGCCCTCGCCGCCGACATCCTGGCGTTCGTCCCGCTGGTGGTCACCGACGCCACCCGGGCGGCCCAGTTCGCCGCCCCGGTCCGCACCGCACCGCATGCGAGTCCGGGCGACCGGCTCATCGCCCTCCTCGGCCGCCGCCCGATCGGGTGATAGCGGGTTCTCTTTCGCCAGGACCGATTCCTTTCGGCCGCGCACCCGGTCTTGATGTCGTCCGCGACAAGCCCACCGACGCACGACGCGACGGAACAGCCGGAAGGAACGATATGCCCGACCGAGAAGGAACGACCATGCGCGAGCGGGGGAGGAGCCAGTTGGAGAGCCACAGCACCTTGTCCACCCGCCGGGGGTGGACGCTTGTATTGGCGGGCTTGGGCGCGTTCCTGTGCTCCCTCGACGTCGTGGTCGTGGCCACCGCGCTGCCCACCTTGCAGTCGCACCTTGGCGCGCAACTGTCCGATCTCGAGTGGACGATCAACGCCTACAACCTGGCGTTCGCCTGCCTGATGCTGACCGGCTCCGCGCTGGGCGACCGGTTCGGCCGCCGCACGATGTACGTCATCGGCCTCGGCGTGTTCACCGCTGCGTCCGCGGCGTGCGCACTGTCGACCAGCGCTGATGGGCTCATCGTGGCGCGCACCCTGCAGGGCGCGGGCGCGGCCGTGGTGCTGCCGCTGACGCTGACCCTCATCAGCGACGCATTCCCCGCGGCCAAACGCGGTGTGGCGATCGGCATGTGGGGCGGCATCACCGGCCTGGGCGTCGCCGGGGGACCGGTGCTGGGCGGCGCCATCACCGAGGGCGTGTCATGGCAGTGGATCTTCTGGATCAACGTGCCAGTCGGCCTGGTCATGATGCCGCTCGCCGCGCTGCGCCTGCGGGAGAGCTTCGGCCCACGGTCCAACCTCGACATCGTGGGACTCGTGCTGGCCGCTGTTGGCCTGTTCGCGCTGACCTGGGCTCCCGTCCGGGCGCCGTCGGTCGGCTGGAGCAGCGCCGAGGTGGTCCTCGCGCTGGTCGCGGGCGTGCTGTTCGTCGTGGCGTTCCTGATGTGGGAACGGCGGACGCCGCATCCGATGCTGCCACTGGAGTACTTCCGCCTCCGTGGGTTCTCCTCGGCGAACGGCGTGATCTTCTTCCAGTTCCTGTCGCTGCTCGGTGCCCTGTTCATGATCACGCAGCTTTTCCAGATCGGTCTGGGCAACACACCCCTGGAGGCCGGGTTGCGCATCCTGGTCTGGACCGGCATGCCCATGATCGCGGCCCCGATCGCCGGCGCCCTCTCCGAACGGATCGGCAACCGGCCGTTCATGATCGGTGGACTGATCCTCCAAGCCGTCGGACTGGGCTGGCTGGCGGCTGTCGTCGAACCCGGCGTCGACTACTCCAGCCTCGTCCTGCCGCTGATCGTGGCGGGTGCCGGGATCGGGATGATCTTCGCCACCACGGCGAGCGCCGCGACCGCAGCGGTCCCCCTGGACGGCACCGGCGTCGCGGCGGGCACCAACACCGCGCTGCGGGAACTGGGCGGCGTGTTCGGCATCGCCATCCTCGCCGCCGTTTTCGCCCACAACGGCAGCTACGCCTCCCCCGCAGCGTTTATCGACGGCTTCACTCCCGCGCTCTGGGTCGCCGCCGTCGTGCCGCTCGTCGGCCTGGTCGCCGCGTTCCTCGCGCCGTCCAAGGCCGCCGCCGAGGCCGAGCATACGACTTTCTCCGCCACCCGCAGTACCGTGCTGGCAGGGCAATCCGAATGAACGACATCTCAGGAGTGACCGCACTGGTCACCGGTTCCAGCCGGGGCTTCGGCCGCGGCATCGCCGCCACTCTGTCGGAAGCGGGCGCCGTTGTCGTCGGCGTCGCCCGCGACCAGGCCCGGCTGGCGGAGCTGCGCACGGAACTGGGGGACACCTTCACCCCGGTCGTCGCCGACGCGGCTGATCCCGTCGTCGCCGGACATCTCATCGACGCCTACCGTCCCCGCATCCTGGTGCTCAACGCCGGGGCGACCCCGCTGACCCGGCCGATCCACCGGCACACCTGGCAGACCTTCACCCGCAACTGGGAGGTCGACGTCCAGCAGGTGTTCCACTGGACCCGCGAGGCGCTGCTGCGCCCCCTGGACCCCGGCAGCGTGGTGATCGCGTTGTCCAGCGGCGCTGCGCTGAAGGGCTCCCCCGCTCAGCGGCGGCTACGCGGGCGCCAAGGCAACCATCAGGTTCATCGCCGCCTACGCCGCCGACGAGTCCACACGGGACGACCTGGGCATCAGGTTCGTATCGGTGCTGCCCAAGCTGACCCCGGCCACCGACCTCGGCGAGGCCGGAGTCGCGGGCTACGCCGAACGCCAGGAACTCGACATCGCCACGTTCCTGCAGAACTTCGGCCCGACCCTCATGCCGGACCAGGTGGGCACGGCCCTGCTCACCCTCGACACCGACCCCCAGCTCGACCAGGACGCCTACCTCCTCACGCCCGCCGGTCTCACGTCGCTGGGGTGAGACCGCCCGCCGACACCACGGTCGCAGGTTGGAATCCCCGTCCACCAACTTGGTCATTGTGCGAACATCTTCCTTGTCGCACTGGCTGGCGGGCTTGGACCGCGCCGAACTCCTCTTCCAGGTCCCGACCGGAGCGCGAGGAGAAAGCCTCCGTCGCGATCGCGTCCAACGAATCGTTCGGCGGCTGGACCAAACCTTCACCGCCCCGCGTCTCGGCGACGCCATCGTCGACCGGCTCATCGTCGGCGGCAACATCATCGAAACCGGCACCGAGTCCTACCGCCTCGCCCACAGCCGAGCCCAAGCCGACGACCATGACCAACAACGATCCAAGTCCGCACGCGGCGATGACACCTTGACCTCATCGACGACGCCCTGACCACCCTCGCCGAGCGCCGAGGCCTCTGGCTCGGCGACGACATCACCACCATGGCCCTGGTCGCCAGTCTCATCGAACAGGCCGAGCGGTGCCTGCCGCAGCTCGTGCACGACGCCCGAGCCAACGGACACACCTGGCACGAGATCGCACGAGCGCTCGGCACCAGCACGGATTACGCGCGACTCCGATTCGACGCCGACTCGCTTATCGCCGACAACCGACGGCCCCACGAACACTAACCACCAGTCCATCAAGTGCGGTCAATTCCCAGCGACATTGATCACGCACTTGATCGGCAAGTGCGGTCACAACACACGAACATCCGCGGTCACTTCACCCTGCCACAATCACCCGACAAACTGATCACTAAAAAGATCAACAAGTGGGGTCAAAACTCACCCCCCCCACAATACAAGATCGTGTGCCGCGAGCACGGAAGGGCGGCCGACGAGGGCCGCGTTGTTCGCGGCCGGCTACAGCGATCTTCGTCGCTGTAGCCGGCCCACACGCCAGCCCCCAGACGCCCCGCAGGGTTGTGGTTGTCCCCTGCCGCAGCGTCCATGGCCGACCCGAACCGCTGCGTGGTCGGACCCCAGTAGACCCGAAGATCTGTTCCCAGCCACAGCGACGGCAGTCCCGGCCGAACGTCTGGCTGGGCATGCGGCTCGTGCGGGTGGACTTGTTCACCGGTGGCGCCGCTGATGAAGAATCCGGTGTCGCCCAGGCGTTCAGACGGCCGCCAGTTCGGATCGCCGATCAGGACACCCACCAGGTTCGTCGTGGTCACCGGCAGGGCCGGCGCGCTGGTGGATAGCGGGATCCGCCACTCCCGCTCGAATAGCCAGTCCGATTCCTTGCCGGGAGTGGTGTCCAGCCGGACAGTCCACGGGCGGTGTTCACGGCTGAGGGTGGCGTACTGCGGTGATCGCACGGACCAGACCGGGCCGCCGCCGAGGTCGTAGACGTATTGCCGGTTGAATATGAGTCCCCACGGGGCCACTGGCAGGTGCTCAACAGCCACATCAGGTGGTCGGGCGGGCTCTCCGACAAGCAGATCATCGGCTGATCGAAGTCAGCTCCGAACGGCGGGAAGCCGAGCAACCGCTGCTCCCACAGGATGTTGTCCAACCGTTGCCACGGCGGCATGTCCGCGATCTCACCGGGCACCCGGGGAGTCATCGAGGCCCCGGGCGAACGACCGCAGAAGTGGATCAGATAGTCGAACTGCGCCGGGCCGGCCTGTTGCAACGGCCACGACGGCACCGGCGCGGGCGGCGGAGGCGGGATCAGCGTCACGCCTACTCATCGCGCTAAGTCACCTCTGCGTTAGGAACCGACGACACTCGGACCCGCGACGGTGCCAGTACGGATGCAAACGACCATGTGAGCTAGGTATCGTGGAGGTCTGGGGGGAGGAGGATCACCGTGGCTCGGGGCAGGATCCGCTCGTCGCCTACTACCAGGCCGCAGGCAACCCGCCTGGTGTCTGGTCGGTGCGGGGTGCGCGGACCTCGGCGTGTCCGGCGAGGTCAGCGAAGAGCACATGTTGGCGCTGTTTGGTGAGGGTCTGCGGCCGGATGCGAATGAGTTCATCGCCGAACGGGTGGCGGCCGGCATGTCCTCCGAGAAGGCGCTCAAGGCCGCCCGGTTGGGCCGGAAGTTCTACCAGTACGACAACGACGTTCCGCTGCTCACCGACATCCGGGCTGCGTACACCACGTTCGAGCAGACGCACGGCCGGCGCGCGACGGTCGACGAACGCCGCGACATCAAAGAGGCCGTCGCCCGGTCGCTGTTGATCGCGATGCACCCCGCCGGGTGGGCACCGACCCGGGAGCGGGTGCGTGAGTATCTGACCGACGAGCTGGGCAAGGCCCGCCAGCCGGTCAGCGGTTTCGACTTGGTCTTTTCCGGGGTCAAGTCGGCCAAGGTGCTGTGGGCGTTGGGCGGGCACGTGATCCGTCGCATCGTCGATCAGGTCCACCAGAACGCGTGGACGGGAGCGCTCGCCTACGGCGAACGCGAGGCCGGTTACACGCGGGTCGGTGCCAACGGGATCGCGTTCAAGCGGGTGTCCGGGTTCGTCGCGACTGCGTTCCAACACCGCGATTCTCGCGCTGGCGATCCGGATCTGCACACCCATGTGGTGGTCAGCAACCGGGTGCTGGCCGACGACGGGTCGTGGCGCACGATCGATTCCCGGCAGCTGCATCGCATCGCGGTCAGCATGTCCGAGACCTACAACACCTTGTTCGAGCGGGGACTGATCGAGCAGCTCGGTGTGCGGTTCGTCGAAGTCCCGCAAGGAGCGGGAAAGCGGCCGGTTCGGGAGTCTGAGGAAGGGGAGGTGGGTGTGGGTATCTTCTGGGGCTCCACGTGTTGTCGACCCAGCCGTCCGGGGATTCGGAGCGCCCGACGGTACGGCCGCCACGCCTCGTGTCCCAACTGCGCCCAGCGTCCGTGTTGGACCAACCCGGTAGATGCTCGCTGTGTTGACGTTGGCCTTCAACCGATTGGAAGTCAGGCTCGTTGTGGTGCTGATTCTCGCGGCGTTGGCTACGTTCCGCGTCCGTATGGACAGGGTCGGCACCCGGGTGTGGCGGAGCTACACCCGGGCGATGGCGTGGTGCTCGACCAACGTGCCCTCGGTCGTCCACTCGGCCAAGGTGGCCTTGCCACCGGGACCGTCGTAATCCAGTCAGGAAATCAGAGCACAGTGCCTGACTGGTCTTCGGTTGCCACCGGTTCGGTGTCGGATGCGTTGTCCGGTCGCAACCAGGTCGGGTTCGAGGTAGATGACGCGGGCAATCGGCACGGCGGCTCGTACCCGGCGTTCGGCGGCGTCGATCGCGTGCGCCACCTCTGCCCCGGTTGCTGTCGGGCTGACGGCGATCTTGGCGGCGACGAGCAACTCTTCTGGGCCGAGGTGCAGTGTGCGCATGTGGATGACCGACTCGACGTCCTCGCCGGGCAGCGCCTTCTCGATCGCGAGTTGCTGTTCGCGGCTGGCGCTTTCCCCGATGAGCAGAGACTTCATCTCCACGGCGAGCACGATGGCGATGACGACGAGCAGCAGGCCGATCATGGCTGTGCCGGCCGCGTCCCAGCGGCCCTGGCCGGTGACCAGTGTCATCGTGACACCGAACAGCGCGAACGTCAGGCCGAACAACGCGCCAAGGTCCTCGAGCAGGATCACGGGCAGCTCGGGCGCCTTGGCGGTGCGGACGAACCGGGGCCAGGAGCGGCGCCCGCGAATGCGGTTCGACTCGAGGACGGCGGTGCGCAGGGCGTAGCCCCCCATCGTCATGGCCACCAGCAGCACCACGATCGGCACCCACTGCCATGACTCGATGGGGTGTGGATCGCTCCACTTGTGCCATGCCTCGTACAACGCGAACAGGCCGCCGAGGCTGAACAGCACGATCGACACGATGAACCCGTAGACGTACCGCTCCCGCCCGTAGCCGAACGGGTGCTCGGGGGTGGCGGCCCGCTTCGCGCGTTTGCCGCCCAGCAGCAACAGGGCCTGGTTGCTGGTGTCGGCCACCGAGTGCATCGACTCGGCGAGCATCGACGACGACGCGGTCAACAAGAACGCGACGAACTTGGTCACGGCGATGCCCAAATTGGCGAACATCGCCGTGACCACAGCCCTGGTGCTTCCCTCGGTAGCCACCGGCGCACTGTAACGAGCACGCGCCCACGGCCGGCGAGGCGACCTCGCAGGTCAGCTGCTGCGCCGCCGCCGGGCCAGCACCAGCCCAACCACGGCGAGCACGACCACCGCCCCGATGATCCACCACAGCGGCGAGGCGCCGTCCTCGGTCTCCTGCGCGGCCGGTTCCGTGTCGGTGGCGGAGCTCGACCCGGTTGGCGAGTCCGTCGTGGTGCGCGGTGCCGAGGTGGTGGTCTCGGCCACCGGCAGGGCGACGGTGAACGCGAGAGTGCCGGTCAGCGGGTGACCGTCCTGGGCCACGACCTCGTAGCTGAGGGTGTAGGCGCCGTCGGTCAGGGATGGCACCGGCTGGCTCACCGTCGCGTCCACACTGGACGGTGGCTGGGCCAACGTCACCGGTGCGCCGCCGGGTCCCGCGAGCGACACCGTGATCTGCTCGCCGTTGACCGGTTCGCTGAAGGTGAGGCTCAGCGCCGTCAGCGGCGCGGTGACCGTCGCGCCTTGCGGCGGATACCGCCATTACGAAGCCTCCTTGAACGAGTTGGTGATGGTCTGGACCTGCTCCAGGCGGGTTTGCAGGGCTGTCCGTCGGGGCGGTGCGAGGCGCTGGGTGCGCAGCATGGCGGTCAGGTCAGCCTCCTCAGCCAGCCAGATGGTGCCGTGCTGTTCTTGGTCACCACGGAGTTGCGGCATTTGGCCGGCTCGCACATACCCAGTAGCGGTCCCTGGCCTCGCAGGTGCTCCGGCAGGGCGTTCTGGCATTCGGCCGTCGTGGCGTTGAACAGGCAGTGGTTGAGGGTGCCCCAGTGCAGCTCGGGGAACTCCTCGCGCAGCAGCAGGACCAGGGTGCGGTCGTCCATGACCTGCGCCCGCAGCTGCGGGTCCTGACCGGCCTGGTCGATGCGGTGGCGCACCGTGTCCAGGCGGCGTGCAGGCGTGCCGTACCAGGGCCGACGGCGAGATCGTCGCCTCGTTGCCGGTCGCGGAGAAGGTCGACCAGTTTGGCGGCTGCGGAACCTCCAGTTGGTCGTCGAACTCCGTGGCCCACTCAGGGTCTTTGGCGTAGTAGCCCTGGGTGGTCCGGTTGGCCAGGGTGCGGCGGGCGGCGTGTTTGAGTTGCAGTCCCAGCGCGATTTCGGCGTCGGGTTCGTGGCTGGTGATCAGGGCCATCGTCCGGCGGAACATGTGCGGCGGAACATGTGCGGCGCGATCTTGCCCGGCGGGATCTGCTCCAGACCGGTCCGCTCGCGAGTGGCGTTGACGTGAGCGATGAACCCGGCGATGTCATCGCCAGCGGGGATTCTCTGCGTCCTTTGTGTCCTGTGCCGGCGGGCGGGCGGGCGGGCGGGTACAGGGTGGCGAAGGCGTGTGTGGGATGCCAAGACAGGCGGGCGGCCGTGGCAACACCGACGTGATGACCACACCCCGGCCACGGTCACTCTCCTGCCCGCATCGATCAAGTCGTCAGACCGGACCATGACCAACCCGGCACGTCGAGCGTGCTCACCGTTGACCAGGTCACTCTTGGTGCATCAACCTGAGTGCGCGTATCCGCTTGCCTGCAACCCGAAGAGCCTGGCGTACTGGCCGCCCCGTGCCATGAGCGTCGCGTGGGTGCCTTCTTCGGCGACACGTCCACCGTCGAGAACCACGATGAGGTCAGCATCCCGGATCGACCCCAGGCGATGCGAGATCAACACGCTCGTCCTGTGCATGCGCAGTCGCCTCAAGCCCTCGTGAATGCTGTGCTCAGCCTCGGGGTCGAGCCCCGCGCTTGGCTCGTCCAGGATAAGAAGGTCGCGATCGTCGCGCAGCAGTCCGCGCGCCAACGCGATTCGCTGCCATTGACCACCGGACAGCGTTACACCACTGTCGTCATCGTCGCCGGAGAACATGAGACCGAGCATCGTGTCATAGCCGTTCGGCAGTGCGGCCAGCGTGCCGTGCACCCCAGCACGCTGTGCCGCGGCGACTACCTCATCCCGGTTATCGATCCGGTGAATGTCACCGACCGCGATATTCTCGGCCGCAGTGAAATCGTAGCTCATGAAATCCTGGAACAGCGCCCCGATCCTTTGTCGCAGCTCGGGAACCGGCACATCACGGAGGTCGACTCCATCCCACAACACCGCTCCCCGGGTCGGATCGTAAAATCGGCAGAGCAACTTGACCAAAGTGCTCTTACCTGCGCCATTCAAGCCGACGATCGCCGTCGCGGTGCCATAAGGGATCTTCAACGACACCCCGCGAAGGACCCACGGGAGATCTTCACCGTAGCGAAACCAGACATCGCGAAACTCGATGTACTGCCGCAGTTCTGGCATTGGCACGGTGCCCGCGCGAATCGCAAGGTCATTTCCGGTCGCGGTGATGGCCCGGAAATGGCCATATATCGCCAACGCTTCGTATGCTCCGGCAACCTGAGCCACGAGCGCGCCCAGCGCCCCCTGAACCCCGACGACCGCGCCGACGTAGACGGAGATATCGCCGATGGTGAGCCGGCCCTGAGCAGCTTCGAGGACCGGGTACACCAGGCTGGCGCCGGTGACCAGGGCAGTCAGCAGTGCCAGTGTGGCCTGCACACGGAGCTCGCCGAGGTCCAGTTGCCGTTCCTGCCTGTGAATCGAGCTGAGCTCGAGCCGCATGCGGTTGGTAAAACTCTTGCCGAGCCCGAGCAGCCTGATCTCCTTGGCAGCCCGCAAGTCCACCAGCATCATGCTGTAGAAAATCCGTCGCCGGACGGACGGGCTGAGTTCGGCCACCATGGTTACCCGTTTCCTGCTCAGCAGGAGTTCAGCGACGAGTACCGGTAGCGCGGCGAGGACGACGAGCACCGCCATCAGGGGTGCTACCAGTGCGACCGCGACCATCAGGCCAACCACCGTGATGACCTGCTGCCCGATCGCGAACAGTCCGGTCGTGGCTGGTCCGAGCGATCCGCCTGTGGACTGCTGCGCGATCTGCAAACGATCCCGATACCGCGGGCTCTCCAATCGTGTCAGGCCGTCGAGCCGGTTCACCGCGCTGTACAGACACTCTTGTAGGTGAACGTCGACGCGCCTGCCGAGATCGGCACGCAGGTAGGCCGCAAGCCGCGCCAGTACGGCGGCCACAACACCCGCAGATCCCAAGACGCCGACGAGCACGAACAACTCGCCCGTGCCGTGGCGGTCGGCCACCCCATCTATCAACAGCTTGGTCAGCCACACCGTAACCGCCGGCACGAAACCGGAAAACGCGCTGATCACGAAAAACGTCGCGGTCTGCGTTCGTCCGGCCCGCCAGCAGAGCGACAACGCGCCAGCCGCGGAACGCAGGTCTGGCCGGCGCCGGTCGCGCCTCACGTCGAACTCAGCGAACGAAGGTGTTCGACCGCCACCCCCGCCTGAAGAATGCGACCATCCTGAGTCTGGACAAGTGTCGGAAACGCATCGATTCCGAACGCGCGAACCACCGTCGCCGCAGCAGCATCGACGAGCACGATGGAGGAACCGTCGAGCAGTCCGACCAGATCGTTCCGCTCGGCACCTCCTCCAGTCACCACAGCAATGGAGTCCGGCGTCTCGCGTGCCAATGCGGCGAACTCGGGGGCACGCTCGTGGCAGGGCGCGCAACCGGTGGAAAAGAATCCCAGCAACCAAGGCCGGTTGTGCAGGTCGGCAGTAGCGATTTCCCGGTCGTCCACACCCGTCGCCACGAACTCCGACGGCTCATGTCCGATCAGGTGCGCCAGATGCGGTGGCGGATACTCGCCGGCTACTCTGTCGCGCCTAGCCGTCCCCCACGATCGTTTCAGCACCATGCCGGTCGCCATCAGGTTCAGTACGGACAGCACGGCAAGAGCGCCAAGCAGCACGGTATTCACGGACGTGATCCTCTTCTTTGGATTACGGGTCATGCTTCAGCGAGCAGGACAGCGGCCAGTCCGGCCGCACACACGCCGAGCAGCAAAATGTTCCTCATGACCGGAGCCAGTAATAATCGGCGGTTGGGCGTACCAAAGCACCGACACGCCGCCTCTCCGCGGTTCCGCTGCAGCCAGATCAGATAGCCGGTGAACACGGCCAACAGCGCGGAGGCTCCGGCCAGTCCAAAGGGGGCGGTGGCCGACGGAACCAGCAACCCCACAAGGGCGACCTCGGCTCCCATGATGGTGAGAACCAGCACGGGAGCGAGGCGCCTCGGCACGATCGGAATCTCGGCGACCGAGCTCACCAATGAATGGCGAGATTCACGACTGTGCACCTTGCCGAGAACCGCTAACAAGAACACGCTGCCGATGATCAAACGACAGGCGAGGCCGAAGTAGAACACGACTTCCCATCCCTAGTCAGATTCGGCAAACGCGATTAGATGTGCCATTCGGAACCGATCAAAAGATGCACCGCAGCAGGATCAGCATGGATGCCCGGTGTCGCTAACGTAGCAACCACCAGGAGCGGGCTGACCGCCACTGTCCTTCACACAGCAGTAGCGGGCCATTTCCATGCCATTCCAACACCAGCTGCTAATAATGTTGCAAATCATTATTTCGACTCCGATCTCTCTTTCGTGAACAGTGGCAATACTGTCCTGTGCCGATCGCGGAGACCAGGCGTTCGGCCGACTTCGGACAACTTCGGACAACGACCGAATGTCGAGGTTCGCCCGTCGGTTTATTCAATCGAGTCGCGCGCGTCGAGGTCGGCCAGCTTGGCTTGGACGGTTCGGGTCAACGGCAGTCGCGCTTCGCTGTCGCGGTCGAGTAGTTGGTGCCAGCATCGACGCGCCTCGTCGGCCGACCCGGCCGACAGGTGCGCGGTCGCGAGGCCGT